>Ga0265314_10003492_pt1 | contig 15179 bp, 14 predicted proteins | sample 4126metaG_FD_203106 | JGI IMG/M metagenome (GOLD analysis project Ga0265314, IMG submission 203106) | Rhizosphere microbial communities from Carex aquatilis grown in University of Washington, Seatle, WA, United States - 4-1-26 metaG | ecosystem: Host-associated > Plants > Roots > Rhizosphere >... | reverse complement strand
GATGCTGACCGACCGGCCAAACAGTCTGGTGAGTAGCGGCGGGAACCAAGCCTGCCACGCCCGCAGCGCAAGCTGGCCGATGGGCCGCCCGGTGAGTGCGCACGTGAACCCGACCAATGTGGCCCCGAGGTAAGTGTGAAAGAATCGGTGAACCGGATACTCGCCTCGGAAAAGGTAGAACCCTGATTCGAGGTCGGTGACGACTTGCGAGTAGCAAAAGATAGTGAAACTGAAATGCGCGGGTGCTGCCGCTTTGAGTGCGGCTCCAGGGCCGAAATGAAACGGTGTGAATGGCATGACGCGCAAGTCGACCTAACTTTGATCCTGCAACAACCAGTCGGTTATTTTCCCAGACCATCGACCGGCCCTCGTTCGCAAGTTGTTCATTTTCAAGGCCTCATTCTTACGTTCCAACCGTGTCTACCACCGGCGCTGAAAACCGGAGTGACGGCAACATTCCGCTGGGATCGTTAGCATGTCCAAAAGCGCACGTTGTTTAGAGAACTCTTGTAGTCTGCCTAGCTTATGGCCCCAGTGGAGCGTTAAGTCAACCATCAACAAGCCCCGACCCACCCCAACTCACCATCAAATCCTTCGCTATCTCCAACTCCATAAACCGATTCCAGCAATCCTGGACCCGGTTCTCGGGCAAGCCCCTCTGTAGCGGCGCGTCTATGACCGCCGCCTCACCTTTCCCCGTCTCCGCGCCTCCGCGTGAGTCCTTTCGTGGTTAGTTCGTTCACCGTCCGATCCACGCTAAAGCCGCCGCACGCCCCCCAAGCCTACCCGCGCGCCTGGTTCCCATCAGCAACCACCATCTTCTGCGCCTACCGCCTTCACCGACCGCCCCAGAACCTAACCTCCTTCCCGAATAAGACCACCGCCTCCGGGTCCTTGCGCTAACCTTCCACACCAGCGGCTCCGAGCTCCTGGGGTTATGTGCGAACAGGGCAGAGCGCGGGGCTGGCTTCCTGCGGTCCTTACGCCGGCCGCTCTACGAGCCCTCCAAACACCTCATGAACACCCTCCGCGAATTTCTGCCACCCCTTGTCGTCCTGGGATCGCCGCACCAGAATTGCTTCGCGATCGCCCAAAGAAAAACGCACCTCACCCTGGGTGAGCACGACCTTGGTGACCCGATTAACGCCCCCGTTCCGCTGACTATCGAACTCGAAATAAAGGCCACTGTTCCAAGAATGCTGGGGATCAACCTGCTTCCCAAAGAGGATGTAGTGATATGCCCCCGAGGCCTTCGAGTTGGACGCCCCTCCAAGCCCATCCTTAAACTCCGTCTCTGTAGCTGTGAACTCAATCGGCATAACGACCAAGCTCAGGCATGGCGCAAGACATGGAACCAAGACGCAATCGCGCCGTTGCCTGCAGCAGCCGGGTTAAGCCATCCTATTCCTGCCATACCGATTTTGCTCCTGAAATTGGAACTTCCTCGCTCTTCTGCAGGAATGGTGCGATCCAGAAAAGGCCTGGGACGAACGCAACTGCGCTACCAGACTCGAGGAGCACGCAGATGCCAGCAAAGTCTTCTGACCATAGCAGGTCCACCACCTTCTGCCCGATGGCTGGTTTAAAGGTTTGCTCATGCGCGGAGTCTCTGGGCAACTGCTTCAATCGGGCGGGGTCTAGGGAGCATGGAGCCTCGGACGAATCAAGCTCGATCAAAACGCCATTGTCCAGCCTCACGTAGCCGCCGCTGTATGACTGGCCCGCCATGCTGATCGGTTTGTCTGGCTGCAAAATGATCACCTCTGCCAGGCCTCTTCCGACCACGTCCTGTTTCGCTAAGAGCCCCATCGCTACAACTTTGATTCTGCAACGGCCAGTCGGTCATTTTCTTGCGTCTACAGCTTTGTGAGCTTGGGCAACCTATTCCTCCGTTCGGGCCCAAGTCAACCCCCGAAAGAACCGCAATTCGCACCCCGCCTTATCCGTGTAATCAGTGAAATCCGTGGTTAAGCCTTCGTTCCCTTAGTTGCCTTCTGTAGAACCCTTTTGCTCGCAGCCTCCCCTCCCTCCGTCATTCGCAGTCGCCGTCTTCCTCCATCCTCGTGCCCTTCGAGATCTTCGTGGTAGCCCCCACCTTTGCTTTGTACCTCCTCTTCACAGCCATGCTCCTTCGTTACCTTGCTTCGCTTCTGTGGTCACCAGTTTTAAAGCTGTCCCCCGTTCCCGTCTCCCTCGCGTTCACCCCTCCCTTATCCGTGTCATCCGTGAAATCCGTGGTTAAGCCTTCGTTCCCTTCGTTTCCTTCTGTGGTCCTCCCGCTTTAACCGACGTTTCCCCCCGCCATCCGTGGTCAAACCGTCGTTCGTTTTCCTTCTGTGAACCTTTTTCTCCTGTGGCCCTCCTCCCCCTCCTTCCGCCATCCGTGGTGTCCCTCCCCCCAATTTCCCGCTCCAACTGCAAAAAAACCGCTATACAGTCCATATAGTCCACGCAGTCTTTGCACCTCCTCCAGCACGGCGCGATCTTCCCATCAAACAAATGAAATGAAACATCAGGTCGCACAATATGAAACCGCCCCCTCCGGTCATCCCCATCTCAAATCTGAAATCCATCATGAAAACCCAAACCGACAAAACTCCGCGTCAACGCTCCCCCAAACCCCGCCCCGACTCCAAGCTCAAAAACCTCCCCCGGCAACAGCAGGAACAAATCATCGACTGGCTTGCCCATTACAGCTATCGCGACGTCATCAACCTCGTGCGCAAGAACCTTGGTGTCACCGTTTCCATCGCCACCCTCGGGGTCTTCCGCTCCTGGTGGCTGCTCGGACGCCATCTCCAGAATCTCCCCGCCCTGACGCGCGCCGTCGCCGCTTCCCCGCTCGCCGCCATGGACACCGAACCCGACGAAATCGCTGAGGCGATCCAGATCGTTTTCCAACTCGATGCCCTCGACAAGCAAGACGTCAACGCCTTCTGCCGATTGCGTTCCCTCCAGCAGGCCGACCAGCGCTTCAAAACGGAGGAGGCCTTGTTCAAAGCCGCTCATCCGACCACTCCCGAAGTCGAGCTCACCCTGAGGCAACAGGAGAACCTCACTCGCGCCAACTTCCGTCTCCCTCTCCTTCCCGATCCCACTCTCCCTCCTCCTGATCCTGTCCCTAATCCTAATCTTACTCCTAATCTTACTCCTAATCCTTAATCCCCATCTCACCCCCGATCTCAAATCTGAACTTCAAACTTGAAGTCCTAATCCCCCTCTCGCCATGAACACCTTCAATCTCAACTCTGAAACTTCAAATCTGAACTTCCCGATCCCGCAAACCACACCCCCCGACCCCGGCGCGTCCGTGCCAGCCCCTCGCCCGCCGGAGCGGGAGAGGGTGGTTCCGTCTTCGGAACCAGGTGAGGGCCAGGGCCCGTTCTCGACTCCATCTCGCCCCGTCCCACCCGGACGCAAAATCCGCCCCGACGCCAAACTCAAAACCCTGTCGGAAGAAAACCAGGAGCTGATCATCAAATGGATCGACGCCTCCCCCAACTACCGCCATGTCATCGGCCTCATCAGAGATCGCCTCGGCGTCACCGTCTCGGCTCGAACCCTCCGAGACTTCCGTTCCTGGCGCCTCCTCGGGCGCCCACTCGCTGATCTCCCCTTGCTCGCTCGCCAACTGGCCCACTACCCATTGCCCAAAACCGACGCCCATCGCGAAAGGATCGCCCAAGCATCTGCGCTCATCCTCCAGCTCCGCGCCGTCCAGCAACACGACGTCAACCAATTCTGCCGCTTGCGCCGCATCCAACTGGCCGACCACCGTATCCACCTCCGTCGACAAAAGCTGGGGATCGGACAGCCCCGCGCCTTGTCAGTCGCCGATACCCTGGAACAGGAACGCGACGCCCGTCGCCGCGCCGCCAATGAGCTCTTCGCCCACCTGAAAGTTTCCGCTCCCGGCCAGAACCCACAAAACCCACAGCAGCCCACCGCCGAGTTAACCAGCCACGAACCGAACCTATCCTTCCCGCAGCCGGAAAGATCCCGCCCATAAGCCAGAATATCCCCCCTTATCCCAGAATATCCCCCCCTTAAGCCGTAATATCCCCCCCGCCCATTTTCATCCAAAACCAACTCCATCACAGGGACATACATGAAAACAACATTAACCCACTCAAAAATGCCTCTGTTGATTACCAACCACTTGCGCCTTCGCGCATCAAACACGCGGCCGCTCCCCTCTGTTGCGCCCGCCCAACCCGCATGAACACGCGCCTTGCGAAATCTAAATCCCGCCGTTCATCCAGGCGTCCCCTCCCTCGGTTCAACCCGGCATCCCTGCTTCTTCCCTACCAGTCTCACTGGGTTGTTGACGACGCCAGGATCAAGCTCTGGCTGGCCAGCCGGCAGATTGGCAAGAGCTTCGCTGCCGCCTGTGAGCTCGTTCGGGACTGCCACCTCAATTCCCCCACCACTTGGCTGGTGCTCTCCGCAGGGGAACGCCAGGCCATCGAGTTCCTCGACAAAGTGCGCATGTGGGCCGCCGAGTTCGCTCGCTGGCGCAAACAACAATCCCCGTTTGAAGATCTCGACGAACCCTCCTGCCACCGCCACGAAATCCGTCTGGCGGGCGGCTCGCGCGTCATCGCGCTCCCGGCCAACCCTGACACCGTCCGTGGCTATTCGGCCAATGTCCTCCTCGACGAATTCGCGTTCTACGAGGACAGCGCCGCCATCTGGCGTGCCATCTTGCCGACCATTTCCAATCCCTTGCGCGGCTCCCTCAAGCTGCGGATCCTCTCCACCGCCAACGGAAAGGCCAACTCCTTCTATAAACTATGGACCGCTGGCTCAACTGCCTGGGCCAGGCATCGCACCACCGTCCATGACGCCGTAGCCGCCGGACTCAACATGGACATCCAGGGCTTGCGCCAGAACATCAATGACCCCGACGATTGGGCCCAGGAGTATGAATGTGAGTTCCTCGATACCTCCACCGTCCTTCTGCCCTACCAGTTGATCGATTCCTGTGAGCATCCGGACGCCCGCGAAACCTCCTCCTGGGCCCAGCCCGACCCCTCCGACCCACCCCCTCAGGACCTCTATCTGGGTGTCGATATCGGGCGAAAGCGGGATCTCACCGTCATCTGGGGCCTCGAAGAAGTGGGCGACGTCCTCTGGACCCGCCTGGTCCGAGTAATGGAACAGGCCCCATTCAGAGATCAGTTCGAGCTCTTGAAGCACCTTTGCGGTAAAGCCGCTCGGGTCTGCATCGATGCCACCGGCGTTGGCTCCATGCTCGCCGAAGAACTGGGCCACGAGTTCGGCAAATGCATTGAGCCGTGCCAATTCACTGCATCCTTCAACCAGGAGTTGTACCCGCCCTTGCGCCGAAAGTTCGAGGAGCGCGCCATTCGCATCCCGGCAACCCTCGCCATTCGCGAGGATCTCCATAGCCTCCGGCGAGCCGTCAGCGAGTCGGGTCGCGTCCTTTACCGCGCCCCTCACACCGACGACGGCCATTGCGATCGCGCTACCGCGCTCGCCCTGGCGGTCCGAGCCGCAGCCACCGTCGTCCGGCGCGACCGGTTCTGGATTCCTCCTGGGCCACTGGCCGATCTCCTCGCCCGGCGGTTCGATCAATACAGTGCTCTGTGACGGCTATGTCCAACTCCATCCCCCGTTTCTCCTCCGACCAGGAAGTCACTCCTCATCCTGTTTACGCTTGCGACAACCGAACCGGCGGTTGTATCAATGGAAAAACGCCTTTGGAAATGAGCACCTTGCAAATGAGGACCCGCCCGTTCTCCGGCAAGACCAGCGACCGGCCGTTGCAGAAGCAAAGTTGGGCGCATTGAGGGCTTATCGTGACGTCTGAATCACAAAACAAGTTGCTGGCACGCCGCCTTCTCGAGGAAGTGGTTAACTCTGGCGATGTCGATCGTCTGCCGCAGTTTCTGGCGCCGGATTTCGTTGCACCCCATTTCAACATCACCGGCATTGAGGGTTTTCGCGATCATGTCCTTATGTTCCATCACTGTTACCCTGACCTGCGCGTGACGGTTGAAGGGCAAGTCGCTGAGGGAGATACCGTCGTTACTTGGTGGACAATGCGAGGCACGCACCTCGGCGAGTTTGCGGGTGTCCCGCCCACGAAGAAACAAATCACCTTGCATGGAGTCAACATTCAGAAGATCCGAGATGACCGAATCGTCGAGCACTCGGGTGGGTCCACCTCCCTGGAAGCATTGCTGGAGTTGGGAATTGTGCGGTGGGGCGATGGAGGCGGCGCTCCCGGAACTCCCGCCCAACCCGGCGCTGCGCCGGATGGACGCCCCGCCACGTCGTCTGGCAACCCGGTCGTCACGGAGGGGCCGCCGTCGGCGAGCTAGCCGTTGGCGAGTTCAGCCCGATTCGGAACTCCAGCCTCGTATATGTTCTTTCTCGTCACCGGGGCTAGCGGGATGGGCAAGTCCACGGTCCGCAGGTTGATCGAACCGGAGTTCGCTGGCGTTCTCGAAGTAGCCGAGCTGGGTATGCTGGGGAGCACTCCGAAATGGACGATCGAATGGCGACACAGAATGGTGGAGCGCACGGTGCTGCGTGCACTCGAGGCTCAGCGTGAGCGAAAGCACTTTTTGTTGTGCGGCGATCCGGTTCCGCCCGGAGAGGTCTGGGCGGCTCCGTCGGCGGACCATCTGGATGGTCTCGCCGTTTGCCTCCTCGATGCAGGAGAAAACGCCCAAACCGCCCGTCTTCTGGAACGTGGGGATGATTCGAAGTTCATCCCTCACCACGTGGCATTCGCAGCCTGGATGCGCCACCATGTGATTGACCACCGGCATCGGCCGGAGGTCATTACTCAGAATGCATGGCCGCAAATGCGTTGGGATCGTTGGGTCGGGACCGCTGCAGTCCAGCCGCCTTGGAGCAGTTATATCATTGAGACGAGCGAGCTGGGCCCGAGTGAGGTCGCTGCTCTCGTGGCCCAGTGGCTGCGTCAGCAAATGCAGGCTCACAGAGCATCGAGCCAACGGGAGGCGGCCAGTGCTGTCCGTCCAAATTCCTGAGTCGGTGGTGGCTGCCTCCCGTGGCTCCCCCTCGCCGTTAGGCGACTTCGAGCGGTTCCTGCGGCCGAGGATCGCCACACTCGGGCGGTTGTTGGTATTGGTGTGTCACGGGCCGCGCGCTACTGAGCAGCGGTGGTAGCCAGATCAGATGCCGCGCATCAACTCTGCCGTTATGAACGAAACAAAACCTATATTTACCGGTGGATGTTACTGCGGTGAGGTGCGCTACCGATGCGAAGGGCCGGCGCTGATGAGGGGCCAGTGCTACTGCCTTACCTGCCAAAAGATTTCCGGGGGCGCCGGCAACCTCTTCATGGCCGTTGACGCTCAGGGTTTCCAATTTACCAGCGGTGTCCCCAGTGCCTTCAATAAGAAGGATCGCCCAGGGTCTCCCACACGCCATTTCTGCCCGGCTTGCGGAGTCCACCTGACTGCGCGCTCCGAGCTTGCTCCGAGTGCTGTGCTCATCAAGATCGGCACTCTGGACGATCCCAGCGTGTTTGAGGGACCTCAACTAGTGACCTGGACTTCAGAGATGCAAAGGTTTCACCTGCTGCCCGCCGGTGTGCCGGCCCATCCCGAATTTCCACGGCCTCCAGCGCAGAAGCAGGAGAATCCCTAACCACACGAAGGCGACGGCAGGAATGTGAATTGACCGGTCGGGATCGCTGTGGTTGTCTCGATCACAAGCATCCCGTCGAGCATTGTTTTATGGCTATGCCAAACCAGCCCCATACCGGTGTCGAGCAAGACGCCGCCTACCCAAGAATGAACAACATGAATCGCCGGAAGTTCCTCCATCGCTCCCTTGAAGGCGCGGCCGTTCTGGCGGCGGCCCAACCTTGGCTGGGAGCCGCGCCCTCGCCCGGATCTGCCAACGACACGGTGGTGCTCGGCCTGATCGGGTGTGGCGGCCGCGGCAGCGGGTTGGCGACCGGTTTGGCGCAGTTGCCGAACGTGACTTTCAAGTATCTGTGTGACGTGAACCCGGAGCGGCCCCCGCGCCTCGCGGGCGAGTTGGAGAAGAAACAGGGCCGCCGACCGGAGGTGGTGGCGGATCTTCGGCGTCTCTTGGATGACAAAGAGGTGCATGGGGTGGTGGTGGCGACTCCGGAACATTGGCACGCCCTGGCCACCGTCTGGGCTTGCCAGGCGGGCAAGGATGTCTACGTGGAAAAGAACCCATCGCTGACTATCTGGGAAGGCCGGAAGATGCTCGAAGCGGCTCGCAAATATCAGCGAGTGGTCCAGGTCGGGTTCCAAAATCGGAGCGCCCCTTACGCGCTGACCGCGCGCGATTACTTGCGCAGCGGCAAGCTGGGCAAGGTCGTCTTGGTGAAGGTCTACAACCTGCTCGAAGGCGGCCCTTGGACGCCTCAACCGGACCAGCCCGTGCCGCCCGGCCTGGATTGGGACCGATGGCTTGGCCCCGCACCTGAAGTGCCGTTCAACTCCGGCCGGCTCGTCGGCTGGAATGACTACTGGTCGTACTGCGCCGGGGCTTTCTCCGGCGACGCCAGCCACCAATTGGACCTGACGCGTTGCGTGCTGGGCGATCCGCCCACGCCGAGGTCGGTCTTTGCCTCCGGCGGGCGATTGGCTTTCCCCGATGCCCGCGAAATTCCGGACCTGTTGGTGGTGACCTACGATTACGGCGATTTCGTGATGACCTGCGAGAGCGGCACGGCCACCCCATACATGAAGAAGTTCCCGAACGAGGTCCGTTATGGCACTCAATGGCCTTACTGGCCTCAGAGCGCCACCCGGGTAGAGATTTATGGTACCAAACAGCTCATGTACCTGGGCCGTCATGGGTGCGGCTGGCAGGTGATGGAGACCGGAGGCAAAGTAGTCGCCGAAGACAAAGGCTACTTCCCCGACAAGTGGCACCAGCCCAACTTCGTGGATTGCATCCGCTCCCGTAAACAGCCGAATGCCGACATCGAACAGAGTCATTTCAGCGCCTGCCTCATCCATCTCGGCACGGCAGCGTATCGGACAGGCAAGCGTCAGTTGGAGTTCAACCCGCAAGCCGAGCAGTTCACCAATTCCCCCGAGGCGAACCGGCTCCTGAAACCTGCCTACCGCGAACATTACCGGGTGCCGGAAGCAGTTTGAGTAACATCAAGTTTTGGATGTCCTGGTTTCGTCCGCTCGTTCGTCGAAGAGATGGATTGAACGAATTGAAGAGAAAAACGATCAACTTGGCTAGTACCTGACAAACGCTTAAATCTCTTTTCGGCGAAATCCGAACGATTGCAGAAACGAAACCAAAGTAACCAGCCCAACCCCATGATTACTCCTACGAAGAATCCTACCCTCCAACCCTACCTTCTATTCGGCGGCCGCTGCGATGAAGCGATCGAGTTTTACAAGAAAGCTGTGGGCGCCGAAGTGCTGTTCCTGGCGCGTTTCAAAGAGAGCCCGGATCGCTCGATGCTCAAGCCCGGCACCGAGGAGAAGGTGATGCATTCGAGCGTTCGGTTTGGAGATACGACGATCTACATGTCCGACGGGCACTGCGAAGGGCACTCGAAGTTTGAGGGCTTTTCACTTTCGCTCTCAGTGGCTACGGAGGCGGAGGCGGATCGCTACTTCAATGCATTGGCGGAGGGCGGGCAGGTGCGGGTGCCGCTGAACAAAACCTTCTTTTCCCCACGCTTTGGCGTTCTGGCCGATCGGTTTGGCCTATCCTGGATGATCATGGTGCCGGCGTGAGGGTTCAGGAGAGGAGGGGAACCAGGCGCCAGGTTTTGGCTCGGTACCGGGATCGAGAGGGTTTTCAGGGTCCCCGGCGTCACTCGTACCGGAGGGCCACCATGGGGTCGATTCTCGTTGCTCGGCGGGCCGGGAGGTAGCAGGCGAGGGAGGCGACGGCGAGGAGAAGGAGGACGGCTGCAGCGAGGACACTGGGGTCGGCGGGTTGGACCTCGAAGAGCTGGTTGCGCAAGAGGCGAGTGAGCCAGAAGGCCGCCAACAAACCCACGATCGCGCCGGTGCATACCAGGCGGGCGCCCTCGCCCATCACCATTGCCAGGACGTGGCGTTGTTCCGCGCCCACGGCGACGCGGATGCCGATTTCGCGGGTGCGCCGCGCGACCGAGTAGGCCAGCACACCGTAGATGCCGATGCCTGAGAGGGACATGCCGACACCGGCGAACACGATGAGGTAGCGCATGTAGGTCCTCTGAGCTTGGGTGGAGTCGTAGAGGACTTGGCGTGCGACGGACATGGTTGGCATTCGCATCCCCGGTTCGACCGCCTTCAACTCCCGTCGGATGGCGGGGATTAAGGTGCGCGGGTCGGTCTGGGTGCGTACGACCACGAAAGGCCGCATGCCCTCCAAGTTCAATTCCGCGCATGGCCGAAAGAAAGTGGGTCTGAGCTGTTGGTCGAAGCGGTAATCGCGGACGTCGCCGACGACTCCTACGACTTCATAGGTGCGGTTGCCATAAGGGCTGGCGCCGCCGAAACTCTTGCCGATGGCATTCTCGCCCGGCCAGCAAGTGCGCGCCATGGTTTCATTGATGATCGCGGTTCCCGCGGCTTCTCCCAGGTCGTGGCGGTCAAGATAACGCCCCGCCAGGAGGGGGACGCGCATGGCGCGAAAGAGGTCGCCTTCGTCTATGCTGCAGCCGTCGCGGAGCAGTTCGACAGGTTCGGCGCGTCCGGTCACCGTGAGACGTTCCGGCCAGGCCCCGTGTTTGCCGATTGCCACCGCCTTGACCCCAGGCAAGGCGGAGATCCGCTCTTGAATGGCTGTGTAAGCGACGGTGCGCAATTCGGCTGCCTTCTGCCTGTCTTCCTGGTCGTTGTACGTTTTCCAGGGTAGCTCAATGTTTACGTACAAGAGGTTTTCGGGATCAAAACCGGGGTCGACGTGGAGCAGACGGCGGACGCTTTCGATCATCAAACCTGCTCCCGCCAATAGAACAATCGCCAGTGCGACCTCGACCACCACGAGGGTGGAACGATAACGGCTGCGGGAGGTGCTGGCGGTCGCTCCACTACCGGCTTGTTTGATGGCGTCCCCGAGCGCGGTCCCGCCCCCCCGCCACGCCGGCGCCAGGCCGAACAACAGAGCGGTCGCCATGGAAACCAGGAGCGTGAAGCACAGAACGTGGCCATTGACCCCGATCGCCTCAAGGCGCGGCATGGACTCTGGGACCAAAGATGCCAGAAGCTTTATCCCCCAGGCGGTAAGGGCGAGACTTGCCAGCCCAGCCAGTGAAGCGAGCAAGAAGCTCTCGGTGAGGAGTTGGCGCACCAGTCGCGCGCGCCCGGCTCCCAGCGCCGCGCGGACGGCTAACTCCTGCTGGCGCTTCTCGGTCCGGGCCAGGGTGAGGTTGGCGACGTTGGCGCATGCGATCAGCAGGACGAAGCCGATGGCGCCGACTAAGCCAAAGAGCGTGTGCTGGAGAGTGTCTGCGCCATAAGCGCCCTGAAACTCCTGGCGCAATGGGCGGACCCAGAAGCCCAAGCCTTGTGGCCTTCGGCGCCACTCCTGCGCGTAACCGCGGGCATCAGGTCCGAGGTCCTTCACGATGCGCGCCGCCACGGTATCCAGCATCGCTTGGACCTGTTGGATCGTGACGCCTGGCTTCAAGCGAGCCAACACGCGGGTGTTTGGCCCGCTTACCCATCCCGGAGGTAGCCGGTCCGGTTCCGCAGCCACCCAGAACCGAGTGTAACCGGCGGGGAACTGAAAATAGGAGGGCATGACGCCAATGACGGTAAACTGGCGCCCGCTCAGCTCGACCGTTCTTCCCAGGATTGCCGGGTCGCCGCCAAAGAATGTCTTCCACCACTCGTGGCTGAGGACGATGGGGGAGTCCCTGGTTGGCCGACCTTCCGGGTTGAAGGCAGTGGTTTCGTCCCTGGCGAAGGTGCGTCCCAGCGCCGGCTTGATCCCCCATAACTGGAAGAAATCGGAGGAGACTTTGGCGCCGGATTCCAGTTCGACGAAATCGTCGGTCTTTCGCTCGAGCATCAAGGAATCCTGCCAGGCAAACTGGGCGAAGAGATCCTGGTTGGACCGAAGCCCCTCTAAGGCGGGCGCGGACACGCCGCAAAAGAAGGGTTGGTTGTTCTGTTCTTTGAAGTTTCCTTGAGTGTAGAGCCGCTCGGCAATCTGGACTAGTTGCTCGGGTTGCGGCCCGGGCACGGGGTTAAGCAGCACGGTATTGACCACGCTGTAGATGGCGGTGCTGGCGCCGACGCCCAAGGCCAGCGTGAGGATCACCACCGAGGTGAATCCAGGGCTCTTGCGCAGCATGCGCAGCCCGTAGCGGACGTCCTGGATCACGCAGGAGCTTTCGCCGGCGCAAGGAATCGGGCCAGGATCTCGCTCATCTGCTCCCATTCGCGGGTTTCACGATCGAGCTGTTTGCGCCCGGCGCGGGTGAGATTGTAATACTTGGCTTTGCGGTTGTTGTCGGAGACGCCCCACTCGGATTCGATATAGCCCTCTTGCTCAAGCTTGAGGAGAGCCGGGTAAAGAGTTCCGTAGTTGACCGCGAGGAGTTGAGCGCTGGTTTGCTCAATTCGCCTTGCGATGCCGTATCCGTGCATTGGCCCAGTGCGCTCCAGTGTCTTGAGCACCATAAGAGCCAAGGTGCCTTGCCAAACGTCAGCTTTGTTGCCCATCAGTAAGCTGAGGTTACTCCCAGCCGTATGGGGATGCAATAGGGGATTGGCCGAATGGATTTGCGCGATAGGGTTCCGAGCCGGCCGTGAGGGGAGGGCCGCAAGTCCGGGCGCCTGAATTGGGGTTATTTCGATCCGGATATCTTGAGGTTCGAGAACTCGCCTCCCGAGCCGTTGCCGACCCAGAAACCGACCCGGCGATCACGGTCCGTCGGTGCGATCTTCCGCGTTCGATACCTTCCACTCGCCGCCAATCTGTTTCAAGGTGAGTAACGAATAAGATTTGTCGGGCATACCTTGGACGTGCACTTGAAAGACGACCTGGTCATCCGATGCCACCAGCTTGTTCAGGATTTGGACTCCCGTTTGGTCTTTTGCCGAATCGATCAGCATGGCGGAGATCTCCTCGTCCGATTTGTCTTTGAAATAGTGGTCCTTTACCGACTGTTTCAATTCTGGAGTTGCGGCGGCGAAGGCTGTCTGGACGTCCCCGCGGCTTTTAGCCCACATATAAGATTGGAGCGCATCCTCCGGGGTGGCGAATCCGGCGAATTTCCAGGAATCTCTTGGGAAGTTGGTCTGCCCCTGGGCGCTTGGGGACGCGTCGTCCTGCAGGAGGCCTTGTGCGCCGAGCCCTTTTGCCTTCTGGAGTAGTTGGCCAAGGTCGTTGGTTTGGCGGCGAAGCAGTCCCACCTCGCCCCGGAGCCGCAGCAGTTCGGTGAAGTTGTTGCTCGCCCGGGCGGTCGAATCCGAGAGCAAGGCCAGACGCTTGGCGCCCTCGTCTCGTTCCTGCTCCAATTGGCGAATGCGTCCGGCTAAAGGGGCTTGCTGCTGGACGAGGGTCTGAACTTGCTCCGCCAGGGTCGAAGCGCGGCGGGCTTGGTAAACGCTTGTTCCCACAGCGGTGGCCACGGTGGCAACGAGGAGGGTTTTTTGGATTGTGGTCATAGCAATGGTTTTGCTCGCGGCAATTACGGTGGTCGCGGGGATGGCAGATCCGGCCAGCAGTGCGCTTGTGGAGACAGCGGCGACCAGGCCAGCGGGTGCGGCCTGCACGGCGTTGGCCGCTATAGCAACTGACAACGCGGTTGCGGAAGCGTTGATTCCACGGTGAGAGAGGTGTTCACGAAGTTTTTCCAGCGCACGGATAACGCGTTGTTGAGCGGTATTGTCGCTGACGCCGAGAACGGCACCCACGGAACGGAAATCCTGGTCCTTGAAAAACCGCATCAAGAGGGCCTCGCGATCGGCGTCGCTGAGCAGGGCCATAGCTTCGTCGAGCACGGGCCGCAGGCGGTCCCAGTCGGGTGAGGGATTGGGTGAGGGGTCGAATTCTTGCATAGCCTGCTTCTCGCGAGCCTGGCGGCGGCGGTCGCCGCGCAGAAGTGTGAGCGCCGCGAAGCGGGTGCTGCGGTAGAGCCAGCCCACCAGGGACTGGCTTTGGCCAGGCTTCCGAACCAGGGGCGAGGCTTTGCGGGCGAGATCGGTGAAGACGGTTTGGGCAACGTCCCGAGCGAGATCGAGGGATTCAACCTGGCGCAAGGCCGCGGAATGCACCAGGTCCATGTGCCGGGAAACGATCTCCGTGAAGGCAGCGTCGCTGCCTTCCTCGGCGTACTCGCGGAGCAATTGACCATCGGACTTCGCGTTCATGTCACTTATTAAACAGCCGCCGGCCGAAAAACCTGACAAGAATTCTTAGCAATGGGGGAGGAGCAATAGGTCGGAGGAGTCTGCCCTCTCAGGTGCGGTGAAACCTCCAGCATCGGAGAAGCCATGGAGACGAAAGCAAAGCCGAGGGTTTCGGGGCCAAGTCAGTCATCCCGTGGTGACTCGGAATCTGGATCACCCTGGTTCCCAACGCTGAAGCGACTGAACCATTTTCGTTTGGCCCGTCCGGGCCGAGGACGCGTTCCGAGGACAGAGCGGTAAGCACCGCAGCGAGGAGGGCAGGACGGATTCAGAATCGCGACGTGCTGCGGCTTGGCCCGTTGGACACAGCCGCGATCTCGGAGACGGGGCGCGAGTCTGTGACTCGCAGCGGCTTGGGTGGTCGCGACGCGTGGGGACTGAAGCGAGGCGTCCTGCGGTTCCAACGTTGCTGCGGCTCATAGAGCCTCGGTCCGATGGAGGCGCAGGGAGTGAGGGAGGTTTAACACGAAGGGAACAAAGGGCGGAGAACGAAGGGAACAAAGCAAGGGGAAGACGCGGGGGGGCGGAATTATGGTGGCGAGTGGAGTGGTGGGTTGGTGAGAGGGCAACGCGCTGCGGATCGCAGACGCGCTGCAATAGGACTCGCAGGGCGAGTCTGCGACTTGCGGTGATTTGAATGGGCAGGATACGCGGCGGAGTAAGACGAGAGGTACGGACCGTTCAACGTGGCTGCGGCTCTTAGAACCGCGGTCCGTGAGGGCCGGGGCGCGAGTATTGGCGCAGGGCGAGGGTTCTGGCCGCCTTCGTAGGAACTACGGCGAGACGGGTCAGGAACCGGGTCTCACCTGGCACGGA
>Ga0265314_10003491_pt1 | contig 15181 bp, 14 predicted proteins | sample 4126metaG_FD_203106 | JGI IMG/M metagenome (GOLD analysis project Ga0265314, IMG submission 203106) | Rhizosphere microbial communities from Carex aquatilis grown in University of Washington, Seatle, WA, United States - 4-1-26 metaG | ecosystem: Host-associated > Plants > Roots > Rhizosphere >... | reverse complement strand
AGCCCACAGACAGTAAGGAAGAAGCCAAGGACAAAACGGACAAGGGCGACAAGGGTAAGGATGATAAAGACGATCCAAAGAAGACCTTGACCGAGCGCTTTGTGCCGAAGGAATTCCAGGAATTCTGCAAGGACGCCTTTAAGCGGCTGGATGTCGAAGATCCCACGGAACGCGCCGCAGTGAAGGGCGAATTTGTCGCCAAGGGTCCCAAGATCATTCCGGCCTTGGTTGAAGGCCTCAACCACCGCCGCTCCGAAGCCCGCCAGGCCTGCGCCGAAGCCTTGGGCGAGTTGCGCGCGCAGAATGCGACCAAGTGGATGATTGAAGCGATCTTCTCGGCGGTCCCGGCCAAGGGTCGCCCGCTGCCGTGGCAGGTGCCGTTTCTTCGCGGCCTCAAAGACGGTCTGACCGCGATCACCGGGCAGGCATTCATCACGGTCGAGCCCAGCAGCGCGCAGATTCAGGACGGCATCCAGAAGTACATCGAATGGTACAACGCGAATTTCCAGTTCCTCCCGCCGCAGGTGGGCGAGGCGGCGATTGAGCCGACCGACCCGGATTACGTCGAAAAGCTGAAGAAGGCGCGTGCGCTGGTCCTGGCCAAGAAGGACTATCCGGTTCCGCCGGGCTCTGTGGACCAGGCCATCGGCAAGGAAGATGAATTGGTACCCAACGGCGCGACGGCCGCCGACAAAGACAAGCAGTTTGAAAAGAGCATCCCGAAGGGCGAGCGCGAAAACGCTGGCGGTGTAATGCGCGAAAGCGACAAGGACTTCGGGAAAAATTTCTTCAATCGTCCTTAACGGACATCCGACCCGGGTGGGGGGCCTGGGTTCGAAAAGTGCGTTGCGCACCTTGTGAAATTCCATAGACTCATTGTGCTTAACTGATTCATGAATAGGCACGAAAGGCTAACGAGAGCCTGTGATAAATCTCAAACGCGTTCTGGTTTCCACTGACTTTTCGGAAGCCTCGGGCAAGGCTTTGCCGTATGGAGCGAGCCTGGCGCAGGAATACGAAGCCGAACTGCATGTCGTGCATGTCGTTGAGGACAGTTTGTACTACGCGCAGTTCGTTTACGATGGCGCGCCGTTCGATCCGAGCGTTTTAATTGAAGGTTTAGTTCAAGATCGGCGGAAAAAACTCGATGAATTAGTAAAGACTTTGCCCAAGGACGTGAAAGTCGTAACGCATCTGCGCCGGGGCATTGTGGCAAGCGAGCTGATTGCGCTGGCCAAAGAGATTGATGCGGACATGGCGGTGATCGCGACGCACGGACGGACCGGTTTGAAGCACATGATTTTCGGTTCGGTCGCGGAGCGCGTGGTTCGGGAATGCCCCTGTCCGGTACTGACCGTTCGAACGAAGGCCCATGGCATGCTGTACGACACGCAGGTGGGTCTGAAGAAATAAGTGTGGTGGGGACTGCACGAGGAAAGATCATGGTTCGGAACCTCTCGATTGCCACCCTCCTGGCCCTAAGCCTGGTGTTCTGCGCCGCAAATGCGCGCGCGGAGCAAGGCACGGAAAAGCGCTTCGAAATTCAGCACATCAACGGCAAGGTCTTCATCTTTGACACGTACACAGGCAAGCTGACTCCGGTTTCTTCCGACACGCCGGCGCCTATCGACAACGCTGAGGGCGAAAGCGTTCAGTCTGCAAATCCTCAGGTAGCGCAGGAATTGCCGCGCTCAGAGCCAGTGAGGAAGCAATCCGGGAGCGTAATTACGAAGCCTAAGCAGCCCGAACTTGTTGCCCAAAAGCCGAGCATCGAGTTGGATGGCGATGAAGTGCCGGTCAAGCCGACCCAGGTTGCCAACAACGTTGGAAGTGGAATCACGCAGAAGGACCGCGAAGAAGCGGCGGGCGACATTTCCGCGTACTTTAATTACCTCTCTACCAGCATGATCGTGAAGCAGGGCAACGATGGCGTGACGGGCAATATTTTGATTTACAACAACGGCCTGCGCAAAATCGACACCATGGAAATTGCGCTGCTGGTGCCCATGGGCGAAGACTACAAGACTTTCCGCTACGTGCTGCAGGACGGCACGAAAGACGCCCCGCCGCAGCCCAAGCCCAAGAATTCGTCGGTCAGCTTCCCCACATACGTCAAGGTGAATGAAGCTTCGGTGCCCAACGGCACTGGCAAGTGCGACGTGAAGATCACCTATATCAAGTTCTCGAAGTAGCCCCAATCGCGCCGGCAGCTCAAGCTGTCGGCGCTATCACCTACCTCAAGTTCGCCGAATAGCGGGAAGGCTCGACCTCTTCCGGCGTCCCTCTGGTAGAATAACGCCATGGCAACGCCTGCGCGCCCCGCGCCCGCTCTCCATTCTTCCGCCACTGTGCGCAGCCCGCTTGCGCGCTTTTTCCGTGCCGGCGTGCTGATCGTGGTCGTGGCGTGCGCATGCTACTTCGCCGTGCGGCTGGTCTCGCCCAAGGTCCGCGACTACACGCCGACCGAACTGAAGGCCAAGTTAGACGAAGGCGTTCCGATCGATCAAGCCATCGAACAAGTCAACCGCCTGACGCCGGAAGGCCGCCGCGACGTGCTCACCAGTCCCGAAGCGCAAAGCTACCTCAACAAGCTCAAGCCCGACCAGCGCCTGCGCTTCGTTAAGGAAACCCTGGACCGCGGGATCCGCCAGCAGTTGGAGCACTATCAGAAGTTGACGCCCGAAGAGCGCATCGCCTTCCGCGATGAAGTCCTGACGCGGCAGCGCGAAGAGCGCAAACGCCTGGAAAACGATCCGGAGCACCGCGAGCAGGTCCACAGCATGGTCACGTCGGGCGACTTTGAAGCGGTCATGGAGCGCGCAGTGCAGTCGTTCCTGTCAATCACGTCGAGCCAGGAACGCGTGGAACTCAAACCGCTCTTTGAAGGCGCGCTCGACAACCTGAAATACGCGCGGGAGGAGCATTGATGCCGCCGCGCGCGCGCCGAGGCTTCACCCTGGTTGAGCTGCTGGTGGTGATCGCGGTCATCGGGATCCTTGCGGCGATCTTTGTGCCGGTGGTGCAAAGCGCGCGGGCGTCGAGTAAGCGCGTGGCCTGCCTGAGCAACCTGCAGCAACTGGCCAAGGCCGTGCAGATGTACGTGAACGACCATCAGGGGCAGTACTTCACCTGCGCCAGCCGGCCAACGCTCGAGCCCGGCTTGCCGCGGCTGTGCGATGTGCTGACTCAGTACGCGCCAGACGCGCGGGTCTTTAAATGCCCGGCCGACAACCAGGACTTCTTCACGAAGGAAGGTTCAAGCTACGAATGGGCGGCGCTCTTTAACGGGCGCGTGCAGGACAGCGAGTTCGAGAACATTATGGGTCCGTCGAAGACCCCGATGCTTTACGACTACGAGAACTTTCATCCCCCCAAGACTCCGGGTTACGGCGGCAAGAATGTGGTCTTTTTCGACGGGTCCGCGGGCAACTAGGAGGTTCAACCGGGCTGTTTCCCGTTGCAGGCCGAAGCGGGCGCGCTAAAACCCTCGCCATGTCCAAACCCGAAACCGCCACGACTCCCGACGGCACCTTGCCCGACGGTCGCAGTTCGACCTTTAAGGCGCCCACGTGGGCCTTGGCCGCGGCGGTCGTCCTGATTCTGGGCGCAATCGCGATTTACTTCATCCGTCAGAACAACCGCATCCCAAATGCGATTGAAGCCCTCAACGCGGTCAAGTTCCGCAATCTGGAAGGCAAGGACGTCCAGCTCGACGGCCTGCAGGACACCTTCGAGATCGCGTCCAACGACCACCTCAATGGCCCGACTTTCGGCGAGATGCGCTTTGACGAGGGCAAGGATAGTGGGCGTTTGGAGCTGCTCGACGTACTCGGCCAGTGCACGCGCGAGCCGGAAGTGGCCAAAGAAATCTTCCACAAGCTGATTACCGATGGCACCACCGGCGGAAAGATCGTGGCTTGCCATATGGCGTTCTTTCTGGCGCAAGGCGGCAACCTGTCGCGCGAAGACCTCGATGGCATTGCCAAATGTCTTGATACCTCCGCCGAACCGACCCTGCGCCGCAAGGCTCAATGGGCTCTGACGCGACTGGTCGTCTCGCTCGACCCGTCCAAGCGCAGCGTGTTCATCAAGCTGCCTGAAAAGCCCGATGTGGTGAAGTCGGGCTGGCGCGTGGCCACACAGGACTTGAAGAATTACGGTGTGCCGTATCTGCGCTTCATGTGGTCCGACCCGGATGCGTGCAAAGCCTGGTGGGACACCTTTGGCAAGTCCGCCGCCTGGAACAAGGAACAGGCGCGCTTTGTCGTGACGCCCGTCGCCCCTTGAGCGATGCAATCCCGCTGCTTGAAATCAATGGCCTGACCAAGGTCTTTAAGCGACGTTTTGGCCGCGGCACGGGCGCCGAACTGCGCGCGGTCGACGGCATCTCTCTGAAAGTCGAACGCGGCGATATCTTTGGGTTTCTCGGACCCAATGGCGCGGGCAAGTCCACCACGATCCGCATGGCGCTGGGCCTGATTCATCCGACTTCGGGGCGTGTCTCGATTGCGGGCTACGATGTGGCCACGCAAAAACTTTCCGCGCTGCGCCGCGTCGGCGCGTTCGTCGAATCGCCTTCCTTTTATACTTATCTGAGCGGCTGGAAGAATCTGGAGATCTTTGCGGGGTTGTCCGGCGGTGTAACGAAGGACGAAATCAGCGCGGCGATTGCCAAGGTGGGCCTGAGCGGGCGCGAGCACGACCAAGTCCGAGTCTACAGCCACGGCATGCGCCAGCGCCTGGGGCTGGCTTCGTGCCTGCTGCCGCGTCCGGAATTGCTGGTCCTCGACGAACCGAGCGACGGCCTGGACCCGCACGGCATTCGCGACATGCGCGAACTGGTCGTGAAGCTCGCCCGCGAAGATGGCCTGACGGTGTTCCTGTCGAGCCACCTGCTGGGCGAAGTCGAGCGGCTGTGCAATCGCATCGCCATCGTCGAACGTGGAAAGATCGCGGTGCAGGGCGAGCTGCCCGAGTTGGAAGCGCGCTACCGGCGCTGGTGCATCGAAACCGACGCGCCCGCGTCCGCCGAAGCGCTGCTCAAGACGCAATTCAAGCTGGAGGACATCCGGCGGGAGGCGGACTCGCGGCGGCTCTTCGTCAATCTGGGTGCGGCCAGGCCGGCGGACGTCAACGCCGCGCTGGTCAATGCGGGCCTGGCGGTGCGCTGCTTCGGGCCGGAGGAAGGCTGGCTCGACCGGCTCTTTCTCGACCTGACCAGCAGCAAGGAATCGCCCGCGTCGCTGGCAGGCAAGGGGTCCGCATGAACAGCCCCGCCAACAGCACGTTCTGGGCGTTCCTGCGCTTCGAGACCGTGAAGATGTTCCACCGGCGCATCACGTGGGTGCCGTTTGGCGTGATTGTGATTGTGGTCGCGCTGGTCGTCGCGGTTTTTCACTATTCCGACTTCAAGACGCAACTGACCTTCCTCAAGGCCATGAACCTGCCGGTAAAAGAGAAAAAGGATTTCGTCAACGGGTACCTGATGGCCGTGGCGACGCTCAATCCGGTCTCGCAGATTCTGTTGCCGCTCTTCATCGCGGTCGCGGCGGGGCTGATGATCGCCGGCGAAGCCGAAGGCGGGACGCTGCGCGCCTGCCTGATCCGGCCGGTCTCGCGCACGCGTCTGATCCTGGGCAAATTCATAGTGCTGGGCGGGTATGGGCTGTTGCTCTCCTATTTTTATCTGGGGCTGGTGCTCACGGCAGGCCTGATCAACTTCGGCAGGGGCGATCTGTATCTGCTCAACGTGTTCTTCAACAATGGGCGTGAAGGCTACGCGGTGATCACGCCCGATGAAGCGCCGTACCGTTTTCTGCTCGCTGGTCTTCTGCTGGCCTGCGGGATGATGGTCCTGGCGTCGCTGGCGATTCTGGTCTCGGCTTTGTCGCGGACCGCGGCGATGGCATACGTGATCAGCTTGTCGATCTATAATATTTTTCTGACGCTGCGCGCGCTGCAATTCCTCGAATGGCTGTATCCGTATCTGTTCGTCACGCACATGCTGCGCTGGCAACAGTGCTTCTCGGAGAACGTGCAGTGGGGCGAGATTTATGTTTCGCTCGTGCATCTTGCCGCGTATTTGGCGGTGTTCCTGTGTTCGGCGGTGCTGTTGTTCGAAGAGAAGGATGTCACGTCCTAGCGTTGTGCTGCGCGCCGCGTATAAAAGTACCGCCATGAGTGAACCCGGAATGCCCACGCCACCGCCCGGCGATCTGCCGCCCGATATTTTTCGCGCGGCCGCGCATCGAGTCGCCGATACGACCGCGGATTACCTGGCCGGCGTCGAACGCTTCCCAGTCATGCCGAAGATTGCGCCCGGCGACATCGCGAAGGAACTCTCAGCGGCCCCGCCCGAAGCCGCTGAAAGCATCGACACGATACTCGACGACTATAAGCGCCTGATCGAACCAAACGTCACGCACTGGAACCATCCGGGCTTCATGGCGTACTTCGGCATCACGGGTTCGGGGCCTGGCGTGCTGGGCGAGATGCTCGCGGCGGGGCTGAACGTCAACGCGATGTTGTGGCGCACCGGGCCCGCGCCGACAGAACTTGAAGAGCGCGTCTGCGACTGGCTGCGGCAGATGTTGAACTTGCCGCCGGAATTTCGCGGGCATATCAACGATACGGCTTCGATTTCGACGATGTTGGCGCTGGCCGCGGCGCGCGAACGGCTGCCGGGCCTTGAGATCCGCCAGCATGGCATGGCCGGGCGGCTCGACTTGCCCGCGCTAACGATCTACGCGAGCGAGCACGCGCATTCGTCGGTCGACAAGGCGGCGATCGCGCTGGGGATTGGTCTGGATTACGTCCGGCGCGTCGGCGCGGATAAAAATTTTCGCCTCGATCCTTTCGTGCTCGAACAGGCCGTCGCCTGGGACCGCAAGGAAGGCCGCCTGCCGATGGCCATTGTCGCGACGGCGGGAACGACTTCGACGACCAGCGTCGATCCGCTCAAAGAAATTGCCGCATTCTGTGCGAAGGAAAAAATCTGGCTGCATGTCGACGCGGCTTATGCAGGCAGTGCCGCAATCTGTCCGGAAATGCGCACGCAATTCGAAGGCTGGGAGGGCGCGGACTCGATCGTCGTCAACCCGCACAAGTGGCTCTTTACGCCCGTCGATTGTTCGGTGTTGCTGATGCGCGATCCGGAGCGGCTGCGGGCCGCGTTTTCGCTCGTGCCCGAATACTTGCGCACGAACGACGGCGCGCTGAACCTGATGGACTACGGTGTGCAGTTGGGGCGACGCTTTCGCAGTCTGAAATTATGGATGGTGATCCGCGCGTTCGGCGTCGAAGGGATTCGCAAGCGCATCCGGGAGCATTGCCGCCTGGCGCAGAAATTCGCAGAGTGGGTGCGGAGCGATGGCGGCTTTGAAGTCTGCGCGCCGGTGCCTTTCAGCACGATCTGCTTTCGCGCGACCCCACTGATGCCGCCGGCCGGACAGGATCACTTTAACGAGCGCCTGCTGGCCGAGGTGAACGCGGTCGGCCCGGTTTTTCTCTCGCACACACGCCTGAACGGGCGTTACGTGCTGCGCCTGGCGATTGGAAATCTGAAGACCGAAGAACGCCACGTGCGCGGCGCGTGGGAGACGGTGTGCGAATCCGCGCGCAAACTTTTGGCCGGCGGCTAGGGGCGGACGTGGCGGCATCGAGCTCCGATTTCGCGGCGCGCTTTGAAGCGGCTGATCCTTTTTTGGGCGGACCCATCCCGGGCGACGCCGAGCGCGAAGCGCGTCTTGCCCTTTGGAACAAACAGGAGTGGCACGACTGGTTCCGCTGGCGCTTTGCCAAGAGCGGCTTCGACCGGCCGGTTTGGCTGATCGTGCTTGCAGGCGGCATGGCGGGGCTGATTGCGTTCGGGCTCTCGACTTCGCGTTGGGAAATCACCGCCGGCGGAGTGGTCGCGTGGTTCACGCTCGTAAATCTGGGTTTCTTCTCGTATCTGGGGCTGCGTCCGCCGGTGCCGCCACGCCCGGTGCCAGGGCCATTTTTGCCGGGCCGGCCGGTGCGCGCAATTTTGGGGCTTTATCCGGCGGGCTATGACCGCCGCCCGCTCGCGCGCATTTGGCTGCGTATTCCGCGCGCACCAGACATGGCCAACGATGAAGACGATAGCGCGCCGGAATGGCTGCTTGAGTTGGCCGTTGCGGAAGGCTTGCCGCCCGAATTTGCGGAGCTCACCGAAAAGCAGAAGACATTTCGTATTCAGCGCGCCGACGCGCCGGCGATGACCGCGGTGTGTGAAGTCGTCAAGCTGTCGCGTACTCAGATCGACGCAGGCGAGCTGCCGTTGCGGATTGTGGCTTGGAATTGGGACGAGCAGAGCACGAAAATATTTGGGCGGCCAGGACGTAAATAAGCCGCGCAGATTATTCGAAGATCACGACTCCGCGCGCGCCGGAACCTTCCAGCATCTCTTTGTAGGCCTCGTTGATTTGATCGAGCTTCCAGCGCGAGGAGACCAGCTTCTCGAGCGGCAATTGTCCCGAGCGGTAAAAGCCGGCGAGGGCGGGGAAGTCGCGCGGTGGATGTGCGCTGCCGTAATAGCAGCCCATGACGATCTTTTCCTGACGCGTGATCAGGGCGCCGGGAAAATTAGTGCCGCTGCCCATCGGGGCGAGGCCCGCGAGGACGACCGTTCCACCGGGCCGCGCGGCATGCAGGCATTGCTCCTGGACCGCGGGACTGCCAATCGCTTCGATTACAAAGTCCGCACCGCGGCCTTGCGTCAGTTTCTGGATCTCTTCCGCCGCATGTGGCCCCGCGACGACGGTGTCGGACGCGCCGAAGTTTTTTGCGAGCGCGAGTTTCTCTTCCATGCGGTCCACCGCGATAATCGGCGTTGCGCCCACAAGCTGTGCGCCAACCAGCGCGCTCAAGCCTACGCCGCCCGCGCCGAAGACCGCTACGCTTGCACCCGCCGGAACGCGCGCCGAGTGCAGGACCGCGCCCACGCCGGTCGTGACGGCGCAGCCGATCAGCGCGGCGATTTCGAGCGGCACTTCGTGCGGCATCGGGACACAGCATTCCTGCGGAACGACGGCGTATTCGGCGAAGCACGCCAGCGCGCAAAAATGGTAAAGCGGCGCGCCGCGCCAACTCAGGCGTGGGGTGCCATCGAGCAGCGTGCCGGCCCAGACCGGCGCAGTGTATGCGCCGCAGAGGCTTGGCCGGTCGTGCAGACAATAAAAGCACCGCCCACAGGACGGCGCCCAGCTCAGCGCGACATGCATTCCCGGCTTCAGGTGCGCGACGCCAGGGCCGGTGTCCGCGATCACGCCCGCGCCTTCATGGCCCGGCACGACAGGCAGCGGATGCCGGGTTGCGCCGGTGGCCAGATGCCAGTCGCTATGGCAGACGCCGGCGGCGGAGAGCTTTACGAGGACTTCGCCCGCGCGGGGTCCTTCGAGGTCCACGGTCTCGATCGCGAACGGCTGCTTGGGTTCGACCAATACGGCGGCTTGAATCTTCATTTCGTCGCCCTTGAGAAATACACCCGCTTGCATTTACCGCCGCGCGGGCTTGCGGTACAGTCTGCTTCAACATTCAACGCATGGGGAGAGCTTCGATGCAGCCGAACCAATTCGGTGCGTACGGTCCGTGGGCGGCGGCGCATGGCGAGAAGTCCCGCGCCAAGAGTGCGCTGCGGCCCGCGCGCTTCAAAACCTTTGCCGCGTGGCGCAAGGCCGCAATTGCAAAGACCTGGGAATGCCTGGGCGCACCGGAGCTGCCCAAAACGTCCAAGGTTACCGTGCATGCGGTCGGCGAGTACGACGGCCTGCACTTCGAAAAACTCTCCTGGCAGTTGCCCTGGGGCCCGCGCACGGAGGCCGTGTATCTGCGCCCGAAGCATGTGCCAAAAGGCGCGAAGCTACCCGCGATCCTCGCCCTGCATGACCATGGCGGGATGAAATATTTTGGCTGGCGCAAGGTCGCGCAGGTCGAACCCAATCTGCACCCGATCCTGAAGGACCTGCGCGCGCAATGCTACGAAGGCACCGCGTGGGCCAATGAAGCCGCCAAGCGCGGCTACGCCGTCTTGTGCCACGATACGTTTCTCTTCGGCAGCCGTGGCGTGAAGCTAAGCGACGTGCTCCCGGTGGTTCGCGGAAATACCACCGACGTGGCCGCGGATGAGCCTTCCGAACAGGTCAACGCGTACAATAATTGGGCCGGAGAGCACGAGCATCTGGTGGCCAAGTCGCTGCACTGCGCGGGAATGGTCTGGCCGGGGGTGTACCTGCGCGAAGACCAGGTCGCGCTTTCGATTCTCGAAAAGCGTCCTGAAGTCGATGCGTCGCGGCTGGCCTGCGCGGGCTTGAGCGGGGGCGGCTTGCGGACCGTGTTTCTCGCGGGGCTGGATGAACGCATCCGGACGTGCTGCTGCGCGGGCTTTTACAGCACGTGGAACGATTTCCTTTTGTACAAAGCATGGACGCACACGTGGATGACCTATGTGTCGCTGCTGCCGCAGCACATCGACTTCTCGGAAATTCTCGCGCTGCGCGCGCCCAGGCCGTCCTTGGTGCTCAATTGCACGGGCGACCCGCTGTATACGCTGAGTGAAGTGAAGGAAGCAGGCAAGCGCGGTGCGGCCATTTATAAGCGCGCGGGCGCGGTGAAGGACTTCAAGCTCTCGCACTACCCGGGCGGCCACCAGCTCGACCAAACGATGCAGGCGGAGATGTGGTCATTCTTCGAGCGAACGCTGGCGTAGATTGGAAAGTGATGGTTGGAAAACAATGCGGGCGCGACTGGTTGGTCGCGCCCGCTTTACTTTGGAACGCTGAAGCGCTTACTTGATCTTGTCCATTTCGGACTGCGCCTGTTCGGCGAATTTGGTGCCGGGGAACTTTTCGACGATCAGCGCGTACTTTTCCTTGGCTTTGGCGAAATCATTATTCAACGCGAAGTTGTGCGCGGTCGAGAGCAGGCCCGGCGCTTCCTTCTCGGCCTTCGCATTCATTTCACCCTTCAGCGCGGCCTTCACTTCGGCGTTGTTGTTAAGGGCTTCGAGCTTCTTCGTGGCCTTGACCCACGCGAGCGAATTTTCGAAGCGCGGATTGTTGGCGATTTCCTTGTAGGCCTTGACCGCGCCGGAGATGTTGCCGTTGGCTTCCAGACCTTCGGCTTCGGTCAGGCTCACCAATCCCGCGATGTCCGGGCGCGACTTCAGCGAAACCAGCGTGCGGTACGCTTCCGAATAGACCTTGGAGAAGGGGAATTCCTTGACCACGATGCCCAGTTCTTCGACCGCCTTGAGGTACTCGCGGGTCAGGATCGCGTCATCGGCGGCCTTGAGGTGTTCGGCGGCCATGTCTTCCATTTCAAGGAAGCGCGCGCGGGCTTTCTGCACGAGCTGTTCGGACTTGGGCACGTTGGCCATGGCCACTGACGCGTAGAAGGTGGCCGCGTCTCGGTAGGACTTGTCGTCGAACTTGGCGTCGCCTTCCTTCATCATGGTCTGAATCATGGTCAGATTGGCCTGCATCATTTCTTTGTATTCGGGATCGTTTTCCGGTTTCTGCTGCTGACCGCCCTGCTTCTGCCCGTTCTGGGCGTTGGCCTGCTTCGCGGCCTGCTGCTTCTGGTAGGTGTCGTAAGCCTGCTTGAGGCGCGCTTCGAGGGCAGCCTTGTCAGGGCTGTTGTCATAAAGGCTGACGGCACCCGTAGGCTTGGGCGTGGCTTCATCGCCGCGAACCGTTGATGCCAGCATAATCAAGCAGGTGCTGGCCAAGGCCGCGAGCAGCAACAAGCGCTGGCGGGCCAATACGTCCGTCGTCTGCGCGCAAGATTTCACTGGCTTAACCCTCTCGAAGTTCCTGTAACCTGAATTCTCTCTGGAAGTAAGACGCACCTTAGGGGTATTTTGATGCGCACGGATAGGATTATTTATTCGCCTGTAACTTATTCATGGGTAAGGGGTTGCGAACTGTATTGCGATCGAACAGCACCGCACCGACGAAAACGAGCAGAAATAAGGTGACCGCGCCCACTTCACCCATGCGCATGGCCAGTGTTTCAACAGGCTCTGAGAGCCGCTCCACGTGTGCATAACCAACTCCTACTTCGTCCGGCTGAACGAGCGTATCGACTTGGCCCAGCGGGTCCACCAGCACCGAATACTGGGCGTTGTTCACGCGCAACAATGGGCGGCGTACTTCCACCGCGCGCAGCGCCGCACACTTTAGGTGCATTGCGGGCCCGGAGGTTCCGACAAACCAGCCGTCGTTGGTCAGGTTTACATACAAGTCGGCGCCGGCTTTGGCGGCTTCGCGAGCGAGTTCCGGATAGGCGTCTTCGATGCAGATGTTGAAGGCCAGCTTTACGCCTCCGACTTCGACTACCGGTGAGCGCGTTTCGCCGCGTGTGTATGTGTCATTGGTGACGGAACGCAGCGACTTGAGGAAGGGCAGCGTGTTGGTCCACGGGATGTACTCGCCGAAGGGCACCAGGCGCCGCTTGGCGTAACGTGCGAGCGGTTCGCCGTGCGCGTCGAGGACTTGGACGCCGTTGTACCAGCGCTGGTCTTCGATGGTCAGGTCAACGTCCTGCGTGTCGATCCATTCAATCCCGCCCAGTGCAGGGACGCCCGTGGTGCGCGTAATGGCTTCGAACTGCGACGAATAGTCGTCGCGATTGTAGACGCCGGGGACCATCGTTTCGGCCCAGCAGACCAGCACGGGTTTGTCATTGGCCGGGGCGTTTTCCAGGGCCTGCGCATGCAGCGCCAGGTGCTGCTCGAGCTGCGCGGCCTTTTCCGCGCTGGAGCGATCCTGCTTCGAGAGCGTCATGCCTTGAAGCACCGCGATAGTCGGGCCGCGTTCCAACTTGGGGGAAAGTTGTCCGATGCGTAGATGCCCATAAAGAAAAAGCGCGCCCAGCAAAAGCAGCGGCGCGGCCAGGCACGCAGCCAGCGTGCGCAAGCCTGGCGGCGGGAGGAACGCCAGTCGCAGCTTCAGATTGGGTAGCGCGAAAGCCAGCGCGGCGTTGAAGAGCACCATGGTGAAGCTCAAGCCATACACGCCCAGCAGGTCGGCCCCCTGGCGCAAGGTTGGGTAATCGACCCACAGGTGACCCATCAAAAGCCACGGAAAGCCGATCACGGGCATGCGCGAGCGGGCGATTTCCATGCAGGCCCAGAGCGCCGCGGTGCCGAAGACCGCGCTGGCCAGACCGAGCCGGGGTAAATAACGAAATGCGATCAGCGCCAGAATGTAATAAAGGCTCGTATAAACGGAGAGCGCAAGCCAGCCGGCTGTGCTCTGTTTGGCGGTGAAGTAAAGCGCCGGGAGAATCCAGACCGCGCAGAAGGTCAGCGCGCACACCAGAGCACCCCAGATGCGCGGCGACGACGCGACCGCGTAAAGGACCGGGGCCAACCCAATCCAGGCGAGCACGGTGGGGCCATCAGTAAAGGAAATGGCCAGCAGCCCTCCGCTTAGCGCGGCCGCCGCAAGCCGTAATAAAAAGGAACGCATGGCGCGCATGACCATACGCGAAGGCCGGGGGAGAGGCAAAGCGCGGGGAACATTCCAATTGTAGGCCGCACCAATCGCTGTGCGGCGTCGTTTGAAAAGCTGATAATATGAGCCCCATGAATGCGCCGGCTACATCCTCACTGCATGCGCCCGGCGGGCCTGAAAGCACGATTGTGGATGCGTCTTCTGAGCGCGCGCCGCGAAAGTACCTGATCTCGCCCGCCTATGATTTTGGCTGGTTTGTACTTCCGGGCCTGGTGGCTTTGGGCGCGGCCGCGGTGTTGGGCACTCGTTATCCTTCGACCGACCAAGAACCCCTCTATATGTGGATCGTGGGGATTCTGCTAGTCGATGTGACGCACGTTTACGCATCGCTGTACCGCACCTACTTCGATCCCGGCCAGCGCGCGCGGCACTTCAAGCGCCTCGTATGGGCGCCGGTATTGTGTTTTGGCGTGGGCTTTCTGCTTCACCTCAATGCGCCGGAAGCTTTCTGGAGCGTGTTGGCGTACCTCGCGGTCTGGCACTTCATCAAGCAGCACGAAGGCTACGCGGTGCTGTATGTGCGAGCCGGGCGGGAGTCGCGCTTCGACCGGAGACTTACCGCGCTGGCCGTGTGGGCTGGAACCTTGGGGCCGGTGTTGTGGTGGCACGCGCATCTGCCGACGAATTTCGGCTGGCTCAAGCAGGGCGATTTCTTCCCCGGGCTGCCGCGCGAAGTCGGCGTCGCGGCGCTCTGGCTGGAAATTCCGATCTGGCTGGCCTTTTTCGGTCGGCGCATCCAACTCGCGGCGCGCGGCCAAACCAATCCGATGGTCTTCTGGCTGGTCGTGGTCCCCGCGGCGAATTGGCATCTGGGAATTGTCTGGTTCAACGACGCGCGCATTTTTCTGATCACCAATGTCTTTTTGCATGGCCTGCCGTACATGGCGCTGGTCTGGAAGACCGGTGGCAAAGAGACCGTCGCGAAAGGCCTTGATGCGCTGGGCTGGCGGCGCATGGCCGCGCGCACGCTGCTTTTGGTGCTCGCGTTTTATGGATTCCTACTGGCGCTGGGCTATGTCGAAGAATTGTTGTGGGATCAATTGTATCGGCACGAGTACCCCGAAATCTTTGGGCGGCGCTGGGTACTTGGAGATTTCTCTCCGCTCGTGACATCGCTGGCTGCGGCGCTTCTGACCATGCCGCAGGCCACGCATTACTTGCTCGACCGCTGGATTTGGCGGGTGGGGCCCGATAATCCGGAACTGGCCGCGCAACTGAACCTCGCGCCAAAAACACCGGATCTGGAATTGGACGCGGCTTGAAAATTTTCCGCTTCGCGAAAAGTAATTCGTGCGTTCACGTATTTGTTCTGTAGATGCAGTTGCTCACGCGGCGCTCGCAATAGACCACACGAATGTCTGTCTTTGGGCCTTGTTGGATTGAACGATATTCGGGATAATCCCTCCATGCGCAAATTTGCACGCTTCCTGGGCATGACCGAATACGGCGCGGATGAATTGATCCTCGCGACCCTCTGCTGCGGTGCTTTGGCCGGGGCACTCGCGTACCTTGTCCATCCCTTGTTGGCACTCGTGGCGCTGCCACCGTGGGCCATCGTGGTCTGGTTTTTCCGCGATCCCGAACGCGCAGTGCCGGGCGACCCGAAGCTTCTGATCTCGCCCGCCGATGGGACCGTCACGGACATC
>Ga0265314_10003490_pt1 | contig 15185 bp, 12 predicted proteins | sample 4126metaG_FD_203106 | JGI IMG/M metagenome (GOLD analysis project Ga0265314, IMG submission 203106) | Rhizosphere microbial communities from Carex aquatilis grown in University of Washington, Seatle, WA, United States - 4-1-26 metaG | ecosystem: Host-associated > Plants > Roots > Rhizosphere >... | reverse complement strand
CGGTAACAGAGGGTCCAGATAGATCTCGATTTGAATATTTTCCTTCACCAGCCTGCGCAGAAGCTGGTCCATCCCCGTGATCACTGCGTTCACACTCAACACTACCGGCTGTAGAACTTGCTTGCGGCTAAACGCGAGCAGATGCTGCGTCAGTGCCGCGCCGCGTTCCCCGGAGGCGTGGATCTGCAGCAAACGACGGTGCAAGGGGTCCGACGGATCGACGCCCCGCAAGCTAAGATCCGCGTAGCCGTTGATGACTGTCAGCAGATTGTTAAAATCGTGCGCGATACTACCGGCAAGCTGACCCACCGCTTCCATACGCTGCGATTGGCGAAGTTGTTCCTCGAGCCCCGTTTGAGCGCTGATATCCCGAGCGATTTTGGAGGCACCCACTACCTTATGGTTCTCGTCAAAGATCGGGGAAACCGTGAGGGACACGTTCAAACGATGTCCGTCCTTCGCAATCCGTTCGGTTTTATAGGGTTCGACCCGCTCCCCCTGAAGGATGCGGCTCATTATCTCTTGCTCATTGTTCGGGAGATCCGACGGTAATAACCGGGAGATAGAGGTACCAAGCATTTCATTGGCGGAATAACCGAATATTTCTTCAGCTCCCCGATTCCAGCTAGTCACTGTGCCGTCGAGTGTTTTGCCAATGATCGCGTCCCCCGATCCGTCGACGATGGCGGCAAAGTGGTGTGTCATCTTTTCAGCAACCTTTCGTTCGTTGACATTCCTCATCACGCCTGAAAACAGTTTGCGCCCGTGAAGTGAGAATTCATTGATTGCCAGATCCATCGGGAAAGAGGAACCGTCCTTGCAAACTGCTTGCACTTCGCGGCCAATGCCGTCCAGGTGCTGGTTTCCGATGGATGCCCCCGATGCCAGGTCCTGGTCGATCATTTCGCGGTGAGGGGAGGACAGCAAGCAGGTTATATTGAGCCCCTTCAACTCCTGCGCGTCATATCCGAACAGCTTCTCGGTGGTACGGTTTACGGTCTCAATAATGCCGTGTTCGTCGAGAGTGACGATGGCCTCTCCGATTTGGTCAAACAGTCTGCTCCAACGTAACTCACGGTCTTGAACTGACACGGCAATCTCGCGCCCCGCAGCGTCGCGCTTTCCAAACTCGCGAACCATCAGAAAAGTTCCGACGATGAGCAGCAGCGTTAGGGACGTTGTCAGCAGGGCACTCCCGAATTCTGCACTGTAGAATCCCATGCTTTGTCCTTCTACTCGAACCCAAGCGAGCAGGGCGGGCACTAGGATGGCAACTGGACCGAATTTTCGGGCAAAGGCTCCGCCGTAGTTATTCTGACTGAGAATGCCAACAAACCCCTGGGATGAGCGGGTCCAAAGAAGACCTATTGCCAGGAGCAAAAATGTGAACGGACTATGGTGGGGGAGCGGTATGGATCCCTGGAATTCCGAAAATTTGGCAATGCCTAACCCAGAACTGAGCAGCGACAAGTATGCGCTAGTGGCGAGCACGGCGGCAAATGATTGTGAGATCACGATCCATCCGCAGGACAGGCAGAGCAGAGACGTACCGAGCAGCACAAAATTCGCAGCCGAAAAGGCTGGCATTCGGACAAAATGAACATCGCCCAGGATGCTCAAAGAACCTGTAATCAAAATCTGGTCAATGTGCAGGTCGTAGCTGCCGAAGATCTCCAGGAGCGTCAATGCCCCCAGAACAAAAACGAAAGCACTCGCTGACACGGCGAGACAACGGCTCCAAGCGGGCCCATCCTGTTCGAGTACGAATAGTAGCGCGGCGCCTGCGACGATAAGGCCTAATGCCGTATTAGGCATCATATTGGCATAGCCTGGAATCAGGTGTTTCAACGCATCGCTGTGAAACGCCCAGCCCACCAACACTAGCGATCCAACGAGGATCGATACGAAAGCGGCGATTCGCACCGGCGACCAGAGCCCACGATAAACGCTGTCAGACATTCATTGCCTCTACCGGTCTCTTCTTAGCTGCTCCCAGCGTATTTCGGCTTATGTGAAATTTCTTAGGACCATAGGGCGCACGTCGTCGTAGCGGCTTTGCCCTTGATGCGTCCCGGAAAGTACTGTTTTTGTGACTAGAAATCTGCGCTTCTTGTCTACTTTGCGAAAAGCGAGGTTCGCAATTGATGTTTCGGTCCGAGCAGGAACTTTCCAAGAAAGACTAGCGGGCCGGCTACATTACGCAGCAACCCACGGACCTCCCTACGCTGTCTTTGCGATCCCTCCACGAATCGCATGGCCCGAAGCCGTAGGACTACCCTGACAATAACATGAATTTAGCTACGCCTTACAACTATAAGGAGTACGGTTCCGGGGTAGTAAATCGTTTACTCTATTTTAAGTCGCATTTTACTCCCGACAGATACTACGTTTTATGTTCGGAATTGGCGCGTTGAAAAGCGGCATCGGGGCCGCTCTGCATGTGTTCCTGTTTAGCGAATTCAGGAAGCAGTCTGTGGCTCGTGGCCAAAACTACTTACCCGAATTGTGGCGCCTTTCATAACTTGTAGGCCCGGCGAACGGTGGTGACGCCGACACCGCTCTCTCTCGCGATCGTCCGCCACGACTTATCCTGACTTCGACGCTCTACAACTTGATCGCGACGAAGAACAACTCGGGGGCGGCGCACAGGGTTCCCGCTTCTGGAGCCATGCGCACGAGCTCGATCCAATCCTGCGCGGACGGGCTCCTGGATTCGCAAGCGCTCCTGTCTTGGAATAGTTGCGAGGATCGAAATGACCGCGTCGCGAAACATTCCGCAGTATCCAAGTATGGCTCCGTGCGCCCGCGCCGTGTACCTCGAATCGGCGGAAGCAGACTCGACACTGTGGCGCGTTGGATTCGCAGCTATGTATGATGGTGCATCAGCACTGGGGCTGGAGGAAGGCGTTATGACCGCATTTGACCTGCGCCCGTTGAATTTGGGGGAGATTCTCGACCGGACGTTTACGCTTTACCGCCAGCACTTCCTGTTGTTCATAGGAATCTCGGCGATTCCGCAAACCCTGGTGCTGGCTATTAATGTCGTCAGCCTGCTGTTGGGCAATAAGGCCGCTATGCGGGCCTTCACGGGACTGGGTCTTGGGCTGGGACTGGTGATCGGCTTGGTGGTGGTCATCGTCAGCGTATTTGCCTTTTTTATATCCCAGGGCGCGACGATTTTGGCGGTAAAGGATTTGTATCTCGGGCGGAGCACTTCGATTCTTGACTCGCTTCGCCGCACGCGGGGAGAAATCTGGCCGATCATCGGCGTAGGTCTGTTGACCGGCCTGGTGGTTACGTTTGGCCTGGTTCTACTGGTGTTCCCGGGTATCTTTATCGCGTGCCGGTTGTTTGTCAGCGTTCCCGCGATGCTCACCGAAAGCCGCGGCGTGCTCGATGCGATGTCGCGCAGTTGGGATCTCACGCAGGGCGCGGCGGGACGGTCCTTCGTGATCTTTCTGCTGTATATAGTGATCGTGTTTGCGCTGGCGTTATTGCTGGTCTCGCCCTTTACAGCGCTCGCGATATTCGCCGGATTGAAGAATCCGGAGATGGTGCGCTTCTGGACTTTTTGGGCGGATTTGGGAAACCGCGTTTCGAGCACTCTGGTCAGCCCGTTTCTGCTGATCGCATCGTCGGTGTTTTATTTCGACCTGCGTGTCCGCAAAGAAGCGTTCGACCTGCAGTTCATGATGGACCCGGAAAGCGAGCGGACCACGGGTCCGTCGTCGAGCGGGATGCCGTCTATTCTGTCGTAAGCCCCGGGAAGGGTACTCAGGAGCGATGCTGGTCTGAATCGCTGTCCCGCGAACGCTTCTTGCGCGCACGCTTGCGTGCTTCCGCCGCCTTGACCCGTTTCTTCTGGCCAGGCTTCAGATAGAATGCGTGACGCTTGACATCTTTGATGATGTCTTCTTGCAGGACCTTTCGCTTGAAACGCTTGAGAGCGCTCTCCAGACTTTCGCCGTCATTCAAATGTATTTCAGCCAACGGAACTCACCTCACACAGGATCGGAATCTATAGAGTACCAGTTTCCGGCAGCCGGTTCCTAGTGGCGCTTACGGCCGGTCCCCGGACCCAGCTTTCAACTGGGTTTTCAGCTTGGCTGCGGTGACGGGTTTGGTGAGGTAATCGTCGAAGCCAGCCGCCAGCGCTCGTTCCTGATCACCCTGCATGGCGAACGCTGTGAGAGCTACGACTCGCAGGCTTTTGAGCCCCGGATCGCGGCGGATTTCGCGCAAAACTTCGTAGCCGTCCATCTCGGGCATTTGAATATCCAGCAGTACCAGGTCGGGCAGGGAAGTGCGCAATTTGTCCAGGGCCTCGCGCCCATTGGCGGCCTCGGTGATGGACGACGCGTAATCCTGCAGGCATTCACGCACCAGCTCGCGGCCGGCAGGGTTGTCATCGACCACAAGCACTTTCTTGCCCGAGCTCGCGCGGGCAATTAGTTGGAGCCGTTGCAGGAGCGCCGGACGCCAGCCCGGTCCTTTTTCGAAAACGGGTGCGTTCAAGGCCGACAAAATCTGGCGTTCGCGATCGCTCAGATCTTTCACCGTGAGAACCAGGACGGGAATCCTGGAGAACTTTTCGCCGGCCCGAATCTCACGCAGAATATCGAAACCGCTGCGGCCGGGGAGCATTAGGTCGAGGACGATCGCATCCACTCGGGAACTCGCCAAAGCGTGGGAGGCTTCTTTGGCGTTTCCAGCCAGGATAGGCGTATGGCCCTCGGTCGTTAGCGTGTCCGTGATCAACTGGCGCATATCGGGATCGTCCTCGACGATCAGAACGTGCAGCGCATCTTGCGATTGCAAAGCGTGGCGGACTGCCGCGAGCACTGCTTCGTCGGAGAGCGGCCTCACCAGACAGTCTACAGCTCCCAGAGAGAGGCCCATCTTCCGTTCATCCGTGGGGGAGACGATGATCACCGGGATCTTCGACGTTTCGGAAGAAATCTTGAGGTCATGGAGCGTTTCCCAGCCGCTCTTCCCGGAAAGTTCTATATCGAGAAGCAGCAAGTTGGGGTGAAGCTTAGCGGCTTTCTGGAGAAGGTCCGCGCCCGACGCTGCCTGCGCGACCTTGAAGCCAGCCTGTTCCAGCGATCTATTGATGCCGTCGCGAAAGGACGCGTGGGGGCTTGCCGTTAACACCAACGGCGCCTTCTGTTCGGCGTCGCTCACCGCTGGGGCTTCTGGACCGGCTTCAGCGTCTGCCAACGGGAGTTCGATGTAGAACCTGCTGCCTTTACCCAACTCGCTCTCTACCCAGATCTTTCCTCCGTGCTGCTCCACCAGGCGCTTGGTGATCGCGAGGCCCAGGCCAGTGCCTTCGCGTACTCCTTTGGTGGTTGCGCTGGCCTGGCGGAAACTCTCAAAAATTTCTTGCTGATCGGTGGGAGCGATGCCGATTCCGGTGTCGCCCACCAGCAGGCGGACGGACCCGCCCTCAGTGGACGATTCCACCCATACGCGTCCGCCGGGCGGCGTGAACTTGATGGCGTTGCTCAGCAAGTTATAAAGAATTTCCTTGAAACGCACGCGGTCGGCGTTCAGGATGAGGGCGGTGTCGAGATCGCTGTCGATGCTGATCCTTTTGCTGGCCGCCAGCGGTCGAATACTGGTCAGCACTTCGGCGGCGGGCACTGCAAGGGGGAACGCTTCGAGGTGCAGTTCCAGACGTCCAGCTTCGATTTTGGACAAATCCAGGATGTCGTTGATCAATTCCAGCAGGTGGTGGGCATCGCGCTGGATGTGGGTGACAAAGCGCTTCTGTTTGTCATTGAGCGCACCGGCGTTTTCCTCGGATAGCAACTCAGAGAAACCCAGGATGGTGTTTAGGGGAGTGCGCAGCTCATGGCTCATGCTCGCCAGAAATTCGCTTTTGAGGCGGTTGGCGCGTTCTACTTCGTGGTTCTGCAAAGAGAGCTCAGTATTGGCGCCAGCCAACTCCTGCGAACGGCGCTCCAGACTGCGATTCAACATCTTGATCTCTTCTTCAGCCGTCCGGCGCTCACTCACATCGCGGACCACGCAGAGGACATGTCCGGCTACCGGGCTCAGCTTAATGTCCACCGCAAATTCGGTGCCATCCTTGCGGAGCGCAAATAAGTCGATGCCGACGCCCATGGGCCGCCTCACCGGGTGCGCCGCGTAACCTGCGCGATGCCCCAGGTGCGCGCCGCGGAAACGCCCGGGAACCAGCGCTTCGATGGTTAGATTCAGCAATTCCTCGCGGGAGCGCTGGAACATCTGCTCCGCTTCGGCGTTGGCGTGCAGGATGCGCCCGTGCTCGTCTACTTCGAAGGCAGCGTCGGGAGCGGACTCGAAAAGCAGGGAAACGCGCTGAGCGGAAGTGATGTTTTCCGTCAACGTAGCGTGTTCAATCTCGGCACGCTTTGCATCACTCAGATCGGCCAGGACCGCCAAGTAGCCGATTCCGTCGCTCATGGGCGCGCCCCAGATTCGCACTCGCACGGGAGTGCCGTCCTTGCGCATCCTCACCGCGTCCACACCTTCGTGGTCCGCCTCCGGCGAGCGGTGATGCTCGCGAACGTGATCCTCAGACCCCGGAGGGATCGTCGGAAGAGGTTTGCCCTCCACCTCTTCCTTGCGCCATCCAAAGATGCGTTCGGCGCTATCGTTCCACATGAGGACGTTATTTTCCTCGTCCAGAGCAATGATGGCCAGCGGCGATGCTTTAATAATGGCTTCGAGCACCTGTTGAGGTCACCCCTCCCCACTCTATAGGACAATAAATGGTTTAGCATTTTGGTTGCCAACCTCTACGCTGGGGAAAACAGTTCAAAAGGATTTCATGGTACCGACAGTCAAACTGGTTGCGGTTGACGATACTCCGGCGGGACTCGAGCTTTTGGCCGAGGCGCTGCAACAGGAGGGCCTGGCGATATTTACATCTACCGATCCCGAGGAGGGATTGGAGTTGATCTATCGCGAGCATCCGCAAATTGTATTGCTGGATCTGGTGATGCCGAAGATGAGCGGACTCGACATGCTGGAGCGGATCGTCGAGTTCGATCCGGCGATCGACGTCATTTTGATGACTGCCCATTACACCACGGAGACTGCTGTCGAAGCGATTCAAAAAGGCGCTTGCGACTACTTGAATAAGCCAGTTTCGATTCCAGCCTTGCGCGGACGCGTGGAGAAACTTTTAGTGGACGCGAGGCAAAGGCAGCGGACGCTGGACCTGGATAAGGAACTGCTTGAATCCAGCAAATTTGAAGGGATGATCGGACGCAGCCCTTTGATGTGGGACTTGTTTGCGCGAATCCGCCGGGTTGCCAGGCACTATCGGTCGGCGCTCATTACGGGGCCGACGGGATCGGGAAAAGACTTGGTGGCCAAGGCTCTGCACAATTTGAGTCCGGCGAGTTCCGGGCGCTTCGTGACTTGCAATTGCTCGGCGGTGGTTGAAACCCTGTTTGAAAGTGAACTATTTGGCTACGTAAAGGGAGCTTTCACGGGAGCGAATACCGACAAAATGGGGTTGGTCGAATTCGCCAATGGGGGCACGTTGTTTCTGGACGAGATCGGCGATATGCCGCTGACCACGCAGGCCAAGCTGTTGCGGGTCCTGCAGAATCAGGAGATCACGCGCGTAGGCTCGGTCACTCCACGCAAGGTTGACGTGCGGGTGGTTGCCGCCACCAATCGCGACGTCCAGGGAATGATCGAGCAGAAGCAGTTTCGTGAGGACTTATATTACCGGCTGGCGATGGTGGAACTAAAGACTCCGGCGCTGGCCGAGCGCAAAGAGGATCTTCCGCTGCTCGAAAAGTTTCTGCTGGACCGCTTCTCGACGCAGTTCGACAAGCACATCACGGGCATCACGCGGCGCGCGCAGATACAACTGGCGCGGCATCCCTGGCCGGGCAATATCCGCGAGCTGGAAAACGTATTGGGCCACGCTTGCATGATGAGCATGAGCGACATGATCGACGTGGAGGATCTGCCTCCGTCTATTCGGCGTTGGGAAGGGCTGAAAGCGGCCGAAGCGGCCGGTCTTTCCGGCGAGTCGCTGGAGTCGGCTTCTTCCTTCGAGGCCCACGAAAAGGAACTCCTCGCGGAGGCCCTGGAAAAGGCCGGCGGGAACCAGTCCGAGGCAGCGCGGATTCTGCGGATCAGCCGCGATCGCATGCGCTACAAGATGGCGAAGCACAACCTGCGCTAGATTCAGCACCCTAAATTCTGCGGATTTTCACACAGGCAAAGTGGTGCCAGGTGCGGAGCTTGGCCCAATTCGCCGCAAATTTCGTTCTCCAGCGCCCCTACTTTCAAAAAGTTGCAGATACGCCACCGCGGAATGCAGATTGCATCCAGACAGCCGCTGAGGACGATCTATGGAATTTCTAAGTTGGCTCGAGAACACTGAGTTTTGCACATGGCTTCGCGGTTCGGGTTCGATCTGGGCCTATCCATTGGTGCTGACGCTACACACCACCGGCATGGGGATCCTGGTGGGTTTCAATTGGGCGCTGGATCTGCGGCTGCTCGGGGTGGCGCGTCAGATCCCGGTGCTGGCCATGGAGAAGTTTTTCAAAGTGATGTGGATCGGGTTCTGGGTAAACCTGGTCACCGGTATTCTGCTGCTGGCCGCCGACGCTACCACGAAAATGACCAGTTGGGTGTTCGGCGTCAAGATGTTTTTTATTGTTCTTGCCATGATTGTGCTGGTGAAGATGCATAAAACGGTGTTTGTGAATCCGGCGAATCTGCAGCAGAGAGCCGCTTCACACGTCCCGGTGGTGCAAGCCTCCGGCGCGGGCTCGCAAACCGTTGCTGTTCTCGAGCCTTCAGTGGCTGCTGAAGAGCAGTTGGTGCCGGCTAACGCGAGGTTACTGGCGATCCTCTCGCTGGTGTTTTGGACTTTCTCCATTACGGCGGGACGCCTGATGGCCTACCTGGGACCGCAGACCGGAATCAAGTAAAGGAACCAACATCATGTGGAACGAGCTTCTGATTTTTTCGAAATGGCTGGAGACCACTCGCCTGTCGCATTTGATGGCGGGGGGATGGAAGTGGGGATGGCCCACTTGCGAGACGCTGCACTTTATCGGCTTATCCATGTTGCTCGGCTGCATCGGAGTGGTTGATCTAAGGATGCTGGGCGTCGGGAAAAGTATGCCGGGCGCCCCGGTGCACAAGCTGGTGCCATGGGCGATTGTGGGCTTCCTGATTAACGCGATTACCGGAGTGCTGTTCTTCATCGGCGCTCCGCATCAATACATCAAGAACGTGGCCTTTCTCTTCAAGATGCTGTTCCTGGTGGTAGCGGGAATAAACATCCTGTTGTTCTACGCTACGGGCATGCTCAAAAAAGTGGAAGCGATCGGCCCGGGCGAAGATGCACCCACCGGCGCGAAGGTCATTTCGGCTGTATCCATCTTTTCCTGGCTCATGGTCCTGTACTGGGGTCGCATGTTGCCTTTCGTCGGCAACGCCTTCTAGGTCTGCGTCGAATCTATGAAAACTTTCCAGTGCATTCTTCCGGGCATGGCTCTGGCTGTGGGGCTGGGGCTATTCTCTATGCCCCAACCCTCCGAGGCGAATCCTGACTTTACGAAGCGAACCGGTAAGCAGTGTGCCTATTGCCACGTGGGCTCGTGGGACTCCGGAAAATACACAGAAGCGGGGCAGTACTTCAAGGAACATCGCAGCTTCAAGGGTTACGTTCCCAAGGCGCCTCCGAAAAGCACTTCACTATTTTGGCCCAGAGTCAGCCGCCGGATTGGGTGAGATTCCCCAGGGCCGTGCCCCCCCTCCCACCTAAGTAATTGAACTTGCAAGGCTGCCTTTTGGACACGTGAATGCCCTTAAGGACAGTGAAAGAGGCCATATGAACAACATGACATTTGCAGTCGTACTATGGATGGTGCTTGGAGTCGCAACCCTGGTTCTGGCCGTCTATCGCTGGGTTCTCTCCTCGCATTATGAGAATGACGTAATACATTTAGGCCCCGGGGAAGAGAAGGAAATTCCGCGGCAAGCCTCGTTGGCGCTAAAGATGAATTCCATCGACCGCTGGGGTAAGACGATGACCGTAATCACGGCTGTCCTTGGACTCGCACTCGCGTCGGCCTATCTTTATGAGGCCTGGGAGAGCCCCCATCCGGGCCCTAACAATTTCTATCGCAACTCAGAGGTGAAATAGCCATGTCCAAGATCAAACATATCGTTTTCCCGGTGGATTTTTCAAACCGCTCCAACTGTGCCGTGCATTTTGTCGCAGAAATGGCGCGCCGCCACGAGGCTAAGGTCACTCTACTGGCGGTGGCGTCGCCATACTACGCAGGCGGTTTGGCCGGAGCACCGATTATCGATCTGCAACTGGTCCTCAACGGAGTGAAAGCGCAACTCGACGAGTGCTTCCCCAGTGACTTTGCGGGTGTGACGGTAGACCGCATGGCGATCCTGGGCGACCCGGCCCGGACGATAACGGATTTCGTGGAAGCCAATAAGGTCGACTTAGTGATGATGCCGACGCACGGCTATGGTCCCTTCCGGCAATTGCTGCTGGGGTCTGTGACCGCTAAAGTGCTGCATGACGTGCACGTTCCGGTGTGGACCATGGCCCATACTGGCGAGGCTCCGGACCGCCAGCATCTGGATATGCGGAAGATTCTTTGCGCCGTGGACGGAAATCCCGATAGCATCGATCTCATGCGCTGGGCCGGAGGCCTAGCGAAAAACTTGGGTGCGACTTTACGCCTGGTGCACGCCGTACCCAGCGTGGAAGCTTGGCCGGAGCGGCAATTAGACCAGGAGTTTGAGGAGACGCTGCGCGACAACGCGCGGCGTACCATTGAAGACCTGGAGAAGGCCGCCGATATTCGCGTCCCGGTTTGCGTCGGCGCAGGCCTAGTACCTGACGTGGTTCGCGAAGAGGCATTACAGCATGGCGCGGACCTGGTACTCATCGGCCGCGGCGCGCTGCAAGGTACGCTGGGACGGCTGCGCACGCACGCTTATGGGATCATTCGCAATGCGCCTTGCCCGGTCCTCAGTGTGTAGATCAAGGGTGGTTTTGTGGGGCTGAAGGACGTGATATTCTCCCAAAAGGAGTCAGCCAATGGAGCCAACCAAACCCAAACTACCCAGCGATGCAATTGAACTGTATAACCTATTTATTCACGGCGTGATCGGCCGCCGCGCCTTCATGGACGGCGTCAAACGCTTCGCCGTAGGCGGCCTGACGACGGCAGCCGTGATTGACGCCCTGATGCCCAATTACGCGCAAGGGCAGCAGGTGTCCAAGAGCGATGACCGGATCAAAGCCAGCTACGAAACTGTGCCATCGCCGCAAGGCAACGGCAGTATCAAAGGATATCTGGTGCGGCCGGCGAGTGCCGACACGCGGTCGGAGACGGCGTCGAAGCTGCCTGGTATCATCGTGGTTCACGAAAATCGCGGCTTGAATCCGCATATCGAGGACATCGCGCGGCGGCTGGCGCTCGCGAACTTCATGGCGTTCGCGCCGGATGGGCTCACTTCCCTCGGCGGCTTCCCGGGCGACGATTTCCGGGGGGGCCAGATGTTCGGCAAAGTGGACGGCAAAAAGATGGCGGAAGACTTTGTGGCCTCGGCGATGTGGCTGAAGTCGCGTCCGGACTGTTCGGGCAAGATCGGCGTCACTGGTTTCTGCTATGGCGGAGGGATCTCGAACACCCTGGCGGTGCGCCTGGGAGCCGATATTGCCGCGGCCGTACCCTTCTATGGGGCGGTTCCCATGAAGGAAGACATCGCGAAGATCAAGGCGGCCATTTTGGTCCATCACGGCGAGCTGGACACGAGGCTGGCCTCGACCTGGCCGGCCTACGACATGGCTCTGACGTCTATCAGCGTGCCGCACGAAGGCTATATCTATCCCGGTGCGGTTCACGGCTTTAACTGCGACGCTACCCCTGAGCGCTACAACAAGGCCGCGGCCGACCTGGCCTGGCAGCGGACCATCGGCTGGTTCAACAAATACACGAGGGTATAGACCTTGCCCGAGTGAGCCGATAGACCATTGTGCTTCTGCATACGAGGGAGAGGTCCATGCACAGCCAGCGGTCTGCGATTTTCGCGCTCACTTTATTTCTGAGCGCTGGCGTCACGGTTAGCGCTCAGAGTACGGGGCTCACGGTTTCCTTTACGGGAACCGGGAACGGCACGTCCGCCGGTTTCCTTCTGAACGGCACAGGGACGATCACTCCGTTAGGATCGACGCGGATCCAGGTGAACGGGGTTCCTGAAGGCGCCATCACTTCCGTCTCCTTCGAATTCTTCATACAGGATAATTCGACGTTGTCGGCGGAAGCACAGGTCCCCACCACGCCAAACGCACTGACGGGAACCGCTACGATCAATGGCGGGACCGGCGCGTATGCGGGCGCCACGGGGTCATTCAGCTTTACGCTCACGGCTCCCTTCGGGGCAATGATCCTTCCGTTCACGCTCACCGGCTCGGGCCAGTTGGGCCAGGGTGCGATTTGCGGCTACGTGTTGGACAGCGGCGGGCAGGCCTTCCCGGCGACGGGTGGGACAGGAACCGTAAACATCACGACGGCCATGGGATGTCCCTGGAGTATCGCCGGCGCTCCCAGTTGGGTCACGAACGCTACTTCTGGTACTGGCAGCGGCGCGCTCACTTATCGGATCTTCGCGAATGCGGGAGCAGACCAATCCGTCACCGCGACTATTGGCGGCGTTCCCTTCGAAGTGGAGCAGGAGGGGGCTTCTTTTCCCGGGCTAAGCTTGATCGGCTCGATGCCGCACCTTGCGGCTTTGGAGAACTGGACTACGTCGTTCACCATGGTGAATAAGGGCACGACTTCGGCGACGGCGCGCTTGAGCCTGTATGGCGACGCGGTCGACCCGAGCGGTAACGGTCCGTTGACGCTGCCGTTGACTCTTCCGCAGCCTGCCTACGCTTTATCCGGACCTCTGATCGGGTCCACTTTCGACCGGGTGCTGACTGCGAATGCTTCCTTGATCGTGAATACGGCGGGGGCTCAAGTGCCGCCGGTCGCAGTGGGTTCGGCACAACTGTCGGGTACGGGCGCAGTGGATGGATTCGCGATCTTCCATTTGATCCCGGGAGCGCAGGAGGCGGTGGTGCCGATGGAGACTCGTACGGCAAGCTCCTACATTCTGCCTTTCGACAACACGGGCGGCGTGGTGTTGGGCATTGCTGTCGACAACGTATCGGCGCAGAACGCGGTGATCCCGGTGGTGATTCGCGGGCAAACCGGTGCGGTGCTCACGCTACCTGGAACTACACTTTTTCTGGCGGGCAACGGCCACACCTCCTTCGTGTTATCGATCAAGTACCCGATGACGAGTCTTCAGCGCGGAACCATCGAGTTTGACACTCCGGCTGGAGGACGGATTAGCGTACTGGGCATCCGCACGACGCCGCTGGGCAATAGCACGACGCTCACTACGATTCCGGCGCTGGCGAGCGTGGGAACAACAGGAGGCTCGATCGCGCATATCGCCACGGGCAACGGCTGGCAGACGACCTTCGTAATCGTGAACACCGGAACGGCTTCGGCGCAAGCGCATCTGAAATTTTTCGCGGACGATGGAACACCGCTGGCGATTCCGATCGGGCCGCCGGGAGTCACCACGTCGACTTCTTCGAGTGTCGATCAAACCGTGGCTGCGGGAGCGACACTGCTGCTGCAAAGCGCCGCGCCATTATCGAATCCAGCGCCGACCATTGGCTCGGCGCAGCTCACTACCGACGGCAATGTGGGCGGGTTTGTGATTTTCCGTTACAACCCCAACGGGCAGGAGGCGGTGGTGCCGCTCGAAAGCCGCAATGCCAGCGCCTATATCCTGGCCTTCGACAACACTGGCGAAACCGCCACGGGTATTGCGATCAATAGCGTTTCCACCCAAACGGTGAACATTCCCGTGGTGGTTCGCGACGATACCGGGGCGCAGATCGCCACCGATACCATCCCCTTGGCCGCGAACGGGCATTTGGCGTTCACGCTGGGGGCGGACAAATATCTGAACACGAACGGCATCCGCGGCACCATCGAGTTCGATACACCCGCAGGCGCGCAGATCGGCGCGCTGGGAATTCGCATTCCTGTCGCGCACACTTTTACAACACTGCCAGCGTTAGTGAGGTAAGTTAGTCAGGTAGATGCGCATCTTGCTGGGCGTGCTGGCGGTGGCGGGGGCGCTTTCGGCGCAGACCGCAAACCCGATCCGCGCGGTGGTCGCGCGCCTCGACTTCGAACGCTATAAAGCAGACATCCAAGGTCTGGCGCAATTCGGAGACCGCATGCAGGGGACGCGGAGGAATCGCGAGGCGATCGATTGGCTTGAGAAACAAATGCGCAGCTTCGGATACTCCAACGTCGAACGGGAGCAGTTTATGTCCGGCAGTGGGCCGCTGGAGAATATTTACGCCACCAAGATCGGGACTACTACTCCTGGGGAAATGTTTATCGTCTCGGCGCACATGGACGGCCGCGGCGGGGGCGAGGCAGCGGATGACGACGCCTCCGGCTGCGCGGTGGTGCTGGAACTGGCCCGTATTTTGGCGATGCCCGACGTCCGCACGAATCGCTCCATAAGATTTATCTTTTGGAACAACGAGGAGTTCGGGATGGACGGCAGCGGGACCTACGCGCACGATAGAGCAACGCTCCAGGGCACGGCAGCCGAACCGAAATGGCTGGGTGTGATCCAGCACGACATGATGATGTACGACCATGGCATGCCGCCGGGACCGAAACAGAGTTCCAAGGCCGATATCAATATTGAGTATCAGCAGGATTCCAAAATGGCGGCCGCGTCCGCGAAACTGGCGGCGGCGATGCAAGCGGCGAACCGGTCTTACGCGCAGGACTATCCGGCAACGGTTGGCGCCAATATGGCGGGCACGGACTCCATACAGTTTGAGGATTTGGTGGCGTCGATCAGTGTGCGTGAAAACGAACGCGTCACTGGGATCGTCCGCGGTTCAAATCCCAATCATCACGAGCCCAGCGACAAATACGAGAACTACGCGGAGGAAGACCTCCGTTTCGGCTTCAATACGGCGCAGACTACTTTGGGCGGGCTGGGACAACTGGCCGGCATCGCGCTCGCGGGCTCTCAATAACCGAGGCGCAGCATTCCTTCCTGCTTGCCCTCGACGGAACCTTGCTGCAGCCATTCGA
>Ga0265314_10003488_pt1 | contig 15188 bp, 12 predicted proteins | sample 4126metaG_FD_203106 | JGI IMG/M metagenome (GOLD analysis project Ga0265314, IMG submission 203106) | Rhizosphere microbial communities from Carex aquatilis grown in University of Washington, Seatle, WA, United States - 4-1-26 metaG | ecosystem: Host-associated > Plants > Roots > Rhizosphere >... | reverse complement strand
GTGTGAATGGGAAGCCGCTTTCCGTACGAACTCCACAACATGGGACCAAGAGCCCGCAGAGATGAGTGGAAGCTCCGCTTCGCGCAAACGTGCTGGACTCCGGGAACCTGTTCAGAGATGCCACTGGTGGCTTGCCCGCCAGTGCTCAGAAGCCGTTGGAAACCGACGCGGCCTCCACGAGTCCTGGTGCCACTGGCTGCGGCAGTTCGCAGCCAGTGCGGTTGTTGGAAACCGATGCCGACCCCAGCTTGCTCCGGGCCGTGAGTGCCCCTGGCTGCTCGCACGCCAGTGCGGAGACGCCGTTGGCAACCGATGCCGGCGACAGCGAGCGCTCCAAGCAACCCGCGCTTCCGCGGCGCATGACGCACGGCGATCGGCGCAAGCGGCTCCAGGAACTCGAACGCGAGCGCGCCGAAGCGGAGCTCACCCGCGCCCGAGCCGCCTGCCCACCCGTCAAACCGATTCGGAGGTAACGAAAATTGGGGAACCGTTGACAGGACGCGCCGGCTGAAATGCCGGATACGTCGCCTGCGCTCAGGAAGTTGCGGTTTGTTTAAGATACGTTTGGATTAATTTGAACGAACCTTCCGGACAATCTCGGCGCGGAAGCACGACGCCTAGACTGTAAGATTCTTTCAGCCAAATGATAACCAAGCGACGATCTTGGGATATGCGGGAGAATTGATTCCAGGCAAATTTGGCTTGGGAATTGGCACTCTTGGCTTCAATCCCCGAGGAATCAAGCGTGACCACGTTTTGAGCGAGCAAAATTCCGTCGGGCTTCTGGCGCACCACACGCAGTAAATGAACCAGAGTGATTATGGCGAGCATTATTCCAAAAAGTCTCAACCCCTTCATGCAGCCAAAAATAACCGCTTCACTTATGACGAGCTGTTGGTCGGGGTAATCCGGATTGATGGCAATTACACTCGCGCCGCAATAAACGGCAAAGCCCAGTGCGAAAACGTAGAGGAGCGGGCGATATAAAGTTCTTTGAAAAAAGTAATAATGCATCAGGTCGGCCCGAGCCAGGCGCGCGTTAAAGGTCACGGGTTCCATTGAGCCTAAGTATTTAGTGCTGAGAAAGGGTAGAGGCAAGGCGCTTCATAATCGCGGTGCCGAATGCGCGATCCTCTTTCCATTGGCGCTGGTAACCCCACTTGCACCCCGCTCCGCTTGCTCTAAATAGCCGCGGGTACGCCAACTACCTCCGGGGAGAGAAACCACATGTCTGCCAGTCCGCTTAAAGTCCTCGTCGTCGGCTGCGGGAACATTGCCGGCGGCTACGCCAAGACCATGAAGCCCTACGAGAGCCTCCAGATCGTCGGCGCCACCGACGTCGACAAGGCCCGCGCCGAAGCCTTCTGCAAGGAATACGGCGGGACCGCTTTCGCAGACCTCAAGAGCGCGCTGGCCGGCGCCAAGGCCGACGTGGTCCTCAACCTCACCATCCACCACGCGCATTATGCGGTCATTAAGGAGTGCATCGCCGCGGGCCTGCCCGTGCATACCGAAAAGCCGCTCGCGCTGAGCTATAAGGAAGCGCTCGAGCTGTGCGAGCTGGCCGAGAAGAAGAACGTGCGGCTCTCGTCGTCGCCGATGACCTACATGGGCGAAGCGCAGCAGACCGCGTGGAAGGCGATCCGCACCGGTCAGCTTGGCAAAGTGCGCGTGGTCTATTGCGAAGTGAACTGGGGCCGCGTCGAAGGCTGGCATCCGAACCCCGAACCGTTTTTCGACGTCGGCGCGCTCTGGGACGTGGGCGTCTATCCGCTGACGCTGCTGACCACGTTCCTCGCGCCGGTGCGCAAGGTCACGGCGTTCGGCAAGGTCGTTTACCCCGACCGCGTGACGAAGGAAGGCCGCGCGTTCAAGGTGACCACGCCGGACTGGCTTGTCGCGGGCCTGGAACTGGCCGACGGCACGGCCGCGCGCCTGACCACGAATTTCTACTGCGGGCACAACGGCAAGCAGAAGGGCCTGGAGTTCCACGGCGACAAGGGATCGCTGTGGATCGGGAGCTTCCAGGACTTCCACGCGCCCGTGGAGTTCGCCGAAATCGAGAAGCCCTACGCGCCGCTGCCCTACGTGAAGCCGCCGTATCAGGGTGTCGAGTGGGGCCGCGCGATGGTGGAACTCGGCGACGCGATCCGCGAAAAACGCCCGCAGCGCCCGACGGGACGCCAGGCCGCGCACGTGGTCGAAGTGCTCGAAGCGATCTCGACCTCCATGAAGGAAGGCCGCCCGGTCGATGTGAAGTCGAACTTCACACCGCCGACGCCGATGCCTTGGGGTTCATAGGCTTGGCGGGGGACGGAAAACGACAAACTCAAAACGACAAGAACCAAGAAACGGAAAAACGCAAAACGGCGAAACGCAAATGACCACTGGCTGCGTAAGACCGCAGCCAGTGCCACCACGGCGACGGCGGGCAAGCTGGGGGTCGCGGGTATTGAAGGTTGCGTGGCAGGGAGCTTCACTTACGCTTTTGGCGCTGACTAACGCATTTTAATAGAAGTGCTCGGAAGCTCGGGCGCCTTTTGGGGCGCCTGAACGGGACTGGATTTGGGGCAGGGAAGGGGACTTTTTTATGCAGACCAAAGTGATCGGACTGGTGGTGACCGCGGCGCTGATTGTCGCGCTGATCTGGCTCTTGTCCGGCAAATCGCAGGCGCCTCAAGGCGGCTACCAGGTGGGGCTGGTCACGCCGACGCCGGTCACGGACGGCGGCTGGTCGGAGAGCGCCTACGACGGCGTGAAGCGCATCGAAAAGGAACTCGGCGCGACCGGCAAGAACGCGCAGGCCACCGGCCCCGACAACGCGCAGGAACTGATGCAGGTCTTCGCGCGCGAGAACTTCAACGTGGTGATCGGGCACGGCGGCGAGTACTTCAACGAAAACATGCTCAAGCTCGCGGAGAACTTCCCCAAGACGCATTTCCTGATCACGGCCAGCGACAAGCCCGCGGTCAAGAACCTGCATGGCGTGCGCTTTTTCCTCGAAGATGCGACGTACGTGCTGGGCTACGTTGCGGCGAAGATCACCAAGTCCAAGAAGCTGGCCTGTATCGGCCCGATGACGCATCCGGTCATCGAGAGCACGTTCAAGGCGTTCTCTGACGGCGCGAAAGCCGCCGATCCGAGCGTCGAAGTGCGCGTGGTCTGGGTGGGCGCGTGGGACAATCCGGCGCGCGCCAAGGAAATCACGCAGGTCCTGATCAACGACGAGAAGGTGGACGTGATTTTCCATAATGCCGACGCTTGCGCGCCGGGCGTTTTTCAGGCCGTCGCCGAAGCGAAAGAGAAGGGCGTGCTGATGTTCGGGTCGAACGCCGACCAGAACGCGAAGGGCCCGGACACGGTGCTCGCCAGCGCGGTCCTCAACATCCCTGAAGTCCTGACGCGCGAAGTCAAGACGCTCAAGGACGGCACGTTCGACGGCAAGTCGCACGTGTACGGCATGCCCGAAGGCGTCGTCTGGATCAGCTACAACAAGGCGCTTGAAAGCAAGATCCCCGCGGACGTGCGCAAGAAGGCCGACGAAATGGTCGAAGAGATCAAGGCGCGCAAGTTCAAAGTGGAAGGCCTGACGCTCAAGTAGGCCGCGCCAAACCACCCCAGGTCTATACCGCTCGGTGCGTGAGAAAAACGCGTCCGAGTTCGCGCGCTCCTTTCCTACTACCGCTCGCAGCAGGTCGGGGGATGGAGCGGACGGCGCATGACAGCGAATCAAAAACGCGGCTTCACCTTGATCGAACTGCTGGTCGTGATGGCGATCATCGCGATCCTGACGGGGGTGATTCTGTCGGTGTTCGCCACGTTTATTTCCACCAGCCGCAAGGGCGTGACCAAGGTAATGATTGCGGGCCTCGTGGCCGCTAACTCGACCTACGATTACGATTGGAATGTATACGTGCCCGACGTGAGCGTCTGTAATTATCCGGTCGCAACGTCGAATGGCTATGCGGGCAAGTCGCCGAAGGGTTCCGAGTCGCTCTACTATTGCCTCTCGAATACGTTCAAGCGCAATCCGCAGCCGGCCAAGAACGAGATCGGCCCGTGTCTCAAGGATGGCACTTCGTCGCCATACTTCCAGGCGAGCTCGGAGCGGCACCGCGACGTGACGGGCACGGGGATGGATTCGTATATCGACCCTTGGGCGCAGCCGATTCAGTACAACAACATCCGCGAAGCGGGCTACGCGGCGCAGGACTGGAAAAGTTTCACCGATCCGCGGCAAGGGTCCGCGAAGACGAGCACGGCGGATATATTTTCGTTTGGCGACCCGCGCGGACAGGGCAAAGAAGCGCTTGGATTGGGATTTCCGTAATGTAAACGTTGAGCACACGTGCAAAATACCTGCCAGACAACCGGCTTAGTAAAATGTTAGGTCTCCATAAGTGCTTTGGGGAGGGTTGTTTATTGGATTCATAAATCTTTGTAACTTTCTGGAATTGCACATGTTAGCTAGTGCATGCACAAAGAAAAAATGTCCGTTTTTGCAGTCCTGCACAAACTTGGATTTGGAATAAACAAGCCAAATCGGGGGAGAGAAGACCCGATAGGTTAAGGAGCAAGCGGTGCGCACCGAACAAACGCAGGGCCGGAAGGGCTTCACGTTGATCGAGCTTTTGGTGGTGATCGCGATCATCGGGATCCTCGCGGGGATTTTGCTGACGGTGTTCGGCACGATCCAGCGGCGTGCGAAGGAAGGCGCGACGCGCGTGATGATTGAAGGCCTGGTGGCGGCGAACGCGACCTATGAGTTCGACTGGGGCGTGTACGTTCCGGATTCGAACCCGTGTTATTTCCCGGCGGCGACGGCGAACGGCTACAGCGGCAAGACGCCGAAGGGCGGCGAAGCGCTGTACTACTCGCTGGCCAATTCCTTCAAGCGCCAGCCCAACGGCCTAAAGAAGGAAATGGGCCCCTGCTCGAAGGATAACTCGTCGCCGTACTACGATGCGCCGCCGAACCGGCACGGGGATGCGACAGGCAGCGGCATGGATTCGTATCTCGATCATTTCAACCAGCCGATTCAGTACGACAACATTCGCGAAGACAACGTGGGCACTGGCTACTCCGCGCAGACGTGGAACAGCCTGGCCGATCCGCGCGGCGGCACGCCGAAGACGAACACGGCCGACATCTTTTCCTTTGGCGATCCCAAGGCCAATCCGGTGGGTTCGCGGCCGCTGGGTACCGGGTTCTAGGAGCCGCACATGCTGCAGTCCAAAGCGCGGGCTCCGGGCTTGACGCTCATCGAGCTCCTGATCGTGATCGCGGTAATCGCGTTCCTGGCGGGCGCGCTCGGGATCGGGCTTAACAAGATGCGCGGCCGCGCGCGGGACGCGCAGATCCGCCAGTTGTTGCAGAAGATCGATACGGCCTGTGAAAGCTACAAGCTGTTCTTCCGCGATTATCCGTCGCTGCCGGTGGCGGGCTACACGGATAATGAAGCGTTGTATTACTACCTGTGCACGCCGTTCCGCGTGACGCCGGATGTCAGCCGCGGCGAGAAGCTCTCGAGCGTGAATGCCGGTCCGTTCCTGACGGAAGTCAACTCGAACGAGCGCAAGGATTTTGGCTCGGGCAACACTTCCTTCTGCGATCCGTGGAACGAGCCGGTGATCTTCAAGTACTTGTCGAAGACGGACCTGAAGGGCTACAGCGTCGCGACCCCGCTGATCTACTCCAAGGGGCCGAACAAAATTGATGACTTGGCGGATCAGGACGACGTGTACGTGGGTTCGAAGTAAGCCGGTGCAGGGATTCATAAGGGGAGACGCACATGTTTAACGGGCAACCGGGCAGGCGAAACGCACGCGGATTTACCTTCGTCGAACTGGTGCTGGTGCTGTTCATCATCCTGCTGCTCTCGGCGATGGCGGTGCCGATGTTCTCGGGCCTGCTCAAAAACAGCCGCGTGAAGCAGGCCGCGAACGCGGCCTTTACGGCGGTCTGGCGCGCACGCGCCGAAGCCCAGCGCAATCGCTGCACGGTGGCCGTGTACTACGGCGAAGATCCGGACATCACGGGCACCAACGGAGCCGACGGCAAGATTCCCACGCGCCCGAACATCCTGCCCAAGTACGGCCAGATCGAGACCTGGAAAGTGGGCTGCGACCTCGGCGACTATGTCGGCGAAGCCGGCGGGCCGACGTGCTCCCTGTATGGCTGGTGCCCAGGTGGCTGGTGCGGCTTCACGGACAAGGACCGCATTCTCTCTTCGCCGCTTTCGTTCCCTGAAGGCGCGCGCATCCTGGCGGGCTATTACAGCCATCCGGCCGGGACGATCAACCAGTGGGATTTCTACGAATACCAGAAGGCGGACCCGATGAAAGTCGGTGAAGTCAAGCGCCACCACAACGCGTTTTCGGAATCGGGCCGCACGATCGGCTACGGCACGGGCAACAACTGGCAGTACTTCATCGCCTTCGATTCGCAGACGGGCGAACACCAGATCTGCATCACGGGCCTGTGGACGTCGAATTCGCGCCCGCTGTTTCTGGACCAGAAGCTGACGCAGGTCGGCGGCAACGTGCTGAACCGCGACAGCGACATCCTGAAGTACATCGACAGCTATCCGGACAACTAAACGCCGCACGGATTAGGGGAGCCTGTAATGCTGAGTTATTCGAACCCGCGCGCGCGCGGCCTGACGCTGATGGAAGTGCTCATCGCGATGTTCATCTTCCTGGTGGGCATTGTGGGCGTGCTTTCGGCGATCCCGGCGGGCGTCTCGACGGCGGAAAACGTGATCCTGATGGATTGCTCGATCCACCTGGCGCATTCCAAGTTCTCCGAATTCCGGCGCGACCGCGTCAACCCGGTGATCGATCTGGTCGACGGCAGCGCGTACATGATTGCCAAGCAGGGCCCGCTCGCGACCCGGCCCGACGGTTCGGCGCACCCGGACCAGACGGATTCCGACGTCGGCACGCACGGCGTCTGGCGCGACTTTGCCTACGTCAACGCGACCGACACGTACCACTGGTTTGACGAAATTCAGCGCTACGATTGGCGCGTGGACCAGGACATTTTGAACAACAAGATTCCGGGCAAGGGCCAGGCGGACAACGGCCCGAATACGTCCTGCCCGCCGGGCTTCTACCATCCGGTGATGGGCGGCCAGGACATCGGGCTGCGCTCGATCCAGATTTCAGTGCGCTTAAAGGGCAGCGCGCGAATGTTTCAGTTCACCCAGTACATGTACGCTTACGACGCGCCCTAAGTTGGCGCTTCGAAAAGTTTGGAAACTCGGGCAGCAGGGCAGGGAGAAAGCAATGCGAAACCGGACCTTAAAACGCGGCTTTACGCTGATCGAACTGATGATCACGATCGCGCTGGCGCTGAGCATGGTGGCGCTGATCGTGCCGATCTTCCAGATCAGCACCAAGACCGTGACGGCGGTGGAGCGGCGCCTGACGATTTACGCCGCGACGCGCAATATTCTTGACATCCTGGACGCGGAACTGCGCCTGGCCACGATCAACGAACGCGGCGAGCATTTCTCGATCAAAAAGTTCGCGTATATGGACGCCGATCCATTTACGCCGGCGGGGAATAATAAATTTTTCGAATCGCGCCGCGAAGCCGATGCGGTCAATTACATGAACATGAACCCGGGCGCGTACCGCTGGCAGGCCAATTCGACCACGCGCCTGCCGGGCAGCTACGCATTCCCGCTGGCCTACGGCGAAATCGACTCGTTCAATCCGGAAGGCTGGCAGGTCTCGATGCGCTCGACGCTGGCCTACCAGCAGTGCCAGGAATATGAAACCTGGACGCTGCCGTCGCGCGCGACGCAACTGGCGGATGTGGGCGAGATCGCCAGTTCCTCGATTTTCTACAGCACCAACGCGCTCTGGACCAACACGAACAACACGCCGCGCATCAACATGCACCTGGACCGCTACCCGAACCAGAACGCGCCGGGCAATGAGATCCGCGTTGGGCGGCCGTTCAACACCAACGTCGGGCAGCAGAACATGCGCCGCATCGAAGGCATCCGCCTCATGGACTTCGACATTGCGTACTGGGACGACACCGCGCAGCAGTTCCTGAATGTGCCGGACAGCCGCGTGGTGTATTTCGCGCCGCCGCCGAAGGCGATGCGCGTGACCGTGACGGTCTGCGATTATCAGAAGCAGGGCCAGGTGACGCTCTCGCGCGTGGTCTGGCTGCCGGTGGGTTTGGGAACGGGAACGGTTACGGCGTCTGACGACACCTACTACGTCACCGGTACGACGGCGACCAACCTGATCCAGTACGACGGGCTGACGCAGCCGTCGAATGCCTTCAACCGCACCAAGAAGATGTCGCAACTCCCGGAATCGCCGACACGCTACAAAGAGGCGGACATTATCAACAACAACGGCGCGGACCTGCCCATTGGCTGGCCTTGAGCGTAATTGGGCGTGACCTCCCCGTTGCCTTGCTGAAGCTGAATGAAGGAGTTTGACCATGGCGCAGTCCAAGAAAACCCCGGTGAAGAAGCCCGCGCGCAAGCGCCGCGGCTTCCTGCTCATGATGGTCGTGGGCGTGCTCGCGGTGTTGCTCGCGACGGTGATCGGGTTCCTGGGTTTCACGCGTGGCGAAACCAACGCCGTGGCGACGATCCGCGACAAGGCCGACGGGGCCGACATCCTGATGTCGTCGATGGACTGGATGATCGCCAACCTGTGCAACGACCTGATGACCGCCAACAGCATGGACGAATCCAAGAACGTCAGCTCCTGCCGCAATCCCGGCGATGCCGACTACAAGTGGTGGTACAAGACGCTGGAAGTCGGCACGAACACGTGGCTGGGCTGGATGGGCAATCCGGCGTCGCCCGTCATGGAAACCAAGTGGATGTACCTGCCGGACAACTATTTCGTGAACGGGCAGGCGGTGCGGGCGCGCTTCAGCGTGCAGGTGCTCGACGCCAATTCGGTGCCGCACGTCAACGATTTCCTCGAAGACGGCAACCCGACGCAGTGCCAGCAGGCGCACATTCTTCAGGACGGCTTCGGCAAGGTCCAAATGGAGAAGTACCGCTACTACCGCGATACCGCGGACAACGCGCAGGGGTACGGCGGCTGGTGGAACGGCCAGGCCGGCTGGACCAAGCTGCGCTACCACGAAGCCTGGCGCATGGCCACCAAGACGGTGCGCAGCATGCACTGGCCTTCCTGGTATTTCTGGGACGGTCTGGAGCAGGAAATCACCCAGACCTGGATGACGACCAACACGACCTGGCAGGGCTTGTACGGCGTCGAGTACGACAGCCTCAAGACCAACGTGCAGGCCGACGGCATACCGCTGCTCAATCACCGCACGGGCCAGGCGACCAATATGTATGGTTCGCCCTTCTATTGGCCGCCGACGGCGGTCGAAGGCAACACGCCCGACGGCAACCAAGGCAACACGCTGGGCACTCCGGGCGGGTATTCGTGGGGCAACAACCAGAGCATCGGCTTCTGGTTCTTCACGGTTCCTTATTCGCTGTACGCCTACACGGACCCCGACACGGGCCGCAGCCCGGTCAACGTGAACACGGCTTACAATGACGGCGAGCCGATGCCCACGAACATCTTCAGCGGCATCGATGCGTATTCCTTCCAAGCGGCGATGAACACGTCTTCGATCAGCCGCATCATCAAAGTCGGCAAGATGTACGCGCCGGATCTGGACGGCACCTCGCGGCAGTTGGACATTTCCACGATCTGGGCGCCGATCGCGGGCACGGCGATCCTGACCACGGGGGCCGGACTGGTGGCGACGACGGACAACTACATGCCGGGGCCGCTGAACGGGATTCACTACCTGCGTCTGGTGCCGCCCGGTGGCGTCACGCTGACGGGCTTGGATTCCACGGGCCTGCCGGCCGGTTACACGATCCTGCTGGGCAACATGTCTCCGACCAATACGCTTACGCTGACGTCCGCCACGGCCACGAGCGCGCCCGCCAACCAGTTTGCGGGCGCCTGGGGCGCCAAGGCGGTCCTGCCGGGCCGCTATGTGATTCTCACCTATGACGGCACCGCGTGGCGCGTGCTGCCCTGGGTCTCGACCTACCGTCAGGCGCGCACCTGCGCCAACCGGCTGGCCTTCAAGTACCAGGAAGTTCTGGTGCGCTACTTCACGATGAACTACGACGAACCGTTCTCCTGGGGTTACGGCTGCCCGCTGCCGGCGCCTTGGTGGACGGGCCAGGGCCCGGTGGGCACGGCGCACCAGGTCACGATGAACGATTATTCGAAGACGCGCTTTCAGGGCAAGAGCCTGAGCCAGTTCCGTCAGGACTTCCGCGACGACTTGGCGGCGATGGGCACAGGCGTTTTCTCCGATGGCTCGCCGGATTCACAGGCCACCGTTAATTTCGACGGCGCGAACAATCCGCTGGTCAATCCGGGCAAGGTCGACGAGCGCGTGTGCAATGCGATCTTCGACAACGCGGTGCCGGGCAAGCCGGGCTTTAGTGGAATGCCGGCCTTCCCCTTCGCCACGGGCAATCCGGACATCGACGACCCGCTCTTCCAACTCTACACGCAGCGCCTGGGCCGCGACGAAACGGTCGAAGACACGTACAGCAGGTCGGACGGCTACTGGGACGACAACACGAACCTGTTCGACGGCACCTTTGGAAAAGCTGGTAGCGACGGCTGGCATGCGGGGCAAGGCGGCGGGGCGCCGCCGGCCGACCTCGTCGGGCCGCGCAACGACCACACCAATCCGGGCATCGGCGCCAAGACTGTGCGGGCCAAGGGCCTCGACATCTGGCAGTGCACGGACGACATTCAGCCCGACAACTGCCCCTACCGCAAAGTCGCGCATGTGCCCAGCCGCCAGTTGACCTTTGGACCGGACTGGTTCTCCACCGAGTTCACCACCACCAGCACGACCTTTTATCTGGTGATCAACGCGCAGATCGTAAAGACCCCGACGGGCGTCGGCGCGGCTCCGGGCCAGTCGGACAAGCCCATCGATATCTTCTGGTCGACCTGGATGGTGGTCGTTGAACTGGCGCCGGACGTGAAGTGCGAAACCCCGGCAGGCTACGCGGGCGGCGCCGGCGGCAATTTGCCCGGACAGTTCGACTTGTGGGACACCAAACAGGGCTTGGGCTATTACCGCTCGGGCGCGCCGTTCGCGCGCAAGACCAACGGCTACATCATGGACGGCCAGCCGCTGGCCAATCCGGGGTTCCCCAATCCATCTGTGGTAATGGGTGCGGTCAACCAGATCCCGCGCTACAAGTTCGGCGCGTTCTCGGTCCGCGATACGCTGACCGCGCCGGGCTGGGGTTTCATCCGCACCGCGGTTCCGGAACTTTACACCGCGTCCGCGCGCTGGGTGGACTTCCGCGGCTTTAAGCCCGCGACGGATCCGGATGCCAGCGGATATCCGGCGGGCACCGATTCGGCGTCGGCCTACGTCCCGGCCAAGCAGACGAAGAAGCGCGTCATCATCCGCGCGATCTGGTCGCTCAACCAGGGCATGAAATAACGCGCCAACGGCAGGGATCGCAGGTCGTTGGAAAAAGTTAAACAAGCGAGGTGCGGCTGGGTTCGCACCTCGCTTTTTGCTTGGCAGACACCGGCCCAGGTGGCAAGATTCAGCATGTGCCAGTGTGAACGGGCATGTTCGGTGTGATTCCCATTAGATTCTGTTTACCAATACAGGGAATTCCGGGAAAATGGCGCTGACGCCCGAAGATCCCAAACGCCCACAGCCTCGCCCTGCCGCGGCGCCCGCCAAACCGCCCGTTGGTGGGCCGCGTCCTTCCAGCGGCGTGCCGGCGCGCCCCGCCACGCAGACCGGACCACAGAAGCCGATCACAGGTTCCGCGCCTGCCACGGTGCCCGCTTCGCCCCCGCGTGGCGTCTCCCGGCCCAACCCGAATGTGCCGGCTGTCGGACCCAAACCTTCCGGTTCCGTCAGCGCCCCTACAGGCAAGAGTGCGCCTGCGCCGATGGCCAATAAAAACGGGCCTTCGGGATCCGGTGCCAAGCCCGGCCCCTCTGGATCCGGCGCCAAGCCGGGGCCTTCCGGGTCCGGCGCCAAGCCGGTTCCCGCACCATCGCCTTCCAGTTCTTCCGATCGCATGAAGCGGCCTTCCGACCGCAATCCCAACCCCATGCTCTCCGGCCTGCGCACTTCGCTTCGCGCGGCCCAGACCGATGTCTTCAAGTGCGGCGGCTGCAACGCCAGCTTGAGCATGGATGGCATGGGCAAGGGCAAGATGGTCGATGGACGCCTGCTCTGCGCGCGCTGTCTAGAACTTGAAGGGCAGCGCAAAGCCGCTTCCGCGCGCAATTTGAAATTGGGCCTGATGGGCACCGGCGCGGGCCTGGCGATTTTGGCCGTGCTGCTGCCGGGTCAGGCCATGTTCATCATCGGGGTAACCGGGCTTCTGGTCACCTTGTTCGGGATTGCCGCGACCGACATGCAGCGCGTCGCGCGCCTGGCCTTGATCGCTGGTGGATTGGTGGCCATGACCGGTTGCGTGATCGGGTTGCTTTATTTCAAAGGCAACACCCCGGATTCAAAAGAAGAGGCGGAACTGCTCAAAGAGGCCAAGGTAATCCGCGAATTGCTCGATAAAGAGCAGATCGCCGAAGCCCGCAAGCGACTCGATACCTTCTACCTGAACAGCCAGCGCCGGGTCGGCGGCTTCAAGTCGAAGAATCTGGAAAAAGAATACGAAGAGATCAAGGCCAACATCGAAGCGCTGATGGCCAAGCTCTACCCGGGCGACAAGAATGCCGAAGAGCGCATGCTGATCGACGCACTCAATCTGAAGCCGGAATACACGCCCAAGGCCATGAACGGACAGACGCGCATCGAGTCGCTGAAGTTGGCGGGCGGCACGCTGACGCTCAAGTTCCTCGCCGATGCGTTCAAGGCCTCTCCCGTTATTTCACCAAAAGGTGGCCAGCAAACGGGCCTGGACGATCCGGCCCACGAAGCCGCGCGCAAGCTGCTGATCTACTTGCTCACCAATGGCGTGGTCCTGGTCCGCAATGTGAACTTGGATTTGTCGGTATTCATGGACGGTCAGGTGACGCCGGTGGGCGAAGTCAGCGTAACGACGGATGACCTGCCCGAATTGACCGCGGTCAACGACCCCTACAAGCTTAAGGAACTCAAGCGGCTGAAAGAAGCGCCCAGCCAGCAGAACCCGAACATGATGCCCCGGCCGTCCACCGCCCCAGTGCCCGGGCCGCCGAAGGTGACCCACTAAGCATGCGGGCTGCACCGTCCGGGCTAGACGCCTCCTACCGCAATTGCATTGAAATCACGCGCGAGCGTGCGCGGAATTTTCATTACGCGCTGAAGATGCTGCCGCAGGAGCGCTACAAATCCATGTGCGCGCTTTACGCCTTCGCGCGCGTGGCCGACGACCTCTCCGACGACGAACCCGATCCGGTCAAGTCCCTGGCCAACACGCAAGGCTGGCGCGCGGCGTTCGACAAAGCGCTGGCCGGGGATTGCGGCGAAGATCGCGTGCTGCCCGCGGTCTCCGACACGGTCAAGCGCTACGAAATTCCGCCGCAATACCTGTACGACCTGTTGGCCGGCACCGAGATGGACGCGTCGGTGAAGCGCTTCCCCGTCTGGGCCGACACCTACCTGTACTGTTACCGCGTGGCTTCGGTCGTGGGCATGATGACCGTGCGCGTCTTCGGTTTTACCGGCGACACCGCGCGCGCGATGGAACTGGCCGAACGCACCGGCATCGCGTTCCAGATGACCAACATCATCCGCGATATGAAGGAAGACGCGGGCCGCGACCGCATCTATCTGCCGCAGGAAGATTTGGCGCGCTTTGGCGTCGGCGAAGCCGAAGTCCTGGCCGCGAAGGACGCGCCGGCGTATCGCAAGCTGCTCGAATTCGAAGGCCGCCGCGCGCAGGAGTACTACGCCGCCGCCGATGAACTGATTCCGATGATCCTGCCCGAGAGCCGCCCGGCCATGGAAGCCCTCGTCGCGATTTATCGCCGCCTGCTGGAAGAGATCGAGCGCCGCGGTTACGATGTATTCACCAAGCGCGTCTCGCTCAGCACCGCCGAAAAGCTCAAGCTCGCCGGCCGATTCGCGCTTAAGTCGTGGTTGAAGAGGTAAGCGCCGCCGGCGTCTTAGAAATGCTATGATCACCCTGGCCCTGCGTATGATCGCCTTCCGCCCCATGCGGTACCTGGTGGCGCTGTTGGGCATCGCCGTCGCGGCGGGCCTCGCCTTCATTCAGCTCGGCCTGTACCGCGGTTTCAAGGAAAACGCCTCCGTCGTCGTCGACCACACCAAGGGCGATATTTGGGTCTGTGCGACGGGCCAGGACAACTTCGACTTCCCCAATCTGCTCAGCATGCGCTACGTCGAAAAGGTCCGCGAAGTTCCCGGCGTGGCCAAGGCCAGCCCCATGCTGGTGGTCTTCGCCCCCTGGCGCAGCCGTGAAGGCGAACGCCTGCGCGAAGGCGCCGACCAGACCGTCGAAATCATCGGCTTCGACCCGCACGAAGGCACCGGCGGGCCCTGGTCCATGAGTTCCGGGCTGCCTGAAGACCTGAACCTGAGCGGCTTCGTGACGATGGACACGACTTCGCATAAGAAACTCTTCGGCGCCGACGTCGGTTCGGTCGCGGAGATCAACGGGACGCGCGTTGAAGTGGCGGGCCTGACCCACGGCATCCGCTCGTTCCAAGGCAACCCGATGGTCTTCTGCAACATGGAGACCGCGCGTTCGGCCGGGCACATGCCTTCCGACGCGATCCACTACATCATCGTGGAACTCGTCCCGGGCGCTGACGTCGATGAAGTCCTCGAGCGCATTCGCACGATTCCGTTCATCGAAGCGTACACCACGCCGCAATTTTCCTTCATGGCGCAGGACTACTGGCTGACCAGCACCGGCGCCGGGACGGCGCTGGCCATGGCCGCGCTGCTGGGCCTGATCGTCGGCGTGGTCGTCGCGGGACAGGTGCTCTACACCTCGACGCTCGAGCATTTAAAGGAATACGGCACGCTCAAAGCCATCGGCGCGACGAATACGCAGGTGGCCATCGCGATCATGGCGCAGGCGCTGGCGTGGGCGATCCCCGCGCACCTGATCGCGGGCGGACTGTTGCTGCTGGCCATGACGCAGATCGAAGGCAAGGGCATCCACCTGGCCGTGGACGCGCGCATGTATGCGATTCTGGGCG
>Ga0265314_10003484_pt1 | contig 15191 bp, 14 predicted proteins | sample 4126metaG_FD_203106 | JGI IMG/M metagenome (GOLD analysis project Ga0265314, IMG submission 203106) | Rhizosphere microbial communities from Carex aquatilis grown in University of Washington, Seatle, WA, United States - 4-1-26 metaG | ecosystem: Host-associated > Plants > Roots > Rhizosphere >... | reverse complement strand
GCCATCGTCCAGGATCATGTTGGGATAGCCGCCGCCATGCCATTCGAACAGCTTGGCGGTATAGTCCCAATAGTCCTTCAGGCTCTCACCCTTGACGGCGAAGACCGGGATGCCGGCGGCGGCGATGGCGGCGGCGGCATGGTCCTGGGTCGAATAGATGTTGCAGGAGACCCAGCGGATGTCGGCGCCCAGCGTCTTCAGGGTTTCGATCAGCACCGCGGTCTGGATGGTCATGTGCAGCGAACCGGCGATGCGCGCGCCTTTCAGCGGCTGGCTCTTGCCGTATTCCGCCCGCGTCGCCATCAGGCCGGGCATCTCGATCTCGGCGATGTTGAGTTCCTTGCGGCCCCATTCGGCGAGGGAAATGTCTTTGACGATGTAATCGGAGAAGGCGGCCATGACGCGATTCCTGCGAAAATTGCGGCCCGGCTATAGCAGCCGGGCCGGGGCAGGGCAAGAAACATATAAAGAAATCTGCATATGGTTATGCAGGCCCTGAAAAGACTGTGATTTTCGCTCTTTCGAGCTCAGGATGAGGCCATGGAACCAGACCTGACCGACATCGTCCTGCGCCTCCTGACGGCCGCCGGCATTGGGCTGCTGATGGGGCTGGAACGGCTGCTGAAGCGCAAACCCGTGGGCATGCGCACCCTGGGGCTGGTCAGTTTCGTCGCCGCGCTGGTGGCCCTGTCGCTCACCCATGCCGATGGCATTGTCGGCAATGCGGACGGATTGGCGCGGGTGCTGCAAGGCGCGGTGCAGGGCGTGCTGGTTGGCGTCGGCTTCCTGGGCGGCGGGGTGATCCTGCGCGACACCTCCGGCGTGCATAACATCACGACGGCCGCCGAAGTCTGGGCGGCGGCGGGCATCGGCCTGGCCGCGGCGGTGGCGCCCTGGAGTCTTGTCGGCCTCGGCGCTGTCGTCTTTGTTCTGCTGATCGTGGTCTTCCGCATCCTGGAGCAGAAGTTCCATCTCAAGGGTCCCTGAACGCGCCGCTCAGGTCAGCGTGATCGCCTCCGGCGGCAGGCCGGCGCGCGAGCGTTCCGCCATTCTTTCATAGGCGGCCTCCAGTGAATGGCAGAGGCGCTCCGGGTCGAACAGCGGAAACGTCATGCGCCCCTTGTCGAGACGTTCGCGATAGGAAGCCAGCAGCGCTGGATCGCGCGCCAGCTTCAGCGCCAGCGCCTTGTAGTCGGGCAGCGATGCCGTTGCGAGTTCCGGCATGCCGACGGAATAGAGCGCACTGGCCGAAACCCGGCTGGCGAAGGAAGCGCCGGCGCAACTGACCAGCGGCAGCCCGGCCCATAGCGACTCGATGGCGCTGGAATGGCCGGCGAAAGGTAGCGTATCGAGGAAAAGATCGGCCACGCGGTGGCGAGCGATGTGTTCGGCCTCGTCGGCGGGACCGGCGAAGATCAGTCGTTCGGGCGCGATGCCCAAAGCCGCCGCTTCCTGCTGCATATTGCGCGCTGCGACTTCATTGTTCTGGCGCAGCCAGAGCACGCTGCCGGGCACCTCCTGCAGCAACTCCATCCAGATACGGAAGATAGGCGAGGCGATCTTCCAGACGCCGTTGAAGGCGCAGAAGACGAAACTGTTTTCCGGCAGACCCGCTTGGGCGCGCATTACCTGGGCGCCGAACGGGTTGCGGGTCGGATCAGCCGGCATATAGCTATGCGGCAGCCGCACCAGCTTTTCGGTGAAGAAGCTGTCGCTGCCGGGCGGCGTGACGATGGTATCGGCGATCATATAGTCCATGAAGGAACTGCCGGTGGTGCCCGGCCAACCCTGATAATTGACCTGGATGGGGGCGGGCCGCCGCGCCGCAATGCCGGTGCGCGCGCCGGCGGTATGGCCGCCCAGATCGACCAGAATGTCGATCTCCGCCGCCGCCAGAAGCCCGGCCACATCGCTGTCGCCGCGCTCGCGCTCATCCAGGAAATGGTCGAAAGCGGCGGCGAGCCGCTTTCGCATCGGGCTGGAATCGTCGGGACCGGTGGAGACGGCGAACAATTCAAAACGGCTGCGGTCGTGCCGCTCCAGCAGGGCGGCGTTGGATGTGGCGACAGTGTGATTGCGGAAATCATAAGAGAGATAGGCGAGCTTCAGCCGCCGTCCGCTGCCCACCCGCCGCGGCGGCAGCGCCGCCATCTTGGTGTAGATCTGGCCATCGACATAGGTCTCGGCACAGGCGCGCTGCAGCGCCGGATCGTCGGAAGAGAGCAGCAGGTGCAGCGGCGTCAGCGGTCGCCTCTCGCGAACATGGGCCGCCAAGCCTGCTTCCAGCCGCGTGCGCCAGGCGAAATCGCAAGCCTGTTGGCTGGTGTCCAGCAGCCCGTCAAAGACATAGGGATTGTCGGGATACGCGGCATAGACACGCTGCATCTCGGCATGGGCTTCATCCACCCGCTTGAGCGCCAGCAGCGCCATGGCGCGGTTGAAGCGCACCATGGCAAGGCCGGGCTCGCGGGCCAGTACGCGATCATAATGGGCGAGCGCGTCTTCATGCCGCCCCATCTGCGCCAGGAGCAGGCCGCGCTGGTTCAGCGTCGTGGAATCCTCGGGCGCGATCGCCAGCGCCTGGTTGTAGGCCGCCAGCGCCTCGGCAGGGCGGCCCAGCTTTTCCAGCGTCGCGCCGCGATTGGCCAGCGCCAGCGGCAGGCGAGGATCGAGGCGTAGCACGGCATCGAAATCCGCCAGCGCCGCCTCGGGCTGTCCCATCGCCGCCAACACCAGGCCGCGATTGATCAGCGTGCCGGGATGGCCGGGCTTGAGCGACAGCGAACGCTCCAGCGCCATCAGCGCCTCGGCATGCCGTCCCAGCTCGCGCAATGCGTTGGCGCGCTCATTCTCGATCTCGGGCATGGGCGGGCTGAGCCGCTTCGCCTGATCGAAGCTGGCAAGCGCCTCGGCGTGCCGGTTCAGGTCACGCAGCACCAGGCCGTGATTGAACCAGAGGGCGGGATTGTCGCGCACGCTCTTCAGCGCCTGGCTGTAGAGCTTTTCCGCCTGGGCGAACTGGCCCTGGTTCTGCAGCCGGAAGGCCTGGTCGAGAAGAAGCCCTACCGACATGCGAAGGCCTCGGGCGGCAGGCCGGCGCGCGAACGCTCCGCCATCGTTTCATAAGCGGTTTCCAGCGCGCGGGCGAAGCCATCCACATCGAACAGCGGAGATGTCATGCGTCCCTTGTCGAGGCGTTCGCGATAAGACGCCAGCAGTGCCGGGTCGCGCGCCAGCTTCAGCGCCAGCGCCTTGTATTCCGGCAGCGAGGTGGCCACCAGTTCCGGCATGCCGACGGCATGAAGCGCGCTGGCTGAAACCCGGCTGGCGAAGGAGGCGCCGGCACAACTGACCAGCGGCAGCCCCGCCCATAGCGACTCGATGGCGGTGGAATGGCCTGTGAAGGGCAGCGTGTCGAGAAAGAGATCGGCCAGGCGATAGCGGGCGAGGTGCTCGGCCTCCTCGGCGACGCCGGCGAAGACCAGCCGTTCGGGCGCGATGCCCAAAGCCGCCGCTTGCTGCCGCAGGTTGCGTGCTGCGACCTCGTTGTTCTGACGCAACCAGAGCAAACTGCCGGGCACCTCGCGCAGCAACTCCATCCAGATACGAAATACAGGCGGACTGATCTTCACGACACCGTTGAAGGCGCAGAAGACGAAAGCCCCTTCGGGCAGGCCGACTTGGGCGCGCGTCGGCGTCGCGGCGAAAGGGTCGCGGCTCGGATCGGTGGGATGATAGCAATGCGGCAGCCGCACCAGCTTTTCCGTGAAAAAACTGTCGCTTGCGGGCAGCGCCACCACGGCATCAGCGATCAGATAGTCCATGACGGAATCGCCGGTGGTGCCGGCCCAGCCCAGGAAGCTGACCTGGACGGGGGCGGGCCGCCGCGCCGCGATGCCGGGACGCGCACCGGCAGTATGGCCGCCCAGATCGATCAGTATGTCGATCTCCTCCTGCGCCAGCAGTTTCGCCACATCGCTGTCGTCGCGCTTCTCGTGCACATCCAGAAAACGTTCGAAAGCGGCGGCGACGCGCCGGCGTATCGGGCTGGAATCGTCTGGACCAGTGGAGACGGCGAACAGCTCGAAACGGCTGCGGTCGTGTTTCTCCAGCAGGGCGGCGGCGCAAATGGCGACGGCGTGACTGCGAAAATCGTAGGAGAGATAGGCCAACTTCAGCCGCCGACCGGAGGATGCACGCCGCGACGGCAGCGTCGGGGTGCTGATGTCATGCAGGTTTTTTACATAGGCCGTGGCGCAGGCAAGCTGCAGCGCCGGGTCGTCGATATATTGCATCATGCGCATCGGCAACGGCAGCGTGCCAGCGCGCACATGCTCCGCCAGTTCCGGCTCCAGAACCAGACGTTGTGGAAAATCGCAGGTCATGAGAGTGGATTCCAGCAGCCCGTCGAGGACGAGAGGCGCGTCCGGATGCTCGGCGAATGCGCGCTTCATCTCGGCATGGCCTTCATCAAATCGCTTGAGCTCCAGGAGCGCCCTGGCGCGGTTCAGACGCGCGGCTCCCAGGCTGGGATCGGCGGCGAGGGCGCGGTCATAATAGGACAGGGCTTCTTCATACCGGCCCTGCCGCGACAGCAGGGTGCCGCACTGGAACAGTGCGGTGGGATCGCCGGGCGCGGCGGCCAGGGCCTGCCGGTAGGCTGCGAGTGCCTCACCGGGCCGCTTCAGTTTTTCCAGGGTCGCGCCCCGGTTGACCAGCGCCAGCGGCAGGCGCGGTTCCAGCCGCAGCGCGGCGTCGAAATCCGCCAGGGCGCCCTCCAGTTGCTTCAGAGGAATCCGCACCAGGCCGCGATTGATCAGTGTACCGGGGTGGAAGGGCCTGAGCGCCAGGGCGCGATCCAGCGCTGCCAGCGCATCGTCGAAACGTCTCAGTTCCCGGAGTGCGTTGCCGCGCTCATTCTCGATCTCGGCCATGGGCGGACTGAGACGCTGCGCCTGGTCGAAGCTGGCCAGAGCCTTTTTTGTTTGGCCCAGGTCGCGCAGCACCAGGCCGTGATTGAACCAGAGGGCGGGATTGTCGCGCACGCTTTTCAGCGCCTGGCTGTAGAGCTTTTCCGCCTGGGCGAACTGGCCCTGGTTCTGCAACTGGAAGGCCTGTTCAAGAAGAAGCGTTACCGACATGCGGAAATCATGGCCCCGGACAGGCGCCACCCGGCTGCCTGGTCAGCAGGATAGGGGGGTGGCGCGGTGCTGACAACCAACGCGTTTGCGCCCGGCGTGCCAGAAGCTAGTATGGCGAAAAAGGGAAATTGCGCGTGAAAATCTGCGTCGCCGGTCTCGGCAAGCTGGGTTCTCCACTGGCCGCCGTGCTGGCGAGCAAGGGCCATGAGGTCACCGGCATCGACCTTGACCCGGCGATGGTCGCCGCGATCCGCGAAGGCCGCCCCCCGGTGGCGGAACCGGGATTGCAGGCGCTGATCGACAGCGCGCGGCCGCGCCTGAAGGCGACCTCTTCCTGGGAGGAGGCGGTCTCAGGAACGGAAGCTTCCTTCATCATCGTGCCGACGCCGTCGGAAGAGGATGGCGGCTTCAGCAACGCATATGTGCTGGACGCCGTCGCGCGCATCGGCGCTGCGCTGCGTTCGTCCGGTCGCTACCATGTGGTCAACATCACCTCGACGGTGATGCCCGGTTCCTGCGACGGCCCGATCCGCGCCGCCCTGGAGCAGGCCTCCGGCCTGACGGTGGGGAAGGGTGTCGGGCTTTGCTACAATCCGGAATTCATCGCCCTGGGCACGGTGATCCGCGACATGCTGCGGCCCGACATGATCCTGCTGGGGCAATCCGACGCCCGCGCCGGCGATGTCATCGAGAGCATCTATCGCACCACCACCGAGAATTCGCCGCCGGTGCAGCGCATGAACCTGGTCAACGCTGAGACCGCCAAGATCGCGCTCAACGCCTATGTCACCATGCGCATCTCTTTCGCCAATTTTGTCGCCGAGATTTGCGAGCGCCTGCCCGGCGGCAATTCCGATGCGGTGCTGGCAGCGCTGGGCAAGGATTCGCGCATCGGCGGCAAATACCTCAAAGGCGCGCTGGGCTATGGCGGACCCTGTTTCCCGCGCGACAACGCTGCCATCGCCCGGCTGGCGCAGCTTGCGGGAGTCGAAGCCGATCTGCCGCTGGCCACCGATACGGTCAACCGCCGTCAGGCGGCGCGGCTGGCGGCGCAGGTCCGGCAGCATCTGGCGCAGGGCGGCGCCGTCGCCGTTCTGGGCATGGCCTACAAGCCGGACACGCCGGTGGTGGAAGAAAGCCAGGGCATCCTGCTGGCGCGCGAACTGGCGGACGGCGGAATCGTCGTCACGGTCCATGATCCGCTGGCGCTGGAGAATGCGTTGCCGCTACTGGGCGAGAGCGTGCGCCACGCCGCCGGCCTGGAAGACGCGGTCGCCGGTGCCAATGTCATCGTCATCGCCACGCCCGATCCCGCATACCGCGCCTTACCCCTTCTGCTGAAAGGCCGCGACGTCGTCATTTTCGATTGCTGGCGTCTGCTGGCCGGCGCACCGGGGCGGATCGTCAGCGTGGGCGTCAACGAAGGGCGGATTTGAGTTTCCGCCCATAACGTGATTGCCTCCATCAAAAGAACGACTTGGGGGAAACATGCAACGCCGCTGGTTGGTCCTGCTGCCGGTGATCTTCATCACCTACAGCCTGGCCTATCTCGACCGCGCCAATTACAGCTTCGGCGCCGCCGCCGGCATGGCGAACGATCTGCACATCTCGAAGAACGCCAGCGGATTGCTGGGCGCGCTGTTCTTCCTGGGCTATTTCACCTTCCAGATCCCCGGCACGCTCTGGGCCCAGCGCCACAGCGTCAAGAAGCTGATCTTCATCGGCCTGATCGCCTGGGGCGTGCTGGCCGCCAGCATCGGCTTGCTCTCCGACCTCAGGGCGCTGATCGCGGTGCGCTTCCTGCTGGGCGTGGTGGAAAGTGCCGTGCTGCCGGCGATGCTGTTGCTGGTGGCGCGCTGGTTCACGCGCGGCGAGCGCGCCCGCGTTTCCTCCATCCTGATCCTGGGCAATCCCGTCACCGTCACTTGGATGTCGGTGCTGTCGGGCTATCTCGCCCATGCCCTGGGCTGGCGCATGATGTTCGTGCTGGAAGGCCTGCCGCCCATCATCTGGGCCTTTGTCTGGTGGCGGCTGGTGGCGGACCGTCCCGCCGAGGCGAAATGGCTGGCGCCGGACGATCGCACGAAACTGGAAGCGCAACTGGCGGAAGAACAGCGCGGCATTCCCGCCATGCCCAATCTGCGCGCCGCTTTGACCTCGCCGCTGGCGCTGGTGCTGGCGTTGCAATATTTCGCCTGGAGCGCCGGGCTGTACGGTTTCGTGCTCTGGCTGCCTTCCATTCTGCGTGGCTATGGCAACGGCATGGTGGCGGTGGGCTGGCTGAGTGCCGCGCCCTATGCGGTGTCGGCGCTGGTGATGGTGGCGGTCTCGGCGCTTTCCGACCGTGCCCTGAGGCGCAAGATATGGATCTGGCCGCCGCTGCTGCTAAGCGCGGCGGCATTCCTGGGTTCCTATTTCCTGGGCAACAGCAATTTCTGGTTCAGCTTCGGCCTGCTGGTGGTGGCGGGGGCCTGCATGTATGCGCCTTACGGGCCGTTCTTCGCCTATATCTCCGAGCGCTTCCCCACCAATGTGGCGGGCGGCGCGACGGCGCTGATCAACAGCATGGGCGCGCTGGGCAGCTTCGCCGGCACCTATGTCGTGGCGTGGCTGAACGACTGGACCGGCTCGCCCGACATTTCCTTCCTGATGATGGGGACGATGCTGGCGCTGTCGGCGGTTATCACGATGGCGTTGCCGGAAGCGAAGAAAGCCTAGCTACTCTTCACCGAACTTCGCGTCCACCAGCGCCAGCATCGCGGTCAGCGCTTCTTGGGCGTCGGGGCCCTCGGCGGTGATCTCGATTTCCGAGCCGATCGACGCCGCCAGCATCATCAGCCCCATGATCGAGCGGCCATTGACCATGTTGCCGTCCTTGATGACATGAATCTCGGACTGGAAGCGGGCCGAACCTTCCACGATCTTGGCGCTGGCCCGCGCATGCAGGCCGCGCTTGTTCGTGATGGTGGCTTTGGCCCGCAGGATATCGGCCATCAAGTTCCCAAATCGGAACTGCCGGCGCGCATGTATTTGCGGCCCGCATCGATCGCTTCCTTCACCGCCTGGTCCAGCGGCAGCTTGTTGCGGATGTCGATCAGCTTGATCAGCGAGGGCAAATTGGCGCCCGCCAGCACTTCGATCTTGCCGCGTTCCAGCAGCGTCAGCGCCAAATTGCAGGGCGTGCCGCCGAACATGTCGGTGGCGATGACGACGCCGTTGCCCATGTCCACCGATTTGGCCGCCGCGGCGATTTCGCGCTGGCGGCGCTCGATATCGTCCTCGGGCCCGATGCAGACGGCGCGCAGGTGGGTCTGCGGCCCCACCATGTGTTCCATCGCCGCGATGAATTCCTGGGCGAGGCGGCCATGCGTAACGAGAACAAGTCCGATCATGACGGTTCCATCAAAAGCGGCGGGAACTTAGCAGGAAGGCCCCGCGGGGGCAGGGTTATTTGGTGACAAAAGTGTCGCGGAACAAGCCCTGGGAAAAAGCCCGCAAAGCCAGTGTTACCTTGGCGGGATCGGAGGGATGGCACCCATCCAGCCGGATCAGGGGCAGCGCAGACGCACTCTTGAGGCCTTTCGGCGTCCAGCTTTCGGCAACAGGCAGGCGCGCGCCTTCGCGGCCCAACTCCACCGCCAGTTTCAGCCGCGCCGGCCGCGACTTGAGCGCGACGATACCAAGCCCGCGTACTTCCAGCAGGCCGTTTATCGTGGTGGGCGCTGCGGCAACGATCCTGCCCTGCTTCAGCGACAGCACGGTGCGGTCGTCGGCCACCAGCGACCAGCCTTCGTGAATCAGCCGCAAGGCGAGGTCGGACTTGCCGGTGCCGCTATCGCCTAGCAGCAGCACACCTGCGCCGCGCAGCGCCACGCAACTGGCATGAACCAGCACGCTCATGGCCGCGCCATCGGCGCCAAAGGCAGGTCAACCACCAGCCGCGCCCCGCCTTCACTTCTGTTCTCGGCGAAGATGCGCCCGCCGGCATTCTGCGCCACCTGCCGCGCGATGGAGAGGCCGAGGCCGGAATTACTGCCGAAATGCGCCGCAGCCGGCCGTTCGGTGGTGTAGAAGCGCTCGAAAATGGATTCCAGATTTTCCTCAGGGATGCCGGGGCCTTCATCCTCCACTGTCACTCGCGCCGCCACTTCATAAGGCGCCGCCGTCACCGTCACGGTGCCGCCCGCCGGGCTGAAGGAGACGGCGTTGTCGATCAGGTTGCGGAAGACCTGGCCCAGCCGCTCGTCGCGGCCACTGACGGAGATACCGGGGGGCAGCTCGTCGCGCAGCACGAACTTCACGCCGCGCTGATTTTCCGTCATGCGATAGATGTCGATGATGGTGGCGAGCAGCCGCGACAGCGCCACCGGCTCGCGCGACTCGCGCGATAGCTCGGCGTCCAGCCGCGAGGCGTCGGAAATATCGGTGATCAGGCGGTTGAGCCGCTTGATGTCGCCGCGGGCGATCTCCAGCAGCCGAGCGCGGTCGGCCTCCGGCGTCCGCTGCATCATTTCCAGCGCCGAGGAGAGCGAGGTCAGCGGGTTTTTCAACTCATGGGCGACGTCGGCGGCGAAGCGCTCGATGGCGTCGATGCGGTCGTAAAGGCCACGGGTCATGGAACGCAGACTGTCGGCGAGGTCGCCGATCTCGTCGGTGCGTTCCGGGAAGTTGGGAATCTCGCCCCGTCCCCCTTGCCCGAAGCGGACGCGGTCGGCCGCCGCCGCCAGCTTGCGCACCGGCTCGCCGATGGTACCGGCCAGATAAAGCGAGGTCAGCAGCATCACGCCGAAGGCCACCAGCACCACCTGGAACAGGGTGGCGCGCTCCTGACGCACAATGTTGTCAATGTCGCCGCCTTCGGTGGTGATCAGCAGCGCGCCAAAGACCCCTTTGACCCGCTGCACCGGCACCGCCACGGACAGCACAAGCTTGTTCTGGAAATCGACGCGCTCGGCGCTGGCGCTTTCGCCTGCCAGCGCGCTTTGCACTTCATGATAGACCCGGCCATCGCTGCCGCCTTCATAATAAGGCTCCAGCGGGGCGAAGGGGCGCACGCCCATGATGCCGTCGTAGATGCGGCGCAGCCATTCGCGCGTCTGAGCGATGGCGCCCAGCGCCGGCAGATCCGCCCCCTGCACGACATTGCGCGCCAGGAACTGTCTTGTGTCCACCGCCAGTCTGCCGTCAGTCAGATAGAGGCGGGCGCGCAACCCAGTGGGAGCGATCATCGTGCGCAGCATCGACTCCGCAAGATCGACCTTGAGTGTTTTGGTGTCATCGTCGGTGGTGTAGTTGCCCAGCGCAATGGCGGCGATGGCGGCCTGTTGCTGCACACCGGCCAGCCGTTCCGCTACCAGGCCGCGGCTGGACAACTGCACCGCGACCACGCCGCTGGTCAGCACGATCAGCGCCAACGCGTTGAAGCCGATGATGCGCCAGGTGAGGGCGGAGAAGCGCGGGAAAATCGCTGCCTACTCCTTGTAGCGGTAGCCCACGCCGTAAAGCGTCTCGATGGCGTCGAAATCGTCGGCCACCACCTTGAACTTCTTGCGCAGCCGTTTGATGTGGCTGTCGATGGTGCGGTCATCGACATAGACCTGGTCGTCATAGGCCGCGTCCATCAGGCTGTCGCGGCTTTTGACGAAGCCGGGCCGCTGCGCCAGCGCCTGCAGGATCAGGAACTCGGTGACGGTGAGACGCACCGGCTTGCCTTCCCAGGTGCATTCATGGCGCTGCGGGTCGAGCGCGAGCTTGCCGCGCACCAGCGATTCCTTTTTGGCGTCGCCGCCGCCGGCGGCCTTGCCTTCGGCCCGGCGCAGCACGGCGCGCACCCGCTCCAGCAGCAGGCGCTGGGAGAAAGGCTTGCGGACATAATCGTCGGCGCCGGCATTGAGGCCCATCAGTTCGTCGATCTCCTCGTCCTTGGAGGTGAGGAAGATCACCGGCAGCAATTCATTGGCCTGGCGCAGGCGGCGCAGCAGTTCCAGCCCGTCCATGCGCGGCATTTTGATATCCAGGATGGCGAGGTCGGGCGCCGCTGTTGTGAGCGCGGTCAGCGCCGCGGCGGGATCGGAAAAACTGCGCACCTGATAGCCTTCCTGCTCCAGTAGCATGGACACGCTGGCCAAAATATTTTTGTCGTCATCAACCAGGGCGATCGTGGCCATAGGGACCTGTCTTTTGGGCGCTTTGGGCTAGTATAAGCCACTGACAGGCAAAGCAAAGCACTCCCAAATGGACGCTCCAGGCCGTTTCGCCGGCACCGTTACGGACTACCAGAAGCACCGGCTGGACTATCCGCCACGCCTGATCGCCCGGCTGGTAGCGGAAATGGGCCTGAAACCGGGGGACGCCGTGCTGGATCTGGGCTGCGGCCCCGGCAATCTGGCGCTGGCCTTCGCCCGTCTGGGCCTGGCGGTGACCGCGCTGGACCCGGAGCCGCAGATGCTGGAGGCCGCCCGCGCCGCAGCAACGGCGGAAGGGCTGAAAATCAATTTTTTCCAACGCGGCTCCCCCGAACTGACCGAAGCCGATGGCCCTTTCCGCCTCGCCGCCATCGGGCGGGCCTTTCACTGGATGGATCGCGCCGCGACGCTAGCGATGCTGGACCGCATCCTCTTGCCGGACGGCGGCGTCGCCCTGCTGCACGACGCCCATCCGCCGCTGGAGGAAAACAACTGGTACAAGGCGCTGGGCAAGATCAGCGAGAAATATGGCCGCGCCCGCATGGCGCATGTGAAGGAACGGGGCGAGGGCGGCCATCGCCGCTATGAATCTTTCCTCTTCGCCTCCGCCTTCCGTCGGATTGACGGCCTCTCCGTCATTATCCGCAAGGCGCTGACGGAGGACGATATCGTCGGCCGGGCTTTTTCCACCTCGATCTGCGCCCGGGATGCGCTGGGCGATCGCGCCGGCGCCTTCGAAGCCGAACTCAGGACGGCCTTGCGGGAATTGTCGCCGGATGGGAGGTTCGCCGAGGTGGCCAAGCTGGCGGCGGTGCTGGCGCGGCGGCCGCAATAGCGGGGGGCGGAATGCAACAGATCGACTGGTCGCGGGTGGATTACGGCATTCTGCTGCTGGCCTCGCTTGGCGTGCTCTATCTCTATTTCCTGCCCTCGCTGCTGGCCTTCCAGCGCGGCCATCGCCGCTTCCTTGTCATCCTCGGCCTCAACATCGTGATGGGCTGGGGGCAGCCGATGCTCTTCCAGCTTTTGTTGCCGGTGGACGTCACCGCGCTGCCGCAGGCGGAGCAGCTTTGGATCGCTTTCCTCTTTGTGATGGGGCCGGGTTGGGTGGCGCTGTTGCTCTGGGCGCTGCGTCCGGTGCCGGAGCCCGATACGCGCCTGATCGCTTTTCGCGGCACCAAGTCTGCCGACCTGCTGGCGGCGCTGCCGCTGGTGGCATGGTTCGGTTTCAGCGCCATCAATCTGCGCGCCAATCTGGCCCATGACGGCGCCACCATGTTGGCGGGCGGCGCGGGCCTGCTGATCTGGCTGCGTTTTTTCTCGCTGCTGTTCTCGATTCTGTTCTGCCTGCTGTGCGTCTGGGCGCTGCTGGCGCGCGACACGCCGCAGCGGCGGATCGGCGGGGCGCTGCCGCGGCTCTGCGCCGTCGCCGGCACCTTCCTGGGCGTGGGCATATTGCGCCTGCCGGTGGTGGAATTGTCGTTGCCTTTGCAGGCCTTGGTCTTTCTGCTTACCGGTGTCGGCAGCGCCGCTTCCTTTGTCGTGCTGTGGAAACTGGGCAAGTCCTTCTCCATCGTGCCGGAGGCGCGCAAGCTGGTGACGGCCGGCCCTTACGTCTGGGCGCGCCATCCGCTCTACGCGGCCGAGATCGTCATCGTGCTGGGGCTGATGCTGCAATACCGCCAGCCCTGGGCGGCGTTGATGGGGGCGGCGGTGATCGCGCTGCAGGTGACCCGCACCATCTTCGAGGAGCGGGTGCTAGGCGAGGCGTTCCCCGAATATGCCGATTACCGTTCGCGGGTGAAAAGGTTCGGCTTCATCTGACAGTCTGAAAAATGCGCTTGCGCTTTTCCTACTACCTGCGTAGTAGTTACTACAGACGTAGGAGAACGCATGGCCCAGAAGCGGCTCAGCAAGCTTGAACTGCAGGTGATGGAGTTGTTCTGGAGCCACGGCGCCCAGACGGTGCGCGAGGCGCAGGAGCGCTTCCCCGAAAAGACGCGCCCCGCCTACACCACGGTGCAGACGGTGGTAAACCGGCTGGAGGTCAAGGGCGCGCTGGCCCGCGCCCGCAAGCTGGGCAACGCCCATATCTTCGAGCCGACCGTGTCGCGCAACGCCGCCCAGCGCCCCCTAGTGGACGAATTCCTCGCCCTGTTCGGCGGACGGATGCAGCCATTGATGGCGCAACTGGTGGAGAGCGGCAAACTCACATTGGAAGACGTGCAGGCGGCGGAAAAGCACCTGCGCGAACTGGCGAAGAAGAAGGAGGCGCGCAAATGAGCCTGGTTCTCGATCATCTCTGGCAATCCAGCGCCGTGCTGGCGGTCATCGGCCTGCTCACCTTGTTCTTCCGCAACAATGGCGCCCATGTCCGCCATGCGCTGTGGACCGCCGCCTCGCTCAAATTCCTCCTGCCTTTCGTGCTGTTGAACGAGCTGGGCATCTATTTCGCAGACCTGACGGGCCTGAAGCTGCCATCGATTTCCGCGATCGAAACCCTTTACGCCGCCGGACAGGTTTTCTCGGACGGGCCGTTCTTCCGCGTCCTGTCCGGTCTCCCGGTCTGGTTCATGCTCCAAGGTGCGTGGCTGGCGGGCATTGTCGCGCTGCTACTTTTCTGGCTTTCGCGCTGGCGGACATTACGCGCGACGCTGTGCGCCGCCCACGATGCGGATATCGCCGCGCTCATGCCGGTGAAGATATCGCCCGCGCAGCTGGAGCCGGGGCTGCTGGGAATTTTCCGCCCGGTGCTGCTGCTGCCGGAAGGCATCACCGAACGGCTCAACTCCGCCGAACTTGCTTCCGTCATCGCGCATGAAGCCTGTCACCTGAAGCGCCGCGACAATCTCTGGGCGGCGTTGCACATGCTGGTCGAGGCGGTCTTCTGGTTCTGGCCGCCGGTGTGGTGGCTGGGCGCGCGCCTGGTCGCCGAGCGCGAGCGCGCCTGCGACGAGGCGGTGCTGGCGGCGGGCAATGATCCCGAGACCTACGCCGAAGGCATTCTCAAGGTCTGCAAATTCTACGTTCAGTCGCCGCTGGCCTGCGCGGCGGGAATCGCGGGCGCAAACCTCAACCACAGGATGGAGACGATCATGGAGAACAGGATGATTGCGCGGATCAATGGCCTGAAGAAATCTCTGCTGGGCGCATCCGCCGCCGCGCTGGTGCTGACCCCGCTGGCAGCGGGACTATTGTGGTCGCCGGCGCAGGCCGCGGCCTGCAAGATCGATCCGGTAATGAGCTCCCACACCCTCGTGCCCTATCCGGCGGAATCGAAAAAGGTTGGGGAAACCGGAACGGTGATGCTGCAGGTAACCGTTGCCACGAATGGTCATGCCACCCGCGCCGACGTCACCCATGGCAGCGGCTTTGTCCGCCTGGACGAAGCGGCGGCAACCTATGTGTGGCGGAACTATCTCTGGCGTCCCAACGCCTGCAGATCGACGCGGATCCCGTTGAAGGTCGTGTTCAAGCTGGATGATCCAGAGGGCAGGGCCCCGTCCACAAGAAGATAAATTTGCCGCCGCCAATCCCTGATATGTCGGAAGCGCCGCCCCTGTGGGCGGCGTCTTTCTTTTGAGGTATTGTCCCGGGACGACTTCCTGGGAGGAGACATGCGGCGCCTCATCGTCCTGCTTTTCGCCGTGACGCTGCCAGGCCTGGCCAGGGCCCAGGCACCCGCGCCGCCGCAGGGCGAGCCGGAGACGATCACTTCCGAAGCCCAGCGCGACAAGGAAGACGCCACCGCGCGGCGTTTCGTGCAGGGTTATCTGGAATCGGAGCCGTTGCTGGACGGCGAGTTCGCCCGCTGGAAGCAGAAGGTCTGTCCCAAGGTCTGGGGCCTGAAGCCGGTGGCCGCCTG
>Ga0265314_10003483_pt1 | contig 15194 bp, 9 predicted proteins | sample 4126metaG_FD_203106 | JGI IMG/M metagenome (GOLD analysis project Ga0265314, IMG submission 203106) | Rhizosphere microbial communities from Carex aquatilis grown in University of Washington, Seatle, WA, United States - 4-1-26 metaG | ecosystem: Host-associated > Plants > Roots > Rhizosphere >... | reverse complement strand
GCGGGCGGCACCTTCCCGGTCGCCGGACCACAGCAGAGCCTCGCCCCATTTCAGATGCAGGCGGCCCCAGCGCGGCGCATATTTGTTTGCTTCCTCGAACTTCGCCAGCGCGAGATCCGAGCGGTTCTTGGCGATCAACGCTTCGCCCCAGCCCTCCAGCGGATCGGCGAAGTGCGGGCTTTTCACATCCGCGGATTCGAACTTCGCGATGGCACCATCGGCATCGCCTTTCGCCAGCAGCATCATGCCCCAGTCGGCGTCCGCGAAGGGTACGGACGGCGTACGCGTTGAGACCATCGCGAACCAGCGCGCGGCGTCCTTCCAGTTGTGGTTCATCGCCGCGATGTTGCCGCGCATGCGCACGCACAGGTCGCAATCGAGCGGTGTTTTGCCGATCAGCGCGAGCGCGCCTTTCATATCGCCGGTATGCGCCAGCGCCGCCGCAGTGTAAGGCCAGACTTGGCGCGAAAGGGTCACGGGCGCGAAGACTTTCGTGAACGGTGGAAAGCTTGGGAGTGGCTTCAGGAATTTTTCGAACTCGCCGGTCTTTTGAATGACGGCGCCCCATTCGTTCATGTCGTAGAGGACGCTGATTTCCAGGGGGCGAAACTGAACGACAGCAATGGGGTTGGCCGGTGCCTGAATGCCGTTCCAATCGCCGTGTGCGGCGACAAGATCGTGTTGCAGGGCCTCATCGCGCGCGGTCTCGGAGCGGCAATATTCTGCGATGCCCGCATAGTCGGGCTGAAGGGCGCATTGGGCGTCTTGAAAGGGTGCTTCGACGAAATCACCCACCATTTCCGCAACCAAGGCCCGGCCGGCAGGAAGGCTGATCGCGCTCGCGTTCGGGCTCATCTCGCCGTCCCCATGCTCCAGCAGCGCGACGCCTTTTCGCGCCGCTGCCAGCGCCTCTTCCTCATGGCCGGCCCAGGATTCTTCGTTCGCGATATTCTGGTAGGGAAGCGCAAAACGCGGCGCCAGCGGTATCGCCAGTGCCTGGGTTTTCGCGGCATGTAGCGGATCGGAAAACTCTTCGCGCGTGCCCAATCCCATATAGGCCCAGATGCGATCCCGCGGAGATCCGTGCAGCGCCAGCTTTTGCAGGAGGGCAAACGATGCCGCTCTGTCGGTTTGCGAACCGCGCACGAGATAGATCGCATAGCGGAAGGGCTGGGTGCGCCCATAGACGGCTTCCGCCGCCTTCTGCATCAGCGCATCGAGATCGCGTTCGCTGCCCTCCACCGTATCGCCCGGATTGCCCGATGCGCGCGCCGTGACCGACAGGCCATCGGCGGTGCGATAGACCTCGCCGGAAATATGCGTCTGGCGCCCGAACCAGGACACGAGCATCCGGTAGAATTCGCTGACCGAAACGCCGGTGTTTGGAATCTGGACCTTGATGTCCGTTCCCCAGTTGTTGGCATAGGAATCCGCCGGCCGTGCGGAGTCCGTCAGCGTCTGCATCGCGGTGAGCTTGTCCTGAAGCCGGGCGGCGATGGCCTCGCCGGTGACGCCGCGCGCCGCCAGATCGGCCGGCACGCTGAAGGACTCGATGACAAGACTGTTGTCATGCGCGGCCGTCCACACCGCGGTCCCGATCAGCGTGGCGAAGGCAAGAACGATGAACGCCACCGCCAGCTCGAAGGTGAGCTTCATCACATCGCTGACATGGCGGATACGCAGCGACCAGTGACGCAGCTTGTCCTCGCGTTTCAGATCCTCGATCTGAAGATCGAGAAACTGGCGCTGCTTGCGAAGATAGGCATCGGCCTCCGCGCGGCTCGCGCCCGCAAGCAGGCCATCGACGGAGGCACCGCTCTGCGGCGATTTCTCGTTGTCGTCAGCCATGCGGCACCCGTGCAAGCTCGGATTGCTCGGAAGGCGTGAGATCGAGATGGGCGGCCATCGCGACCTGCTTTTGCGCGCCGGCCTTGTCGCCCGACCACAGCAGCGCCTCGCCCCACTTCAGGTGCAGGCGTCCCCAATGGGGCGCATATTTGTTCGCTTCCTCGAACTTGGCCAGCGCGAGGTCGGAGCGGTTCTTCGCGATCAACGCCTCGCCCCACATCTCCAGCGGATCGGCGAAGTGTGGGCCTCTGTCATGCGCTTGCGCGAATTTCGCGATGGCGGCATCGAACTCGCCCTTTGCCATCAGCATTTGGCCCCAGTCGGCGTAGGCAAATGGAATCGACGGCGCCAGCTTCACCGCATTTGCAAACCAGGCCGCAGCGCCGCTCCAGTTCTTCTCAAGCCCATCGACATTTCCGCGCGCGCGCACGCAATCGTAACAGTCGAGCGGGGTTTTCCCGATGGACGCTTCCGCTCCCGCGAAATCCCCGCTTCGCGCGAGCGCATAGGCGAGCGGCGGCACGACATGGGTCAGAGCATAGAGCGCGTCGAAGCGACCACTGACGAGGATTGCGCTTTTGAACGTCACGGCCCAATCGCGTGCATCGCGGATCGTGGCCTTCCAGGCGCCCTGCGCAGCATGGATGTCATACTGTGCATGCGCCAAATCCTCGGGATCTGCGGAACCGACCTGCGCCGCGCTCGCGACGATCGCAAGTGCAAGGCGGGGATCGTGCAATCGCGCCTCGGCATCGGCACGCCGGAAGGCTGCCTCCGCCAGAGAACAAAGATAAATGCAAGGCTGCGCCGCGGCATCCGCAAAATCGCCCGTCTCAACGGCGCGATAGAACGCGCCGAGCTGCCAGACGTAAGGGACGCCATCGCCCGTCCGCCATGAACCGATATTGTCTTCCTGGCGCAATCCGGCAATCACGCGTGCTTGATCCAGCACCGTCTCGTCATGACCGAGCATGCCCGCAGCGTTGAGCAACTCCATATGTTGCGGCGCCGGTTTTGGGTCGAGCGAAATAGCCAGCCGCGCGATCGCCTCGGAACGCCGCGCATCCCCATCGATATAGCGGATCATATTGGCGTAAAGCGAATAGGACTCTGACATTGTTCTTTTGTCGCCGCCCAGCGATACCAGATGCCGCGCTGCCGCCAGCGTTTCGGCCGCGCGCCCCTTTCCATTCCAGTAAAGGACGATATTGACGGGATCGACCGTCGCAAAGACGCGTTCTGCCGCCTGCTGCTCGAGCTTGTCGAGCTCGGCTGGCGCGCCCGTGAGCGTGAAGCTATCCGCGCCGTCCAGCGCAACGGTGAGCGCGATCTGGCCGCCGGGAAGCGAGCGGATGCTGCCACGAAGATGTTGTTCATGGCCCAGCCACTGGCGCAGATAGCGCCAGGCTTCCGCCAGCGAGACTCCGGTTTCGGGAATTTCGACTTTGATGTCCTGATCGCGGTCTTCGCGCACATCCTTGGAGCGCGCGAGAGAATGGTCGCTCGCAAAGTCACGGATCGCGGCGATCTTGTCCGTCATGTCGTCGGCCGCCACATCGCCCGCGATACCGGCTGCGGCGAATGACGGCGGCACCGAGAACGAGTCTACCACCAGGCCTTCCGCGCGGCTCGCATTCCACATCGCCACGCCGATGCCGATGACAACCACGGCGCCGACCGCAACGACCATGATTTGCAGCGCGCCCTTCATTTGGTCGTTGAAGCGGCGCCAGCGCAGATGTGAAGTCTCGTATTCGTCGAGCTTCCGAAGATTCTCGATCTGCAGATCGGCAAGCCGGCTTTGCTTGCGCAGATATTCGCGCGCCTCTTCGGACACACCGGAAGCGTTCATCGCGATCTGCCCCGCCAGCGGCTCGCCGCTTCGTGGAGCGGCGGCCGCGTCCTCTCCATCCTCAGCCATGTTCGCCCTTCAGATGCTTGTCGTACCAGCTAAGATAGCGCGTGAGGCGATCCTTCAGGTAACTCGGCACCGTGAGGCCGTGATACTGGCCGGGATAGACGATGAGCTGGGTATCGAGCCCCATGCTTTTTTCCGCCTGATACATCTGTTCGCCATTGTGCAGCGGCACGTTCATGTCCGCGTCGCCGCCGAGGAACAGCGTCGGCGTCTTGATGCGGTCGGCATGCAGGAAGGGATAAGACACCTTCAGCCATGTCGCCGTGTTCTTCCACGGCAGGCCGAGCTCCACTTCATAGTCGTGGACATATTGGTCGTTGCCATAGCCGCCGAGGATGTCGGAGATGGACGCGCCGCTCGTCGCCGCCCTGAACCGCGTGTCGCTGGCGATGGTGTAGTTGGTGAGCATACCGCCATAGGACCACCCGCCGACGCCGAGCCGGCCGGGATCGGCGACGCCCGCCTTCACCGCATAGTCGACCGCCGCCAGGACATCCTGCACATCGACACTGCCCCAGTTCGCATAGATGCCTGCGCAATATTCCGTGCCGCGCCCCGTCGAGCCGCGCGGATTGGCGGCGACGACGGCATAACCATGCGCGGCGAGCACCTGCCATTCGAACATGAACTCGTCGGCGAATTGCGATTGCGGGCCGCCATGGATGCGCAGCACCGTCGGCAGATGCGCGCCCGCAAGCTTCGTCAGAAAGCCATGAACCTCCGTGCCGTCCTTGCTCTTGAACGCGATCTCCTGGACGGGCGCCAGCTTCACATCCTTCAGCCAGTCATTGCTGTGCGTGACCTGGCGCGGCGCGGACTTGCCGTCCCATGCGAAAACTTCCGGCGGCAATTGCGGATTGGAAATCAGCAGCGCGAAGCGGCCATGCGCGTGGCTGAAATCGGCGATGACATCGCGCCCGCCTGCGATGTGCTGCACCGGCCCGCCCTCGATGGACACGCGCGCCAGATATTCGGTGCGGTCGTCCTCCACCGAGAACAGGACCGACTTGCTGTCCTCGCTCCACGACACATTGCCGATGTTGCGGTCGAGCGTGGGCGTCAGGATCTTCGCCTGTCCGCCATTCGCCGGAATGATGGCGAGCTTGTTGGTGGCGTATTCGATCAGCTTGGGATCGCCGCCCTGCCAATAGGCGATATATTTGCCGTCCGGACTCCATGCCGGATAGGAGCCGGTATCGAAGCGCCCCGGCGCGTTGTCCACGCCGGCATAAGTCGTGATCTGTTTCGGCTGCGCGCCCTTCCGCGCTGCAACCGTGTAGATGTCCCAATTGTCCACGCGGTCCGCATCGGGATGGCGGTTGCTGGCAAAGGCGATGGATTTGCCGTCCGGCGACCACGCGGGCAGCGCATCGTCGTAATCGCCATTGGTGATCTGCTCCACCTTCCGGCTGGCCACATCGAGGACATAGATGTGATCGCGCAGATGCCGCAGATAGCCCGTCACATCTTCCATGAAATAGTAGCGGTCGATGACGATGGGCTTGGCCGTCTTGTCGTCATCGTCCTTGCCGTCCTTGTCGTCCGGATCGGGATCGCTGGCGATGACGGCGATCTTCCTGCCGTCCGGCGACCACGCGTAATCGACGACGCCGCCCTTGAAGTCCGTCACCTTCTGCGCCTCGCCGCCGGCGCGGTTCATCAGCCAGAGCTGGTCGTTCTTCTTGTCGTCGGTGCGGCCCGACGTGAAGGCGAGCCAGCGCCCGTTCGGGCTGAAGCGCGGCGCGGATTCGTTTTCCTTCGGACGGCTGGTGAGCTGCACGGATTGCGAGCCGTCGAAGCGCACCATCCAGATGTGAGTTTCGTGCTTGTCCGCCTTCGCGTTGACGCTGCGCACGGTGTAGGCGATCCAGTCGCCGGCCGGCGCGATCTGCGGATCGGCGACATCGTGCATCTTGTAAAGATCGTCCGGCGTGAGCGCGCGCTGCGGCGCGGCTTGCGCATCGCCAAGGGCAAAAGCCGCCAACATCAGACCAAAAACCAGCTTCATCGCAAATCCCCCAGAAGCAGCCGGGCCGCAGGGCCGGCGCCACGGGCGCGAGTAGACCGATTTTGAAAAAGGACGCCAAGGGGTGCGGCCGGTGCGAGGCGGGTCATCGCGCCCGCGCTTCCACCTGCCGCAGCGCGGCAATGTCGGCCGCGCAAAGATCGAGCGTGGCGGCGGTGGCGAATTGCCTGCGCGCGCCGGCCTTGTCGCCCGTCCACAAAAGCGCCTCGCCCCATTTCAGATGGAGCCTACCCCAGTTGGGCGCGTATTGGGCCGCTTCGGCGAACTTCGCCACCGCGAGATCGGAGCGGTTTGTGCGGATGAGCGCCTCCCCCCACATTTCCAGCGGATCGGCGAAATGCGGACCTTTCCTGTTGGCGGATTCAAACTTCGCGATGGCGCCGCCCAGATCGCCTTTCGCCAGCAGCATCGCGCCCCAATCGGAATCTGCGAACGGAATGTCCGGCGAGCGCGCGGCGACAAGCGCAAACCATTTCGTGGCGGCATCCCAATGCCTGCGGATCGCTTCCACACGGCCATGCGCACGCGCGCAAGGATCGCAATCAAGCGGTAGGGTTTTCAACACGGCATCGGCTTTCGTTTGCTCGCCCATATGCGCATAAGCAAGCGCGAGCAGAGGACCCGCGCCGACTTCGCGGATGGCCCGATCGCTTTGGGAGCCGTGCGTTTGAGCGGCCACCCGACGCGCCATCGCCTCGGATTGCAGAGCTTCGGCAATGACCTTGGGCCAATCCTGGCGCTCCAAATCGATTTGCGTGTGCACCAACAGCACGTTCGCGGCGCCCGTATCGATGCCTGCTCCGGCGACCTGCCGAGAAGTCAGCGTTGAAAGTGTTGCACTCGCCGATCTGGTGTCATGCGCCAGAGCAAAGTCCAGCGCGCCTTCCGTGATGAAATAGACTGGCTGGAACCAGCTGCCTCGCCCCATGACGCGGGCAATATCCAGAAGGTCGCCCGTTTCTTCCTTCTGCGCGATTTCGGCACCCAGCGCTCCATAGGCGCGCCATTTCGCGGTGTATTGGTTGGCTCCTCTGCCTTTGAACGATTCCGCGGCTTCACGCGCCGTGGTCAGCGCAGCCTCTTCATGCCCCGCCGTTACCTCGACATTGGCACGGAGCAGCAACGGGAGCGGAAGAATGGGATTGGCCTCATAGGCAAGCACCGTGTCGCGGCGCGCCTTGTCATAGAGGCCCTTGTCCAGATCGAAATTGGTGAGCCCGACATAAGCCCAGCTGCGCTCATTGGCCGGCCCGCCCTGCGCCAATGCCTCATCAACCGCATAACTGCGGGCATAGTCACCGCGTGCATAGAGATAAACCGAATAGCGGTAGGGCTGCGCCCGCGCGTAGACCGCCTCGGCGGCGCGCGCGATCAACGCGTTGATATCGCCGGACGAAGCTTCGAAGGTCTGTCCCGGCTCGTTGTCGACGCGCACGGTCAGCGCCGCGCCCTTCGGCGTCTGATACATCTCACCCGACAGATGCATCTCGTGTCCGAGCGCGCCGTGCAGATAGCGCACGACCTCGCCCAGCGAGACGCCGGTATCCGGAATCTCCACCTTGATGTCATTGGTCCAATCGTTGGCGAAACTGGACGGCGCGCGCGAGCTTTGTGTTTGGTTCTGCATGACGGTGAGACGATCGAGCAGCTTGCTCGCCACAACTTGTCCCGTCAGCCCCTTGTCGGCCAAGGCGGGAGGCACGTTGAACGCATCGATCACCAGCCCATCCGCACGCGCCGCAGCCCAGATCTCAAGCCCCAGGCCAATGGCAACGGCGATGACGATAAAGGCAACCGCCAGCTCGAAACCGAGCTTCATCACATCGCTGACATGGCGGACGCGCAGCGACCAGTGGCGCAGCCTGTCTTCGCGCTTCAGGTCTTCGATCTGCAGATCGGCGAGCGCACTCTGCTTGCGCGCAAGGGCGATCTGTTCGTCGAGAAAGGCATCGGCTTTTTCGCGGCTCGCCGCACCGGCAGCGATGCCGGCGCCAAGCGTTAAATTTGCGCCCGGCGCGATCCCGCCGTGCTGCGCTTCTTCCACCGTTCCGCCCGCCAAAAGTCCTTGCAAAACCGTAGGTTGAGGCTCAGGCAGCGACAATGTACATTTTTGACAACGCGCTTCGGGGGCAGGCTTGCGGGAAACCACGGACGATCTGCAACGATGGGATTTCGGGGACGGCAACGCCGAAAGCCTTCTCGCGCGGCTGCAGTCGCATCCGCGGTTCGCGGCGGCCATTCTGGCGCTCGCACAAAGCATGCTGGCGCTCGGGGATGCGGACAAGACACTCGATGGCATCTTCAAGGATGCGGGCCGCTACGTGGCGGCGATGTGGTCGATGTATCTGCACGCCTCCGGCGGGCTCACCGTTCCCAGGCTGAAGGAGATATGCGCGGCGTCGGGCCTCGTGAGCCCCGGCCGCGCCCGCGCGCTACTGCTTTATATGCGTTATCTCGGTTACGTCGTGGCGCTGCCCAAGCAACGGCGTTCCGATATCGCCCGTTACGCGCCCACCGAAAATTTCCTCAACTCGTGGCGCGCACACATGCGCGCGGCCTTGCAGGCTGCCGAGCGGATCGAACCGGCCGTCGGTCTTGTGCTCGATCGGCTGAACGATCCGGCCGTGCTGGAGCGCGTTTCACGCATCCAGAGCGAAGGTCTGCTCGCCTGGGCGAAAGAAGGCGATCAGCAAGAGCCTTTCGTGCGGGTGTTCATGCATCCCCATGCGGGAAATCAGATCGTGTGGATGCTTCTTGCCGCGAGCCCCGGCGGCGCGTTCCCGCCGCAAGGCCCGCTCGCCTTTTCCATCGGCACGGCCGCCAAGCGGTTCGGCGTGTCGCGCACGCATATCAGACGAATGATCGACGCGGCGACGCGCGAAAACCTGATCCTCTATGCGGAAGACGGCACCGTCGCCTTCCGGGAAGGCGCGCGCGAAACCCTGTCGCGCTATTACGCGACGCAGATTCTTCAGCTTCTGATCACCGCCGCGCGCACGCTCGCTTATTTCGATGACGCCGCTCCGCCGCCGGACCGGTCGAACCGGCCGATGGCCGAAAGCGCCGCCTAGCTCCGGCGCGTGCGCGCCAACTCGGCTCTTTCTGCCGAGGAAAGATCGAGCGCTCGGGCAACGGCGAACTGCTTTTCCGCTTCGGTCTTGTCGCCGGAATACCAAAGCGCCTCGCCCCATTTCAGATGCAGCCGTCCCCAGTTGGGCGCGTATCTGTTCGCATCCTCGAATTTCGCGAGCGCCAGATCGGAGCGGTTCTTCGTCATCAGAGCCTCGCCCCAGCCTTCCAGCGGATCGGCGAAGTGCGGGCCTTTTCTGTGCGCGGATTCGAATTTGGCTATGGCGCCGTCGGCATCGCCCTTCTGCAGAAGCATCATGCCCCAATCGCTATCGGCGAAGGGAATGGACGGCGAGCGCGCCGAGACCATGTTGAACCAATAGGCGGCGGCGGCCCAGCGATGCTCGATCGCAGCGATCCGCCCGCGCATGCGCCCGCACAGATCGCAATCGATCGGCGAGTGCTCGATGCGCCGCTTCGCGCCATCGACGTCGCCGCGCATCGCCATCGCGAGTGACGCAAAGGGCCGAATAGTGTTCATCTCGAAACTGATGGCGCCGGGACCAAGCTGAGCGGCCATCACCTCAAGCGTGTCCGCAAGCGCCAGCGTGTCCCGCCAACGGCCCAGCGCCGCATAGGCGCCGAACAGATTCGCGGTGCGGTTCACGATGACGTTGCGATCGGTGGTCATCGAATTGTCGGCGATGGCGCTGTGCACCCCGGCGCCATCATGCATGAGGGCATAGGCGACCATATCGGCCTGGTGAAGCGTTTCCACCTGTCCGCCGGCATCGGGCAGGTCCTCGCCCTCGGCGTCGAAAACCAGTTGCTGTTTAAAGTCGCCGAGCAGATTGGCGATGTTCGCCTGGGCCGTGCGCGCATTGATTGCCGCGGAGCGCGGATCCATGTCGGATGCGTCGCCGCTGCGCAGCGCGGCAACAAGCTTGCGTTCCCAAGCCAGCGCATTCTCATCGTGCTGGCGCTGTGCCTCGCCGCCGGCAATGTCGAGGATCGCGATCGCGAAGTTCGGTCTCAGCGCGAGCGCCTTGTAAAGGACCCGCATGCTTTCGTCCGGCTGATTGCTGCCCTGATAGATCGTGGAAAGACCGATATAGGCCCAGGCGCGATCCTGCAGCGAGCCGTTTTCCGCGAGTTTGCGATAGGCGGCGTTGGCGCGCGACTGGTCCTTCGGGTCCAGACTGCTCAGATAGACCGCGTAGCGATAGGGCTGCGTGCGCGCATAGACGCTCTCCGCCGCCGCCTGCAGCAGTTTGTCGAGATCGGCTTCCGTGCCGGTGAACACCGGCCCCGCATCGCTGCCGACACGCGCCGTCAGCGAGATGTTACCCGAGGGATCGCGGAACACCTCGCCGCTGATATGGGTGACGTTGCCGAGCCATTCGTGGAGATAATCGTTGAGCTGACCGATGGAGACTCCGGTTTCCGGAATCTGCACCTTGATGTCCTTGCCCCAATCGTTCGCATAGCTGGAGGCGGCGCGGCTGGAGACCGTCTGCGCCTGGAGCTGGGAGAGCTTGTCGAGCAGGCGCGAGGCGACGACCTCGCCCGTCAATCCGCGGCTGCTCATGTCGCTGGGGACCGAGAAGGTTTCGATCGCGAGCCCGTTGTCATGCGCCGCCGACCACACGGCGGAGGCGATGCCCACGAAGATCAGAAGAATGATCAGGCCGACCACGATCTCGGCGGAGGTATAGAGCCATTCGCGAAAATGGCTGAGATGGAGCTGGTGCAGCTGCTTGCGCAGGACGTCTGTCTTGGCGCGCAGGAAGCTGGAGGCCACGTCCGGATCGGCGCCGGCGGCGGAAAGCCGCTCGAACGCCAGTTCCTCGGCAATGTCCTCGTCATCGTCTTTCTGGTCGGCCATGCCTGCCCTCGCCTGCGAGGACCTTATAGCGACAGAGAGGCGCGGGCGGGAAGCGTCCAAGTGGCTGTTTGCCCCTGCGAAACTGGCTTCCTATGATGGCGGCAGATAATTGGGGGCTTCGAAGGAATGCTTGGGCAAATGCAGGACTGGCCGCTGCTGGTCCACAAGATCATCGATCACGCCGCGCTCTATCACGGCGACCGCGAGATGGTGACGCGCGAGGTCGCGGGCCCGATCACGCGCACCAATTACCGCACCATCGCCAGCCGCGCCAGGCAGGTGGCCAAGGCGCTTGTGAAGGCGGGCATCAAGAACGGCGACCGCGTCGGCACGCTGGCGTGGAACACCCACCGGCATCTGGAAAGCTGGTACGGCATCGCCGGCATGGGCGGCATCTATCACACGCTCAATCCGCGCCTGCATCCGGACCAGATCGCATGGATCGCCAACCACGCCGAAGACAAGGCGCTCTTCTTCGACACCACCTTCATGCCGATCGTCGAACAGATCGCGCCCAAGCTGAAGAAAGTGAAATTCTTCGTGGCGATGACCGACAAGGCCCATCTGCCGCCGTCGAAGATCAAGAAGCTCTACGCTTACGAAGATTTCATCGCCAAGGTCGACGACAAGTTCGCGTGGAAGGAGTTCGGCGAGAACGCCGCCTGCGGGCTTTGCTACACCTCGGGCACGACCGGCAATCCCAAGGGCGTTCTCTATTCGCATCGCTCCAACGTCATTCATGCGCTGATGGCCGGGCAGACCGACGCGCTGGGCGTCAGCGGCACCGACACGATCCTGCCCATCGTTCCCATGTTTCACGCCAATGCCTGGGCGCTGGCCTTCACCGCGCCGATGATCGGCGCCAAGCTGGTCATGCCGGGCGCCAAGCTGGACGGCGCATCGGTCTGCGAATTGCTGGAAACCGAAAAGATCACCATGAGCGCCGCGGTGCCGACGGTGTGGCTCGGCCTGCTGCAATATCTGGAGCAGACGGGAAAGACGCTGCCCTATCTGAAGCGCGTCGTCATCGGCGGTTCGGCCTGCCCGCGCTCGATGATCGAGGCGTTCGAGACCAAATACGACGTCGAAGTCGTCCATGCCTGGGGCATGACGGAGATGAGCCCGCTCGGCACGCTCGGCACCGTGAAGTCGCATCTCATGGATCTGCCCTATGAGGAGAAGCTCGACTACAAATGCAAGCAGGGCCATCCGCCCTTCGGCGTCGAGATGAAGATCGTCGACGACAAGAACAAGGAATTGCCGCGCGACGGCAAGACCTTCGGCCGCCTGAAAGTGCGTGGCCCCGCGGTCGCGAAAGGCTATTTCAAAGGCGACGGCAAAACTTCGTTCGACAAGCAGGGCTGGTTCGACACCGGCGACGTCGCGACGCTCGACAAGGATGGCTACATGACCATCGTCGATCGCGCCAAGGACGTGGTGAAATCGGGCGGTGAGTGGATCTCCACCATCGACATCGAGAACCTCGCGGTCGGGCATCCCGCCGTGGCCGAGGCGGCAGTGATCGGCGTGGCCCATCCCAAATGGGACGAGCGGCCGCTGCTCATCATTGTGCTCAAGCCCGGCAAGACGGCGACAAAAGAGGACATCCTGAAATATCTCGAAGGCAAGATCGCCAAATGGTGGATGCCGGACGATGTTGTTTTCGTGGATGAGATACCGCATACCGCCACGGGCAAAATCCTGAAGACGGCGCTGCGCGAACGCTTCGGCGAACACAAGCTGCCGACCGCCTGACGCGGCATTGAAGGGGAAGAAATGCGGGCATTGCCGGCGCTGGCGAAAACGACCTTCGCGGGATTCCTCGTCTCGCTGACGGTCGGGCTCGTCGCCGCGCTTGGCACGCGGCTGGGATTCTGGAGCACGGATTTCGGCCTGCTGACGCTGTTCCCGTGGTGCGTCGGAATCGGAATTCTCACCTTCATCGCCGGCGTGGTCTGGATTCTCTGGGCGATGATCGCCAATGACAGCAGCGGCGCGCGATACGGACTGATCGGACTCGTCGGCGTCATTGTCGTGCTCTTCAACCCGGTGGTCGATTTCTGGGACGCCCACGGCATGCCGCCGATTTCCGATGCCACCACCGACACCGAGCATCCGCCGCTGTTCGTATCGCTGCTGACGCAGCGCGGCGACAAGGCCAGCTCTCCGGACTATGACGGCGACAAGATGATGACCTTCGACGGCAAGGTCTCAACCGTCTCGCTGGTCCAGCACAAATATTACGGCGACATCCATTCCGCCGCGATCCTCATGTCGCCGGAGCGCCTGTTCAAGCGTGCGGTGAGCGCCGCCTACAAGATGGGCTGGGACGTCATCGCCATCGCGCCGGACGAAGGCCGCATCGAGGCGACCGACACCTCTTTCTTCTTCGGCATCACCGACGATATCGTCATCCGCGTGAAGCCGGCGGGCATGGGCGCCAGGCTCGACATCCGCTCCAAGGCGCGCATCGACGGCGATTTCAACGCCAACCGCAATCCGCAGCGCATCCGCGCGTTCCTGAAGACGCTTGCAGGTGTTCCCTAAAGGTCAGGCGAGCCGGTAACGCCCGCCGTCATTGACGACGCGGCCTTCGCCTTCCAGCTGAATAAGATGCGCCAGCACCGAGCGCGACGCGGCCGGATGCAGCCGCTTGTCCACATCGGCATACATGCGCGCCACCATTTCGGGTATCGTGGATACCTCGTCGCGGATGCAGGCCATGATCTGCCGTTCGCGGTCGAGACGATGCTCCAGATAGGCGGCGAGAAACGGTTTCGGATCCGTCACCGGCGCGCCATGCGTCGGATAAAGGATGGCATCGTCGCGCGCCATGAGCTTGCGGACGCTCGCCATATATTGCGCCATGTCGCCGTCCGGCGGCGTCACCACGGTGGTGGACCAGCCCATCACGTGATCGCCGGTGAAGAGCGCCTTTTCTTCCTTCAGCGCATAGCACATGTGATTGGACGTGTGCCCCGGCGTGAACACGCATTCGAAAGTGAAGCCGTTGCCCGCGATGCTTTCGCCATCCTTCACGCGCACGTCGGGGACGAATTGCATGTCGCCGCCTTCCTCCACGCGCACGCCGTCATCCAGCTTGCCCGATCCATGCGGCCCGAACGCATAGGTTTTCGCGCCCGACCATTCCTTCAGCGGCTTCGCGGCGGGCGAATGATCGGAATGGGTGTGCGTCACAAGAATATGCGTCACGCGCCGTCCCGTCAGCGCGCGCTTGAGCGCATCGACATGGCTCGCATCGTCGGGACCGGGATCGATCACCGCCACGTCCTGGCCGCCCACGATATAGACGCCCGTGCCCTTGAAGGTGAACGGTCCGGGATTGTCCGCGACCACGCGGCTGATCAGCGGCGAGACCCGCACTTCGCTTTCATATCTCGCGTCGAATTCGCGGATGAACGGGATCGCCATGTCAGTGTTTCCTGTGCAGGCGCATCCGCGCCAGCCGCACATGCGCCTTCGGATTGGTGCGGCGGATCATGTGCTTGACCATCATGGGCATGCGGTGCGCCGGGCCTTCGATGATCTTGGAAAACCATTCGAAGCGGTGCCGCACATATTGCAGGAAGCGGCGGAAGACCTTGGAGTGCTGCGAAAGGATCGCGCAGCCGAGTAGGAACGGCACCACGCCGATGAGCGGAATGGGGATCGGCATGGGCGTGATGAGGATGCCGCCGATCAGCAGCATCCATCCGACTACAAGATAAAAAACGCGCTTCATCCGCCGCCTTGCCGTGACGCCAAGTTCACATGGACCGTGCTGAAAGTGGTTTGCGCCGCACCAAATTGCAATGCAGTTTGACCCGCGCTGTGACCGGTTCTAGCGTATGCCGCTTACGTTTGGGCTTCACATAGTGCGCACAGCCATTTGGACGATCTTCTTCTGTCTCTTATCTGTTGGTGAGGCTGCTGGGACTACTAACCTTGCTCAAGCAGTCCCTCTGCCGCCCCTATGTTCAGCGGAAAAATACCCTCCGCTCGCCGTCCGGTTGAATATCAGTGGGAGTACGGTCGTAGGATTTGCTGTGGCGGCAGATGGTTCGGCAAAAAAACCCTACATCATCAGATCAAGCGGATATGAAATACTCGATCAAGCTTCGATCGATTGCGCGTTGAGTATGCATTTCCAGACGAACGGTGGCGCAAGCGAAATATCGAAGCAATTCAGATTCTTATGGTCGATGGATGGCGGCATAGTACCGCCCGCAGAGACCGGTGACGCCTTTCACGTATGCCCGCTCGACTTACCCTCCGCCACACTGGATCAGGTGCACGATTTTGCCGAAACCAAAATGCTTCTATCTGACTCGGGAAAAATCGAAAGCATCTCGATTTCGCACAAGAGCGGCAGTGATACTTTCGATCAAGCCGTGCTGAATTGTGTTTCGCGTTGGAAGTATTCTCCGATGTTGCAGGACAGAGTCCCA
>Ga0265314_10003482_pt1 | contig 15194 bp, 14 predicted proteins | sample 4126metaG_FD_203106 | JGI IMG/M metagenome (GOLD analysis project Ga0265314, IMG submission 203106) | Rhizosphere microbial communities from Carex aquatilis grown in University of Washington, Seatle, WA, United States - 4-1-26 metaG | ecosystem: Host-associated > Plants > Roots > Rhizosphere >... | reverse complement strand
GAAGGGCGTGCGCGCCAGGATGTAGGCGTCGAGCAGCACCGACCAGTGCTCGATGTAATAGAGGTCGTGCTCGACGCGTTTCTGGATCTTTTCCTGCGTGTCGGTCTCGCCGCGCCAGCCGTTGATCTGCGCCCAGCCGGTGATGCCGGGCTTGACCCGATGGCGGGCGAAATAGCCGTCGACCGCCTCGGCGTAGAGGCGGGCCTCGGCCTTGGCGTTCACCGCGTGCGGGCGCGGGCCGACCAGCGACAGGTTGCCCTTGAGCACGTTGAAGATCTGCGGCAGCTCGTCGAGGCTCGCCTTGCGGATGATGCGGCCGACGCGGGTGACGCGCGGGTCGTCCTTGGTGACGAGCGTGTTGGCGTTGGCATCGGTCATGTCGATGCGCATCGAGCGGAACTTGTAGACCTCGATCAGATCGTTGTTGAAGCCGTAGCGCTTCTGCCGGAACAGCACCGGTCCGGGGCTGTCAAGCTTGATGGCAAGCGCGATGAGCGCCATCACCGGCAGCGCCGCGATCAGCATGAGGCTGCCGATGATCTTGTCGAACAGCCACTTCATCACGACGTCCCAATCGGCGATCGGCCGGTCGAACACGTCGATCACCGGCACCTCGCCGATGTAGGAGTAGGAGCGCGGACGGAACTGCAGCTTGGTGCTGTGCGCGGCCAGCCGGATGTCGACCGGCAGCACCCACAGCTTCTTCAGCATCTGCAGGATGCGGCTCTCGGCCGAGATCGGCAACGAGAAGATCACCAGGTCGACGCGCGTGCGGCGGCCGAACTCGACCAGGTCGTCGACGCTGCCGAGCTTGCGCTCGCCGGCGCATTCGGCGCTGCTGCGGTCGTCGCCGCGGTCGTCGAACAGGCCGATGATCTCGACGCCGGAATCCTTCTGCCGGCGCAATTCCTCGATCACGCGCGCGCCCGGATCGCCGCCGCCGACGATCACCGTGCGGCGGGTGAGGCGGCCTTCGCGTGTCCACTTGCGCACGAGGTAGAACAGGCTCTTGCGCGACAGCACCAGTGCGGTAAGTCCGCCGACGTAAAACGCGCCGAGCCAGACGCGCGAGAACAGGTCGCCGGCCTTGGCGAAGAACGAGGCGCCGATGGCGATGAGGAACACCACCGACCAGGCGGAGGCGAGCCGCATATACTGCTTCTCGTAGCCGCGGAAGGCCTGTACCTGGTAGATGTCGGCGGTCTGGAAGGCGAGCGTCGCCAGCACGGCAATGCCGACGGTAGCGCCGAGATATTTCCAGATCTCGTCGAGCGGTAGGTAGGTGGCGAACATCGCCATACCGACCAGGACGACCAGCGCGAACTCGCCGATACGCACGGCGCCGGCAAGCACGATCGGCGAGACCGGCGGCGCCGTCGGCCGGCGCGCTACAGCGAGCGCCTCCGGCGATAAAGTTTTACTTTTCGCCGGTCCCGCGCGCAGGCGGTCGATCACCGCGGCGGCGCCGGTCGAGCTCAATGAGGAGTGGAGGTCGATGTCGGTCATACGCAACGCCTACATGCGCCGTCCGGCGCGAGCGCTCGGGCGGCGCGATTGACTTAACAATTCCCCGAAATTTCTAGGGATAGACCGTCAAGAAAGACTTATACCGCCCGCGAAAAAGTCTTAACGCCGCCCGGCGGCGGTTAGCGCGGCGAGAGCTGTGGCGTAGGCCGCTAACACTCCGTCAACCATGTTTTCCACCGAGAACGAGGCCGCCACCCGCTCGCGCACATCACGGGCGAGCGCGCGGATGAACTCCGGCTCGTCGAGCGCCTTGGCGATGGCTTTTGCCAGCGCACCGACATCTTGCGGCGGCACCAGGTGCTCGGTGAGCGGGCCGTAGATCTCCGGAATGCCGCCGACATTGGTGGCGATCATCGGCACGCCGCCTGCAGCCGCTTCCAGCACCACATAGGGCAGGGACTCCGCCCGCGACGGCACCGTCATGATGCGGCCGAGCGCCTGCGCTTGCCGCGCCGGCATCGCCGGACGGAAATTAATGGCGTTGGTGAGCCCGAGCCGCGCCACTTGCGCCTGCAAGGCCTCGCGATCGGGCCCGTCGCCCACGATCGTGAGCGTCACGCTGCGGCCCTCGCGCTGGAGCAGCGCAAGCGCGTCGATGAGGACGTCGATGCCTTTGACCGGGCGCAGTTCGCCCAGGAAGACGAGATCGGTCGCCTCGGGCCGCGTTTCGACCGGCGCAAATTCAGCCCGCGAGACGCCATTGTGCACGACACGCACCAGGCCACGCGGATTGCCGATCTTGCGGCGGAAAATCTGCTCGCTGTAGCCGCTTTCGAACAGGAACAGATCGCCGCGCAGCATCAGCAGCTTTTCGGTGGTGAGATAAAATTTCCCGGCGAGCGTGTCGTGGCCAAACAGCAGGCTGCCGCCGTGCGGCGTATAGGCGCGCACCGCCGCCGGCCGGTTGAAGGCGAGGCGGGCATAGGCGCCGCCTTTGGCGCCGTGGCCGTGGACGACGTCGGCCTTGCTCTGCGCGATGCGGCCCATGACGTGGCCGAGCACGACAAAGTCGCCCGGATTGGCATGGCGGCGCATCGGCACGCGGGTCAGGCCGAGCGCCAGCGACGGTTGAAGTCGTCCGAGCAGTTCCTCGCCGCGCGCGCCGCCGGTGTTGCTGTCGGCGATGAGGCCGACGCGGTGGCCGCGGGCAATCTGCTCGGTGGCGAGGTCGAGCACATGGCGAAAAAGGCCGCCGACCGGCGCGCGGAAGACGTGCAGGATGTTCAAGGGCGTCATCGCGCAGCCCGCATCGCGGCGAATCCATGTCTAGTCACGGACATAGCCCGAAGGATTAGGGGCCCGGAGGGTTAACAAAAGCTAACCGCGTTCGTTTTTAGGCGTCCGATTAACGTGGAAGCAACCATAATAGTTTGAGATCACGCCGGTGCCACAGAGTCGTGTTGCTTGGAGTAGTGATGTTTTTTCGCAAGAAGTCGAAGGCCGCCCCACCGCCGCCACCCCCGCCGGCCGCGGTTCCAATCGCCTTCGGCGGCGAACCCGACATGCGCAGCATCGGGCAGGCGCTGTGGCGCAAGAAGGTGCTGATCTTCGGCCTGACCTTGTTCGCGGCCGCCGGCGCCTACATGGTGGTCAATTCGATCACGCCGCGCTTCGTCTCCGAGGCGCGCCTGCTGCTGGAAGTGCGCGAGAACATTTTCATGCGCGCCGAAGCCGACAAGGGCGGCGGCCTCACCAATATCGATCCCGAGGCGGTGACCAGCCAGATCCAGGTCGTGCTGTCGCGCGATCTCGCCAGCGCGGTGATCAAGAAGGAAAACCTCTCTGCCAGCGAGGAATTCGCGGCGGCCGCGCGCGCCGGCAGCACGTCGATCCTGCGCACGGTGCTCGGCCTGTTCGGCATCGCGCGCGACCCCAACAGCATGACGCAGGACGAGCGCCTGTTGGATGCCTATTACGACCGGCTCAATGTGTTCGCCATCGAAAAATCGCGCGTGATCTCCATCGATTTCAGCTCGTCCAACCCCGAGCTTGCCGCGCGTGTCGCCAACGCCATCGCCGAGAACTATCTCGGCATGCAGCAGTCGGCCAAGCAGGACCAGACCCGCGCCGCCGGCACTTGGCTCGCCGGCGAGATCGAGAAGATGCGCGCCAAGGTCGCCGCTGCGGAGGCCAAGATCGAGGAATACCGCTCGCGGACCAATCTGTTCGTCGGCTCCAACAACACCTCGCTGCCGACGCAGCAGCTTACCGAGATCAATTCGCAGATCTCCGCCGCGCGCGGGCAGAAGGCGGATCTCGAGGCGAGGGCGCGACAGTTGCGCGAGCTGGTGCGCTCCGGCCGACCGGTCGAATCCTCCGACATTGCCAATTCCGATTCCATGCGCCGCCTCGTCGAGCAGCGCACCTCGCTGCGCTCGCAGCTCGCCGAGCAATCCTCGACGCTGCTCGACCAGCATCCGCGCATCAAGGAGCTGAAGGCGCAGATCGGCGAGGTCGACCAGCAGATTCGCACAGAGGGTGAGCGGCTGGCGCGCCAGCTCGACAACGATGCCAAGGTCGCCGGCAACCGGCTGGAAATGCTCACGACGAGCCTCGACCAGGTGAAGAAGACCGCTTCGCAGACCAACGAGCAGGACGTGCAGTTGCGCGCGCTCGAGCGCGAGGCAAAGACCCAGCGCGACCTGCTCGAATCGTATCTGGTGAAATACAGCGAGGCGAGCGCGCGCGACAATATCGGCGCCTCTCCGGCGGAAGCGCGCATCATTTCGCGCGCGACGCCCGCCATCAAGCCGAGCTATCCGAAGAAACTGCCGACCGTGGCGATCGCCGCCTTTGCCGCCTTCGCACTGGCGGCGGGCTTCGTGGTGACCGGGGCGATGCTCGGTCCGGCGCCGTCGTCCTATGGCTATAATTATGCGCCGGTCGGCTACAGCACGCCGAATTTCGCGCCGCCGCCGATGCCGATGATGCCGGTGATGGCCACGCCCGTTGTTTCGTCGCCGCCGCTGGCGCCGTACGCCGCAGGAGGCGGCATGGCCGCCGTGCCCTTGCCGGTGAGCACGGTGGAGCAGGTCGCGCGCAACCTGCGGCAGGCGGGCGAAGCCGGCCGCCGCGTCACCGTGGTCGGCAGCATGCGCAATGTCGGCACCACCTTTGCCGCGATCTCGCTCGCCCGTGCGCTGGCGAAAGAGGGCAATGTCGTGCTGGTCGATCTCGCCTTTGGCGCGCCGAATTTGTCGGTGGTCTCGACCGATCCGAACGCGCCCGGCGTGGCCGAGCTCGTGCGCGGCATGGCCTCGTTCGGCGACATCATCACGCGCGACCAGTATTCCAACGTGCACCTGGTGGCGACCGGCAACGTCGCCGGCGACGCGGCGCGGCTCGCCTCGGCGCCGATGCTGGCGACGATGGTCGAGGCGCTGGCGCGCAGCTACGACCACGTCGTGCTCGATATCGGCTCGGCCGCCGACGTCGCGGTGGAGCGTTTCGCGCCGCTGGCGCCGCGTGCCGTGCTGGTGACGGCCGATGCGGCCAATCCGACAACGCGGGCCGCGCGCGAGCGGCTGACGATGGCGGGCTTTGCTGACGTGTCGCTGCTCGCCGGCATGACGCAGGCCGTGGCGGCTTAAGGTTCCGCGGAGAGACGGGCGCGCAGGCGGCGCAGCGCGCGCACCAATCCCCATAGCGGCGCGTGCTGCTTGATCACGCGCTTGATCGCCGAGGCTCCGGCAAAGGCGAAGGACCCGGCGCGTCCGCGTCCGGTGAGCGGCAGGTAGCTGTCGAACAGCGGCTCGGCGTCGCCGCAGAACAAGGTCTTGTAGCGCGCGTTGCCGATGCCGAGGTCGAAGCTCGTCAGCCCGCGCTCGCAGCACTGGCGCACCAGCCGCACGATGAGCTGCTCGCCGGGGCTTTCCACCGCGAAGCGGCCGGGCGCGATCGAGTTGAACATGGCGCAGAAACGGCCGCCGCCGATCATGCCGCCCATGGTGGCGACGATGATGTCGCCGACCGAGAGCGCGTACAGCTCGACCGGCGGCGCCGCGTCGGCGTCGCATTCGGTGGCCGCGGCCTCGATGAAACGGCGCACGCCGGGCTCGCCGAAAGCATCATGGATGCCCATCGTGCGCATGCGCGTCGCCTTCTGCTTGAAGAAGGCGTCGAGCACCCAGCGCACCTCGTCGGCGTTGCCGGCGCGCGCGAAGCGCACGTCGCCGTAGCCGGCCAGCGTGCGTTCCTTCTTGCGCATCTTCTTGCGCCCGGCGGCGTTGGTGCGCGCGCGCAACAGCGCCTCGAAATCCGAGACCAGCGCGCCGCTGAAGCCGAAATTGGCGGAACGCTGGTGCGGCAGCAGGGCGAAGGGGTTGGTGGTGCCACCCCAGGTGAGCGGCTGGTTGACCAGCGTGACCGCGTCGGCGTGCTCGGCAAGCGGCGCAAGCGCAGCGGAGAGGTCGTCGGCGCCGATTTTGCCCGCCACCTCGCGCCGCCACAGGCCCATGTTGAAATTGGCGTGCTTGCCGCCGAGGAACTCGGCCACGCGCAGTCCGGCGATCCTGCGCACGCCGAACGGCCAGAGGAAGAGCGGAGTTCCACCGGCGTTGAAGGCGACGACGATGCACGGGCTGACGCCGATGGTCGTTCCGATGTGGCGCTGCCACAGCGCCAGGAAGTCGTGGCGCTGGTAGGGCGTAGCCAGCGCGCCGGCGCTCTCCAGCGCCAGCCAGTGCGGCGCCACCGCGGCCATGTCATCGAACACGGCGACGCGCGCGACGCGGCCGTCGAAGACGGCCGGCAGCCGGTTTTCGGCCGGCGGGGAGCGCAGCAGGACGACGTTCATGGACGGAACCGGCACGGAATAGTTAATGCTGGTCACAGCTTCGCAAAGATTTATCAATAAAGGGTTGGAATAGTGCAGGCATATTGCCTGGGCTCGCATTGCGCGGGGGAGAGGCCGGCTGTCTTGAAGAAGACCATCATCCGTACCGGGCTGGAGACGCTGTACTTCACCGGCCTGCATCATTGGATGCGGCCGCTGGTCGGCGGCGTCGGCGCCATCCTGACGCTGCATCACGTGCGGCCGCCGCGCCCCGGAGCCTTCCAGCCCAACCGCCTGCTCGAAGTGACGCCGGTGTTCCTCGAGCGGCTGCTCAAGCGGCTGGCGCGCGCGCGTATCGACGTGGTCTCGCTCGACGAGATGCACCGCCGCTTCATCAGCGGCGACTACAAGCGCCGCTTCGTCTGCATCACCTTCGACGACGGCTACAAGGACATGCTGCGCTGGGGCTATCCGCTGTTGAAGAAGTACAAGCTGCCCTTCGCGCTCTATATCCCGACCAGTTTTCCCGACCGGCTCGGCGAATTGTGGTGGATCGCGCTCGAGGCGGTGATCGCGCAGAACGACCGCATCGGCCTGGTCATCGAGGGCAGGGACCAGTTCTTCGAGTGCCGCACCGTCTCGGAGAAGCGCGAGCTTTATGACGCGATCTACGGCTACCTGCGCAGCCGCAAGACCGAAGAGGAACTGCGCCGCATCGTGCGCGACCTCTGCGCCTGCTACCGCGTCGATGTCGCCTCGTTCTGCCGCGATCTGTGCATGGACTGGGAGGAGATCGCCGAAATCGCCGCCGATCCGCTCTGCACCATCGGCGCGCACACGGTGAACCATCCGATCCTGCAGAAGATCAAGGACGATGCCGCCGTGCGCCGCGAGATGGAGATGAGCCGCTCGGTGCTGCAAGCCGCACTCGGCAAACGGCCGGAGCATCTCGCTTATCCGGTCGGTGACGTGACCTCGGCCGGCCCGCGCGAATTCCGCATCGCGGCGGAGTTGGGCTTCAAGACCGCGGTGACGACGCGGCCGGGCGTGCTGTTCAAGGCGCACCGCGATCATCTCACCGCGCTGCCGCGCATCTCGGTCAACGGCGAGTACCAGCGCCAGCGTTACGTGAAGGTGCTGATGTCCGGCGCCGGCACGGCGCTGTGGAACGGCTTCCGGCGGGTGAACGCGGCGTAGCACGACCATCATGGTTGGCCTTTGCGTCCGCGATTCGGCCGGCGGCGTTGCGCGATGAGATGCGCGGCCTTGTCGAGCCCGATCGCCGGCAGCAGCACGCGTAGACAATCGGCCGGCTCCCCCTGGCAACTGTGTGTGCGACGGCAAGCCGCTTTCTCGCAGACTTCGCACGCATGCAGCATGTTGGCGTATTGCCGGCGCGCGTCGGCCACGGCGAGCGCGCGGCTGCTTTGCGACTGCGTGAGCTGATCGACATAATTTTCGCAAGCGTCAAAGATCTTGCGTTGGATTTGACGCGCCCGCTGCTGCATGTGTAGGCGCGCGTCATCGTGGGCTTGTTTGGCCAATTCGTGCGCAGTCGGGACGGGGGTGGTGAGGTGCGGATAGCTCATGACATGCTCCACCGTTCTCGCGGCGCGGTTTTGCGCCCGAGGCTTGAGAAGTTTCCCTCCCCAAAAAGGGAGGGGACGGCGCGCCAATCGGCGCGACCTTTTTTAACGGCGCCTTTCGGCGCGCCGTCCCGGCGTCTTTGCGGCGCCGGACCGCGCTTTCGGGCGAGCCGAGGCCCCACCCGTCAGCGAGCTCCTCGCGGCCGGTCCTAGTGCCGGCGGGCGGAGCCCGGCGCCGCCCGAGAACGCGGCTAGCGAAGCCGCGCCCGCGGGCGCCGACCCATCCCCCACGAGCCGGCGCAACCGGTTCGCGTCCCTCACGAGGGACGGGCGTGGAGGAATATAAGGCTAGTCTAGGCGGTGGGGATAAGTTTTTTTGGAGTGGGGAAGTGGTTGAGGGTGAAAAAGAAAATGGGGGTGCGAAAAAGCTTACGACGCGTGGTGCAAAAAAAACGCTCTGAAGCAGCCTGTGGCATGCGCAGGAGTGGACGCTCGCGGCCGCCTACAAGTCGTCTTCGGTCAGGCCGGTATGTTTGGCGATGCGGGCGAGCATGCGCGGGCCGATTTCCTCGCCATCATGAAATGCGAAGACAAAATCCGGCCAGCCCGCCCGCTGCAATGTGCGATGCGAGCCGCTTTGTCGCTTGATGGTCCAGCCGATCCGCAACAGCGCCGCGAGCACTCGCTGCGTCTTGGCGGCCGGCCAGTGGCTCATGCAAGTTGGAACATGCCGGCGAGTTCGTGCGGCAGCCCTTCGCCATTTTCCACCCGCTCGGCGATGACGCGGAGCGCGAGCGCGGTGGCCTTGGAGCGCGCGTCCGAATCCGTCGCGCCGTAGCAGAGCACGCCCGGAAGCGCCGGCACTTCCGCCAGCCAGCGCCCGTCGTCCTCGCGTTCGGTCTCGATGCACAACATGAGCGGTAAACTAATGCGCCGGGCGGGTTTAAACAAGCAGGACCACGCGGCGGCTCGGGCCGTCGCCCTTCGAGGGCCGCTGCGCGGCCACCTCAGGGTGACGGGTTTACTTCCGCGGCTTCTCCGGCTTCGCCATCCAACTCACGATCGGCATCGCCGGCAGCACCCAGCCGAGCCCCGCGACCACGTAGAAGATCGCGGCCACCCAGCCGTTGATGTCGGTGAGCACCGACTGCGCCAGCGCCATGGTCAGCAGGCTCCAGGCCGCGACCAAAAGCAGCAGGGCGACGGTGCCGATCAGCTTACGCGTGCGAATGGACATGGCCGGTAGTCGTTGCCTTCATTGCCGGGAGAGCGGCCTGACTATATGGTCCGCGCCATCGCCCGCAAGGACGTTGCATGGATACCGTGTCCGCTCCCGTCGATCACACGCGTGCGCTGCGCGCCTGGCTCATCGCCGTTGCCGCCATGATCTTTTTGACGCTGGTGGTCGGTGGCGCGACGCGGCTGACCGTCTCCGGCCTGTCGATCGTCGAATGGAAGCCGGTCACCGGCGTGCTGCCGCCGCTCTCCGAGCCCGCGTGGCAGGCCGAGTTCGACAAATACAAAGAGATCCCGCAATACCGCCAGCTCAACCGCGACATGACGCTGGGCCAGTTCAAGACCATCTTCTATTGGGAGTGGACGCACCGCCTGCTGGCGCGCACGACCGGCGTGGTGTTCCTGTTGCCGTTCATCTTTTTTCTCTGGCGCGGCTGGATTCCGCTGGCGCTGCGGTTGCGGCTGTGGGCGATTTTTGCCGGCGGCGCCATGCTCGGCGTGATCGGCTGGTGGATGGTGTCGTCGGGATTGGCCGGCAGCAATCTGGTCAGGGTGTCGCAATATCGGCTGGCGTTCCACATGACTTTCGCCTGCGTCATCTATGCCGCGGTCTTATGGACCGCGCAGCAGCTCGTGCCGCGGCGTTCGAGCGAGGCGCCGCTGCCGCTGCGGCTTGGTGCTGCGGCGATCGCGCTGGCGATGCTGGCGCAGATTTATCTCGGCGCGCTGGTCGCCGGGCTGGAGGCGGGCCTCAAATACAACACCTGGCCGCTGATCGAAGGCGGACTGATGCCGGCGCTCGACCGACTGTTCTTCCTGCAGCCGCTGTGGCGCAATCTGTTCGAGAACGACCTGATGGTGCAGTTCAATCACCGCATGCTGGCCGACGGCGTGTGGGTGCTGGCGCTGCTGCAGCTCTATCTCGCGGTGCGCTTGCGCTCCGATTTGCGCCAGCCGCTGATCCTCGCCGGCATGGTGACGCTGCAGGCCGTGCTCGGCATATTCACGCTGCTGTATGAGGCGGCGCTGCCGCTGGCGCTGGCGCATCAGGCTTTCGCCATGATCGTTTTCACCATTTCGGTGGTGCACGCCGAGCGGCTGCTGCACCGTCGCAAACTCGAGGCGGCGCACGGCGCGCCGGTGCTCGCATGATCGACGTTCGGCATGAAGACGGCGTTGCCGTGCTCACGATGCAGCACGGCAAGGCTAATGCGCTCGACAGCGAATTCTGCGCGGCGCTGGCGGCGCGTTTCAACGAGTTGTCGACCTCCGAGGCCAAAGCGGTGGTGCTCACCGGGCAGGGCAGCATGTTCTCCGCCGGTGTCGACTTGAAGCGGCTCTCCGCCGGCGGCGCCGCCTACGTGCGCGCGTTCCTGCCGGCGTTGCACGCGCTGTACGAGGCGGTGTTCTTCCATCCCAAGCCCGTGGTCGCGGCGATCAACGGCCACGCCATCGCCGGCGGCGCCATCCTCGCCTGCTGCGCCGACCGCCGCATCATGGGCAGCGAGAGCGGACGCATCGGCGTTACCGAATTGCTGGTCGGCGTGCCGTTCCCGGTGCTCGCCTTCGAGATTTTGCGTTTCGCGGTGCCGCCGCTCTATTTGCCGGAATTCGTCTACACCGGCGCCACCTATATGGCCGACGACGCGCTCGAATGCGGCTGGGTCGACGAGATCGCCGAGCCGGAAGAACTGATCGAGGATGCGATCTCCGTTGCGCTGGAATTGGCCGAGATATCGCCGCCCGCTTTCGCGCAGACCAAGGCGCAACTGCGCCAGACGGTCATCGAGCGCGTCGGCAGCGGCGCGGCGACCGACGCGGACGTGACGGAAGTCTGGACCGCGCCCGACACGCTGGCGCATATCAAGGATTACGTGGAGCGGACGCTGGGGAAGTGATTTTCGTCATGGCCGGGCTTGTCCCGGCCATCCACGCCTTTTTTCGGACTGCTTACAAGCAAGACGTGGATGCCCGGCTCAAGGCCGGGCATGACGGAGTTAGTGGACCCTTATTTCAGTCAAATACCGCATCGCCCCCGGATGAATGAGCCCCGCGCTCGGCGCGGCGGCGAGCGTATTGCGCGGAGTCGTTTCCGCCGCCTGCGCCAGCCGCCGCACGAACGCGGCGTGGCCCTTATCCAGCGCGCGCGCGACCGCGTAGGCGGCATCGTCGGACAATTTCGGCGCAGCGAGCACAAAGCTCCATGAGCCGACCGACTGGATCGTCGTGCTCTGTCCGGGATAGCTGCCGGCGGGGAGCGTGGTGCTTTTAAGGAAGCTGTGCTTGGCGAGGATGCGCTGTGTTTCCTCCGCGGTCGGCGCGATGAAGCGGCCGCCCTTCTCAGCCACCGCGGTGAAGCCGGGCCAGCCGAGGCCGGCGCCCCACAGCGCCGCGGCGCGGCCGTCGAGCACCATCGCCGGGCCGTCGCCGGCCTTGTCGAGGAAGATCGCCTGGAAGTCTTTCTGCTGATCGAGGCCGAGGCCGTCGACGACGTAACGCCCCAGGATGGTGAGCCCCGAGCCCTTGGCGCCGAAGGCGACCGGCTTGCCTTTGAGGTCAGCGATCGTGCGCGCCGGACTGTCGCCGCGCACGACAAAGAGCCCGACGGTCGAATACATCGCCGCCACGATCTTCAGCACACCCGCCGGCCGACCGTTACCTTGAAACGAGTCGACCGCCACCTCGCCGGTGACCAGCGCGAGATCGACCTCGTCGCGCTCGAGGAGATCGACGTTCTCGGTCGATCCCTTGCTGTTGCGCGGCTCGATGCGCAACGCCGGATCGGTCTCGTTCACCGTCTCGGCCAGCGCCCCGCCGTAAAGCGGAAACCCGCCGCCCGGCGTCGCGGTGGCGAGGGTGAGGGTCGTCGTCACTTCCCCGCCAAGCCCTGCTCGAGGTCGGCGATGATGTCCTCGGCATCCTCGAGCCCGATCGACAGACGCACCACGTCGGGACCGGCGCCGGCCTGCACCTTCTGCGCGTCGGACAGCTGCTTATGCGTGGTGGAGGCCGGATGGATGATCAGCGAGCGCGTGTCGCCGATGTTGGCGAGGTGCGAGAACAGCTTGACGTTCGACACCAGCTTGACGCCGGCGTCGTAGCCGCCCTTGAGCCCGAAGGTGAACACCGCGCCGCAACCCTTCGGCGCGTATTTCTTGGCGAGCTCGTTGTACTTGTTGCCGGGCAGCCCGGGATAGCTGACCCAGGCCACCTCCGGGCGTTTGACCAGCCACTCGGCCACCTTCAGCGCGTTGTCGGAATGGCGCTGCATGCGCAACGGAAGCGTCTCGATGCCGTTGATGATGAGGAAGGCGTTGAAGGGCGACAGCGCCGGCCCGAGATCGCGCAGGCCCAGCACGCGGCAGGCGATGGCGAAGGCGAAGTTGCCGAAGGTCTCGTGCAGCACGATGCCGGAATATTCCGGGCGCGGCTCGCACAGCATCGGATACTTCTTGTCGCGCGACCAGTTGAAGGTGCCGCCGTCGACGATCAGGCCGCCGATCGAGTTGCCGTGGCCGCCGAGGAACTTGGTGAGCGAATGCACCACGATGTCGGCGCCGAAGTCGATCGGCTTGCACAGGTAGGGCGTCGCCAGCGTGTTGTCGACGATGAGCGGCACGCCGGCCTTGCGCGCGATCTTGGCGATGGCCTCGATGTCGGTGACGATGCCGCCCGGATTGGCGATCGACTCGATGAAGATCGCCTTGGTTTTTGCCGTCACCGCCTTCTCGAAAGAGGAGATGTCGTCCGGGTCGGCCCACACCACGTTCCAGCCGAAATTCTTGAACGAGTGGTTGAACTGGTTGATCGAGCCGCCATAGAGCTTCTTCGAGGCGATGAACTCGTCGCCCGGCGTCATCAGCGTGTGCATCACGATCACCTGCGCGGCGTGGCCGGAGGCGACGGCAAGGCCGGCGGTGCCGCCTTCGAGCGCTGCGACGCGCTCTTCCAGCACGGCGCAGGTCGGGTTGCCGATGCGGGTGTAGATGTTGCCGAAGGCCTGCAGGCCGAACAGCGAGGCTGCGTGCTCGACGTCGTCGAAGACGAAGGAGGTGGTCTGGTAGATCGGCGTCGCGCGCGCGCCGGTAGTCGGATCGGGCTTGGCGCCGGCGTGGATCGCTAGCGTATTGAAGCCCGGAATGCGTTCGGCGTCGGCCATGGGGTGTCTCGCTCTGCTGGTGCCGCCGGTCTTGGACGGCCGGGGCGGAAAGGTCCGGGATTTACGGGCCGCCTGCTCGCGCCGTCAAGGCGACTGGGTCAAAGACCGGCAAATGAAAAGCTGTCGGCTAAAATACCGCCGGTCTTTGGAATGTCTTATTTGCGCGAATGCTGCATGCGCACTTTTCCCTCCCCCCGCGCAGCGGTGGGGAGGGTCGACCGCCGAAGCTTTAGCGAAGGCGGGCGGGGTTGGGGGGCTTTCTAAACGCTCGCGCCCCCCACCCCTGACCCCTCCCCACCGCTCGCAAAAGCTCGCGGGGGGAGGGGAAACTATTTCCTCCCGCTGTCGAGCCCCATGCGCTGCACGCCTTTGCCGTAAATCTGTGCACGTTTGGAGGATAGCGTGCGCGAGTTGATGCCCATCCAGGAAATCTCCGACGACAGCCGGCCGTATTCGATCTTCGGGCAGCGGTCCATCACCACCTTCATGCCGGCAGCTTCGGCGAGCGCGGCGGCTGCGTCGTTACGCACGGTGAGCTGCATCCAGATCACCTGCGGCTTCGGCGACAGCGTCAGCGCCTCCTCGACGATCGGCAGCACGTGCTCGGCGCTGCGAAAGATGTCGACCATGTCGACCGGCTCGGGGATGTCGGCGAGCTTGGCGTAGACCTTCTGCCCGAGGATCTCCTTGCCGGCCTGGCCGGGATTGACCGGGATCATGCGGTAGCCGCGCTCGAGCAGATACTTGAAAGCGAAATAGCTCGGCCGGTTCTCCTTCGGCGAGATACCGACCATTGCGATGCTCTTCATCGTCTTGAGGATGCCGCGGATATAGCCGTCGTCGTAGCTGTCGTGGTTCACGGCGCGGACTCCGATGTCGTCTGTGCGAGCAAAGCGCGCATCCGCGCGTTCTCGGCTTCCAGTTCGGCGATCTTGGTCTGCACCGTCGCCATGGCCTCGGCGATCTCGGCCTCAGTGAAGCGGGTGACGATGTGCGAGGAACAATTCACGTCCCACGCTTCGATTGTGAACAGGATGGCGCGCTCGGGCCGTGCCTTGGTGCCCTTGTCGAACAGGCGCTCGACCAAAGCCGGATCGTTCTCCACCACGCGCGCGCGGCCCCACAGCTTGATGCGCTGGCGCCGCGCCGGATCGAGCAGGAACAGGAAGGCGCGGTCGTTCTCGCCGAGATTGGCGAGCGTGATGTATTGCCGGTTGCCGCGATAATCCGCGAAACCCAAAGTGCGCTCGTCGATCACCTTGATGAAACCCTTCGGCCCGCCGCGGTGCTGCAGGTAAGGCGATCCGTCGCCGCTCGCGGTGGCGAGGAACGCCGTATCCTGCTCGGCGATGAAGCGCGCGAGCTCCGGCGTCACTGTGTCGGGGAATCCTTCTTCGAGACGGCGGGCATAGGCCTGCGCCGAGCCGCGCTCGGCCTGTGCCCTCTGCGCGGCTGGCGTGAAGACGATAGATGCGTTGTTCATGGGCGAGAAGATAGGCGTTCGGCCTGCGAGCGGGAAGGGTTGTCGGCGACCAACCTCGCTCCGCTCATTCCCGCGCAAGCGGGAATCCAGCTCTTCCTGCTCAATGTTAAAGTACTGGGTCCCCGCTGGAGCCTGCACCCGCGCAGGCGGGTGCGGGGACGAGCGGGTCTGCTGCCGTCACCGTTTCGGAATCACCGGCAGCAGCAGATAGGACTCGCGGCTGCCGCCGGCATAAATCGTGTTCATGCCGGTGTTGTAGTCGGCATGGTAATGCAGATAGCCGGCGCTGCCGGCGCCGTCGCGCGGCTGCACGTCGAGCCGGATGCGGTTGCCCTTTTTGAACACCATCGAGGTCGGCCAAATCTCCACCTGCACCTCGACGATCTCGCCGGGTTTCAGATAAAGCCGCCGCTGGTGCTTGTGATAGGG
>Ga0265314_10003481_pt1 | contig 15201 bp, 4 predicted proteins | sample 4126metaG_FD_203106 | JGI IMG/M metagenome (GOLD analysis project Ga0265314, IMG submission 203106) | Rhizosphere microbial communities from Carex aquatilis grown in University of Washington, Seatle, WA, United States - 4-1-26 metaG | ecosystem: Host-associated > Plants > Roots > Rhizosphere >... | reverse complement strand
GAATTTTTTACGGCACGCTGAATCCACTCAATCGTTACTTTCGTGATTTTGCCGCGCGATAGACAGTCAACATCCCGTAACAATAGGCCCCGCCCTGCCCGCCAAGTAGATCTAGCGCGCCTGTAATATTTGCGAAACCGACCTTTTCAAACACTGCCGCGATTTCCGTCTGTTGCTGGGGCGTAAGCAATTGATTCAAATTGACCGCCTCGCCTGCTTCGATACAGCGCGCGAGATGCCCGTAAATAGTATCGGGAACGAGTTCTCGCTCGCTCGCGATTTCCGCCACTAATTTTCCCGCTTGAAACCGCCGCAGTGTGTCGCGCGCCGTGTCGTTCATCTTCTGCTTTTTCTTCGGCGGAGCCGCCTCGAGCAGCGGGCCGGCTGAAAATTCCTGCTTCGAGTTCGTCTTCAAGTAGCCGACGATTTCTTCCAGGAACGGCGCGCCGAATTCCGTCAGCTTGCGCTCGCCGACGCCGCTGATGCGCCGGAACTGCGCCTCGTCGACGGGATATTCGCGCGCCATCTGCCGCAGCGCCACGTCGGAGAAAACGATGTACGCCGGCACGTCGCGCTCGTCGGCGAGCTGCTTGCGCAGCGTCCGCAGCCGCTCGAACAGATTTTCGTCGCACTCGATCTCGCCGCTGCGCCCCTTCTTTTTGTCCGACGCCGCCGCGGCCTTCTTCGTGTCGATCGGCGTGGTGAGCATCACCTGCTTTTTCTGGTTGAGAACTTCACGCGCGGCCGGCCCAAGTTCCACGACCTGAAACTTGTCGCCAACTTGCGTCTGCTTCAAATAACCAAGCTGCATCAATTCGCGGCCGATGCTGTTCCATTCCATGCGGCTGTGATCCTTGCCGATGCCATACGTCGAGAGCGATTCGTGCCGCCAGTCGCGCACGCGTTCGGTGTCCGCGCCGAGCAGCACGTCGATCACGTGCTTCAAACCGGTGTTGATGCCCGTGCGCTCCTTGATTCGGAAAATGCACGACAGCATTTTTTGCGCGGCGACGGTTCCGTCGAAAAGCGGCCTTGGCGTCAGGCAGTTGTCGCAGCCCTGGCAGCTTGCTTCCGAAAAAGTCTCCGAAAAATAACGCAGCAACGCGACGCGGCGGCACTCAGCGCTCTCGGCATAACGCACCATCTGCCAGAGCTGGTCGCTGGCGATTTTCTTTTCCTGCGGATTCTCTTTTTCTTCAATGAAACGCATCTGCTTCGCGACATCGCCCGAACTGAACAGCAGCAGACATTCGCTCGGCAATCCATCGCGGCCCGCGCGCCCGGTTTCCTGGTAATAACCCTCGATATTTTTCGGCAGATCGTAATGAACGACGAAGCGCACGTTCGGCTTGTTGATGCCCATGCCGAACGCGATCGTCGCGCAAATCACATGCGTCTCATCGCGCAAAAATAATTCCTGGTTGCGCGAACGCTCAGCGGGAGTCAACCCCGCGTGATACGGCTTCGCCGCGATCCCGTCCGAGCGCAGATTCTCGGACACCTCTTCGGTTCTCGCGCGGCTCTGGCAATACACAATGCCGCACTCGGCTTTGCGCTCTTTCACAAAAGCGAGCAACTGATCGTACGGGCCGTCCTTGGGCACGACGCGGTACGTCAAATTCGGCCGGTTGAAACTCGCGACATAATTTCCCGGGGCCTTCAGCTTCAGAAGGCGGACAATATCACCGCGCACGCGGTCCGTCGCCGTTGCAGTCAGCGCCATCACGGGAATGTCGGGAAACATGTCGCGCACCGTTGCAAGCTGGCGATATTCGGGCCGGAAATCGTGACCCCATTCGCTGATGCAGTGGGCCTCGTCGACCGCGATCTGGCTCACGTTCCATTCGCGCAGTTGTGCGAGAAAGCCCGGCAACATGAGCCGCTCGGGCGCGACATAAAGCAATTTGCACGCGCCGCTGCGCAGATCGCGCATGCGCGTCGTGAATTCCGAATTCTCGACCGTTGAATTCAGGAACGTGGCATTCACGCCGCTGGCAACCAGCGCGTCAACCTGGTCTTTCATCAAGGCAATCAGAGGCGAAATCACAAGCGTCACGCCCGGCCGCATCAGTGCCGGAAGTTGAAAGCAGAGCGATTTTCCGCCACCCGTCGGCAGCAGTGCGAACACGTCCTTGCCGGCGAGCGCATCGGAGATGATCTTTTCCTGCAGCGGACGGAACGTGGTGAAACCAAAATATTTTTTAAGTGTGCTTAGGAGCTGCGCGCTGTCGGCCATCGGGTGTCCTGAATTTCTTTTCGCCGCGTCCGTTTTACAGCGTCACCGGAAAAGCGCAATTCATCGACGACGATACCGATGCGCGATGCGTGATGCGTGATGCGTAAGATTACCCATCACGCACCGCGTTCGCGATCAGTGTGTGCCACGGGCAGCCTGCCGTCGGCTGCCCGTGCGATGGCCGAACAACCGTACGAAAATTGATGAACTCGCGCTGCGGCGCCGTCAATCCTCTTCGTCGTCCGTAATCTCAATCATCGTCGCATCGCTGCGATACGTCAGCCGCCCGCCCTCGCGGATCAGAAACGCGTGCTCGCGCTGCGTGGCCACGCGGTCGCACGGCAAACTGGTGAGAAACAAAATCGGCGCATCACCGGGAAAATCGCGCGCATTTTCCAGCATGACCGCGCCCGCTTGCAACTGCGCCGTCTTTGTCGGCAGCGCGACGACGCGCTGCGCCAGATCGTCCGCCGCCGTCATGCCCAGATCGCGGACTTCCGCGCCGCTCGCGATCAGCCGCACTTTCGGAATGTTCCGCGACAGCGCATAGGTGCTAATCGCGCCAAGCGCCGCGGCTTGCAGCGACCCGGCCATGTTGCCGCTGACATCCACGACAAGCCCGAACGTGCCGCGCTGCGCGGTCTCTTCATCGGGCCAGACATAGCGCGGCCGCGCGATGTTCGGCGTCGCGCTCTGCCGGCGCGAGGGCCGCCCGTACGTTCGCACGCGCTCGATCGGCGGAACATGCTCGTCGAACCAGCGTCCGAGCTGCACGTCCCACGGCAGCGGCGGGTGTTCGAGCCGCTTGATCTCGTCGATCAGCGTGTACGGCAAACTTCCGCGCCCCGCTTCGGTGTGAATCTGGTAGCCGCGCAGCAATGCATCGAGCAACAAGCGATCGACCCGCGGCCCGCGCGCTGGCGCCGCGCTCGATTTCACTTCGACGCCCTCGCCCATGCCAAGCAGATCGCAGACGCCTTCACCGGCGTAGGTCACGAGCTTCCGCGCGGCTTTTTGATTCGCATTCAGCACGTCGTAAATATCTTCGGGCCGCTTGTCCTGGTATTCGACGGAGAGCAGCGTACCCTCGCCCGGCGGCTTGCACATTTTCTGCAGCAGCGCGATGCGGCTCATCCACATGTTGATGCAATAATCACACGCCGCGTTCCAGAAAAACGGATCGCGCCCTTTCCGCCGCTGCGCGTGCTGCAAACCGGCGTGCAGCGCCATGTGCGCCATCACGTAGCGATACTCGAGGTCGCTCATGGCCCAGCCGGGATTGAAAATAATTTCGCGCCGCTTCGGATTCACCGCGGCGATGCGAATGCCCAGGCGTTCGCACAGTTTCGCGTCGTCGATCAATTTGAAATGCTGCAACACCGCGCCCAGCAGTGGATAATTTTTAACGAACCACGCGCGAGCTTGCTGCGCCGGCCCGAGTTCCACGTCGTCGCCGGCCGCGGCGCTGAGCGATTTCTGCGCAGCGCGCCGGATCGCGCGCGCAAAAATATCGGCCCAGTTCGCCTTCGACGGACCGGAAATCACCATGTCCATCGCGCTGCCGTTGGTGGTGTCGCCTTTCAGCGGGTTTTTGTTCTGCGTCCACATCGTGAACAATTTTTCTTCGTCGTTCGGCATGCCTTGCGGAAGGCGCAGCAGACCTTCGGGCATTGTTCCAATCCGCATGCGCTGCAGGAATTCGTTCACCACACAGTCGGCGGCAATATTCCAAATCATCCCGCGTTTCGAACGGCCCACGTGCCCGAACGCCAGATGCAGCAGCGAATGCGCGAGCACGAATTCCCATTCGCCCGGCGTACGCGGATAATTGAACGGGTTCGCAAACACTTCGCCGGCCGACGAAACGGTGGTGAACATCGACGGGACTTGCGGCTGATAATTGATGACCTTCAGTTTCGCGCGCTGCACCAGCGGCCCGGTAAGCGAGTGCTTGCGCAGTTCTTCCCACGCGCGCTCGATGCGCTGCGTGGAAATCTTCAGCGTCTTCTCATCCATCGGCGGCGGTTGCTTGGCCAACGTCCACCCCTCACCCTACCCTCTCCCGCAAGGGGCGAGGAAACAAAAGCTAGTAATCGTCGCGGCGCTTGGGCCGGGACGTGATGACGCCTTTCGGCGTGACCGGCAGCGGCCGGCGCTTCGGATCGCGGTCGGGCAAATCCGTCACATTTTCGTCACTGATGGAAATGAGATTGACCGCATCGAGTGCGTGCTGCACGCCGACGTCCACTTTTATCTCAAGCGCCTGAAAATCGCCGAGGTATCGCGCGCCGAGCGTCTCTGCGATCGCGCGCGCTAGAACCGCGTCATTTGGCCGGATCAATTCAGAATGCCGCACGACGATCCGCAGCGAGAGCAGCCCGTTCACACTCATCGACACTTTTTCATTGAGATCATCGAGAACGCGCGGCGCCGAACCGATCGTGCGAAGCCGCTCGCGCACCGCGGCCCAAAAATCTTGCTGCCGGACCGCGGCCGAAAGCGTGGCGTGAATCTTGTCGCGCGGCGGATGTCGGCCAGGTTTTGGCGAAGTGGTCGCTTCGAGCACTTCAAACCAGGCGTTTGTTTGAACCGCAGGCGCGTCGCCGTCGTCCGAATCCAGCGATTTTAAATTTGCGACCGAAGCGAGCAGTTTCTTTTGCCCGACAGCCGAACCGAAATCGACGGTGATCTTCGCATCGGGACCGGAGCCCGACACGCCGCGCACGGTTCCCGCGCCGAACAGCGGATGCATTACTTGGGTTCCCGGTTTCAGTTCGCTCATTCTTTCCTCGCGCACGGACGATACCACTTTTTACGTTAGCTGCACCGCACGGCAACGTCTAAAACTTCACGGAACACTTTCGGAGCCCGCTCTACATGCGCGACCTTCGGCGCTTTGCCTCCCTATTTGTGCTGCTGGCGCTGTGCGCGTGCGGCGACGCGACAAAACCTTCCTCACAAACTCCGACCGCGCCCAAACCGCCGCAGACGCCGACCCCTCCCGTCGCCCAGACTGCGTTTGCCGAAGCCAAACTGCGCGAGATGGACGCTGCGATTGAGAAAGCGATCGACGAGAAACGTCTGCCCGGCGGCGTGCTGTGGGTCGAACGCAACGGCCAGAGTTATCACCGTGCTTACGGCCAGCGCGCGCTGCAGCCGGCGCGCGAAGCGATGACCGAGGACACGATTTTCGACGCCGCGTCGCTGACAAAAGTTCTCGCCACCACGCCGTCGGTCATGCTGCTGCTCGAACGTGGATTGTTGAAACTCGACGAGCCCGTGAAGACGTATTTTCCCGAATTCGCGGTGAATGGAAAAGAAGCGGTAACGCTGCGCCATCTTTTGACACACACCGCCGGGTTGCGGCCGGGTTATGGCAACGCGTTCGAGGGCTATGAGGCCGGCATCGCGCTGGCCTGCGCGGAAAAATTGCAGGCGAAGCCGGGAACCGAATTCAAATACAGCGACATCAGTTTCGTGGTGCTGGGCGAAGTGGTTCGGCGCGTCAGTGGAAAAAAGTTGAACGAATTCGCGGCGCAGGAAATTTACACGCCGCTGAAAATGAACGACACGTCATTTCTTCCGCCAGCATCGTGGCTGCCGCGCATCGCGCCGACGGAACAGCGCGGCGCAGAAATGCTGCGCGGCAGCGTCCACGATCCGAAATCGGCCAAGATGGGCGGCGTCGCCGGACACGCGGGATTGTTCACGACCGCCGCGGACATCGCGCGCTTCGCGCGCATGATGCTGGCCGGCGGCGAACTGGACGGCGTGCGCATTTTCAAACCCGAAACGGTAAAGCTGATGACCAGTGTGCAGACGCCGCCGGGAATGGCGGCGCACCGCGGCCTCGGCTGGGACATCGATACCGGCTACAGCCGCCACGGGACACTGTTTCCTGTCGATGTTTCGTACGGCCACACGGGATTCACCGGCACCAGCATCTGGATCGACCCGTACTCGCAGGCGTTCGTGATTTTCATGTCCAATCGCGTGCATCCCGATGGCAAGGGCAACATTCTCGCGCTGCAAAGCACGCTGAGTACGCTCGCGGCCGAGTCGTTGCTCGGCGTCGATTTCACAAAAGCGCCGGGATATCGGCCGCCGGTGTTGAATGGGATCGACGTCCTTGAGAAACACCAGTTCGCCGAATTGAAAGGCCTGCGCATCGGACTGATCACAAACCAGACGGGAATCGATCGCCATCGCACCGCGACCATCGATCTGCTCAAAGCCGCGCCGAACGTGACACTGAAGGCGCTGTTTTCGCCCGAGCACGGCATTCGCGGCGATGTCGATGCAAAAGTGAGCGACGGCGTGGATGAAAAAACCGGGCTGCCGGTGTTCAGTCTTTACGGCGCTACGCGAAAGCCGACGCCCGAGCAGCTCAAAGATCTCGACGCGCTCGTCTTTGACATACAGGACATCGGCTGCCGATTTTACACGTACATATCCACGCTGGGATTGTCGATGGAAGCCGCGTCGCAAGCGCACATCAAATTTTTTGTGCTCGATCGCGTCAATCCGGTGAACGGAATCAGCATGGAAGGCCCTGTCTGCGGCGATGAGCACAGCTTCACTGCGTTTCATCCAATTTCAATCCGCCACGGAATGACGGTGGGCGAGCTCGCGCGCATGTTCAATGCCGAGCGCAATTTCAACGCGGATTTGACCGTGATCCAGATTGAAGGCTGGTCGCGCGAAATGTGGTTCGACCAGACGAAATTGCCGTGGATCAATCCTTCGCCGAATATGCGCAGCCTGACCGAAGCGGTTTTGTATTCGGGCGTCGGCCTGCTGGAAACCAACCCTCTTTCGGTGGGGCGAGGAACCGCGACGCCATTCGAGATTTTCGGCGCGCCGTACGTCGACGCCGAAAAGCTCGCGGCGGAATTAAATGGCGCGGGACTCGACGGGGTGCGCTTCACCGCGGCGAGTTTCACTCCGGACGCGAGCGTTTTCAAGAACCAGCGCTGCAGCGGAGTCTCGATCGTGCTCACTGACCGCAATCGTTTCAACTCTGTCGATACCGGAATCACAGCGGCGCTCATTCTGCAGCGTCTGAACGCGCCGGATTTCGCTCTCGACAAATTCAATACGCTGCTTCGCAGCAGCGAGACCGTGGACGCCATCCGCGCGCAGAAATCATTGAGCGACATCAAAGCGGCGTGGGAACCGGCTCTGGAAGAATTCAAAACGCGACGCGCGAAATATTTGATTTACAAATAGCGCAAAAAAAACCGCGCCCGTATCGGGCGCGGCTCACTCATTGCATTTTCAGTCCGGCTTTTACTTCTTTCCGGCGAGCTGTCCGAAGCCGTTGCGCACGAGGAACCCGGTCGGGATCTTCGAGGCGAAGACGACTTGCGAGACGCCGTTGTCGATGAAGAGCACCACCTGGATTCCCAGCGGCCGCAGCGTGCCGGCCTTCAGATCGCGGAAATTCTGGTGGAACGTCGCCTTGCCGTTCGTTCCGGCCGAAATCGTGACGCGTGAATCTTCACGCGGCTCATCGGCGGTCTGCAGATTCAGCGCCTTCAACTCCTTTGCATTCAGCGCTTCGTGCGCGGCGTTCAGCAGATTGTCGATCGGGTTGAAAACCTTCGTGTCGCTGGTGGCCAGGTTGCCGCTTGTCTTCGACACACCTTCGGTGTCCATGCCTGAAGCCGCCGCATCTTTCAGGCTGATCTTCAAATCGAGCACAGCCTGGAAATCCTTGATCGGCGCTCCGAACGGCGTGTTCGGATTGTTGGTGATCGGAAGCGCTTCGAAGGTCTTCGGCTTCGAGCCCGGCAGTTCGTTGACCGTGTACTTCGGCGTCGTGCTCTTGGGCAGCTTGAAGCGGAACAAAGACTTCTCGCCGCTGCTCAGTCTCTTGCCGGTCGAATCAAACACGCCCAAAACCTTGCCCGTAGTGCCGGTGGCTTCGGCCTGGACCAGCAGATTGCCGACGCCGATCACGAACGAAAGCTTCTTCGGCGCCTTGGCGCTGGGCGCGAGGAACTCAAACTTGGTCAGGTCGAACGAACCCGCGTCCGCCACCGCTTGTTTTGCAACGGTGCTGACGAACGAGAAGCGGCCGCGGAAGGTGACCAAATCGTCCTTCGCCGGATCGAAATGCATCTTTCCAGTGATGAAGCTGGCGGCCACATTGACGTCCTGCGTCGCAGGGTCGGTGCCGTTGATCACTTGCTGAGTGACGGCGTAAAGCTTGCGGATTTTGAAGCCGTCGGCGTCGGTGACTTCCACCACGAAGACGCCGGCCTGGCCGCCGTTGCGCCGGCCAAAATCCACGCCGAAAGTATACATGTCCGAGGGCGCCTCGGTCAGGCTTCCGGCATTGAATCGCACGACCTCTTCCTTATCACTGGCCACCTTCGTGACCTGCGTGATCTTCTGCGGCGTCTTGCCGATGCCGTAGACGAACACCGTCGGCGGGCCCTTGGTGCTGCAACCCACCGCGGTGAAGCGCACACCGCCGCCCTTCTGCGACGACGAATGCAGTCCCAGGTATGCCGGCGCGTCGGGGTTGAACGCATCGACCGTGTCCGCCGCGCCGATAATCGGGTTGGCGAAGACGACCAGTTTATCCACCGTGACCGTACCGAGATCCGCGCCGGTCTGGCCGTCGGTGATCGTCACGGTGACGGGGATTTCAACGCTGCCATCGACACCAGGCTGGATATTGGGCGGCAACGTCGTGTACGTGTGCGTGAAGGTGATCGTGTTTCCGCTCGAGCTGAAGATCGCGGAATTGCCCGGGAAGACTTCGATATCGCCGTCGCCGAAGTCCACTGTGTACGTCAGGCTGTGGCCGTCCTGGTCCACGGTTCCCGGCGGATTGGTCGTCACCGTCGAGAGCGTGAACGTGATCGGCGCGTCCTGCGAAGGCACGAACGTATTGAGCGTGATGAGATCGCCGTTCGGGTCGACGCGCGGCGGCGTGTTGACCCGCAGCGTACTCGTCGATTCCACTTCGGTTCCGTTGGCGCCGTGCGTATAGGTCGCGGTGCCCGCGTTGCCGCTGGCCGTAAGCGGCGTCGGGCGGCCGTCGGAGACTTGCACCGAGACGGTGTAGATGCCCGGCACGGAGAATTCGACCACCGCAGTGTTGCTGATGCTGTAGGTATTGCCCAGCGTGTTCGGAGTCGCCGGAGGCGTCGTCGTGCTGAAGCCTGTCACGATTCCCAGAGCAAACGCGCCGGTTCCCGAGAAAGTGCTGACCGCGTTGGTCGCCGTGTTCGTGAAGGACCAGGTAAAGGTGAGCGCATCGTCGGCGTCCGTCGCCGTCGCGGTGAACGTCACGGGCGAAACCTGGCCGCCGGTCGAGGGCAGCACGACTTTCGGGATCTGATCGATAGTGGTGACGGTCGCACCGTCACCGTTCGTTGGCGAGAAGCCGGTCACCGTCTGATCGTTGAAGGCCATGTTCGGATTGCCCGGCGTTCCCGGAATGCCCGGCGTTCCGATATCGACCGTGACGACCGGCGCATCGTTGACTTCAGTCACCGTGATCTGGCGCGCCGTCGAATTGCTCGCGCCGCCCGCGGCGTCCAGCAATTGGAACGTCGCTGTGCGGGTGTTTGAGGCCGGGCGTTCGGAGTTGCTGCTGTAGGTCACGTTCTGCATCACCGCCGCGGCGGCCGCGTAAGCGTTCGCCGCAGTGAAGGCGCCGCCGAAGTTGAACGTCACCGTCAACACCGTCTGGCCGGGCGAATAGGTGATCGTGGTGTTGCCAACGGTGCTGGTGGCCGCGGTCGCATCGAAGAAAGTGGCCGACCCGGTAAAGGAGGTCGTGAACGTTCCGACCGATAGGCCGCCAAACGTGAGCGCACCCCCGACTGAACCCACTTGTCCCGCTCCGGTGCCCTGGTTGTTGATGCTCAGCACGTCCAACGATTCGCCGTTGTCGAGCGTGACCGTCAGCGTGCCTGGGAAGGACTGCGTGATGCCGGTGTTCTGCGTAATCGCGGCGTTGGAATCGACATCCGTCGCCGTCGCACCGCCGTCGATGGCCGCGCCCGCTCCACCTTCGGTGTAAGCCAGTGCGGTTCCGTTATTGGGCAACGAGATCACCGGGTTGTCGTTGACCGGCGAGACGGTGACGTTAAAGGTCGCGGTCGTCTGCAGATTGACGTTGTCCGTAACAGTCAGCGTGATCGTGGCGACTCCGTTGGCGTTCGCCAGTGGCGTCACAACAATCGTGCGCGCCGTGCCCGCACCACCGAGCGTGAGATTCGCCGGCGCATTCGGGATCAGACCGGTGTTGTTCGAGGTCGCCGTCAGTGTCAGATTCGCCGCCGGTGTGATGTTATCACCGATGGTGATGGCCAGGCTTCCGGTCGCCGTGTCTTCGTTGATCGTCTGATTCGCCGGCGGAGTGATCGTCGGCACAGCCGCGTCAACGTTGACATTGCTGGTGTTGCTCAGCGAGCCGACAGCAGCGGGCGCCGGCATCTGGTTGGTCGGCGGAGAAACGGCGAACACATTTCCAACGGCATCGGTGATGACGCCGGGATTGGAGATCGAGTTGACGCTGGAGTAATCGAGGTCCAGCGCGAAATCGCCGGACACCACCGTATAGGTAAAGGTATAGCTGCTCGCCAGCGTATTGATGGTCGTTCCTGCGCTCAGCGACGCCAGACGTGTGGCGTTGCCGAAGGCCAGGCTCAGTTGCGGAGTCAGCGCGGTGAATTGCACCGGTTCGGTGAAGTTGACCGTAAAGGTGATGACTTCGCCGGCGATGTATGCCGTCTGCGCGCCGTGTGTGCCGGCTGGCGCAGTGACGCTGGTTACCGTCGGCGACGTCTGATCCACCAACGTAAGCTGCGGCGATCCGACCTGAGCGGCTGCCATTGCATTTCCGGCGCTGTCGAAAATCGAGGCTGCGTCAAAGGGCAGAATCTGCACTTTCTCACCACCCAGCGGCAGGTGATTGAACGTGAGCGGAATGCGAATGATCAGTTCGTCGCCCTGCAGCGGCGAATTGTCGTTGCGAGTCGGGGTTCCGGCAGTCGCGGTCAGACCTGTGCCGGTATTTGTAATCACCGCGATGAAATCGGCCGCCGTCACCAATCCATTGCCGGCGGCGTTGGTAAAGATGGGCTCACTTACCGTGATATCGACGAAGGCATTCAACGCTCCAAGCGAACCAGCAGTGATCGTCGGCGCAGCCGTGTCGTTTCCGCATTCGAAGTCGCTGAACGACTTGATCCCTGTCGCCGTGGCCGAGGTTGCGGTGCGCGCGGTCGTATTCGTCGTGAACCAATTTCCAGCAGACAGCCGCCGAATGACAAACGTCGAAACATTCGGCGTCGCGGTGCCGAGATCGGCTGCGTTGATAAAGGTGAAGGTGGCGTCGTAGGACGTGGCCAAAGTCAAACCGGTGTTGGTCACGGTCCAGAATCGTGTCAACGCCGTGTTCAATCCACCGGCTGTGGGCAATGGCGTGCCGACGGCGCCGCTTCGCGTCGCAGCCACCGTTCCAGCGCTCAGCGTTCCAGCCGGGCTGCCGGTCAGGTCAATGTTGGCCAATGCGGCCGGCGTGTAATTCGTTGCATCACTTCCGACGTGGAACGTAATCGCCTGGGCCGCACCCGCAGCGAATGCCTTGCGGACGACGATGACCGGCGTCGTGGCATTTCCCGCGGTCGAGAAGACATGTCCGGTTCCGGTGCGGTTGAATGTCACTGCTGCCGAGGCCGTAGACGTCAGATCGACGATGTTGCCGGTCGTTCCGACGTTGATGCTGCCCAGTTGCAAGACGAGGTTGTTGCCGACGATCAGATTCGTGGCGGCCTGAAGGGCAATGGCGTTGCTGCCAGCCACGCTGTTGTTAATGGTCACGTTAAAGAAGGTGGTCGTGCCAGTGATGTTCTGCGTTACACCTCCATCGAAGGTGAACGTGCTGCCGTTCGCGTTGAACGTTCCGGCATTCACGAAATTGCCGGACATCGTATGGCTGAAATTTCCGGCGCTGAGCGTGGATCCCGCGTTGACAGTAATGGTGCCGTTGAAATCCGTGGCGGCAGCCATCGTCGTGGTCGCATTGTTCTGCAGCGTGAACGCGCCATCGACGCGGTTGGTGCCTGCCGACATCGTCTTGGTGGAGCTATCCAGCACGAGATTGAAGTACGTCGCTGACGGCGCAACGTCCTGAGTGGTGCCGTTGTAGGTGACAGTGTTTCCGCCCGCGGAGGCGTTGAGCACCACCGTCCAGACACCCGCGCCGCCGCCAACCGTCAGCGTGCCCGCTCCACCCTGTGTCAGCGTGCCGGTGCCCACCGTTAACGGGTTGGCCACCGTGATCGAGCTGTTGTTCAGGATCGAGCCGCCATTTGCGACCGACAGGTTGGTGACGTTGATCGTTCCGCCGTTGGTCAAAGTGCCCGTGCCCTGCTTCGCAAACGTTCCGGCTCCGCCGTTGTTCATCGTTCCGTTGAACGCCGTGCTGCCGTTGTTGGCGCCCGCTGCCAGCGTCTTTCCTGCCGCGAGTTTCACCGTGGACCCGGCCACGCCGGCGAGCGATCCGATGGTGTCGTTGAAGCCGGCGCCGACGGACAAATCCAAAGTTGTTCCGTTCGCCAGGCTTACCGCAGTTGTAGCGGACAGGGCGTTGTCGATTCCAATCGCGAGTGTTGCCGCGGTGACCACCGTCGCTCCGGAATACGTATTTACTCCGCCCAGGGTCAGCGTGTTTGTCGAACCGGCAGCGAGCGTCAATCCACCCGTGCCGCTAATCACGCCGTTATAGGACAAGGCACTGGTTTGAGTCACGGTCAGCGTACCGGAGCCCAGCGTGATATTGCCGCCTAAGCCGCCGCCACCGGACAGGTTGGCGATCGTCTCATTGAAATTGTTGAGATCCAGAATTGCGCTGGCGCTGTTGCCCATGATGACGCTCGATGCATCCGGAATGACGCCGGACGCTCCGAGCTGCAGCGTTCCGTTCACCACCTGCGTCTGACCTGTGTAGTTATTGCCTGTGTTGCCCAGGGTGAGAGTGAACGTGCCGGTCTTGATCAGATTGCCGCCGGCGCCGCTGATCGTGCCGTTGTAGGCAGCATTTGCGTTCTGGTTGATGGTCAACGTTCCAGCGCCGAGAGTGATGCTGCTCGCCGCGCCGCCCGAGAGTGTGCCGATGGTTTCAGTGTTGCCGTTCACATCGAATACTGCCGTTGCCAGATTCGCCAGCGTGACCACCGAACCGTCGGGAATCCGGTTCGTGCCCACGGCGCCGCCGAGGCGCAACGTGCCGTCATTGATATTCGTACCGGCGCCATACGAATTGGCGCCTGAGAGAATCAGGACGCCCGTGCCGACTTTCGTCAGGGCATTTCCCGCGCCGCTGATCGCACCGCTCACAGTCAGCTGATTGGCCGTCACTCCAAGCGTCGACGTCGCGCCAACGTCAATAGTTCCGCTCCATGAATTGACGCCGATGACATTTTCCAGCGAACCTGTGCCGGTCAGAGTCAACGACTCCGCGCCCACATTGATTCCGCCCTGCAATTGCAGAAGCGCCCCGGCCGAAACGTTGGTTCCGCCAGCTGTCGTTCCCAGACCGGTGTCGTTTCGTACGTTGAGCGTGCCCGCCGAGACCGTTGTCAGACCCGAATAGGTATTGGCATTCGACAACACCAAAATTCCGGCGCCAACTTTCGTCAGGTTGAATCCGCCGGAGACCACACCGCCGACGCTCAGCGTGTCGGCTGCGTTCGCTACGCCCAGGGTGGAATCCGAGGCCATTGCGATCGTTCCGTTCCAGGCATTGCTGCCGCTGAGATTCTGCAGGGCGCCGAGGCCGCCGACTCCCGTTCCGTTCAAAGTCAGTCCTTCGTTCACCACGATGATGCCGCCGCTCATCCGCAGCGTCGATCCGGCCGCGACCGTTGTGCCCGCTGCATTGGTTCCCAGCGCGTTCGTGCTCTGAATTTCAAGGATGCTGTTGGCGCTGACGCTTGTCGCGCCAGTGAAGCCGTTGTTCCCGCTGAGCACCAGCGTGCCGCCGCCGTTGACGGTGACGCCCCCGGCACCGTTGACCGGCAACGCGATCGTGTTGCTGCCCGCGGAATTGCCGGCCGTTAAGCCCGTTGTTGAAACGGCCAGACCGGTGATGTTGTAACCGCCCGCGGCGCCCGTCAGCTGAATCGTTCCCAGTGCGAGGCCCGGAAGATCGTTGTTGCTGTTGCCGGCGACCGCGCCCGGGAAAATCAAGCTATCGCCGCTTAGCGGAACGAGAATTCCCTGATCCCAGTTCGTCGCGACGCTCCAGCCCGTCAGCGCTCCGCCGCCGCCCGTCCAGGTAAACGTCTGGCCCACACGCGTCAGCACGCAATCGTTGCCGGTTCCACCCACATAGCTGATGGTGAATGCGCGACCGCCGATGGTCACAGACGCGCCTTCGGCCAATCCGTTGAACGTGCCGGTGATCGCGCCGCCGCCAGTGTTGTCGATAATTCTAAACGTGTCGCCGACTGCCGACGTGAATCCGAGCGATGCGTTCAGCGTACAATTGTTCAACGTGACGGTGCCGGCGCTCAGCTGGTCGTACTGCGTACCGGCCGTGGTGCCGTTGAGCTGCGCCACAAAGGTCGCGTTGGCATCACTAAAGGAGACGGAACCGACAGTCAATTTCCCGGGTGCGCCGGAGCCCGGACTGACCGTGCCGGTATTCGTGGCCGTGACCGTGACCGAGCCGCCGACTGTGCCGGTTCCGGACAACGTGCCGCCGCTGTTGATCGTCACCGCGCTGGCTGCGGCTGTCGAACCCGTCACGCGCAGGTCGCCGTTATTGATCACCGTCGCGCCGGTGTAGGTGTTCGCGGCGGTTAACGTAAAGACACCCGTGCCGGCCTTGGTCAAGCCGCTGCCGCCGCTGATAACGCCGTCGTAGTTCGTGGACGAATTGTTTCCGCCGGTCGTCAGTCCGGCATTGAGCGTAACGCTTGATGAAGCGCCGCCCG
>Ga0265314_10003480_pt1 | contig 15205 bp, 17 predicted proteins | sample 4126metaG_FD_203106 | JGI IMG/M metagenome (GOLD analysis project Ga0265314, IMG submission 203106) | Rhizosphere microbial communities from Carex aquatilis grown in University of Washington, Seatle, WA, United States - 4-1-26 metaG | ecosystem: Host-associated > Plants > Roots > Rhizosphere >... | reverse complement strand
CGGATCACGGAAGTAAAGGAGGAGGCGCCCTCCCGGCGCCGGGGGACATGGAGTGATCCGGCTTGTCGGCAGCCGTGGACTCGTCAACGACGACGATCGCAAAACCAGCTCGCATCAGCCGCGGGACCTGTACTCCGCGGGGCTGGCTCCCGTCCACTGCCGGAACGCGCGGATGAAGCTCTTCTCCGAGCGAAAGCCCACGGCCGATGCGACTTGCTTGATCGGCCGCGCGGTGCGAAACAGCAAGTCGGCCGCACGCTCGCGCCGCGTGTCGTCCTTGAGCTGCTGAAGGCTCGCGCGCTCTTCCTTCAGTTGCCGGTGCAAGGTGCGTGCGGACATGTGCAGGAGCTTGGCGATCTGCTCCGCGCTGTGCGCTGCATCGGCGTTTGCAAGCAGCACCTGGCGCACCTGCTCGACCAGCAAACGATCGCGCCGGTACTGCAGCACCGTCAGCGGCAACGCGCGCTTGAGCATCTGCCGCAGCGCCTTCTCGTCGCGGCGCAGCGGCAGCGCAAGATAGCGTGCATCGAAAGCGATCGCTGCGTTCGGCGCGTCGAACTGCAGCGGGCCGCCGGGGAACATGTGCTTGTATGCCGCCGCGTGCGCAGGCTCCGCAAACGGAAATTGCGCGCCTTGAAGCGGAATCCGCGAATCGACATACCAGCACGCAAGACCGTGGATGTTGCGCAGCACGTGCACCAGGCAGAACTCGCGCGCGGCAGCTCCGTGCTTGCCGAGATTCAGTCGCTCTTCGATCTGGATCGACGCGCTGTCGCCCTGCACGACAAGCCGCAATGCGATGTCGTCCGTGATGAGGCCGTGATGCCGGCACCAGCGCTTGATCGCAACACCAAGATGTGGCGAAGTGAGCGATGCGCGCGCCAACATGCCGTAGCTGCCCCACGGCAGCCGGCGCGAAAAAGCGCCCAGCCCTTCGTCGTCCAGCGCCAGCATCGCGGCGCCCGAGAGCAGCTCCATCTGCAGCGAAGTGATGCGGCCGTCCGCGCGCGCCAGGTGCGATGGCGCGATCTGTGCCAGCTTCAGCACTTCCGTCGCGTTGACGCCGCCGCGCGTCATCGCTTGGGCAATGACGCGCGCAAATGCCATCGGCGTGGCGGCGACGGGCGGGCGGGCCGGCATGGTCATCGCAGTGTACATGGCACGATTTGCAACCCGGGCGGCGACCCCGCCCCGGCCGTGCGGCGCTACGATGCGCCATGATCATCGAGTCCCAACTCAATCCGCGCTCAGCCGACTTTCAGTCCAACGCGAAGGCGATGCAGTTGCTGGTCGACGACCTCGCGCAGCAAGTTGCGAAAGCGGCGGCGGGTGGCGGCGAAGCAGCGCGGGCCAAGCACACGGCGCGCGGCAAACTGCTTCCGCGTGATCGCGTGCAGATGCTGCTCGATCCCGGCACGCCGTTCCTCGAGATCGCGCCCCTTGCCGCATACGACATGTACAACGGCGACGCGCCGTGCGCCGGCGTCATCGCAGGTATCGGTCGCGTGTCGGGGGTGGAATGCGTCATCGTGTGCAACGACGCCACGGTCAAGGGCGGCACGTACTACCCGATGACGGTGAAAAAGCACTTGCGCGCGCAAGAGATCGCCGCGCAGAACCACCTGCCGTGCATCTACCTCGTCGATTCGGGCGGCGCGAACCTGCCGAACCAGGATGACGTGTTCCCCGATCGCGATCACTTCGGCCGCATCTTCTTCAACCAGGCGAACCTGAGCGCGCAAGGCATCGCGCAGATCGCGGTGGTGATGGGCTCGTGCACGGCGGGCGGTGCGTATGTGCCCGCGATGAGCGACGAGACCATCATCGTGAAGAACCAGGGCACGATCTTTCTCGGCGGCCCGCCGCTTGTGAAGGCCGCCACGGGCGAGATCGTTTCGGCCGAAGACCTGGGCGGCGGCGACGCGCACACGCGGCTGTCGGGCGTAGCCGATCATCTCGCGCAAAACGACATGCATGCGCTCGCGTTGGCGCGGCAGGCCATCGCGACACTCGATAAACGCAAGAACTGGCCGGTCGAAGTGCGCGAAGCGCGCGCGCCGAAGTACGACCCGAAGCAGCTCTACGGCGTGGTGCCGCAGGACACGCGCAAGCCGTACGACGCGCGCGAGGTCATCGCGCGCATCGTCGATGGCAGCGAGTTCCACGAATTCAAGTCGCGCTGGGGCGGCGCGCCGTCGGGCGGCGGCACGACTCTGGTGTGCGGCTTCGCGCACATCGAAGGCATGCCGGTGGGCATCATCGGCAACAACGGCATCCTCTACAGCGAATCGGCGCAGAAGGGCGCGCACTTCATCGAGCTGTGCTGCCAGCGCAAGGTGCCGCTCGTGTTCCTGCAGAACATCACCGGCTTCATGGTGGGCCGCAAATACGAGAACGAAGGCATCGCGCGCCACGGCGCGAAGATGGTGACGGCCGTTGCGACAGCGAGCGTGCCGAAGTTCACCGTGATCATCGGCGGCAGCTTCGGCGCGGGGAACTACGGCATGTGTGGCCGCGCGTATTCGCCGCGCTTCCTGTGGATGTGGCCCAACGCGCGCATCAGCGTGATGGGCGGTGAGCAAGCGGCCAGCGTGCTCGCAACCGTCAAGCGCGACGGCATCGAGTTGAAGGGAGGCAAGTGGAGCGCGGAGGAAGAAGCCGCATTCAAGCAGCCGCTGCTCGACCAGTTCGCGCACCAGTCGCATCCTTATTTCGCCAGCGCGCGCCTATGGGACGACGGCGTGATCGACCCCGCCGACACACGCCGCGTTCTCGCGCTCGGTTTGTCGGCGGCGATGAACGCCCCGATCGGCGAGCCGAAGTTCGGCGTCTTCAGGATGTGATCATGGACAGCATCTACCTCACCCACGACCACGAACTTCTGCGCGAGCAGATCGCGCGCTTCATCGCACGCGAGGTCGAACCGCATGCCGACAAATGGGAAGAGCAGGGCTTTGTTCCGCGCGATGTGCTGCGCCGCATGGGCGACGCGGGCCTGTTCGGCCTGATGTACGAATCGAAGTACGGCGGCGCCGAAGCCGATGCGCTCACAAACCTCGTCTTTGCCGAAGCGCTGTCGCAATCGACGTATGCAGGCTTCATCATCACCGTGCTCGTTCATACCGACATGGCGAGCCCGCACTTGCACCACGCGGGCAACGCGGCGCAAAAGGAAAAGTACCTCACGCGTGCGATCAAGGGCGAACTCATCACGGCAGTCGCCATCACCGAGCCGGGCGCGGGATCGGACGTCGCGGGCATTCGCACGAATGCAAAGCGCGACGGCGATAGCTGGGTGATCAACGGCACGAAGATGTTCATCACGAACGGCGTGCATGCCGATGTGTACTTCGTCGCGGCCAAGACCGGCCCGGGCAAGCGCGAGATGTCGATGTTCATCGTCGAAAAAGGCACGCCGGGCTTCACCGTTGGCCGCGCTCTCAAGAAGACCGGCTGGCTTTCATCCGACACGGCCGAGCTCGTCTTCGACAACGTGCGCGTGCCTGCCGCCAACTTGCTCGGCGAGGAAGGCAAGGGCTTCTATTCGGTGATGAAGAATTTCCAGACCGAGCGCATCGCACTCGCCGCCATGGCCGCGGGCCACTGCACGCGCGCGATCGAGATCACGCTCGACTTCGTGCGCCAGCGTCAGGCATTCGGCGGCCCGCTGTGGGACCAGCAAGTGATCCGCCACCGACTTTCGATGCTCGATGCGAAGACGCGCGCGGCGCGGCAGTTCATGTACTACTGCGCGTGGCGCGTCACGCAAGGTCACGACATCGTGCAGGATGTGTCGATGCTCAAGGCACTCACCGGCGAACTCGTCAATGAAGTCGTGCAGGCGTGCCAGCAGTTCCACGGCGGCATGGGCTACATGCGCGAGACGGCGATCGAGCGGCTGTGGCGTGATGCGCGCGTGCTCGCGATCGGCGGCGGCGCAACCGAGGTCATGCTCGAAGAAGTCGCCAAGCGGTATTGAGAATGACGAAAGGACGCGCACGATGAAACACTTGGAACTGTCCTTCGACCGCGGCGTAGCCACGGTCACGCTCAACCGGCCGGACGTGCGCAACGCGTTCAACGACGAAGTGATTGGCGAACTCGCGGGCGCGTTCGTCGAACTGGGCGAGCGCCGCGAGGTGCGATGCATCGTGCTCACCGGCAACGGCCCGGCCTTCTGCGCGGGCGCGGATCTCAACTGGATGAAGCGCATGGCGTCGTATTCGTACGAAGAGAACTTCGATGACGCGCGCGCATTGGCGAACATGCTGCGCGTGCTGTATCGCTGTGCCAAGCCCACGATCGCGCGCGTGCAAGGCGATGTGTACGCGGGCGGCATGGGGCTGGTGGCCGCATGCGACATCGCGGTGTCTGTCGACACCGCGAACTACTGTTTGAGCGAAGTCAAGCTCGGGCTGATCCCCGCGACGATCAGCCCTTACGTGATTCGCGCAATGGGCGCGCGTGCATCGCACCGCTACTTTCTCACTGCTGAACGATTCAGTGCGGCCGAAGCGCATCGCATTGGCTTCGTGCATGAAGTGGTGAAGGCAGGTCAGCTCGATGCGAAGGTAAGCGAGATCGCGCAGTCGCTCGTCGGCGCGGGGCCGGCGGCGATGAAAGCGTGCAAGGACCTGGTGCACGACGTCGCGGGCCGCGAGATCGACCATGTGCTCGTGGAGCGCACGGTCAAAGGCATCGCCGAAATTCGCGTGAGCGACGAAGGCCGCGAAGGCATCCAGTCATTCCTTGGAAAACGCAAGCCGTCGTGGGTTCAATAAACATGTTCAACAAAATCCTGATTGCCAATCGCGGTGAGATCGCATGCCGCGTTGCTGCAACAGCGCGTCGCATGTCGATCAAAACGGTCACCGTGTATTCCGACGCCGATGCGAACGCAAAGCACGTCAAAGCCTGCGACGAAGCCGTGCACATCGGCGGCAGCGCGCCGAAGGAAAGCTATTTGCGCTGGGAACGCATCATCGATGCCGCGAAGGCCACGGGCGCGCAGGCGATCCATCCGGGCTACGGCTTTCTCTCCGAGAACGAAGAGTTCGCGAAAGCTTGCGCGGATGCAGGGCTCGTCTTCATCGGCCCGCCTGCTTCGGCGATTCAAGCGATGGGCCTGAAGGCCGAATCGAAACAGCTGATGGAAAAAGCGGGCGTGCCGCTCGTGCCCGGCTATCACGGCGCCGCGCAGGGTGCGCCGCTGCTGAAGAGAGAAGCCGACCGCATCGGCTATCCCGTGCTGATCAAGGCGAGCGCGGGCGGCGGCGGCAAGGGCATGCGCGCGGTGGACAAACCCGATGACTTCATGGCCGCGCTCGAATCGTGCAAGCGCGAAGCGATCAATGCATTCGGCGACGACGCGGTGCTCATCGAAAAATATGTGCAGCGCCCGCGTCACATCGAGATCCAGGTGTTCGGCGACACGCACGGCAACTATGTGTATTTGTTCGAGCGCGATTGCTCCGTGCAGCGCCGCCACCAGAAGGTGCTGGAGGAAGCGCCCGCGCCCGGCATGCCCGCCGCGATGCGCAAGCAGATGGGCGATGCGGCCGTGGCTGCGGCGCGTGCAGTGAACTATGTCGGCGCGGGCACGGTGGAGTTCATCGTCGAACAGCGCGCGGGCGGCGAGATGACGTTCTTCTTCATGGAGATGAACACGCGATTGCAGGTGGAGCATCCGGTCACCGAAGCGATCACGGGCCTCGACCTTGTCGAATGGCAACTGCGAGTTGCGTCGGGCGAGCCGCTGCCGAAGCAGCAGCATGAACTTGCAATGCACGGCCACGCGATCGAAGCGCGCATCTGTGCCGAGACCCCCGACAACAATTTCCTGCCCGCGACCGGCAAGCTCGAAGTCGCGCGCTGGCCCGCGCATGCGTCGTTCACTCGCGCGAATGTGCGCGTCGACACGGGCTTCGGCGAAGGCGACGCGGTCTCGCCGTTTTACGACTCGATGATCGCCAAGCTGATCGTGCACGGCGACACGCGCGAGCAAGCGCTGGCGCGGCTGGATGAAGCGCTGGCACAGACGCACATCGTGGGCGTGTCGACGAACGTGCAGTTTCTGCGGCATGTGGTGAAGAGCCGGTCGTTCGCGCAAGCTGATCTCGACACTGCGCTGATCCCGCGTGAAGCGGCTGTGTTGTTCGGTCAGAAGCCGGTGTCACTGGCGCATGCGGCCGCCGCCGCGATCGCGCAGACGCTCATCGCGGAAGAGGCGCAGCAAGGCAGCGATCCGTTCAGCCGGCGCGATGGCTTTCGCGCTTTCGGTGTGGCGACGCGCCGCTTCGAATTCGATTTCGCTGGCGAGCATGCGCTTGCAACGTTGGCGTATTTGCACGACGGCGCACTCGCGCTCACCGTGGGCAACGTGTCGGGCGCACTGTCTTTCTCACGCAGCGCCGATCGCATCGAGATTCTTTTCGCGGGCGAACGATTCAACGCCACCGTGTACGCGAGCGGCGAGACGGACCACGTCTTCACCGAACGCGGCGCAACGTCCATCGTGGCGATCGACCTTTTGGCGCACGCGGGTGAAGGTGTGGCCGAAGGCGGGCGGCTCACGGCGCCGATGCCGGGCAAGGTGATCTCGTTTGCCGTAAAGGCCGGCGACACCGTGCGCAAGGGCCAGGCGCTCGCGGTGATGGAAGCGATGAAGATGGAACACACAATAGCCGCGCCCGAAGACGGCACCGTGCAAGAGTTGCTGTACGCGCCGGGCGACCAGGTGGCCGAGGGCGCGGAGCTGCTCACGCTCGCCCTGGCAAAGTGACAATCGGGCCATGCGAATCATCTTCTTCGCGACACATACCAAGCCGCAGCCGTGGGTCGAGGCGTTTCGTGCGCAGTTCCCGCAAGCCGAAGTGGAAGAGTGGCAACCCGGCGCCGCGCAAGCCGACTACGCGGTGGTGTGGCGGCCGCCGCAGCAACTCCTCGACGAACAGCAGGGGCTGAAGGCAATCCTGAACACCGGAGCGGGCGTCGATGCGTTGCTTGCGTTGAAGTTGCCGCCGCAAGCGCTGCTCGTGCGCATCGACGACGGCGGCATGGCCGTGCAGATGGCCGAATACGTTTGCCATGCGGTAATTCGGCACTTTCGCGAATTCGATGCATACGAGCGAGAGATCGCGCAAGGCAACTGGGCGTTTCGCAAGCCGCGGCGGCGCAATGAGTTTCCGGTCGGCATCATGGGGCTGGGTGTGCTGGGGCAGCGCGTTGCGCAGGCGGTGGCGCAGTTCGAATTTCCCGTGCGCGGCTGGAGCCGCACACCCAAGCATGTCGAGGGCATGCAATGCTTTGCGGGGGATGCGCAGTTCGATGATTTCCTTGAAGCGTCGCGCTTTCTCGTGTGCCTGCTGCCGCTCACGCCGCAGACCGAAGGCATCATGAATCGCCGCACGCTCGCGAAGCTTCAGCCGGGCGGCTACGTCATCAATGTTGCGCGCGGTGCGCATCTTGTCGATGAAGATTTGATCGAGCTGCTCGATCGCGGCCATCTCGCCGGCGCGACGCTCGATGTGTTTCGCACCGAGCCGCTGCCCGAAGCGCATCCGTTCTGGAAGCATCCGAAGATCACGGTCACGCCGCATACGTCGGCGCGCACGTTGCGCGACGAATCGGTCGAGCAGATCGCGGGGAAGATTCGCAGTCTCGAGCGCGGTGAGCCCGTCGCAGGCGTGGTTGATCCAGAGCGTGGATACTGAGAGCCGAGTTCCCTCACCCCTGCCCTCTCCCAAAGGGAGAGGGAGAAAGACAGCGCCATGAAATATCCAGGCAGAGTCAAGCTCGTCGATGTCGGCCCGCGCGATGGGCTGCAGAACGAAAAGCAGATGGTCCCGGCCGATGTGAAGATCACGCTCGTGCACATGCTGCAGGACGCGGGGCTGAGGGAGATCGAGGTCACGAGTTTCGTGTCGCCCAAGTGGGTGCCGCAGATGGCCGACAACGCGCAGGTGATGGCGGGCATTCATCGCAAGCCCGGCGTGCGCTATTCGGTGCTGGTGCCGAACATGAAAGGCTTCGAGGCCGCGGTGGAATCGAAGCCCGACGAGATCGTCGTGTTCGGCGCGGCGAGCGAAGCGTTCAGCCAGCGCAACATCAATTGCTCCATCGCCGAATCGATCGAACGCTTCGCGCCGGTGGTCGAAGCCGCGCTCAAGCGCAACATCTACGTGCGCGGCGCGATCTCCACGGCGGTGGGTTGTCCTTATGAGGGCGAAATCGCGCCGGAGCGGGTCGAGCTCGTCGCGCGGCTGATGAAGCAGATCGGCGTGCAGCATTGCGGCGTGGCGGACACTATCGGCGTCGGCACGCCGCTGAAGGTGCAACGCGCAATGGAAGCTGCGCTCAAACATTACGACATCAATGACGTGTCGGGGCACTTTCACGACACGTACGGCCAGGCGCTCGTCAACACGATGGCGTGCCTGGAGATGGGCATCTGGCAATTCGATTCGTCGTCGGCCGGGCTCGGCGGCTGCCCGTATGCAAAGGGCGCGACAGGCAACGTTGCGACCGAAGATGTCGTCTACATGCTCCAAGGCCTCGGCATCGAAACGGGCATCGACCTCGACAAACTCATCGACGCGGGCAAATACATCAGCGACTTTCTTGATCGCAAGCCAAATTCGCGCGCGGCGACGGCGCTGTTGAACCAAAGGACGTAGTCCGCCTGGCCGATTGACGCTCGCCCGGCTGCGCGCGAGCATGCACCATCGACGCAATTTGGAGCCTTCGATGGTCGCCCCCGTTTCCAGCAACACAACGCTTCCGACAGCCTCTCCGGCGCAAGCTGCCGGCGCAGCCAATCCGTCCGACGTCGGCGCCTTCAACAGCGCAATGGCCGCGAGTCCGGCGGATTCGTCCAGCACGGACGGCACGCCGACCATGGACGACTTTCAAGCGGCGTTGACGAAATCGATCGTCATCCAGACCATGAATCAGTGCACCGATTTCGTAAGGCAGTACAAGGACATCGAAGGCGTTTGACGCCCGTACCCGGTGATTGGCGCGTCCGCTAACATGGGCGCATGTCAGGCGCTGATCCCCAGTCATTTCCCGAAGGCGTGCAACGTGTTGCGCGCACATTGCAGGACAAAGGCCACCCGCATCCGCCCGTGATGCTCGATGGCGCCGCGCGCACCGCGCAAGAGGCCGCCGATGCTTTGGGCATCAGCGTCGGCCAGATCGCGAAGAGCATCATTTTCCGGCGCAAGTCCGACGACGCGGCCGTGCTCGTGATCACGTCGGGCGACAAGCGTGTGGACGAAAAGAAAGTCGATGCCATCGTCGGCAAGACAGGCCGTGCCGATGCGGATTTCGTGAAGGCAAAGACGGGCTATTCGATCGGAGGTGTCTCGCCCGTTGCGCATGCCACGCCGCCTGTCACGCTCATCGATCGCGAGTTGTTCCGTTTCGATGAGATCTGGGCTGCGGCGGGACATCCGCACGGCGTGTTCAAGCTGAAGCCGCAAGATCTCGAACGGCTCACGGGCGCGCCGGTCGCCGACGTCGTGCAGGACATCCGCGCTTGAACTCGGCCATCGAGCTGCTTCGCAAGAACGCGGTTCGCGTGGCAGCGGGCAACGGGCCGGACGTGCCTTCACCGTGCATGTCGGTGTGCCGAATGGACATGCACACGGGCTTTTGCGAAGGCTGCATGCGTACGCTCGACGAGATCGCCGCATGGGGCCGCATGGGCGACGACGACAAGCGCGCAGTGTGGGCGCTGGTCGCCAAGCGCCTCGACGAGGAGAAGCCGTCATGAAGCGCATCACTTGCTATCTCGATTTCATCTCGCCTTACGCGTACCTGGCGTTCGAGACAATGCCGCAGGCGCTGCAAGGGCTCAGCTACGAGGTCGAATACAGGCCGGTGTTGTTCGCCGCGTTCCTCAAGGCAAACGGCCAGCTCGGCCCCGCGGAAATTCCGGGCAAGCGCGACTGGACGTATCGGCAAGTGCTGTGGATCGCACGCACCCACGGTGTCGACATGCAAATGCCGGCGTCGCATCCTTTCAATCCGCTTCCATTGCTGCGCCTTGCAGTCGCGTGCGGCGACAAGGGTGCCATGAACCGGCATGTCGCCGAGACGATATTCCGCCATGTGTGGCGCGGCCGCGCGGACGCAGCCGATGCAAAGCGCATCGAGCAATTGATGCGGCAGCTCGACCCGAAGCGCAATCCCGCGGGCGACGAGGTCAAGGCCGAGCTCAAGGCGAACACTGACGAGGCACTGGCGCGCGGAGCATTCGGTGTGCCGACGTTCGCTGTCGACGACAAATTGTTCTGGGGGTTCGATGCGCTGCCAATGTTGCGCGGCTACCTTGAAGGAGATGCTTGGTTCACGTCGACCGAATGGTCCGGCGTGGCCTCGATCCCCAGCGCCGTCGGGCGTGTGAACCCGAAGCCCGCCTGACCGTCATCTCGCATCGAAGACCAGCGTCGCGAAGCGGCTGCGCCATGCCGTGTCGCCATCGGGCTCGATCACGATCGTGCGCACCAGCCATTCGCCTGAAAAAGGCAAGGTCCACTCCACTTCGCCGTTTGCGTCGGTGCGCGACCACAAGCCGAGCGGATTGCGCTCGCTCACGAGTTCCACCGGCTGGTCATTGACGGGCCGACCCTGTGCGAAAAGCGCGAAGCGCGCCTTCGATCCTGTCGCGGGCGACGTGTCGCCCCGGGGAACGATTTCCAGGTCGAGGCCGGCAGGCCCCGGCGCCGCGCCCGGCGCGAGTTGCACACGCATGAATTTGCGATAGCGCTCGTGCCAGTCGATGCCCTGTGCGCGCAGCGCCTTCCAGCGCTCGCGCACAGATTGCGGGGGCTGTGCTTCCCTGAAATACACATCGACGATCTGTGGATCGAGGCTCACGTCGAATTCGTGCAGCTCGGCCCAGCATGCGTTGCCCTCGCAGGCACGTGCCTCGACGCTCTCCGGCGGCAACACGAGGTCCGCGCGCGGATAGCGCGTACCGGTGACGAGGGCAAGGCTGCCGCCGTCGCCGCGCACGAACCAGCTGTCGTGCGCGTGCGCGAGCGAGGCGCAGCCGGCCAGCAGCAGCGCGAGGGCGGCAGCTCTTGTCACCGCGGCTCGGCCGTCTCGCTGGAGGCGAGCGCGTCGGTCCCGGTTCGAAGCGGCTCGCCCGTTTCGTTCGTCGTCGACGCGATCGATGTGGCGAGTCCCGTGGCCGCATCGGGATCGCGAGTGGCGACGTTGGGCAGGTCGCTCGTCATCGCGGACGCGGCCGGCGGTGCATCTTCGTTGCCGCCTCCGCAAGCAGCGACCAGTGCGACACACGTGGCGATCGCAAGGCATGTGCGCATCATTGCGATCCCGGCAGCGGCGTATTGAGATACGGGAAGGCCGGCAGGAACGGAACCTGCGCCTGGTCGACGCCGTCGTGCACATTCAGCGAAGCGGCGCCCGCGGGAACGCTTGACGGCTTGCACGCGGACGTGATCGTCGTGCCGGGAATCGTGTTGAGGCCGAGCGCGTTGTTGTTGCCGTTGGCCATGCACAGGCCGCCGAGCATCGCAACGAGCGCGATGTCGACCACGTCGTCCTTCGGGCGCCGTCCATTGGGAAAGCCCGCGAAATCCGTGCCGCCGCTCTTGAGGCTGCCCACGATCGCCAGGCGATCCTGGTTTGCGAACGGCACGGGGCCGATCGCGGTGTTCAGGCGCAGCATCTCCGACGGCGTGACGACCGCAGGTTTGTTCACGCCAGTCACGCCGGTGAGAAACACCGTGGCGAGATCGGTGCGCGGCATGTTGGTCGGCGCGAGGCCGGCCGCGTTGCCGGTCAGCACGAGCCCAAGCAGCGCCGGCAGAGTCGGGTTCGTCACGTAGTCGAGGAACTGTGCGTCGTCCTGCGGTTTCGACGCGTTGAAGCGGTCCTTGTCTTTCAGGCCGATCACCACTTCGTTGACAAGCGGCTGGCCGAGGCGCGAGACCTGCGCCCATGATCCGCCCACGACTTCGCTGGTCTGGTAGCCCTCCTTGGGGATGGGCGAGACGACCTGGCCTTGACGCAAGCTTGCGGTGGTCCAGCCGCCTATCACGCTGTCGCCGCCGGCGGCCAGGCAGTCCTTGTGCACTTCGAGCGCGATGGACGTCACGTTGTGATCCTGGATCGAATTGGCGGCTGCCGCGTTGATGTTCGCCGGGTCCGTGATCACCGAAAGCGGCGCATTCACCAGGTCGAAGATCGGGCCGAGGTTGACGGCGAATCCTTCCTGCCGCTGGCCGACGAATACACGGCCATCATCCTTGCCGGCGGGGCAACCGGGAATCTTGATGTCGTGGATGTGCCTGGCGGCATACGCGGCATACGCAGCGCTGTTGCCGAGCGTCTTGACGCCGATGTAGTCGACGGGCTTCTCGAAAGTGGCGGAGCCGGTCGCCTTCTTCACCGGTGTGGCCACGCCCTTGCGACGGTCGCCGCGCACGAGCGTCACGGTGTAGGTCTCGCCCACATTCAGGTTGGGATCGGCCAGGCTCGAGACCGTGCCGGCCTGCATCAGCGGGATCGAGACGTTCTTTCCGCCGATGGGCAGCTGCACGTCCTTGAGCTTGTTCGTGAAGCGGAACTGGAAGGTCATGTCCTCCTTCGCGTCGCCGGTGTTGTCGATCTCGATTTCGTACAGCGCGTTCCCGTCCAGCGGGAAGTAATTGGGCCCGCCGTACGGGCTTTGCAGCGGCTGGTAGTTGGCGATGATCGTCACGTAGTCGCTGCGCCCGCCGGTGCCGTCGGCTGCGACGCCCTCGTAGCTGCGAAACATGTAGAAGTCCGAAGCGTCGACTTTCGGGGTCGTGGTGATCGACGGCGCTTCGCGATGGCTCGAGGCCAGGCTCGTGCCTGCTGCGAGAAGTGCGGTGGCGGCGAGGGCCAACGTGGAGAGATGGCGGGACGTATGCATGCGGTATGCTCCTTTGCAGTTGGGACGGCCGCAGTACGCAGCAGGATGCCGCCTCGGTTTCAATTGACCCCGCGCTGCGCCCGGCCATGAATCCGGACGCGCGTTCCCTGCGTAGGCAATGCATGGACAACGACCTGGACCGAACGCTCATCGCGCTCGTCGAATGCATCGCTCAGGTTTCGACGATGCCGCTCGCGCGGCGCGAGGATGCCTTCCGCCGCCTGTACGACCTGACCTCCGCGCGCCTGTACGGCGTGGCTGTGCGCATCACCGGCAATCGCGAGTGGGCGGAGGACGCGTTGCAGGATGCATATCTCTATATATGGCGGGTGGCGGACAGCTATCGCGCAACACTGGCGCCGCCCCTCGCATGGATGGGCGTGATCGTTCGCAGCCGCACGCTCGATTTCCTGAGGCGCCGCCAGGCCGAGCGGATCGACACCTCTCAGCCGTTCGATCCGGGTTCGGACGACACCCTGGCCAGCCCGGGCGCGGGCCCGATGGATACCGCCCAGGCCAGCGAACAAGCCTGGGCCCTGCACGAATGCCTTCGCAAACTCGAAGCCAAGCAGCGCGAAGCCGTCAGCCTTGCATACCTGCGCGACCTGTCGCATGGCGAACTGGCCGCGCAACTGCAGTTGCCCCTCGGAACCGTGAAGACATGGATCCGCCGCGGCATCGAGCAATTGCGCGGCTGCATGGCGCACTACGCGTAGGAGCCGGCCATGGACTTGATGCGACACCCCGACCTTGCCGACCGTCTCGCCGCGGCTTATGGGATGGGCACGCTGCGCGGTGCGGCCCGCCGCCGTTTCGAGGCGCAGGCGCGCGAAAGGCCCATGCTGCGTGCGCTCGCCATTGCGTGGCAGGAACGATTCGCCGCGATGACCGAGCTGCAGCCCGGGATCGCGCCCAGCCCGAATGTCTGGAAGAAGATCGCGCTCGAACTCGAGCGTCAACGCGATGCGGCTTCTCATGGGGCCTCGCGTGCGGCAGGGCGAAACGTGTCGGTGGGCCGCTGGCGAGTGTTGGCGATCGGCGGCGCGATTGCGACGTTTGCTGCTGCTGCGGTCGCAATCACGTTGTTCATGCAGGTGGACGATCGCGATGCGCAGCTTGCGCGGCTCGCACGCGACAGCCGGTCGCTGTCGCAGAAGAATGTGCAGCTCGCGTCGCAATTGCAGGCCTCGCCCGACATCCGCTATGTCGCGCTGCTTTCGGATGACCGCGCTGCCCCATCGGTGCTCGTCACGTTCGACCCCAAGCACAACACGCTCACGCTCAAGCGCTTGCGCGGTTTCAGCGAAGGCGAGGAGAAATCGCTGCAACTTTGGGCGCTGCCACCGGGCGGGGCACCCCAATCGCTGGGCGTGCTCCCGAAGGGCGGCGTGGCCAAGCTCACTGCGGCCGAGGGGCAACTGCGCGAAGCGCCCGCACTGGCGATCAGCCTTGAGCCGAGGGGCGGAGTTCCGGGCGAGCGAGGACCGACGGGCCCGGTTCTGTTCAAAGGCCCCGTCGTTCCGACTTCCTGATCACATCACCGAAGGGGCGCGCGCCGCCCGCAGGAGCCGTGCGGGCAGCCAGCGTTCAAATTCGGGAACGAGCGCGGCGATTCTTTCGCTGGCGCGCGATTCGCAGTGCTGGTGCGCGACGATATGAAAGAGCTCGACCCGCGCAAGCCACAAATCCTGAGCGGAGCGCACACGCAGGACACGCGCGCGCAGCCGGTCGCAGTCCTCGCTCTGGCAATCGGCGATGGCCAGGAGCATCCTTCGCCGCAGCGCGTCGAGTTCGCGCGGGCCGGCCACCGAGACACTGAATCCGAAAGTGCTGCTGGGCAGTAATGAAGACCATCGAAACATTGGGGCCTGCTTTCAGCGACGGAAACGCCCGTCGACGCCGATGATCGAGAGGTCGGCGAATTCCAGGCCGGTGTGGTCAGTGGGGCTGTAGCTCACGTCAAGGCCGCCGAGGTCGAATTTCTTCATGCTTTCGAGCGCGGCAAGGACCTTCGCGCGCGTGGGCTTCGGCGATGCGCGGCGCAGCGCTTCCACCAGCACCTTCGCGCCGGCGAACCCTTCGAGGATGGCGGGCGAGAGCTCCTGCAAACCGGCTTCCTTGGCGATCGACACCGCCTCCAGCACGAGCGGATATGCATACGAGCGCTCGTACGGGAACACCTGCGTGACGATCACGCCCTTGCCCGCGTCGCCGAGCGCCTTGATGAAGCCGCCCGATGCGTTGTTCGACAGCGTGACGACTTGCGCCGCCGAGCCC
>Ga0265314_10003478_pt1 | contig 15211 bp, 10 predicted proteins | sample 4126metaG_FD_203106 | JGI IMG/M metagenome (GOLD analysis project Ga0265314, IMG submission 203106) | Rhizosphere microbial communities from Carex aquatilis grown in University of Washington, Seatle, WA, United States - 4-1-26 metaG | ecosystem: Host-associated > Plants > Roots > Rhizosphere >... | reverse complement strand
GGATTTATCGAGGCAACGCGCGAGGCCGATATCCGCACGCCCTTGACGCGCGCGATCCTGAACGACGCCGACCTCCAAGACGCGATGAGCGAGATTGGATTTCCGTCGGTCCTCAAGGCGGACGGGACCTGGGGCGGCGACGGCGTCGTCATAGTGAACGATCGCGAAGAGGCGATCGCGGCCTATCGCAGGCTGTCCAGTCCACCGTCTCTGCTGCGCAATCTGGTGCGCGCCATCCGCCGCTCCGACGCACATTTTTTGCGCGCGGCGCTGGAAGTGAAAACGCCCGCCATCAGCATGCAGCAATTCATTCCCGGCAAGCTGGCGACGACGTCCTTCGCGTGCTGGCAGGGAAAACTGCTTGCCGCAAACCATTTCGAAACGCTCGCCGCGCAGGAGGCGAACGGCCCTGCCAGCGTCCTGCGCCGCATCGAAAACGATCAAATGGGCGAAGCTGCGGCGCGCGTGGCCGCGCGGTTCGAACTCAGCGGTCTGCATGGCCTCGACTATATCCGCGATGCGCAGGGCCAGGCGTATCTCATCGAGATCAATCCGCGCAGCCCGCAATCGAGCTATCTCAGCTTCGGATCCGGACACGACCTGGTCTGCGCGCTCGCCGCGAAAGTGGACTGCAAGGCGCACGCGCCGCGCCCACGCATCGCCAGCGATGTCGTCGCGCTCTTTCCGCAGGAATGGATGCGCGATCCCGGAAGCCCCTATCTGACCACGGCTTTCCACGATGTGCCGTGGGACGATCCGGCCCTGATCCACGCCTGGATGGAATCGCGGGCGGCCCGTCCGGCGCTGGAGAAATGGCGCGCCTTCATGGCGAACAACGGCCTTGCGGCGCAATCTTAAAGCCCATTTCCACTAACCGTTGTTAACCATTCTGCAGTGGCTGGCGGGGTTAAATCGGCCCGTCTGGCTTTGAGAGAGGCGGGCCCGCCTCTCTCAAAGTGTCACGGCGGTACGGAAGGCGATGGCGTTTAGCGATACCCCAACATCTACCGGCGCACGCGCGGCCGGAGAGGACGACGCTGGCGTATTCCGCTTCAGCGATCTGGTTCGCGTGGGCGCCAGGCGCATGGCCCTCATTCTCACGACCGCCACCGTCATCGTCGCGGCGACGATCATCGCCCTGCTGCTCTGGCCTTCCACCTATTCCGCTTCCACTTTGGTGATGCTGGATCAGCGCACCAACAATGTCGCCCAGAACAGCTCGGTCCTGTCGTCGCTACCGACCGATCCGGTCTCGGTGCAGAATCAAATCCAGATTCTGACCTCGCGCGATCTCGCCGCGCGCGTCATCGCCGATCTCAAGCTCTATGAGGATCCGGAATTCGCCAAGCCGGACACCATCACCGGCGAAATGCCCAGCGCCGACGCGGTGATCGACAATTTCGAGCGCCATCTGACCGTCGAAGCGGTGGGGCTTTCAACGACCATCAGCATCACGTTCAAATCCAGTGATGCGAAGAAGGCGGCCGCCATCGCCAACGCGCTCGCTTCCGCCTATCTCGCCGATCAGGTGGACTATCAGGACGAAGCCACGCGCCAGACGACGACATGGCTGCTCGACCGCATCCATTCTCTCGCCCGTCAGGTGCAGGGCGCGGAAATGGCGGTGCAGCAATATCGCGCGCAGAACAACCTCACCGACATGGAAGGCGGAACCTCGCTCATCGACCAGCAGCTCATGGCCGAAAGCGCGGCGTTGGTGCAGGCAAAATCCGATCTCGCGCAGAAGCAGGCGATCTCGTCGCATGTGAATTCCATGATCGCGACCGGACAGGGCGCGGATGTCTCGCAAGTCGTCTCGTCGCCCCTGATCATCCAGTTGCGCACGCAGGAAGCGGATATTCTGCGCCAGGAAGCGCAGTTCGCATCGAAATACGGCCCGCGCCACCCCAAGATGGTGGATATCGAATCGCAGAAGGAGAACCTGCAGGACAAGATCACGCAGGAAGCCATGCGCATCGGTGGATCGGCGGCAAACGACGTCGCGGTGGCGCGCGCCAATGTCGGATCGCTGGCGGCCAGCCTCAACGCGCTGGAGAAGAACGCGAGCGCCGACAGCCTGAAGCGCGTGAAGCTGAAGGCGCTGGAAGCCAATGCCACGTCCACGCGGACGATGTACGAAGCTTTCGTCACGCGCCTGCGCGAAACGCAGGGCGCGGTGGGCCTGCCGAGCGCACGCGTCATTTCCACCGCCGCCGTTCCGGAACATCCCAGCTCGCCCAAACGCACGCTGATTGCCGCCGCTTCCATCCCCGTGGGATTGCTGATCGGCCTCCTGCTGGCGTTGATCGCGGAACGCACCAGCCCCGCCGTCGAATATCGGCCGCGCCCGACATGGCAGCCCGCGCCCGCCACGGTTTCCGCCGCGCCCGTCGTCGATCCCCTGCGCGGCGCGACCTTGCTGGGCGACATCCCGGATTATGAGTCCCTGCGCGCAGCCGACGTAATCCTCGACAGGCCCTACGACATCTATTCGCGCTCGGTGGACGCGCTGCTCACGCGCCTTGCGCCGCAGACGCGGGGCGTCGGCGGCAAAGTGATCGCGCTCACCGCCGCCGATCAGAGCGAAGGCCGCACGGCCCTCGCGACCGCGCTCGCGCGCGCAGCGGCACAACGCGGGCTTCGCGCCATCGTCATCGACAGCGATTTCCAGATGCCCCGCGCTGCGCAGGCGATGGGACTGCATCCGGGCGATCTCGGATTGCAGGATGTTCTTTCGGGCACTTCGCCGCTCAGCCAAAGCCTCGCGCGCGACAGCCGCTCATCGGCGCTGCTGCTGTCGCCGGCGCGGCTGCACGGATCGAACGGTCAGTTTTTGAGTGCGCTGCCGCAGCTCATCACCTATCTGAAGCGCAGCTTCGATCTGGTCATCGTGGATTGCCCGGCGCCCGGCTATGCCAGCGCCTCGCGCTACTTCCTGCCGCTCAGCGATGCCGCGGTGCTGGTGGTGCGCTGGCAATCGACGCCCCGCGCAGCGGTGGCGCAGACCATCGACACCTTGCAGGCCCTGCGCGTCCCCGCCACGGGCGTGGTGTTCGCGCGCTAGACGTCCACAATTCACTGGCTGGAACCGCCCCAGTCTCTATAGTCGCGGACCATGAGACGCGATCTTTCCGCCCCTGCGGGCACCGTTCACCGCCGTACCATCGCTAGCAAAATCCTCCGGCAAGAGACACTCGGCGATCCGACTGAGCGCCTGATCGACATCTATGTTCCAGCCGGTCATGACGGTCGCGGGCTTCCGCTCCTGGTCGATATTGTCGGCTTCACCGCCGGCGGGCCCGTGCATACCAATTGGAAGAATTTCGGCGAGAATTTGCCCGAGCGCCTCGACCGTCTGATCGCCAGCGGTGCGATGCCGCCTTGCGCCGTGGCGTTCCCCGACTGCTTCACGAAACTGGGCGGCAACCAGTACATCAACAGCGAAGGCACCGGCCGCTGGGCGGATTTCCTGATGCAAGAAGCCGTACCGTCCGTCGAAAAGGAGTTCGGCTGCGGCGGCTTTGGCCATCGCGGAATCTTCGGCAAGAGCTCCGGCGGCTATGGCGCGATGGTCCACGCCCTGCTCTACCCCGATTTCTGGTCGGCGGCGGCTGTCCATTCCGGCGACATGGGGTTCGAGCTTCTCTACCGCCACGAATTTCCGGTCGTGCTGCGCGCGCTGGCAGCCGTCGGCGGAAATCCGAAAATCTGGCTGGAAAAGTTCTTCGCCGCGCAGAAGACGAAGGATTCCGACGTCCACGTCATCATGATCCTGTGTCAGGCCGCGACCTTCGATCCCGACACATCGGCTTACATGAACGTCCGTTTGCCGGTCGATCCGCACACCTGCGAATTCATTGCGGAGCGCTGGAATAACTGGCTGGCGTGGGACCCGCTGACAATCGCGGAAAAGCGCGCCGACGATCTCAAGAAATTGAAGATGCTCTATATCGATTGCGGCGACACCGACCAGTACAACCTCATCTATGGCGCGCGGCGCATGCACGCGCTTCTGGAAAAGCGCAGCGTCGCGCATGTCTATGAGGAATTTCCCGACAACCACTCTTCCGTCGATTACCGGATGGATAGGAGCCTGCCACTGCTCGCAAAGGCACTGACGCAATGATCGATACCAACAAGCTCAAGCATTTCTGCGACACCCAATGGGACGATTCCATCCTCCCCTCCATCACCGAATATATCCGCATTCCCAACAAGTCGCCGGCCTTCGACCCCAAATGGGCCGAGCATGGCTATATGGATCAGGCGGTATCGCTGATGGAGAAATGGGCGCGCGAGAAAATTGCCGCTATCAAAGGCGCAAAGCTGGACGTCATCCGATTGGAGGACCGCACGCCGCTGATCTTCATCGATCTTCCGGGCAGCAAGAACGACGACACGGTTCTGCTCTACGGCCACCTCGACAAGCAGCCCGAAATGAAAGGCTGGTTCGAAGGCTTTGGCCCGTGGGAGCCGCGCCGCGACGGCGACAAGCTCTATGGCCGCGGCTCCGCCGATGACGGCTATGCGATCTATGCCTCCATCACCGCCTTGCTGGCGCTGCAGGACCAGAACCTGCCGCGCGCGCGTTGCGTGATCCTGATCGAGGCCTGCGAAGAGTCCGGCAGCTACGATCTTCCGTTCTATATCGATCATCTTGCGGACCGGCTCGGACAGCCATCGCTGGTCGTGTGCCTGGACTCCGGTTGCGGAAATTACGATCAGCTCTGGCTCACCACCTCCTTGCGCGGCATCGCGATGGGCGTGCTGAATGTGCGCGTGCTCACCGAGGGCGTTCATTCGGGCGATGCGTCCGGGATCGTGCCATCTTCTTTCCGCATCACCCGCAACCTGTTGTCGCGCGTCGAAGACGAAGCGACCGGCGCGATCAAGCTCCAGGACCTTTATGTGCAGGTGCCGCCGCAGCGCATCGAACAGGCGAAACAGGCCGCGCAGATTCTGGGCAAGGAAGTGTTCAACAAGCTTCCCTTCGCCGGCGCCACGCGGCCGATGTCGGAAGACCTGACCGATCTGGTGCTCAACCGCACCTGGCGTCCGCAACTGGCGATCACCGCGATCGACGGATATCCCTTGCCGGAGAATGGCGGCAATGTGCTGCTGCCCTACTCTTCCACCAAACTTTCTTTCCGCCTGCCGCCGACGGCAGACGCCGACAAGGCGACCGCGCTGATCAAGACGACGCTCGAAACCAATCCGCCCTATGGCGCGGAAGTCGAATTCGATGCGGAGCACGGCCAGAGCGGATGGGAAGCGCCCGCGCTTGCGCCATGGCTGGAGAAATCCATCGACACGGCGTCGCGCATGGCGTTCGGCAAACCGGCGGCTTACATGGGCGAAGGCGGAAGCATTCCCTTCATGGGCATGCTGGGCGAAAAATTTCCCAAGACGCAATTCGTCATCACCGGCGTGCTGGGTCCGCATTCCAATGCGCATGGACCAAACGAATTCCTGCACATCCCGACGGCCAAGAAAGTGACGGCCTCGATTGCGCAGATTGTTGCAGATCATTACGCGCGAAGCTGACAAAAATCTTCTTTCTTCATTTCTTTCAACGACTTATGCTTGAAATAACTATTTCCTATTTCAGGAATAATTAGCTTGACACCGTAACGGTGGTCCCGTACATTTCTCCCAATTCTGGAATTGCGCCTAGTGGAAAGCCCCGCCCCAAACGCGGGGCTTTTCCACGTTTGCGTGAATTGCGGCAGGCCATGCGGCATGCACAATCCGCGCGGCACAAAAGTTTCTCGGGAGATGTGACATGAACACCGGATGGATTCGCGGCGCGCTCGCCGCTGCGCTGCTCGCGGGCGCCGCCACGCTCGCACTCGCCGCCGACAAGCCGATCTACGGCGCCTGGGGCCTCGATACGGCCGGCATGGACAAGACGGTGAAGCCCGGCGACGACTTCTTTCGCTACGCGAACGGCACATGGCTCGACAGCCATGCGATCCCCGCCGACAAGCCGGCCGTCACCTTGCGGCTCGAAATGACGGATCGCACCGAGGCGCGCCTGCACGACATGCTGGAAGCCGCCGCCGCGAAGACGCCGCATCAGCCAAGCGATCTCGAAGGCAAGGCCGGCGCCTTCTACAAGGCCTTCATGGATGACGCGCATATCGAGCAGCTCGGCGCCAAGCCGATCGCGCCAGAACTCGATGCCATCCGTGCGGCGACGACACGCGAAGCCCTCGCCGCTCTCATGGGCAAGGACAATGCCGATTTTTATGGAACGCTTTACAACTTCGGCATCGACGTCGATCTGAAGGATCCCAAGCGCTACGCCATTTATCTCAGCCAGAGCGGCCTCGGCCTGCCCGACCGCGACTATTATCTGCAGAAGGATTTCGCGCCAGCCAAAGCCCGATATCAGGCCTATGTCGCGCAGCTTCTGCATCTGATCGGCTGGAAGAACCCCGATGCGCGCGCCAGGGACGTTGTCGATTTCGAAACCAAAATCGCCGACGCCAGCTGGACCAAGGTTCAGGAGCGCGATCTCAACGCGGTCTATAATCCGGTGAACACCGCCGATCTCGACAAATTCGCGCCCGGCTTCAACTGGGACGCGCTCCTCAAGGGTGCGGGGCTTTCCAAAGTCGACCGCGTCGTCGTGGCCGAGAAGACGGCGTTCCCGAAACTCGCGGCAATCTATGGCACCGCGCCGCTGGAGACGATCAAGGCGTGGCACGCGTTCCATGTCGCGGACAACGCGGCGCCCTATCTCTCCAAACCGTTCACCGACGCCTATTTCGACATGCACGACAAGACGCTGTCAGGCCAGGCGCAGCAGCGCATACGCTGGAAGCGCGCCATCACGGCGGTGAGCGGCGATGATTTCGGCGTGGGTGCGCGCTTCGGCACCTTCGGCACGATGGGCTTCGGTGTCGGTGAACTCTATACCGCCAAATATTTCGGACCCGATGCAAAAGCCAAGATTGAGGGGCTGGTACGCAATCTTCTCGCGGCCTATCGCGTGCGCCTGCAAAATCTCGACTGGATGGGCGCGGCCACCAAGGTGGAAGCGATCAAAAAGCTCGACACTTACACCATCAAGGTGGGCTATCCCGATCATCCGCGCGATTATTCGAGCCTCGTCGTCACCGATGACGATCTCATCGGCGATGTCCGCCGCGCCGGCGCGGCCGATTGGGCGTTTTATGCAGGACGCTACAGCGGCCCGGTGGATCGCACGGACTGGCAGATGACGCCGCAGACCAACGACGCCTATAACGGCTCGCTGCGCGACATCGTCTTCCCCGCCGGCATTCTGCAGGCGCCGATCTTCGATGCGAATGCGGATCCGGCCATCAATTATGGCGCCGTGGGCGGCGTCATCGGCCACGAGCTGACGCATGGCTTCGACGATCAGGGCCGCAAGATCGACGCGGACGGCAAATTGCGCGACTGGTGGACCAAGGACGACGCGGCGAAGTTCGAAGCGCGCGCGGCTGTGCTGGGCGCGCAATATTCCGGCTTTCAGCCACTCCCCGGCGTGCATGTGAACGGCGATCTGACGATGGGCGAGAACATCGCCGATCTCGGCGGCCTGACGCTTGCGCTCGATGCCTATCATGCCTCGCTGAACGGAAAGCGCGCGCCGGTGATCGACGGGTTGACCGGCGATCAGCGCGTGTTCCTCGGCTGGGCGCAAGCATGGCGCGGAAAGGTCTCGGACGATTATGTGAAAAAGCAGGTCGTCAGCGACCCGCACAGTCCGCGCCAGTTCCGCGTGAACGGTCCGGCGCGCAATATCGAAGCGTGGTACGCTTCATTCGGCGTGAAGCCGGACGACAAGCTTTATGTCGCCCCCGACAAGCGGGTGCACATCTGGTGACGATTGCCGGCCTGGCGTGTTGAATCCGGACAAAGGAGACAAACCGCGATGTCTGACCGGTTGCGCCAGTTCCCGAACGCAAAGGAGATGTTCTCCGCGCTTGCCGATGAGATCGTCGTGCGCCTGAAAAGCGCCGTCGCGTCGCAGGGACGGGCCAGCCTTGTCGTGTCCGGCGGCACGACGCCGGAGGCTCTGTTCGCGGATCTTTCGGAACGCGACGCGCCCTGGGACAAGGTGTGGATCACGATTTCCGACGAGCGCTGGATCGCGCCCAGCGAAGACGGCAGCAATGAAAAAATGGTGCGCGCAAAGCTTCTGCGCGGAAAAGCGGCGGCGGCGCATTTCGTGTCGTTGAAGACGGACGACGCCAGGCCGCAAGGCGGACAGGCGACAGTCGAGTCGCGGATCGCGGCGATGCCGAAGCCTTTCGACATTCTTTTGGTGGGCGTGGGCAATGACGGACACATCGCCTCGCTCTATCCGGACTCGCCGGAGCTCAAGGCGATCCTGGACACCAAATCGCCCGCACTCGTTCATGCGGTCCATGCCGAGAGTGCGGCCGCCACGGGTGATCGCATGACGCTGACCTTGCGCGCGATTCTGGACTCCAAATGGATCGTCATCCTCATCAAAGGCGACGAGAAGATGAAAACCTACACACTGGCGAAGAGCGGCGGCGACGTCTCCAAAATGCCGGTGCGCGCGCTGCTTGGCCAATCTGCCGTGCCCGTGGAAACCTTCTGGTCACCATAACCGGCAAAAGCGGCGCTAAATTTTTGGACAGGAATTGGCGCGCCCGAAAGGATTCGAACCTCTGACCCCCAGATTCGTAGTCTGGTGCTCTATCCAGCTGAGCTACGGGCGCGCATGTCGCGAGGGCGCGCAACCTATTCAGCGGAAACCCCGATGGCAACCCTCTTTGGCGCGTGATGGAAGCCTGGGCTTGTCGACGTGGCCGCAGGGATAGGGGGGCCGGCCGAACCCCCATCGGCGTTCGGGATACACCGGCCAAGTCCCCGTCCGGCCCACGAAATTTCCCCCAACCTGCGCTATCGCGCGGCCTTGTCGGGGCTTGATTGCGTGGTTAAGACTGCGATGCCCGCCTTGTCGTTCTCGTAGAGGTTTGGGCTGGGGCAATGCGTTCGGGCGCAATCAGCGCCGGGGGGCGGTTCAAACCGCCCGAGCGGAGACAAGACAGATGTTGAGAATGGCGGACTCGCGGCGGGTTTTGACGCTGATCCTGGCAGCGGCGGCATTCGGCCTGGCAAGCTGCGGCAGCGTCGATGACGCCATGTTCGGCGGCGACTCGGGCGGCGATCAATCTGCGCCGGCGAGCAGTTCTGCGCCGGGCACACTGCCGTCGGCAGACAGCGCTCCGACCGCAAGCGGTTCATCCATGCCCGGAACGCTTCCGGGCAGTGGCGCGAGCATCGCGGCCGGCTCCGGCGTTTCCATCACCCCCGTCGCGATCGAGCCGGGCACCGACACGGGAACGGCCGTCGGCCAGAAAGTGGCGCAGCTTCGCTCAGATGTCGCGGGCTTGCAGGACAAGATCGTCGCCAGCGCCCAGCAGCTTTCCGATCTGCGCGGCCAGGCCGGCGCCTCGGCAGCTTCCTATCATGAAACCAAGGCGCGCATCACGACGCATCTGCAGATGGGCACCACGCGCGGCAATCCCGAACTGGTGGCGCAATGGAATTCCGCGCAGACCTCGCTCGATGAGCTGACCACCAACATCAATGCGCTCAACGCGCTCGGAACCGCCGTCTCCGGCGATGCCTCGCGCGCCCATTTCGATCTGGACACGATCCAGTCCACCTACAATGTCTCCGGCGCGGTCGATGAAGATCATCGCCAGCTTTCCGTCCTGGAAGACGAGACGGACCAAACCGTCGTGTTGATCGACCGCCTGATGCGTCAGATCTCCGAAGATGTGCAGCGCCAGACGGCCTATGTTGCCAATGAGCGCGCCAATCTGACGACGCTCGCCAGCGCCATCAAGAACGGCGAACTTTATGGGTCGGAGCTTGGCGCGCCGATGCTGGCGTCCACTTCTGCGCCTGCGAGCTATGGCGCGACACCGAGCGGCGCGGCCCTCGTGACCATCCGCTTCGACCATCCGGGCGTGGAGTATCAGCAGATCCTCTACACGGCGCTCAGCCAGGCCTTGCAGGCGCGCCCTGGCGCGGGCTTCGACATCGTGGCGGTCTCGCCGACGCGCGGAACCGCGTCGTCCGTGCAGCTGGCGCAGTCCAGCGCACGCCGCCATGCGCAGGATGTGATGCGGTCGATGACCGACATGGGCGTCCCCGCCACCCGGCTTGGGATCTCATCGTCCACCGATCCATCGATCTCTTCCAGCGAAGTGCGCGTCTTCGTGCGCTAGGCCGCAAAGGACGAAACAAACAAAAGGCGCGGGAAATATCCCGCGCCTTTTTCGTTTCCAGGTTTTCCTAAACGTATTTTTTGAACCAGGCCAGCATCTCGCCCCAGGCCTGCTTTGCATCCTTCTTATTGTAGGATGGGCGATAGTCGGCGAAGAAGCCGTGCTGCGCATCCGGGAAGAGTTCGAGCTTGAAGTTTGTCTTGCCGGCACCGTGAAGCGCGCCGCGCATCTCTTCGATGTCGGCTATTTTGATTCCCTTGTCCTGTCCGCCATAGAAAGCGAGGACGGGCGCATTGATGTCCGCCGCCAAATCCAGCGGATATTCCGGACGCAGCGGACTGACCGGCGATGGCCCGCGCAGGCCGCCATAGAACGCGACGCCTGCCTTCAGTTTCGGATTGTGCGCGGCATAGAGCCAGACGATACGTCCGCCCCAGCAGAAGCCGGTGATGCCCAGATGTTCGATGTTCGCACCATCGCCCGATGCGAAAGCGGTGGCGGCATCCAGATCGCTCATCACTTCCGCATCCGGCACTTTCGAGACCACATCGTTGAACAGATCTTTCAGGTGATCCATGTCGTATTTGCCGGGATCGCCCTGGCGCGCATAAAGCGACGGCGCGATGGCGTAATATCCCTGATGTGCGAACCGGCGGCAGATGTCACGGATATGCTCGTGCACACCGAACACTTCCTGCACCACCAGAATGACGGGCAGGTTGGTTTTGCCGGAAGGCTTGGCGCGATAGCCGGGGATCTTTCCATCCGAAACCGGAATGCTGACTTCCCCGGCATCCAATCCGTTCGCATCGGTCACGATGGTTGCTGCGTTCAGCGGCCCGGTGGCTAGCGTGAAACCGGCGACGAGCCCCGTCGCCGCGAATGTACGGCGCGTGATGGGCGCTGCGAAATCCTTGTCCAAGAATACCTCCCCGCGAATATTTGCGTCTTGCCAAGTCTGACAATGGCGGTGACGCTATCGCCCGGCTCGGTCATCGAAAAGAGAACAGAATGAATTTCCGCATAGTTTTCGCTGTATTTGCATCGTTGCTGACCGTCGGCGCAGCTCAGGCAGATCCGCCCGTGGCCAAGAAGCACATGATCGTCACCGACAGTCCGTTCGCGACCGATGCGGGACTTCAGATGCTGCGCGGGGGCGGATCGGCAGTGGATGCCGCCATCGCTGCACAGATGATGCTGACATTGGTGGAGCCGGAATCCACCGGAATCGGCGGCGGCGCGTTCGTCGTCTTGTTCGATCCCAAAGCAAAGAAGGTCACGACATTCGATGGCCGCGAGATGGCGCCGGCATCTGCCACGCCCGGCATGTTCCTGGATGCGAACGGCAAACCGTTGGCGCATGGCGATGCGATCCCCGGCGGTCTCTCTGTCGGTGTTCCCGGCGACGTCGCGATGTTGTGGCTGGCGCACCAGAGATATGGAAAGCTACCCTGGGCGAAACTGTTCGCGCCTGCGATCGCGCTCGCCGAGAAGGGCTTTCCGGTCCCCAAAAAGCTTGCGATGGCGCTGCGCGAATATCCGCAGCTCGCGAAGATGCCCGACATCAGAGCTTATTTTTACAAGGCTGACGGAGCGCCCTATGCCGAAGGCGAAATCCTGAAGAACCCGGAACTTGCCGACACGCTGCGCGTCATCGCCAAGACTGGGCCAAAGGCCTTCTATGAAGGCCCGATCGCGCAGGCCATCGTGGACAAGGTGCAGCATGCGCCGGTCCATCCCGCCGGCATGACGCTCGACGATCTGAAGAATTACGTCGCAAAGGAGCGGCCGGCGGTATGCGGCACCTATCGCACATACCGACTCTGCTCGATGGGGCCGCCAAGCTCCGGCGGCGTGGCCGTGATCCAGATCCTCGACATGCTGGAACGGTTCCCGTCGAAGGACCTGCAGCCCGGCACGCTCAGCCAGGCGCATCTCTTCACGCAGGCGAGCCGGCTCGCCTTCGCCGACCGCGCGAAATACATGGCCGATTCCGATTTCATCCCGGTGCCGTTGGATGGTCTCACCGATCGCGGCTACACCACCGACCGCTCCAGGCTCATCGATCCGACAAAGGACATGGGCAAGGCGGAAGCGGGTTCTCCACCCGTGAAGCACGCAAGTCTCGACTACGCCCCGCACCGTTCGCCGCAGCCACAAGGCACCAGCCATCTTTCCATCGTGGATGACAGCGGCGAAGCGGTGGCCATGACGACGACGGTGGAATCGATCCTCGGCTCCAAGCTGATGGCCAAGGGCTTCGTCCTCAACAATCAGCTCACCGATTTCTCCCTCGATCCCGTTATTGATGGAAAGCCGGTGGCCAATGCCCCCGCGCCAAAGAAGCGTCCTCTCTCGGCCATGTCGCCGACAATCGTTTTCGACGCGAAGGGCAAGTTCAAGATCGCCACCGGATCGCCGGGCGGCCCATTTATCATCGACTACACGGCGCAATCGATCATCAACCTGATCGACGGTCGCGAGATGCCGGCGCAGGCTTCGGCTGAGCCGCATGTCTCCAATCTCAACTCGCCGACGCTGATAGAAAAGGATACATCCGCTGAAAAGCTCATTCCGCAGCTTGAGGCGATGGGACATCAGGTGGCCGAGCCGATGGTGGAACAGAGCGGCGTCAACATCATCGAGCGGGTGAAAGGCGGCTATCTCGGGGCGGCGGATCCGCGGCGCGACGGCAACGCGCGCGGCGACTAGAGCGTCGCCACCGCGAAAAGGCGCGAAAACGGAAACAGCGTCTTGCCGTCCGCGCGACGGGGATAAACGACGTTGAGCCGGGCCTTGTATTCGGTCACGAAACGCTCGCGCTCGCCTGCGTCCAGGGCGTCGAGATAGGGGCGCAGGCCCGTGCCGCTCACCCATTTGAACACGGCGTCCTCGCCCTCAAGGACATGCAGATATTCTGTGGTCCAGATGTCCACCGTCGTGGCGTGTGCCGCAAGAATATCGAAGTATGTCTGCGCCTTCTCCACGAAGATGCCGCGCACCCTGGCGAGCTTCTCCGCCCACGGCCCTTGCGCCGCCACATCGCGCATCAGTGTGTGCGAGGGCGCATATTGGTTGTTGGGCACCTGGAAGGCGAACACGCCGCCTTTGCCGACGAAGCCCATCAGGCGCGGCAAAAGCGCATGATGATCGGGCAGCCATTGATAGGTGGCGTTGGAGAAAATCACATCGTAGCGCGTATCCGGCTGCCATGACGCCAGATCGGCGAGAATGAAATCCGCTTCCACGCCGGACCTTTTCGCCGTGGCGATCATCTCCGGCGAAGCGTCGATGCCTTCGATCTTCGCATCCGGCCAGCGCTGGACAAGAAGCGCGGTGGAATTGCCGGGACCGCAGCCGAGATCGGCGATGCGCTCGGGATTTTCGCTTGATATGCGCGCGAGCAGTTCGGCGGCCGGCCTTGTGCGCTCGTCGGCAAAGGCGAGATAGGTGGAAGGGTTCCAGGTCATTGTTCTCTGTCCGGAATGGTCACGCGAAACAGCGTGCCGGTTGCGTCGCTCTTCTCCAGCGAAACATCGCCACCATGCGCGTGGGCGAGATCGTGGGCGATGGCGAGGCCAAGGCCGGAGCCGCCGGTGCGCGTGGTGCCTGCAAAAGGTTGAAACAGGCGCTCGCGGATTTTTTCGGGAATGCCCGCGCCATCATCGGCAATATCAATATGCGTGGCATTGCCCTCGCGCGCAGCGGTGACGCGGATGGTGCCGCCCTTCTCCGCCAGCGCCTCGCCCGCGTTGCGCAGAATGTTGAGCAGGATGCGAAAAAGCTGTGCCGCATCGGCATCGATCTCGATCGTGTCGCTGACGCGATCGTCGGGCGTGATGCGCTCCTTGCCCGAAAGCGCCGCTTCGAGCGCCTCCTCTACGACAGGCTTGACGCGAATGCTGCGGCGCTGCGGCGGATGCTCGTCGGCGCGGCCATAGCGCAATGTGTTCGTCGCCAGGGCCACGGCATGATCGATCGAAGATACAAGACGCGGCGCCAACCGCTGCACCGACGGGTCTTCGCTCTTGGACAATTGGTCGGACGCGAGTTGCGCGCTCGAGAGGATGTTGCGCAGGTCGTGCTGGATTTTCGCCACCGCCGTTCCCAAGGCTGCCAGCCTCGCGCGCTGGTGCAGCGAGGCGTAGATGTCCTGCTGCATCGAGCCCAGTTCGCGTTCCGCAATTCCGATCTCGTCCTGCCGCGACGAAGCCGTGACGATGCGGCTGGCGTCTTCCGGATTGGCACGGAAGTTCACCATTGCGCGGGTTATGTGCCGCATGGGACGCACCAGCACGAGGTAAAGACTGATGAACACCAGGATGCCCGTGACAATGGAGATCAGGAACGCCAGCAAAACCACGCCCCAGGCATACGACTTGAGTTGCGCATGGATCGGCTTCTCGTTGAGGATGACTTCCACGGCTTCCGCGCCCTTGATCCGGGTAGGCGCGATGACATGCAGGATGCGCGCGCCGCCGGCGAAGAGACAGTCCATGCCGTTGATCATATCGGCGATCAGCCCGGCCTTGCGCAGATCGATCGTCACGTCGATTTTCGACGGCGTCTCGTTCGAGAGAAAGATTTCGCGCTGGTCGGGGCGCGGCAGCAGCACGGCGATGGCGCCGGCGCGGGTGAGAAGTTGCGCGCGCAGGGCCGGCGACAATCCGTTCTGCGGTTCGGTGAAAGGCAGGACCGCGATCTCGGCGGATTCCACCTGCCGATCAAGCAAGCTTCGATGGTAGCGCCCAACCGAGGGCACGAAGATCGCCACCTGGGTCAGCATCACATAGAGGATGGTGAGCAGCAGCAGCCGCCCGGACAGGCTGTGGGCGACAAGAGCCCAGCCCTCCGCAAGCCTTGTGCGTCCGTGTCCCGCCATCCCCGCCATGAAGACCGAAGATGGGGACTAAATGAAGCCACGAAAAGGCAAATCCGGTCTGTTCACGCGGATTTTAGGAATAAAATGG
>Ga0265314_10003477_pt1 | contig 15211 bp, 7 predicted proteins | sample 4126metaG_FD_203106 | JGI IMG/M metagenome (GOLD analysis project Ga0265314, IMG submission 203106) | Rhizosphere microbial communities from Carex aquatilis grown in University of Washington, Seatle, WA, United States - 4-1-26 metaG | ecosystem: Host-associated > Plants > Roots > Rhizosphere >... | reverse complement strand
TGATTGATTCGACGTATTCTTGTTCTTCTTTTGCCGGATTTGTATCATCGAAACGCAAGTTACAAAAACCGCTGTAATCTCTCGCGAGTCCGAAATTGAGGCATATCGATTTCGCATGTCCGATGTGAAGGTACCCGTTAGGTTCGGGAGGGAACCGTGTATGCACCTTTCCGCCAAATTTATTTGTTTTCAAGTCATGGTCGATGATTTCGCGGACGAAGTTTTTCCGCTCCGGCAGTTCGCCGCTGGTTTTATCGTCATCAACGCTCTTTTGTTTCTCAATCGTTGTCATGATAATCTTTCAATTGCTAAACTGATTCTCCTTATCGTTTCTTCTTTACCGAGAACGAAAAGAATATCAAATAATCCGGGGCCTGAACCCACTCCTGATACCGCCAGGCGCAAGGGGTGAATCAAGTCGCTATTGCTGGCCTTCATCGCCGCTGCTGCCCGGTGAAGCGCTGCTTCATAGTCTTCCTTTTTCGGGTTTTCAAGATGAGAGAATTCTTCTGCCAGTTCTTTTAATTGAGCCGGCGATTCTTGTTTCCATCGTTTCTTTTTTACATCCTCATCGTACAGTGAAGGAGCTTGGAAAAAATACGGACTCTTTTCAATGAAATCTTTCACGAACGTCACTCTTTCCCGCATGGCGCTAATGACGTTCAGCAGATAGGCGTCACTATAATTCTTGCCGCCGAAACCCGATTGCGCCAATTGGTCTTTAAGAATTTGCAGCACCTCCGCATCGGGTTTCTTCCGAAGATGTTCAAAATTGAGCCAATCGAGTTTTTCGATGTTGAAAACAGCGCCCGAATTCCCAACGCGCTCGAGAGAAAATTCTTTTGAAAGTTCCTCAAGCGTGAACAATTCTCTCTCGTCGCCCGGGTTCCACCCAAGAAACGCGACAAAATTGACGAGAGCTTCCTTGAGGTAGCCCTTCCGGCGGTAGTCCTCGACTGCGACATCACCCTGACGTTTGCTCAACTTTGATTTGTCCGGATTGAGCAGCAGCGGCAAATGAGCAAATTGAGGCACTTCCCATCCGAAATGATTGAACAAAATCACATGTTTCGGCGTGCTTGAAAGCCATTCCTCTCCCCGAATAACATGGCTGATTTTCATACAATGGTCGTCGACAACCACCGCCAGGTGATACGTCGGATAGCCGTCAGATTTGAGAATCACCTGGTCATCAAGAATCTTGTGGGCTATGGTAACTTCGCCTCGAATGATGTCGGCAAACGTCAACTCGCCCTCGAGAGGAACCTTCATGCGAATGACATGTTGGTCGCCTTGTTTGAGTTTGCCGGCAATTTCTTTTTTGGGAAGATCTCTGCAGTGACGGTCATACGATGTCGTCAGCTTTGCAGCGAGTTGTTTTTCGCGCACTTCCTTCAAACGTTCGGGCGAACAAAAACAATAGTATGCTTTCTCTTCTTCCACCAATTGATGCGCGTACTTCTGGTACAGATTGACCCGTTGCGATTGAATGTACGGTCCGTAGTCTCCTTCCCGTCCGGGACCTTCATCATAGTGGAGGCCGGCCCATTCAAGCGTGTCGATAATATTCTGCACCGCGCCGTCTACCTTCCGCGATTGGTCGGTGTCTTCTATGCGAAGAACGAAGGTTCCGCCTTCCTTTTTCGACAACAAATAATTATACAAGGCCGTTCGCAATCCTCCGACATGCAAGAATCCAGTCGGACTTGGAGCAAATCGCGTACGAACGGTGCTCATGAAGTGTTCTCGCTATTAACAGAATATCGATATGATAGAGCCCGCCGGTACTCCTCGGCGGGTTGGGAACAGAACGCCTTCAAGGCCGCGAATTTTCAACATTGACTGAGAGCCTGTTCTCTGCTGAAAGCTAACATGGCGCCCGGAAGAAACTTGTAATTAAAAAGATAGCAAACTTTTGATGGGAACGCAAACAACCGGCGAATCCCGGAGAAAAACTTCTTCACTCTTTTGATTTCGCTTGTTGCATGAGAAACGTCATTAACCGCGAGGCGGGCACGCGAGGGTTGAAAGAAGTATTATCGCTTAGGTACGACACAAATTTCCCCTCGCGATACAATGATGGCGGACTCGGACAACTCTTATTGAACGGACTGAAGATCCCCCGTAATCCGCCGTACGGACAGTTTGGATTGAAGATGCTCGTGGGAGAGCCTTCGAAACCGTACTGGCCCCATGGATTGACGATCGAATGAGGATGAGACGTGTCAGCCCATACCAGTCCCAAATATGCCCCATCGGACGCGATGATGCGGCACCCTAAAAATTGAAAAAGATCTTCGTTTATCACGTGAGATTCTGCAGTATCCGGCTGGATAAATTCTGCCTCCACATTGGAATCCGGAACTTCAGCGTTCGTCTCCGCCGAATATTTTTCGTAAATATATTTTTCGAGAATCTTTGGCTCATTCACCTGGTCAAAAGCAATCCATTCCTTCTTATTCCCTTTGCGGTCAAATTTGTATGTATTTTTGAAAGACCGATCTTTCTCAATACCGGACTCTTCGACAACATCCCCCCTCTTATCATACTTATAGATGGCGCTATAAGCTATGCGGCCGTCAGACGAATAATCAATCTCTCTGAACAAGTTCCCCTGCCAATCGTACTCAAACGTCGACCGTGCCTTGATACTGCTATCAGGCTTATAAATGGTCTCGGCTGTTAAGTTTTCAAAATTGTCATAAACAAAAACAATCCGGTCGGCAATTTTATATTCCGCTGAATCTAAGTTGTCAAAATCCCTCCCATATTTCGCCAATTCTATCATGTTGCCGTTGTTATCATAAGTATACGAGTACCGCGCAACGCTGTTTTTTTGTTCGATTACGTTGCCGCTCGAATCGTATGCGTACAGTTCTTTCGAGAACAGCCTTCCATCTGCAAGATATCCTAAGCTCTCAACAAGGTTGTCATCCTTGTCATACACATAGATCCCCTTCCGGTCAACAGTGCCATCTTGTTTGTAGGAAACCATTTCTTTTTTGTCGTTCGCTGAGTCGTACCGATAAATCGTCTTGGTTTTGGCGTCCCCGTTTGTTGTAACTTCCTCAATCAGATTTCCATCACGATTATATCGGTAATTTGTTTTAGAGAATACAGTCCCGTCATTCTGATTGAATGTCGTTTCCTCTGTCTTATTGCCGTTGTGGTTATAGCGGACGGACGATATTTGAATCCCCTTCTTCTCCGGCTTGCCGAAGCTGTATTTGTATTTCCAAGTGGACATAGAAAAAATCTCGGACATCCTGACCCGTTGTCGTTCTTTCTCGTCAAGACGTTTTTCCTTCAGAATATCCTTCTTGCTCTTTTGCGATAGTCCTCCCCCAGCCAACCCTTCCCCAGCAAAGAGAAGAATGGACAGCAAAACGATAAGGCTGGAGAATAAACGTGGTTTACTATTCATCTACGGCTGCGGATACTAAAAAAGTCAAATGCGGGATAAGAAGTCTCATGAACTTCAATCACAAATTAGAAAATCAAGGCTGGTTTTTAATGTACTAAGCAGATAGTTGCTATTCAACTCAATTTTTTTCTAAATGCCATGAGAAAGAGCCTGCTGTTATTCTCAGAACTCGTTTTTCCTGAAGAAAATCACGCCGAACTGGATCTAAATTATTCTTCTAACAACTATCGAGGAGAATCAATTACGTAGGTCAAACACCCGACAGCGGAAAAATGGCTGATCACCAAGAACAAGAGAAAGCTCGTATCAGGATGAATGCTTGTCATTCACTTCTTGCGAAGAAGTTAAGCCATCGCACAAATCTTCGGTGCAAGCGTTCATCGATTGCCACTAACCTACTTGAATATGCGATAAAAATCAAGACGGTGAAGTCGCTCTAACGAATTTTGCCTTCACAGGTCAACACATAGCCAATTGCGGCATTTCCAAAGTTCTTCTTGTTTTCCCCCGCCTACTTTCGTACCTTTTAGAATTGGAGCGCTGGCAGAACGGTCCGCCAGAAAGAGGCGGATTTCTCCCGTCAGGTGAAACCTGACGGGATCAACTATTGCATCATTTATTCTTGGAGAGCTGGCAGACGGTCCGCCAGAAAGAGGCGGATTTCTCCCGTCAGGTGAAACCTGACGGGATCAACTATTGCATCATTTATTCTTGGAGAGCTGGCAGAACGGTCCGCCAGAAAGAGGCGGATTTCTCCCGTCAGGTGAAACCTGACGGGATCAACTATTGCATCATTTATTCTTGGAGAGCTGGCAGAACGGCTATTGCACCAGTCTTGAAAACTGGCGCCCGTAAGGGCTTGTAGGTTCGAATCCTACGCTCTCCGCACTGTGGGACACTTCTTCGTTTACATCCTCTATTCCGAAAAACATTCGCGCTCTTACGTCGGTCAGGCGAACAACCTCGAAGCCCGGCTGACGCGGCATAACAAGGGCGGAGTCACATCGACCCGACCATAGCAACCCTGGGCGATGATTCATTATGAGGAGTACTACACCCGGAGCGAAGCAATGAAACGCGAACGGTGGTACAAGTCTAGAAGAGGACATATTCAGGTCGAGAAATTGGCCGATGGTTACCTGTTGGCGTTTGGAGAATGTACGATTCATATATTTTTATTTTCCCCTCGTAGCTTATCTTGCCGGCCTATCGGCATGTGCCTACTGCGATCCCCTTTTTCTATTACCAAACCGGTGAATTCGATCCCAATTCTTCCCGTTTTCAATAAGGCTAGCGCAAAATTCTGCTCAGATCGCCTCTTTCTGTAGGCATAATTGTTGTGTAATTTCCATTTTGATAAGGTTATTTTACAAATGAAATTTCGCGATCCAGCAGCATCGAGAAGTGAATGGCTGAACCAGTGTCCTAAAATTGAATCTTCAGAAGTCATGCCCGGAATTATTCAATCCGATTTCAACACGATGAGGAGTTGTTATGACAAATAAAGACAATGGCAAAGTATCGGAGACAAGTTCTTCCAGGCGAATATTTTTAAAGAGGCTGGGCGCAGCGACTGCCGGCGCACTCATTGTTCCATATTTAAAACCATCCGGTGTTTTCGCATACGGATACAAAGGTTCATCATCGTACCTTGCCCACGTTGCAATCACTCAAACCCTCAATACGAAAGCCGACAGCTATGATCCAGCTTCCGTTAAGGCCAAGGTACAATACCTTTTCGAAACGCTTGGCGGAATTACCGACGTGGTGAAGAAAGGGAATAAGGTCGCGATAAAAATAAACTTGACCGGCGGCTCCGGCAACGCTGGAAATTCGAAGCTTAACGGCATGCTGATCACTGAAGCCATGTGGACACATCCAACGGTTCTTCAGGCAGTAGGCGAACTGTTGATTGACGCCGGCGTGAATGGGAGCGACATTTATATTGTGGATTCACTGTGGGATGCAGCGTCATTCAGCAACTATGGATATGCGGATGTGCAGAAAGCACTGGGCGCCAACTTGGTGGACTTGAATAATCCGGCACCCTATGCGGCGTTCGCTACAAGAAATGTGGGAAGCACGCATTTCAACTTCCAATCATTCTCGATGAACCAGATTCTGTCCGATATCGATGTTTATGTTTCTATCCCAAAATTAAAGCAACACGCCGAAGCCGGTTTGACGTGTTCTCTGAAGAACCAAATCGGCACTGTTCCTAAGTCGCTCTACACCATACCGAGCAATACAAGTAGCAGGCAAGCGCTTCACAACCCGACGGGAGGATCATCGGCTTCGTATCTTCCCGAATCTATTTGTGATCTCAATGCAGCGCGCCCGGTCCACCTTGCTGTGGTTGATGGAATCAAAAATTCAAAGGGCGGAGAGGGCGTGTGGATTACGACATTTGTGACAAACGAAAGTCATGTATTGCTTGCCGGTAAGGATCCCGTGGCAACCGACAGCATCGGAGCCTATCTTATGGGACTCGATTGCGAAGCGAAGACTCTTCAATTGCCGAACGGAGGGAAATGCGACAACTATCTTTATTTGCTCAACAAGAATGGCGTGGGCACAAATCAACTTAGTGAAATTGAGATTCTCGGCGACGGAGCGAGCTTAATTACCGCCGTTCGACCTAGGAATGAAATCAAGCAGCCGAGCGGTTTTCAATTGTGTCCGAATTTTCCCAATCCGTTTAATCCATCGACGAGAATTATTTTCTTCCTGCCAAAAGAAGAACATGTTACGATTAAAGTGTTCAGTATAACAGGTCAGGAAATTGAAACTCTAGTAGAGGGTGTTGTCCCCGCGGGTGAACACGATTTGAATTGGAGCGCAACAGGATTGGCAAGCGGTGTCTATATCTGTCGCATGCTAGCGGAAAACTATTCTGAAACGATAAAAATGGTTTATCAAAAATAATTGACCGGGAACTGAGGAAACAATCTCATGATGTACGCATCCGCTTATCATTTGCTTGGTTATTGATTCAACAAACTCCATTCACCCCGCCCTTCACCTAAAGGCGATCGGTTTGCTTGCCTAAGAACGCATCGATTTCAATTCTGAAAGGCGCAGAAGGCTGTGCCCCCAGCCTCGTCACTGAAATCGCCGCAGCGGCCGAAGCGAATCTCGCAGAATCCGCAAGTGTTCGGCCCTCGGCGAGTGCGACCGCCAGACATCCGCAATAGATATCGCCGGCAGCTGTAGTATCCACCGCATCGACCTTGAATGCCCGTATCCAATCAGAGACTCCGGCAGCCGCCACATATGACCCCTCAGCACCTAACGTAATGATCACCGTTTTGCATCCGATCCTCAGAAGTTCCTTTGCGGCGAGTTTAATGGACTCTTCCCCCGTAACATTGATGCCGGACAACATTCCCGCTTCGATTTCATTCACTACAAGAATCGTTACTTTCCTGAGGTACGATTTGTCAAACGCTTTCGCCGGAGCATAATTCCACATGACTCTTGTCGTATGTTTGTCGCAGACGTTGAGAACATACTTCAATGTCTCAGGCAATATCTCGTACTGGAGTACCACCATTGCGGCTTCTCTAATCAGCTCGTCAACCTGGTCAATGTGCTGAGCCATGAGCCTGTAGTTAGCACCCGGCGCCACTGAAAGATAATTCGCCCCCTGTTCTCCAATCATCACCAGGGCTGTTCCGCTCGAAATGCCTTTCTCTCGAAACACGAATTCAGTGTGAATCCCCTCCTCTTTGAATTGTTCCACCATCCTCTGCGAAGCATCATCGTCGCCGACACAATTGACGAAGTACACGCTGCCGCCGGCACGCACTGCTCCAACAGCTTGATTAGCTCCTTTTCCTCCGAATGTCCGCATGAAGACCGCATCAGTCACTGTTTCACCCACTCCCGGTAGCCGGGACATCTTCATAATATAGTCGACATTCGAACTTCCGATAACGACGATGTTTTTTTTCATAATTCGAAATATCTGAAAAATAGTATCGCGCGAAAACGCAGAGCCGCGAGATTTGATTTAAAGAGAATTTCGCGCCTTTGCGACTTCGCGCGAGAAAAGCTTTTCTCAATTTCCAAAATACTCCATCCATCAACCTCGAATTAATGCTCAAAGTTTCGCAGCGACGATGAGCCCCAGGCCGATGATGAATGCGATGAACATGACAGCTATGTAACGAGAGATTGACGAAGGAGCCCCCTTGAATTCTTTGAAAACAAAAACACCCCATGCCGCCCCGATCATAGTTGACCCCTGGCCTAATCCGTATGAAATTGCGGGACCGGCTTTGTCCGAGGCTAAGAGGTTGAATAAGAGTCCGGTACTGAATATCAGTCCTCCCGCCAAACCTATCAGGTGTCGTTTCAGCGTCCCGTTAACAAAGTACTCTTTGTAGGTTGATTTATTTCCATCGACAGGTTTATACATGAAATACGTGTTCCACACAAAATTGGAAATGAATACTCCAACGGAGAAAACAAGAACAGCCGAATAAGGTGTGAGTTTTCCGCTCTCGGGTGTCATGAAATTCAGCGTCATACTGTCGGCGACGAACCTGTAGAAGAATCCCATGACAATGCCGGCAAGAACCGACAGAACAATGCCCTTGGCCGATGAAGAGCTTCTCGACGCCGCCACTTTCGAAGCAGCAAGGGCGTTGATTGCCATTGCCACTACGACCAGCAACACTCCGCCAAACAGCAGCAACGGATCGCCTTGCGGTTGTTTGAGGTAGTTCACAACAACACCGATCACGAGTGCCAATCCAACGCCGATAGGAAACGCAATAGATAATCCGGCCACCGATATCGCCGCGATAATAAGGAGGTTGGAGAGATTGAAGACAATTCCTCCGACAAATGCCGACATGAGCGAGCTAAAATTGGCTTGCATAAGGTCGGTAACGAAGCCTCTCCCGCTGACGCCAATGCTCCCCATTGTCAGCCCGAAGAAAAGCGCCGCGATAATGTTCCCCAAGGAATAATCCCAATAGAACAATGGAAATGGCCAATCTTTTGCAGAGATTTTTGAAGTATTGGCCCACGATCCCCAGCAGAACATTGTCACCACACAAAATGCGATCGCAACGGAATAATCATTTATGATGTACATAGCTCAGTACCTTTTAGTTAGCATTGCCGAGTAAAGACAAATATGTCACAGCGCCGATCGCGTGATAGAACGGCACACCCCACACTTCCTGTGTATTCCATTCAACGGCGTTCGACGTTTCCATATACGGTGTGTCATCCAATCGCCCGACAAAGCCGTCCATCGTAGCATCGGGTATGCGATAATTCACAAAGGATGCAATAACGGGATGTCTGAAACCTACGCCCGTGAACAGACAAAGACCAGTAGTGTTATGGCCGGTCGCCCATTGGATTAATTTCTCGCTCTCGTTGCGGTAAAGATCTTTCTTCCACAGAAGAGCGGCACGCGCCAGAAGATAGGCGTGATGCATAAGAACGGCGTCAGTCCCGTGCACCATCTCCTGTACATTGAGCGGGCTGATAAACGTACGAACAAAATTATTTCCGCCTGCGTCGCGGAACGTGACCTCATCGGAATGAAGCGGCTTCACAAATATTCCGTACGGCGTCACAGAAAATGGATTGCTGGCGGCATCTTTCAAAATGTAATTCTCGATGTACCGTTGCACTGCGGACCCCGTTCGTTTCGTGAGGTCTTCCATCTTCGGAATACTGAGCTCGCACACGCGCAGCAATGCCATCGCCGGTTCTGCATTCCACACGATACTGCGGTACCCGTCCGTTTTTCCCTTCTCGTAAAAATATCCGTTCAACAAAAAGTCGCCGGTTTCCTGACGGCTCATGAGTTCGTTCGCAAGTACTTCAATTTCAGTACCGCTGACCCGTGCAAGCCCGGATGCGTACAATTCGCAGGCGGCCAGAAGCTCCTCGGCGACGAATAAAGTTCTGCCGTCATGCTTCGCCTTCTGACTGTATTTCCACCCCAACTCTGCCAGATGCTCACACTTCAGGGCATCCGCGGGGTCAAGAACTCTCGAAGCAAAAACCTGGTTGCGGATGAAAAGAAACTGGCAGACCGGGTTGTATGTCGTCCGAATCTTTCTCTCGTCGCCGTTTTCTTTAATATTGTCGCTCTTCCCTTCTCCGGAGCCGAGGCACCCGGCATGGTTTTCACACCACCAATCCTTCTCATAATCCTTCCCCCCGCGCAGTTGACCGCTTCCGATATCTTCATAGACCCGCCCCTCGGGAGTGATCATCGATTGGAAGAATTTATTTCCCCACATTATTTCGTCGATGGCAGATTTTCTGTATGAAGGGTCGGCGTGCTGCGCAATCAGTGTGAGCGCTTCAATGTGCGAGCTCGTTTGCGATATCCACTTTCGGAAATCTCCCGCGTCGTTCCAGCCGCCGGCTGCGGGGACATACGACCCATCGGTATCAAGAACACCATCGTCGGCATTTTCGAGCGGCCGTATTCCGGGTATCTCAGTCCCCGACCTCTGACAGTGCAGATAGTTGAGATAGCTGCGGATGAGACGATCGTACGGATTATTTTCAATCACGAATGGCGTTGTGAAACCGTACTCGGTTTCAATCTGATACAGTCCCGGCTGAGCGAACTCTGTAAAGTCACCCTGATAGAATATGCCCCACCTGGTAGCGACTTTCTTGAGTGTACCCCGGTAGGCGGAGACGCCGGCTCCGGACCGATCCCCAACATATTTACCCTTGTCAATATCGAAAGGCCAATCAAAGAAAGCGCCGGTCCAGGCTTTCGGCAAATGTTGTTCCCGCTTCATGCGTGCGAGAAGGCGGTCTACATAGAAAGGAATTTCATTGGGAAATACAGAGTCCTGGGGCGACGGCAAGAGCGTTACAGTTTTCGGACCAAGTTGCCGAAACCCAAGCTGCGAAGTGACAAGAGTGGGTTGATCAACATATGTTTTGCGAACCTCCTGTGATTCAAGCGGTCCGGTAGAATTTAGAAGAACGATAGCCAAAAGGACGAGAGCTCTCTTCAAATGCGTACGGATAAGTATTGTCATGAATGTCCCGTGATGATTAAAAGATGGTTTGCATTGAAGTGCTGCGCGCTTGGCAAATCGCGAGGCCGGTGTATCTGTTGCGCCGGAGGGATTGCTAAAACAATAAAACGTTGTGAATGGAATGTCCTTCAACGATGCACTGTGCAGGTGAACGTAGCACTATGCAGTTTGATTTTTTTGCACTCACTCAATTTGTGCGCTATGCTTTTCATCAATTTGATTCGGCTTTTTCCGTAATTTTTCCCGCCAATATTTGCCAACAAAATAGCATTTCACCCCCCAATGTCAAGAGTCGAAAAACGTTATCGAGCTTCCTGAGACAGTTGAAATTTTATTTGAGATTTTTGAGACGTAGGAAAATTTCCGAAGAAAACTTCTGCGAAACACAGCCAGCTGGAAATGCCCTTGCGCCGAGTTTGTTCATACACGCTCTATGGTTCAAATCCAACCAATCCTAGGAAAGCGCACGGATATTCGTTCTTACCATCCAGGGGAAATTCAATAGAATAACTTCCCACTTTTGATAAGCATAGCTGCGAATTCTGCTTGGAATGACAGTTTATACGGGCATAATTCTTGTTGAATTCTACAGTGAACAAGGTGTTGTCCTTTGGCAGAACTGTGGTTTACTGAATCTGCTTAATGGAACTTGTCACACCTTTTCAATTGAATGTGGACTCTTGTTTACAATCAGCGCGACCATCCATCAACAAGGAAAATTAACCCAGGCTCTTGTCAAAGAGAGCCAGAGCCGGATAGCCTCTCACGAAAGGAAAAAGAAATGAAGCCGTCGGAATATTCAGATTGTCCCCATGGATCATCAATGAATAACCATCACCTGAAACACAAAACGAAACTCATCACACGGCTCTTTCTTCCTATCTTAGGGCTCGCTTCTCTTGTATGGATGCTTATCCGAATAATTCCAAAGCCAAGCCGGGCAGAATATCCTTGCATGAAAGTAGCTGCACCTATTGCCAGCGGTTTCGTGGCGTATATTGCCAGCGCGATGATCGCGCTTCTCTCATTCAAAGGCGCGCGCAGCTATTTCCGTAATTCCAGATATGTGCTTGCATCAGTCCTTGCATTTGCGGCGTTAACAGCCGGAGCGTTCACCCTACTCAGAACCGATACAGAATCCTCGGCGCAGACGACAGGCGACTCGTTGTTCGTACCGACAGACGCGCCGAACACGCCGATGGGAACTGCAAGGGGAATTTTTCCGGGACGCGTGGTATGGGTACGGGATTCAACAGCTGCGCATTGGAACGGAACTTCGGGGAACTGGTGGAACGATGCGAATACAAATCAAGCAGCCGTCGATTCCATGCTTTCAAAATCCCTGCGGACCCTCACGGAGGAATCGAGCGACAGCACCGCTTGGATCGCGTTGTTTAAATACTTTAACTCAAACCACGGCAAAGGAACTGTCGGCTATGCAGCCGGAGAAAAAATTGCAGTGAAGATTAATTTAAACAATTCGACGAGTCCGGGTAATCCGGGCAATGTCTCGGTTGCTACTCCGCAGACGGTACTCAGCATGTTACGACAGTTGGTGAAAAAGGCGGGAGTTCCGGACAGCAACATTACATTCTACGACATGATCAGGTGCGTACCTACTCCGATCTATTCGAAGTGCAAAGCGGAATTCCCGAATGTACATTTCATGGGCTGGGTCGATACACTTGGCCGCGAGAAATATGTGCGGGACTCCACGACATATTTACATTGGTCGGATAGCCTAACGCTGGAGAAGGACTCTCAAGTTTCCGCCAAAGGAGGAAATAGAACCTTCCTGCCGACTGCCGTAACCAAAGCGGCATATCTCATCAACCTTGCTAATCTCAAAGCTCACAGTTATGCCGGCATCACGTGCTGCGCTAAAAATCATTTTGGCAGCCTTAGTGTTGACGATGATTTCGGCCAGCCGTATATCTGGGCTCCCCATGCAGCCGGAGTCCATGCCTATGTTTCAGTTCGTTGGACCTCTTGGAGCCCTCAATTGAACTTTGCGGAGAGGCCGATGGGTTCATACAATGCGCTTGTTGATCTGATGGGACATAAAGACCTTGGAGGCAAGACGCTCCTCTTTATTGCGGATGCACTTTATGCAACAAAGAATGAACATGGCAACAATCTTGACAATACGAGCAGATGGAAATCTGCGCCGTTCAACAACAACTGGACATCGAGTCTGTTCATCTCCCAGGACAACGTGGCTATCGAATCGGTCTGTCTTGATTTCCTGCGGACGGAACAGGCGGCCAATCCGGCGAACTACACATTAACCTATGGAACGGTCGATAATTATCTTCATGAAGCAGCGATGGCAAATAATCCACCGTCTGGAACTTTCTATTCCCCGAACGGCGACAGCGTCCGATTGCAAAGCCTCGGAGTGCACGAACATTGGAACAATTCAAAAGACAAACAGTATTCGAGAAACCTGGGAACGGGCAACGGCATAGAGTTGGTTACAATTAAAAGCTCAACGACTGCAGTCCCGGAAGCATCATCGACGCCGGCAGGCTATCTTTTGGCACAAAACTATCCAAATCCATTCAACCCGTCAACAACCATCCGGTTCGATGTTGCAACAAGAAGCCATGTCCGTTTGTCAATCTTCAACGTGCTTGGCCAGAAAGTTGCAGAATTGGCAAACGAAGAAATGGGCACCGGAACTTATGAAAAGACCTGGAACGCCCGTGTTGCGTCAGGGCTCTACATCTACCGGATCGAAGCCGTTTCTGTCAGCAATCCGAGCAAACGATTTGTGGATGAAAGAAAAATGTTGCTTTTGAAATGATTGCTCTGATTCGCTGAGTGGAGTAAAGACCCAAAAATGTCGGATGCTGTGAAGTGTCCGACATTTATTTTTGAAAACTCAACGCGGCGGCATCATTGCTCGGAATTACTTAACGATCTATATTGATAACGTACGAGATGAAAAAAATGAGAATGAAACTTTTAATTTGTGCGATGACGTGTGTGCTGGCTGCAAACCGTTTGTTCGGAGCGCCGGGCGATACCACTATAATCATCAATAGCGGTCCGGGCATACTCGAGGCGACGATTAATGGCGACATCACAAACAATGCGAGGAATAATCCTAACAGAGTCTACCTACTCCAAAAAAATCAGATCTACGTTCAAAATTCGCCGATTGCCGTCATCAACCCTACCGGCACTTTGACGATTGTGGGCGAGTCTGGCGGGAGAAAACCAATCATCGTAATGAACCCAGTCAATGGCAAAGCTATCGGGCAAAATACGGTCCAGGGAAGTATCAAGTTCGTGAACATCCATTACCAGGGGATGCAACTGGACAAAACTCAGAATAATGAAAACTGGTTCATGACAACGGGATCGGCAACGCCGGGAGGACCGAAATTGCCTCAGGTATTAACCATCGACAGCTGCCTCTTTGAGTTTACCAACATCGACTTTTTTGAATGCAACGGTTGGACGAACGGAGCAAAGTTCTTCATTACGAATTCCTATTTCCGCAACCTGTTCCATCCGCAGCAATGGTGGGGATCGCGGGTTTACATGTGCAAGAACCCGGTGGACACTCTATGGGTTGAAAATGTCACCACGACCGGCGGCGGACTTACATTCTTGATGCAGAATTCTCTTACCGTGTTTGCCTACCTCAATCACAATACGATTGTCAACAACAAAAAAAACTGGCTCCAATCTCAGTTTTATATTACGTTCATCGTCACCAATAATCTTTTCATCAACCATAACTGGGCCGGTGAAGATACCACCATCGTATACAACGAGGATACCGATAAAAAAGAATTTACAAGCACAATTAATATCGACACGACAAACTCCCCCGGATCAACGATCATGGTGCAGCCGCAATATCGCACGGCTGATCTCAAGGGCTACACCGCGAACGTAGGCCTTGACAGAATGGAAGTCTTTGTTTCGAATAACGTCAACTACAACGACACATTGATGAACCGCTACTATCTCAATGAGAACAATGCGTTCAATACCGTCGGCCCGTACCCGATATCGTACGTGAATTGGTTCGGTTTTGGAAAGGGGCCATGGGTCGTCCACAATGTACCCGGAGAATGGATGAACGACCGGACGCGAAAACTCTTCGCGGCATATCCTCACGGCATGATCGAGGAAAATACAATCACAGCGGATCCTCAAACTGTCACGCCCGGCATAAAAGATGCCTCTGTTGCAAATCAGATGGCGTTATGGGATGAAACCCAGTGGGGGATGACGAACATTCCTGCCAACGATATCACACACAGCGCATACATTTTCGGCGACTACGACCCGACGACCATCCCCGGCGTCGTTAACGGAGTGAAAACTGAAGACGCCGGAACAAATGCCGGAATAACGAAGTTTACGGATCTCATTGAAAACTTCAGCCAGTCGGCTCATATTTCTGCAATTGACAACCTTCCGATCGGCTCCCTCATTTGGGATGACAGCCTGTTTGCGAATTATAGCTCAGCTGCTGATTATCAAAAAGTCATTTCAAGATATGTCGCTCTTGGCGGAACGGTCAATCAAATAAAGGAACCTCCAACCATTGCACAAAACTTCACACTGTCACAAAATTATCCGAACCCTTTCAACCCATCCACCACGGTTCGCTATAGTTTGCCAAACCGCAGCACGGTAAGAATCGTCATCACCAACACGCTCGGCCAGCAAGTGGCGGTTATAGAAAACGGAGAGCGGGAAGCCGGCGTGCATGAAGTTGAATGGCACGCTC
>Ga0265314_10003473_pt1 | contig 15220 bp, 11 predicted proteins | sample 4126metaG_FD_203106 | JGI IMG/M metagenome (GOLD analysis project Ga0265314, IMG submission 203106) | Rhizosphere microbial communities from Carex aquatilis grown in University of Washington, Seatle, WA, United States - 4-1-26 metaG | ecosystem: Host-associated > Plants > Roots > Rhizosphere >... | reverse complement strand
GCCGACATGATCGCCTACAGCCCGGACATGTCCACCGAACAGCGCCAGGAGCTGCTGGAGACGATCGACGTCACCGAGCGCCTCAAGCTGGTCAGCAACTTCCTCGCCCGCCAGGTCGAGATCCTCGAGCTCAAGGGTCGGATCCAGTCCGAGGTCAAGTCCGAGATGGACAAGACCCAGCGCGAGTACATCCTGCGCGAGCAGCTCAAGGCGATCCAGCGGGAGCTGGGCGAGGACGACCCACAGCAGGCCGAGATCAATGAGCTGCGCGACAAGGTCGAAGCAGCCGGGATGCCCGAGGAGATCAAGGCCCGGGCGATCAAGGAAGTCGACCGGATGAGCCGGATTCCGTCCGCCTCGCCCGAGGTCGGCGTCATCCGGACCTACGTCGACTGGCTGGTCGGCCTGCCCTGGAACGTCTCGACCACCGATCAGCTCGACATCCGCGAGGCTGCCCGGATCCTCGACGAGGACCACTACGGCCTCGAGAAGGTCAAGGAGCGGATCCTCGAATACCTGTCCGTGCGCGTCCTGGCCGACACGATCCGCTCGCCCATCCTGGCCCTGGTCGGACCTCCCGGCGTGGGCAAGACCTCGCTCGGCAAGAGCGTGGCCCGGGCCATGGGTCGCAAGTTCGTCCGGATGAGCCTCGGCGGCATCCACGACGAAGCGGAGATCCGCGGCCATCGCCGGACGTACATCGGCGCCCTGCCCGGCCGGGTCATCCAGAACGTCAAGACGGCCGGCACCAACAACCCGGTATTCATGCTCGACGAGATCGACAAGATCGGGATGGACTTCCGGGGCGACCCGAGCTCGGCCCTCCTCGAGGTCCTCGACCCCGAGCAGAACAACACCTTCCAGGACAACTACCTGGAGGTGCCCTTCGACCTGAGCAAGGTGCTCTTCATCGCCACCGGCAACCTGGTCGATCCGATCCCGGCCGCCCTGCGCGACCGGATGGAGATCATCCAGCTGCCCGGCTACACCCAGCAGGAGAAGATCGAGATCGGTCGTCGGTTCCTGGTTCCCAAGCAGATGGAGAACCATGGCCTGAACGACAAGCGGATCGAGATCACCCCCGAGGCGATGGTCCGCCTGGTCCAGGCCTACACCAAGGAAGCCGGCGTCCGGAATCTCGAGCGCGAGATCGCCAACGTCATGCGCAAGGTCGCCCGAAGCGTCGCCGAGGGCCGCAAGCGCAAGACCGTGGTCGATGTCAAGAAGCTCGAGGAGTACCTCGGCCAGCCGCGCTGGGAGTATGGCGAGCTCGAGTCCGAGGATCAGACCGGGGCCGCCACGGGCCTGGTCGTGACCGAGGCCGGCGGCGACATCGTTGCCGTCGAGGTGACCAAGATGGAAGGCAAGGAGGACTTCATCCTCACCGGCCAGCTCGGTGAAGTGATGCGCGAGTCCGCCCGGGCCGCCCTGTCCTGGATCCGGGCCAACGCGGCCAGCCTGGGGATCGAGCGCGAGCTCTTCGAGCGCAACACGCTCCATATCCACGTGCCGGCCGGCGGCATCCCCAAGGACGGCCCGTCGGCGGGCGTGACGATGGCCACGGCCATGGTCAGCGCGCTGACCGGGATCCCCGTCCGCAAGGACGTGGCGATGACCGGCGAGATCACCCTTCGCGGGCGGGTCCTGCCGATCGGCGGCCTGAAGAGCAAGATCCTCGCCGCCCACCTGTCGGGTGCCGGCGTGGTGATCCTGCCCCGCAAGAACGAGCGTGACCTGCGCGACATCCCGGAAGAGATTCGCAAGCAGATCAAGCTGGTCCTGGTCGACGACATGACCCAGGTCCTCGACAACGCGCTTCGGCGCAAGCCGCGGGCCCTGGCGCCACGTCCGGTCCAGCTCCCCGATCGAGATACCTCGACCGGCAGCGGACCGGCCGCCCGGCCTACCTTCCCGCCAACCGGCCAGCCGCCGGTCTCGGTCCAGGGCTCGAAGCCGGTCGCCGGCAAGGGCCAGCGAGCCGTCAATCGGCGCGCCACACTGGACCGCGGACCTGCCGGTCGCACGGCGCAGGGCAGCACCGGCCGCTGACCAAGCGGCCGGCTCGCGCCCGGCGTCAGGTGGCGGGCCGCCAGGCCCGGAGGACCTGCTGATGGACTATCGCGACTATTACGCGACGCTCGGGGTCAAGCGTGAGGCGACCCCGGCCGAGATCAAGCGCGCCTTCCGCAAGCTCGCCCGCCAGCATCACCCGGACCTCAAGCCGGGTGACAAGGCGGCCGAGGCCAAGTTCAAGGAGATCAACGAGGCCAACGAGGTCCTCTCGGACCCCGACAAGCGCTCGAAGTACGACATGCTCGGTGCCAATTGGGAGGCCCTCTCCCAGGCCGGCGCCGGCCGGCAGGGCTCGGGCGGCCGGCGCGGCGGCGGGGCCGACCCGTTCGGCCCGGGCAGCCCGTTCGCCGGGTTCAACCCCGGGTCCGGTGGCGGCAACGTGCGCTACGAGTTCCGCTCGGCCGGCGACGGCGGCGGCTTCAGCGATTTCTTTCGAACGTTCTTCGGGGCGGCGGCCGGTGGGCCGGAGACCTCCCCGGCCAGCGGCGGGCGCGGCTCGCGGCCGGTCGGCGGGGCCAGCTTCGAGGACATCCTGGCCGGCCTCAACCTCGACGCTGGAGGCCAGGGCCAGGCGGGTGCCCAGCACGGCACCCGGGCGCACTCGGCCGCCGGCCAGGTGACCAGCGAAGCCGACGTCGAGATCGGACTCGAAGAGGCCTTCCACGGCACCAAGCGACTGCTCGAGGTCGACGGCAAGCGCCTCGAGGTGGCCGTGCCGCGTGGAGTGGAGACGGGCAGCCGGATCCGCCTGCGGGGCAAGGGCGCCGAGGGTGGCGACCTGGACCTGGTCACCCGGATCCGGCCCCATCCGGTCTTCGCCCGGAAGGGCGCCGACCTGAGCCGCGACCTGCCGATCACCCTGCGCGAGGCAGTCCTCGGGGCGGAGGTTCCGGTCCAGACCTTGAAGGGCAAGGTCCTGCTCAAGATCCCGGCCGGCACCCAGGCCGGGCGCACCTTTCGGCTGACCGGCCAGGGCATGCCCCGGCTCAAGCCCAAGGACGGCGTCAAGCCCACCGGCGACCTGCTGGTCACCGTCCGGGTGATCCTCCCGACCAACCTCAGCGACGAGGCGCAAACCGCCGCCGTCGCCTTCCTCGATCTCGTCGACCAGCCCGATCCCCGGGCCTCGACCGCATAGCGAGTACCCGACATGCAACTTGACCGGTTCACCGAAAAGGCCCAGGCGGCGATCGTCGCCGCCCAGCAGAATGCCCAGAACCTGGACAGCCCGATCCTCGATTCGGAGCACATCCTGGCCGCCCTCGTCGAGCCTGACGACGGCGTGCCGGCCGAGACCCTGCGTCGACTGGGCGTCGACCTGCCCGCCTTCCGCGACGAGCTGGCGGGCCTGCTCGCCCGGCGCGCCCGCGTCCAGGGCGGCCAGATCACCCTCGATCCGCGGGCCAAGCGGGTGATCGAACGGGCCGAGGAGGAGGCCCGCCGGCTGACCGACGAATACGTCTCGACCGAGCACCTCCTGCTCGGCGTGGCCGAGTCGGGCGGCGAGGCCCAGGCCCTGCTCGAGCGCCACGGCGCCGGTCGCGAGGCGATCTTCCAGGCCCTCCAGAGCGTCCGCGGCGGCCAGCGGGTCACCTCGGCCAACCCCGAATCGACCTACCAGGCCCTCGAGAAGTACGGCCGCGACCTGACCGCCGAGGCTCGTGCGGGCAAGCTCGACCCAGTGATCGGCCGCGACGACGAGATCCGGCGGGTGATCCAGGTCCTGTCCCGGCGGACCAAGAACAACCCGGTCCTGATCGGCGAGCCGGGCGTCGGCAAGACCGCCATCGTCGAGGGCCTCGCCCAGCGGATCATCCGCGGCGACGTGCCCGAGACCCTGCGCGACAAGCGGGTCATCTCGCTCGACCTGGGCGCCCTGATCGCCGGGGCCAAGTTCCGGGGCGAGTTCGAGGAGCGCCTGAAGGCCGTGCTCAAGGAGATCAAGGACTCCGAGGGCCGGGTGATCCTGTTCATCGACGAGCTCCACACCGTCGTCGGCGCCGGGGCGGCCGAGGGCGCGATGGATGCCAGCAACCTGCTCAAGCCGATGCTCGCCCGGGGCGAGCTGCACACGATCGGGGCAACGACCCTCGACGAGTATCGCAAGCACATCGAGAAGGACGCGGCCCTCGAGCGGCGCTTCCAGCCGGTCGTCGTCGACCAGCCCAGCGTCGAGGAGACGATCTCGATCCTGCGCGGCCTGCGCGAGCGCTACGAGGTCCACCACGGTGTCCGGATCACCGATTCGGCCCTGGTGGCCGCGGCCACCCTCTCGAATCGCTACATCACCGAGCGTTTCCTGCCCGACAAGGCGATCGACCTGGTCGACGAATCGGCCAGCCGGCTGCGGATGGAGATCGATTCGATGCCGGTCGAGCTCGACGAGCTCGAGCGCCGCCGGATCCAGCTCGAGATCGAGCGCGAAGCGTTGCGCAAGGAGAAGGACGATGCCTCGAAGGCTCGTCTCGAGGCGCTCCAGCGCGAGCTGAGCGAGATCGAGGAGTCGGCCGGCGGGATGAAGCAGCGCTGGCAGGCCGAGAAGGACGCGATCAGCGCGATCCGGGCCACCAAGTCCGAGCTCGAAGCGCTCCAGGTGAAGATCGAGCAGGTCGAGCGCGAGGCCGACTACGGCCGCGCCGCCGAGCTCAAGTACGGCACTCTGATCGAGCTCCAGGATCGCCTTCGCCAGCAGGAGGCCGCGATCGCGGCCCTCGATGGCCCCGGCCGGCTGCTGAAGGAAGAGGTCGACGCCGACGACATCGCCGAGATCGTCGCCGCGTGGACCGGCATCCCGGTGACCAAGCTGCTCGAAGGCGAGATGGCCAAGCTCGTCCACATGGAGGAGCGCCTCCACGAGCGGGTCGTCGGCCAGGACGAGGCGATCGAAGCGGTCGCCGACGCCGTGCGCCGGGCACGGGCCGGGCTGCGTGATCCGCATCGCCCGATCGGCTCGTTCCTGTTCCTCGGCCCGACCGGCGTGGGCAAGACCGAGCTTGCCCGGGCGCTGGCCGGCTTCCTCTTCGACGACGACAGCGCGATGGTCCGGATCGACATGAGCGAGTACATGGAGAAGTTCTCGGTCAGCCGCCTCGTCGGGGCACCCCCCGGCTATGTCGGCTACGAGGAGGGCGGCCAGCTGACGGAAGCGGTCCGCCGCCGGCCGTACCAGGTGGTCCTGCTCGACGAGATCGAGAAGGCCCATCCCGACGTCTTCAACATCCTGCTCCAGGTCCTCGACGACGGCCGGCTGACCGACGGCCAGGGCCGGACGGTCGACTTCCGCAATGCGGTCGTGATCATGACCAGCAACGTCGGCAGCGAGCTGATCGCCGCCGCGGGCGGCCACGAGCAGGCCAACTACGAGGCGATGAAGTCGAGCCTGAACGAGGCGCTCCACCGCCAGTTCCGGCCCGAGTTCCTGAACCGGATCGACGAGGTGATCGTCTTCCATTCCCTGACCGACACCGAGCTCGAGGCGATCGTCGGCCTGCTCCTGGCCGACCTCGCCCGGCGGCTGGCCGGCCAGGACCTCGTCCTGGAGCTGACCCCGGCCGCCCAGGCGTTGATCGCCCGGGAGGGCCACGACCCGGCCTTCGGGGCTCGGCCGCTCAAGCGGACCATCCAGCGCCTGGTCGAGAACCCGCTCGCGCGGGCCCTCCTCCAGGGCCGGTTCAAGCCGGGCGACCGGATCGTGGCCGACGCCGACGTGACCAGCGGCACGATCGTCTTCACCTCGGGCGATGCCAGCGTTGCGGTCGAGGCAGGCGAGCACCGCGATGCCCGGTCCGGCGTCGCAGCCTCGGCAGGGAGCGGCGGCCGGCGCGGTGGCCGGGGCACCCCGGCGATCTTCGACGTGCCCGACATCGACGGGCCGAAGCCTCCGAGCGGCACGCCCGGCGGGAATCTGCCCAACTGATGCGCTTCGAGGAGGCGGCCGCGCGACTCGCCCGGCTGCCCGATCGAGTCGACGCCAGTAGCGGTCCGCCACGCCGCCTGCCTCCCGGCCCCGTGTCGCTGATGCCGGTCTTCACCGACGGGCGGCCGCGAACCGAGCTGCGCCTGGGCGAGGTGCCCGGCGATCGGCCGGCGGCCGTGCTCGTGCTTGTTGCGCCTGACGCGGACGGTTCGGCGGTCGTGATCCTGACCGAGCGGGCGACCTACGAGGGCATGCACAGCGGCGAGGTCTCGTTCCCGGGCGGCAAGGTCGAGGCTGGCGACGCTTCTCTTGAGGAGACCGCGCTACGTGAGGCCGAGGAGGAGGTCGGGCTCGACCCCATCGCTGCCGAGGTCCAGCTCCTCGGGCGGCTCGATCCGCTCCGGATCCCGGTCAGCAGCTTCGCCATCACGCCCGTCGTAGCGGTTGCCCGGCGCTCGCCGGTCCTGCTCGGCTCGGCGGCTGAGGTCGCCCGGATCATCCTGGCGCCGCTCGACGCCTTCCTGCCCGAAGCGCCCGTGGAGATCGTCCAGCGCCAGGTCCGCGACTGGCCGCTGCGCTACGGCGGCTACCGGATCGACGGCCTCCACGTCTGGGGCGCAACGGCCCGGATCCTCGGCCAGCTTGGCGCCGTCGTAGCCGAGCTCGAAATCGAGCCGTAGGTTCCGGTCCCGTTCGGCGCGATCGGCGGCCGCTCGGCGGCCGGTGCCAGGCCTTCAGAACGGCCGAATACCACGACTATTCTTGGGCAGCCGACTGCCGAGCGCTGCAACCGCTGAACCTGACCTGGCCGAGCCTGGTACGCGTCGTTTCACGATTAGTCGTGATATCTCGGCGGTCAGGCGCGCCGGAACGGCCCGAATCGGGGCTTCGAATCCCCCAAAGCACGCTGCTACGAATAGTCGTGGTATCGGGTGCATCGGAGCGTGACTCAGCCGAGCGAGCGGCTCCGGCGACGGGCCCGAAGCGCGAGCCGAGAAAACCCTGGTGAAGCTGCACGGCCACGTACCAGTCGGCATTGATGGCGATGTAATGGTCGCCCGGATCGTCCTCAGGCATCGCGGGGCTGGTCACCGGCGGCCCGCTCTGAGGTGCGAAGTAGAAGTCGAGATCAGGGCAGGACAGGCACCAGCCCGCCGCAGCCGTGTCGAACTGGTAGAAACGGGCCGAAGACGAGCCGAGGACACGATAGACATCGACTCCCGTCGCGGCGATCGCAGCGTCGATCTGGCCCAAGTCCTGAGCCGCGGTCGCGTCGAACGGGACACTGTCCGTCAACATCCCGGCGCAGAACGATTCGGGCACGTTGTTGTACTCGCCATGACGATACGAGAGGCCCCGGCAGCCGCCGGATCCTTCGTAGTAATCAACCTCGAGACCCTCCAGCGTGGGCAACGCCGTGGCCAGCCGGCGGACGGTCGCGGTCAATCGGGCCGGCGAGACCTCGTCGCTGACTTCGTGGGTGGCGGCGGCGATGTAGCCGACCGACAGCGCGCCGATCAGGCCGACGGCGGCGCCGAGGAACGCGAACCCGGTCAGGAACGCCCGCCGAACGGACGGCCGAGCCGGGCCCGGCGACGCCGGTGGCCAGATCAACGGGTCCAACCGACGAGGCTGTTCACGATGCTGCACCCCCCTGCGTCGTCGGCCGCGAATCGCCTGCTGGCAATCCGTTCACCTCTCGCATAGCTGTACGACGTTCCTGCGCTGAGCTCGCGTGACGAACGGCCCGGGACGGTCTTCCTCAGGCGACGGTGATGAACGAGGTCCGCTCGTCCTCGAGGGATCCGGCGAAGTCGATCAGGCCGATCGCCCGCAGGTGGAGGGCCGCTCTTCGGAGCAGGCCAGGATCGATGCCACTGGCGGCAAGCTCGGCGACCAGGCCGCCGTGGGAGGCGACCCGCAGGAGTTCGGCCCGCGCAGCAGCGAATTGGACGACCCGCGGCGAGGTGTCGCGGGCGGCCGGCGTCCAGTGCTCGACGGCTGACGCGGCCTCGACGGCCTGCGCCGCTGCGCGTGGGTCCGCGCAGTCCCGGATCGCATCGGGTTCGAGCGGCACCTGCCCAAGCCACGGCCGCAGGCTGTCGTCGCTCAAGCCGAACGACAGGACAAGCACGGGCCGGCTGAGCTCCCGGGCGAGTCGAATCAGCTTCAGCGCGAACGGCCAGCCAGTAGCCGGGGGCGTCGCCAGGACCACCATGCCGTCACAGGCGGCGAGCCGCGTGATCAACTCGGCCGATGGGTACTCGGCGGTGATCTCCGCCCCGTCAGGCCAGCTCTCGATCGCCCGTTCCCCGAGTTCGTGATGCAGCGTCTCGGCGAGCGCAGCGTCCTCCGGCGCGCGACAGATCACGAGGTGGCGGACCGTCTGGGCCATGAAGCCAATGGTCGCGCAGGAATGTGTTCTCAGTACATCAAACAGCCGATTTCGACGGGCCGCGTTCGCCCGCTGGCCGGGTCGGCCGCGCGATTCATCCCGAGCTGAGCGTGGGCCGGGATGAACTGGTCACTCGCGCGAGGTGCCGCCTGGCGGCATCCGCCTGAAAACGGCGTTCTGTTGTACTGGGTGCACGTCCCGGGCAGAGGTGCCCAAGGACGCCGAACCCGAAGGACTAGCGCGGCTCCCCGTGGCGCGGGTCGTACGGTGCCGGCCGCTCATCCACGAGGTGCCCATCAGCCGGCGCCACGGAACCTGGGCCAGCCAGGGAACCCGGGCTCACCACGGAACCCGGGCCCAGCACGGCCGCATCCAAAATCGCGGCGCCCGGACCAAGGACGAGCTCGACCGGCGGAAACTCGACCACGATCGCGCGCATCTCCGACAGCTCGGTCGAGGCGCCATGGGGCACGCCGGCCGGCCACAGGACTGCTTCACCGGCGAAGACCCGGGTCCGCTCCAGGCCCACGGTGACGAAGCCGCCACCCTCGATCACCACGAACCAGGTCGTGTTCGGGTTGCTGTGGACCTCGATCGTCGCGTGGCGGGCGAGGGCCAGCTCAGCGACGACGCCATGCGGCCCGGCATCGATCACGGCGCCCTGCACGTTGTGGGTCCCTGGCGGGCCGTCCGGCCGGCGCTGGCCGATCCCGAAGCGGCGGATCTCCACGGTTGCTAACGGCGCTTGCGGGTCCGCTTGGTCGGCGCCGGTCGCGAGACGCGCGCGGGCCGCGACGACTTCGAGCGGATCGTGGCTTCTGGATGGGCGTATTTCTGGCGGCTCAGGTAGCGCTGACGGGCCAGCTTCTGCTCGTAGATCGCCAGCTCCGGCGGGAAGTGCACGAACCGGATCCAGATGAACAGGGCGACGGCCGTGACCACCGTCACCAGCACGAAGATGAAGTCCCACACGAAGATCGCGAAGACGATCAGCAGCCCGAACGAGATGATCCCGGTCCACAGCAGCCACTCGTACAGGTCGAGGAACGGCGGGTGGTGGCGCAGCTGGCGGGTCCGGACCCAGTACAGCACACACAGGGCGATGAGCAGGATCAGCGAGCCGAAGGTGATCGGGTAGAACAGGTCGTGGAAGTGCGCGGCGCTGAAGGACTGGAACAGGTATTCCCAGGGAAAGAGCGTCACCGGCTCGTATCTCCGTGTCCGACGGCCGCCAACTGGCCGGGCAAGGGTCCGAGTATGCCACGCCGGGACGCTATACTCGGGCGCAGGTGCGGCACCGGCCGCCGACTGACGACCCCGCCGCGCCCGGTAGCGCCTGGACGGTCGCGAATCGGGGCAGCCCGCGTTTAGCCGCGAACGCTGGAGGGAGGAAGCCCGGGTGCGAGCCCTGCTCTCGGTGGCGAGTCGCGATGGGATCAGCGCCTTCGCGCGAGAGCTCCAGGCGCTCGGCGTCGAGATCTACGCCACCGACGGTACCCGTGAGCACCTGGCCGAGGACGGCATCGAGGTCGGCTCGGTCTCCGACCTGACCAACGTCCCGCCGCTCGTCGGCGGCCAGGTCAAGACCTTCCACCCGGCCGTCTACGCCGGCATCCTCGCCCGGCGCGACGACCCCGCCCAGCTCGAGGAGCTGGCCGCCCAGGGCATCGGCGCGATCGACATCGTGGTCGTCAACATCAAGCCGTTCGCGCCCCAGGTCGGCGCCCGCCAGGTCGACCTGTCCGAAGTGATCGAGATGATCGACGTCGGCGGCGTGGCCCTGCTCGGTGCGGCGGCCCGCAATTACGCTGCCGTCGCGGCGATCGCCAACCCGACCCACTACGGCCGGGTGGCGCGCGAGCTGCGCGAGCTCGGCTCGTTGTCGGGCGAGCTGCGCCAGCAGCTGGCCGCCGAGGCGTTCGGGATCGTGGCCGCCTACCACGCCGAGATCGCCGCCTACATCGACCAGGTCTCGGGCACCCAGTTCCCAAGCCGCCTGGCGATGGTCCTGGAGAAGGTCGAAGACCTGCGCTACGGCGAGAACCCCCACCAGCGGGCGGCGTTCTACCGCGAGACCACCCATCGCAGCGGCTCGCTGGCCGACGCCCGCCAGCTCCAGGGCGGCCAGCCCAGCTTCAACAACCTGCTCGACCTCGACGCTGCGTACCGGATCGCCAAGGACTTCACGGCCCCGACGGTGGCCATCGTCAAGCACACCGACCCGGTCGGGATGGCCTCCCACGACGAGCTCGTCGAAGCCTACCGGCACGCCCTCGAGACCGATCCCGTGGCGGCGTTCGGGGGCATCGTCGGGGTCAACCGCGAGCTCGACGGCGCGACCGCCCGGGAGATCGCCGCGAACTCGTACGAAGCCGTGATCGCCCCAGGCTTCTCCGAATCGGCCCTCGGGATCCTGCGCCAGAAGACCGGCCTCGAGCTGCTGGCGGTGCCGCCCGATCCGTCGGAAGGCCTGCGCGACTACGGCATCGCCAACCTCGACTTCAAGCGCGTCGGCGGCGGGCTGCTGGTCGAGAGCCAGGACTCGCTCGAGCTCGACAAGCGCCAGCTCCAGGTGGTGACCCGGCGCCGGCCGACGCTCGAGGAGCTGACCGACCTGCTCTTTGCCTGGCGCACCGTCCGCCACGTCCGCTCGAATGCGATCGTCCTGGCCCGCAATGCCGCGACGGTCGGGATCGGGGCCGCCCAGGCCAGCCGCCAGGTCTCGGTCGAGGTCGCCCTGCGCCGGGCTGGGGACCGGGCCAGGATGTCGGTGATGGCCAGCGACGCCTACTTTCCGTTCCCCGACGGCATCGCCCTGGCGGCCAGCTCGGGCGTCAGCGCGATCATCCAGCCCGGCGGCTCGATTCGCGACGAGATGGCGATTGAGATCGCCGACCGCCACCACCTGGCCATGGTCTTCACGGGCCGCCGCCACTTCCGCCACTAGGGGTCAGGCCATGGAGCCGCTGCTCGCGCTGGAGATGGTCCGGGTCACCGAGGCTGCCGCGATCGCCGCAGCGCGATTCATGGGCCGCGGCGAGAAGGACAACGCCGATCGGGCGGCCGTCGAGGCGATGCGCCGGACGATGGATGAGATCGACATGGCCGGCACGATCGTGATCGGCGAGGGCGAGCGCGACGAGGCGCCGATGCTGTACATCGGCGAGGAGGTCGGGCGCAAGGGCGTCGTAGCCCGCGAGGCGGCGACCGCGGTCGATATCGCCGTCGACCCGCTGGAGGGCACGAACCTCGTCGCCCACGGCCAGGCCAACGCGATCACGGTCCTGGCCGCCGCCGAGCAGGGAGGCCTGCTCCACGCCCCCGACACGTACCTCGAGAAGCTGTGCGTTGGTCCCGTGGTGGCCGGCAAGGTCGACATCCGCAAGAGCCCGACCGAGAACTGCCACCTGATCGCCGAGGCGCTCGGCCGGCGCGTCGCCGACATCACGATCGTGATCCTCGAGCGGCCCCGTCACGACGACCTGATCGCCGAGGTCCGGGCGGCCGGGGCCCGAATCAAGCTGATCTCCGACGGCGACCTGTCGGCCGCGATCAGCACGGCCGTCTCGGGCACCGGGGTCCATGCCGTGATGGGCACCGGCGGCGCCCCGGAGGGCGTGATCACCGCGGCCGCGCTGCGCTGCCTGGGCGGCGAGATCCAGGCCCGCTTCCGCTTCCGGAACGACGAGGAGCGGGTCCGGGCGCGGGCGATGGGCAACGACGACGACGAGAACCGGGTGTATTTCACGGCCGACCTGGCATCGGGCGACAACCTGGTCTTCGCCGCGACTGGGGTGACCCGCGGGGATCTCCTGGACGGCGTCCGCTTCTTCGGCGGTGGCGCCCGGACGCATTCGCTGGTGATGTCGTTCCGGGAGGCCCACGTCCGCTTCGTTGACACGGTCCAGATGTTCGATCGGTCCCGGCCGCCAAGCGTCCGGCTCTAGCGTCCGGCTCTAGGCGAGCGGCTGCCAGCCCCCCGACGCCGGATCCCAGGTCGCGAGCGGCCGGACCGTCCCGGCTCCCTCGGCAATCTCGCGCCGGTGGCGAGCCGTCGAGACACTCTCGTGCCAGCCGGGCGGGACGAGACCGGCGGCGAGGTCGGCCAGGGGGGCCAGGACGAAGAGGCGCTCGGCCGCCTCGGGATGCGGGACGACGAGCAGGCGGGCGGCCTTGTCGGGATCGATCTCAGCGTCCTGCGATCGCCCGGCTTCGGGCCGGTCCACCGCCAGCCGGGCCCGGCCGAAGACGAGCAGGTCGAGGTCCAGCTCGCGCGGTCCCCAGCGCCGGCGTGCCCGCCGGCCGAACGCCTGCTCGATCGCCTTCAAGCCGATGAGCAGGACCGTGGCCCCGATCTCCGGAGTGGGCCCGGCGGGGACGTCGAGGGCAGCGACTGCGTTGCGGAACTCGGGCTGGTCGGTGACCCCCACCGGGTCGGTCGCGTACAGCTTCGAGACGGCGACCAGCCGCGTCCCGGGCAGCGCGGCCAGGGCATGGACGGCGGCCCGCAGTGTCTTGGCGGCATCACCCAGGTTGGCGCCCAGCCCGATGTAGGCCCGGATCGTTCGTTGCGCCAATTCAGCCTCCGTCGCCAATACACTCCGATCGTGCGCCCGATCACCGTCGTCATCTTCCACCCGCAGGCCGGGCCCGGTGCCGGTCCCCTCGAGCGTCGCCTGGCGGCGGCTCGCGATCGACTGGCCAGGCTCCACGAGATCGGCTTCATGCGCGCCGGGGCCACGTCGGTCCGGCTGATCTCGGGGCCGCCGGACGGACTCGCGTTCGGAGCCCGCCTGGCGGCTGCCATGCGCGACGTCCCCGATGGCGGCCTGGTGATCCTCGGCTCCGGGGCGATCCCGCTGGCCAGCCTCGCGGACCGGCGCCTGTTCGTCGCCTGCGCCGGCGGCAGCGGGCCGATGGCCCTGACCAACAACCGCTTCTCGTCGGACATCCTGGCGGTCGCCGACGTGGGCTGGCTGCGCGCCCTGCCCCTCGACTTCGCGGCCGACAACGCCCTGCCCCGCTGGCTGGCCGAGCGGGTCGGCGTGCCGGTGGCCGACCTGCGAACCCGTCAGCGCCTGGGCGTCGACCTCGACTCGCCGCTCGACCTGATCCTGCTCGGCCGGCAGGGCCAGGCGATCGACGTCGGGCCGCACCCCGAGGACCGTCTCGTCGTTGATCGCCTCGAGGGCATTCGGCGGGTCCTGGCCGACGCCGCGGCGGAGCTGGTCGTCGCGGGCCGAACCTCGGCCGCGGCCCTCACCTGGCTCGAGGGCTTCGCCCGTTGCCGGGTCCGGGCCCTCGTCGAGGAACGCGGGCTGCGGGCGTCGAACCCCCAGGCTTCCGGGCCGGCGCTGGCGGACCGTCCCCAGCGGCCGCCGCGCTCGCTGCTCGGCTCCGTCCTCGATCGCGACGGCGCCGCAGCGCTCGGCGCCCGGCTGGCCGAGCTGGGCGACGCGGCCCTCGTCGACAGCCGTGTGCTCCTGGCCCATCGGCTGGGGGCCGATGAAGCGGCCTGGCCGCCGGCCGAGGATCGCTTTGCGTCCGATCTCCTCCTGGCCGGCAGCGTGGCCGAGCCCTGGCTGCGGGAGCTGACCGAGTCGGCGGCCTCGGCCCCGATCCCGATCCTGCTCGGCGGCCACTCGCTGGTCGGGCCCGGGATCCGGCTGGTGGCCGCGGGATGAGCGCCGGATGAGCGCGGCGCCGCGTTTCGAGGCCGGCCTCCAGCGGGGCCCGGCCGCCGAGCCCCTGCCGACCGAGAGCGAGCCGGAGCTCGTCGCGCAGATCCAGGCCGAGATCGCCGCGAGTGGCCCGCTGACATTCGCCCGCTTCATGGCGATCGCGTTGTACGACCCGGACCGCGGTTACTACCGGGGCGCGCCGGATCGGCCTAGCCGGAGCGGCGACTTCCTGACCGCGCCCGAGCTCCACCCGATCTTCGGCGCGGCGCTCGCCCGCCAGGTCGCCGAAGTCTGGGAGCGACTCGGGCGGCCCGATCCGTTCGTGCTCCGAGAGTACGGAGCGGGCTCGGGCACCCTCGCAACGACGATCGTTGAAGGCCTCCTGGCCGATGGCTCGGCGCTGGCCGGGTCCCTGGCCTACGAGCCGGTCGAGGTCAATCCGTTCCGGCTGGCCGAGGTTGCAGAACGTGTGGGCGGCCTCGTCCGGTCACCCGAGCCGGACGAGCAGGGGCGAATCAGCGGGGTCGTCCTGGCCAACGAGTTCCTCGATGCGCTGCCCGTCCATCGGGTCACCCGGCGCGACGGCCGGCTGGCCGAGCTGTTCGTGGACTGGGACGACGCCGAGGGGCGATTCGTCGAGCGACCCGGCGAGCCGTCGAGCCCGGCCCTCGGCGCACGCCTCGCCGAAGACGGCGTCCAGCTCGTGGAAGACCAGGTCGGCGAGATCTGCCTGGAGGTCGAACCCTGGCTCGACGAGGTCTCCGGGCTGCTGGAGCGCGGCCTCGTGCTGGTGATCGACTATGGCCACCCGGCGGCGATCCTGTACGACCCGGCACGCGCCGGCGGAAGCCTGCGGGCCTATGCCGGCCAGCGTGCCCACGCCGACCCGTTCATCGCGATCGGCCGCCAGGACCTGACCGCCCACGTCGACCTGACCGCGCTCGAGGCCCTGGGCCGGGCGCGTGGGCTCGAGGTCCTGGGCGAGGTCAGCCAGGCGGAGCTGCTGATCGGCTGCGGGCTCGAGGTGCTCGTCGACCGAATCCGCTCAAACCCGGCCACGACCATGGAGGAGTGGCTGGCGGCGCGTTCGGCGATCGCCCGGCTGCTCGATCCGGCCGCCCTGGGCGGCTTCCGCGCGGTGCTCCTCGGCCGAGG
>Ga0265314_10003472_pt1 | contig 15223 bp, 8 predicted proteins | sample 4126metaG_FD_203106 | JGI IMG/M metagenome (GOLD analysis project Ga0265314, IMG submission 203106) | Rhizosphere microbial communities from Carex aquatilis grown in University of Washington, Seatle, WA, United States - 4-1-26 metaG | ecosystem: Host-associated > Plants > Roots > Rhizosphere >... | reverse complement strand
CGGCAGCCCCTTGATCTGAAGCGGCGAGCCGGCCGGCGCATCCATGAACCGCGTAAAGTGGCGCAGCATGTTGTGCGGCTGCGTATCCTGCGGCCCGTGCTGATAGACCCGCCAGCTGACGCCGGCCTCTTCCAGCCGCTCGGCATAGGTCTTCCAGTGATAGCCGCCCGGCGTCTCCTTGTTTGCGGTGATCGGACCGCCGGCCATAGCCTCCGGATCGATCGTTCCCGTCATCCAGTAAAGCCGGTTGGGCCAGGTCGGTCCCATCACCGAGGAGTGGTAGGCGTCGCAGATGGTGAAAGCCTCGGCCAGCGCATAGTGGAACGGAATATCCTCGCGCTTGTGATAGCCCATCGTATAGGGGCCGTTCTTGCCGTCGGCCTTGCGATGGGCGGGCAGCCATTGGTCCATCTTGCCGCCATTCCAGGCCTGGTGCTGCACCGCCCAGGCATGGCTGGTGGAAGGAATTTTCTGGGCGTTGCTCGCAAAGGTATCGAGATGGAAGGGCAGCATGTAGCCGGCGGGATTTTCACTGTCCGGCTGGTGGAAAACGTTTCTGCCATGGGAGAGGACGGGCGCCATGGCGTCGCCAAAGCCGCGCACGCCGGACATCATGCCGAAATAATGCTCGAAGGAACGGTTCTCCTGCATCAGCAGCACGACATGCTTGATGTCCTTGAACGATCCGGGCCGCTTCGGCTCCGCCGCCAGCAGTTTTTGCACATTGGGCGGCAGCAGCGTCGCGGCGGCGGTCAGCGAAGCCATTTGCGCGGCGCTGCGCAACAAACGCCTGCGGGTGAAATTTTGTGCCATCAAGCTTCTCCTTTGCCGAAAAGCGCCGGCCGCGGATTTCGACCCATTCTTTCTGACGCAGGATGATAACAGTCCCGTTACAGTTTGGCGCGCCATCTCGGGTTGGTGGGGAAGATTCAGCGCAGCTTCTTGAAACGTATCTCACTAGTGTCAGAACGCCCATCGGCGTCCACCACGGTGACGCGGGCCAGACCTTCGCCGCCCGGCTTGTAAGTGGCGGCGGCGAAGCGGTCGAAATTGCCCACCAGTTCACCATTGACCAGCCAGGTCAAAGGCGCGCGGCCGCCATCGGCCTTGAGGGTGATGGTCTGGTCTTTCGCGTGTCCGTCGGGCAGCGGCACCACCGCGCCATTGGGCGGAAAGGCGATGGCGGGGGGCGGCAACACCGTCGCAACCATTTCCGGTTTTGCCTCGCGATGGAAGACTTGCAAGGCAGGCGGCAGTTCATCGGTGCTGCGGGCCAGGATCACACCGGCAGGCGGCGCGGGCGCTGGCCTGCGGTCGGGCGGCAGCAGACCGAACATCTTAAGCAGGATCGGCGCGCCCGCCTCGCGCCCCATATGACCGGGGCGTGGCGAGCCATCGGCGCGGCCCACCCACACCGCCACGGTATAATCGTTGGAGAATCCAACCGCCCAGGCGTCGCGGAAGCCATAAGAGGTGCCGGTCTTGAAGCCGATCGTGCGGGAACGCAGCAACCCCTGCCCCATCGCCCAGCCATCGGGCAGCGCCACGCCATCCAGAACATCGCGCAGATACCAGGCGGCCGCCGGCCCGAACAGGCGATGCTCCGGCGCGTCCGGCGCATCGACGATCACCCGCAGGGCGCGCGCCTGGCCGCCTTCGGCGATGCCGGCATAGAGCATGGCGATATCGGTGAGGCTAATGCCCAGCCCGCCCAGCGCCACCGGCAGCGACGGCGCCGCCCCGCCCAGCGGAAAGGCGAGATGCGCCCCGGCATTCTGCAGCGTCATGGTGAAGCCGAGCGGGCCGACACGGTCGAGCAGCGCCACGGCGGGAATGTTGAGCGACATCTGCAGCGCCTCGCGCGCCGTCACGGTGCCCTGGAAGCTGCCTTCGAAATCCTGCGGCGCATAATCGCCGAACAGGCTGGCCTCGTCGGTCATGCGGGTCAGCGGATGCAAGGCGAGCGTGTCGAACGCCAGGCCGTAGATGAAAGGCTTGAGCGCGGAACCGGGCGAACGGCTACGCGTGGCGAGATCGACCTGGCCGCCACGCCCCCAATAGCGCGTGCCGCCGACATAAGCGACCAGGTTGCGCGTCCGGCTCTCCACCACCACGAGAGCGAGATCGGCGCCGTCGTCAAAATAGCCGCGCTCCTGCGCCGCCAAGCGCTCGGCGGCGGCCTGAATCCGTGCATCTATCGTTGTCTTGATGAGCGACTGCTTGTTCGCCAGCACCAATCGCTGCGCCAGATGCGGCGCGCTGAGCGGCATGGGCTGGCGCGCGAACGGCACGCCTTCCTTTTTCGCCACAGCGGCGTCGGCGGCTGCGATCACGCCGTCCTGCACCATGCGGTCCAGCACATGATTGCGCGCCGCCAACGCGCCTTGCGCATGACGATCGGGGCGCGCCCTGACCGGCGATTGCGGCAGCGCCACCAGCAAAGCGCTTTCGGCCAGGTCGAGCGAGGCGGGTTCCTTGCCGAAATAGGAGAGCGAAGCGGCACGCACGCCTTCAAGATTGCCGCCCATCGGCGCCAAGGTCAGATAGAGCGACAGAATTTCGTCCTTGGAATAGCGCTCTTCCAATTGCAGGGCGCGGATCACCTGCACTGCCTTGGTGAAAACGCCGCGATGTTGCAGCAGGTCAGGCTCCAGCAGCCGCGCCACCTGCATCGTCAGCGTCGAACCGCCACTGACCACATGCCCCGCGCCCAGCCATTGCGAGGCGGCCCGCCCCAGCGCCAGCAGGTCGACGCCAGGATAGGAATCGAAGCGGCGGTCCTCATAGGCTTTCAGCAGCAGCAGGTAGCGGGGAGAAACATCACGCGGCGTGGTGTGGATGCGCCAGGCGCCGTCCTTGGAAAGAAAGGCGCGCAGCAACGTGCCGTCCTTCGCCGCCACTTCCGGCGACAGCGCTTCGGCCCGGCTCATGTCGGGCGGATTGGCGCGGTCGGCGGTGATCAGGGCGCAGATCAGGCCGGCCAGCGCAAATCCCGCTCTGGTCCAGCCGCGCTTCATTTGCGCGCCACGTTCCGCACTACCAGCACCCCAAACGCCACATAGGCGGCAACGCCCAGCAGGGTCAGCCAATTGTTGCCCGCCGGCGGGTAATAGTTGAACAGTACCGCCAGCAGGAAAAACGCCAGCGCCACGAAAAGAAAACCGACGATAAAGACCTTGCCCTGCATTGCTACTGGCTCACCGAAAGCATGCCCATCGCCGTGCGCGCCGTGACGGCGGGCGCATACATGTCCTCGGCCATCGCGGCGGGCAGGACAAAGCGGCCTGGCGTCACCGCGCGGGCGACATAGGCGATGTGGAATTCCGGCTGCGGCTCCGCATCCTTGGCGTTTCGGGGGCGATAGCGCAGGCCGACATTGAAGGCGGCGACAAACCGGTCATCGCGCTTGTCGGCCATGCCGGTCTCCGAAAGCTTGCCCAGGAAGGGATAAAGCTTGGCGTCCTCGGGCGTCAGCGCCTGCTCGATCTCCAGCCCCGCCGGCAGCAGGTCAATCAGCCCCATCTGGCGATAAAGTCCGTTGGGCAGGCTGCCAGATATTTCGATAATGACGCGCTGGTTCTGCTTCAGCGATGACGGATCGGCGGGCGTGCCTGACATGGTCCAGATGCTCTTGGCTATGGCCATGCCATGGGCTTGTGCCGGCAGCGGCGCCGCGGGTGTGCCGGAGATGGAAGACGTCCGCCACACCCCGGCATCGCCGCGATTGGCGATGGCGATGCCGCTGCCAAGTTGCGGCAGCGCCGGCGTCAACCGCACCGCCCCGGCGCGCGGCGGCGCCGGGGCGCCATTGACCGTGACATTGAGCGGCAGGCGCTGACGCGTCAGTTCGTAGGCCGCCTTCAGCATCCAGCCTTTCTCCTGCGTCGTGGTGTCGTCCACCCGCTGGTCCAGGCTGCGGCCTTTCTCCAGCAGCACCGGCATCATGTCAGGCTTGCCGCCTTCGGCCGCCAGCGCCAGGGCGCCGGAAAGATCGCGCAGCAGCGAGCCATAAACGTCGTGCGGATAGGTCACCGGATCGGCGGCCACCAGGATCTGCTGTGCCTTGTTGAAACCGGCCTCGGCGCGGGAGCGGTCGCCCATCAGTGAAGCCGCCGCGCCGGTCAGCGCCGGAGCCAGGCCGGAGGTCATCGCGCTCATCTTGGTGTCGGAGAAATAGCGCAGATCGGAGAGATTGGCCTGCCCCGCCTTGGCCAGGACATAGAAGGCATAGGCGCGCACCAGCGGTGCCTGGTTGTTTTCGGTGGAAATCTGCTGCAGCCAGTTGTCGCCGCGCCGCAGCGCATCGTCGGGCACGACATAGCCCTTCTTCTTCGCCGCGTTGAGGAAGTCCATGGCATAGACCGAAAGGAAGGGCTCGGCCTCGTCGCCGGAATGCCACATGCCGAAATCGCCGGCGTAGTTCTGCATGTCCAGCACATTGTCGATGGCGGCCTGGATGCGGGTCCTGAGATCATTGTCGCGCGGCAGCCCGGCAAGATCGGCCAGGTCGTTGAAATCCAGCAACGGCATGGCGCGGCTGGTGGTCTGCTCGATGCAGCCATAGGGATACTTGTCCAGCCAGCGCAACAGCCCGGCGACATTGCTGTAGCCATGCGTGGCGGAAACCGTCAGCGTGACGGCGGCGGTGGACGGCACCAGGCCGCCGACCAGGGCGCTGGTGGCGTTGAAGGTAGCGCGTGGCCCCAGCGGCTGTTCGTCTTCGCGCGCGATGTCGAGTTGCGGTGAACGTACCTCGATGGGCCAGTCATGACTGACGCGAAAGCCGTTCGGCCCGCGCACTTCCAGCGTGATGCCGGCGATGCCCAATCCGCTGCCGGTGAGCGACAGCGGCACCAGGATGCGCTGGCCCACAGCAAGCGCGCGCGTGACGCTGGCGGTCGAGGTGGAGAGCGGCCCGCTGGTGCGCAGGGTGGCGGTGTAACTGCCGGCAGTGCCTTCGACATTGTCCAGATTGAGCGCGACTCTGGCATTGTCGCCGGGCGCCAGGAAGCGCGGCAACACCAGGTCGGCGACGACGGGATCGCGCACGATCATCATCTTGTCGGCGTTGCCGAGCTTGTCGCCGCTCCACACCACCGCCATCAGCCGCAGCGAGCCGTTGAAGTCGGGAATGTCGAGCGGGATGTTGGCCTTGCCGTCGGCGCCCAACTTCACAATGCCGGAGAACAGCGCCACGGTGCGGGTCGGCACCACCGCCAACCCACGGCCCCCGAACGAGTCACCGCCCACCGTCAGCGCGCCCAGCGGCGCTTTTTCCGGGCGGATCAGGCGGCCATAATCGTCGCGCATGTTCACGCCCAGGCGGCGCTTGCCGAAATAATAATCCACCGGCTTTGGCGACTGGAAATCGGTGAGCTGCAAGATGCCCTCATCCACCGCCGCCAGGGTGACGTAAGCATCCTCGCGGCCAAGATTGCCCACCGTTACCGGCACCATCAGCCGCCCGCGCGGACGGGCCTTGTCGGTCGCGCCAATGGCGACCGACAGCGTGCGCGGGCCGTTATCGACCTGCAGCCAGGCAACGCCGATGCTGCGCACCGGCTCGCGCCCGCTCACCTGGTTCAGCGGACGGTAATGCGTCACCAGCACATAGGCGCCGGCACCCCAGTCCGCCGAAACCGGAATATCCACCGTGGCGCCACTGGCCGGGGCATCGATCAGCCTGGAAGAGAACAGCCGGTCGCCCGCCACTACCACCAGCGCCTTGCCATTGGCGTCGGGCGCAATGCGGATATGGGCGATGCTGCCGGGGCTGTAGCCGGGCTTGTCGGCGGCGACGGGAATGCGGTCGGGGCGGTCATTGTCGCCGGACGCACTCCAGCCGGAATAAAAGCGCGTGGACGACGCCGCGCCCGACTTGTCGCTGATGGTGAGGCGGTAGCCGCCAAAGGGCAGCGATTGCGCCAGCCGCATCGCGCCGCTCGCGCCCACATCCAGCGTGCCGGAAGCGATCAGCCGGTCATGGCTGGTGCGCTGGAAGCGCCACTCGCCATTGCTCTGGAACCATTGATAGGAAATATCCTCCCGCACCCAGGAATAACTCAGGCCGGAAAGCGCGATGCGCTTGCCGGTGCCGTCCACGGCGATGACCTGAAAGCCGGCGCGGCTGTTTTCCGCTACCGAACGGCCGTCAAAATCGGGGCGCAGGCCGATCAGCGGCTTGTCGCCGCGAACCGGAATATCGATCGCCTTGTCGGTGGTGCGCCCGCCCGGCTCATGCACCGAAATCTTCACCGCCAGCTTCAGTGGCAGGGTGGTTTCCGCCAGGGTGCCGGTGCGGCCGGTGATCTTGCTGACACCCTGTTCGTCGGTCAGCGGCACGGCAAGATCGATCTTGGTCTCGGAGAAGCTGTCGTCCACGCGGCCGAACTGCCAGCCGCCCCATTGCTCGAAGGGACGCGGATCGGCGCCGATGCGGGCCTCGCCGTCGCCGGAAAGCCCAGCGGCAGGCGGGCCATAGAGAAAACGCGTTTCAGCGCGCAGGTTGAAGGTGCCGCCCGGCTTCACGCTGGTGTCCAGCGCCGTCAGCGTCACCTTGAGCCGCTGCGGCACGAAATCGGCGACGTCGAACTGGACGCGGCCAATGGCGGCGGCCTTGGGATCGACATAGGCCGAAATCTGCCAGCGGCCATGGGCTGCGGACACAGAGAGCGGCAGCGCCCAAGCCGCGCCGCCCGCCTGCAAGCGGTCGCCCGCCACAATGGTGCGCCCGGCCTCGACGCCGTCGGGCCGCTGTGCCACCAGGGTCAGCGGCGCGGTCATGGCGGCGCCAATACGATCGCGCAGCATCGCCACCGCCTGCACGGTCTCGCCGGGGCGATAGACGCCGCGCTCGGTATAAAGAAAGGCGTCAATCGGGCCGGGGATGGGCCGGCCGCCGACACCGCGATCGGTGAGGTCGAAGGCGCCGCGGCGCAAATCCAGAAAACTGAAATCGTCATTGGCGCCATAGGCCATCACCACCACCGGCTCCTCGCCGCCGCTGGCGCGGAAGAAGCCGGCCTCGAAATCGGCGCGGCCGTCGCTGCCAGTGGTGACAGTGGTCAGCACATTGTTGTTGCGCGCCACCAGCGCCAGCCGTACCCCGGCCAGCGGGCGGGCGTCGTTATACGAGCGGGCGAAAACGGTCAGGCCAAGCCCCTGCCCCGGCGGCGGATTGGCGCTCTGGAATGTGGTCAGGGCGATGTCGGAATCGATCACCCATTGCGCCGCCTTCTGCTGGCCAAGGTCGCGATCCTGGTCGCCGGACTTCTTCGCCGCGTCGGAGGCGAGCAGGACATAGGCACCGGGCTTGCGGTTCTTGAGGATGTCATGGATGGGAATGTTGGTGACGACAGTGTCGTTCTTGACGTTGTTCACCGCCATGGTGCCCTGCCAGACCAGCGCGCCCTGGTTCTGCTCCAGTTCGCGGGCATCCCAGCCATAGACGGTGCTCTGGTCCACCGTGGCGTTCTGGATCTGGGCCAGCAGGCGGTCGCCCACCCGGATCACTTTCAGGTCGAGCTTGTCGACATTGATGGTGGTGACGGGCAGCCCCTGCGCGTTCTCGCGCGGCAGGACGATGCCGCCATTGAAACGGACCAAAGCGGGCTTGTCGCGCAATTCGACCGGCACGGTCTCGTCATTGGGCAGCTTCACGCCATTGGCGTCCGGCAACCCAGTCTTGAGGGTGAGGGTGTAGCTCTTGTCGAAAGCCAGCCCCGCCAGGCAGAGCCGCATCCCCACCACCCGCGCCGCCACCTTGGTCTGGGGCTGGAGGCCGACATAATCCTCGTAATGGGTCTTGCCTGAGCCATCGAGCGGATGGGTGAAGGCCAGGCAGGCCTCGGCCTGGGGCTTGGAGGTGTCGATCTCCAGCCGGCGGAAGGCGAACTCTGCCGCCGCCGGGCTGGTGGCGGTGGGGCTGCCGGTCACCGACTGCATCCCGCGCGTCAACTGGGCCAGCAGGCCGGTGCCGGTGGCGGTGCGGCTGTGAAGCCAGATGGCGGAACCGGCGGCGATCAGCAGCAGCAACGCCAGCGCCCCGCCTGCGGTCAGAAGCAGCCGAAGATTCTTCTTGTTCATGGTGGTGGTCCCCGCGCGAGGCGGATTTTACGGGTCCGTCTTGTCGCGCGCCAGCAGAGCAGGCGCCTCAAAGCAGGCAGGATGATGACAAGATGTGGGTGAATCGCGACCCAGCGAAAATAATCGCGGAATTTTTTAGAGGCTGCGACTCAGGGCGATGCGCCAGCGCCGTCCCAGCCCTGGCAGGGCGCCAAGATTGGCGTAGGTGTCGGCGTCGGGCGTGAAATAGCGGGCGTCGAAGAGATTGTCGATATTGGCGGAAACGCGCCAGGCGTCGCGGCTGACGAACGCGGAAAGGTTGACGGTGAAATGAGCCGGGAAGACGATGGGATTGGGCACGGTCTGCTGCGCCGATCCGACATAGGTGCCGCCCAGCGAGGCGCCCCAGCCTTCACCGGTGTAAGTCAGCCAGGGGCTGACCACGGCATGGGGCATCAGCGTGTCGTCATAATCACCGGGGCCCTTCAGGGTGGCGAAGTCATAGACGATATAGGCGCCGCCAAAGCCGTTCTGGGGTGAAATGCCCAGGCTGCGCGCCGGGACGTAGGCGAAGCTGGTGTCCGGCCCCTTGATAAAGGTGTGGGAAAGGCTGGCGGCCAGAGTGGCGCTGAGATGGGCGCTGATCAGCCAGCGCAATTCCGCTTCCACGCCTTCGCCGCGCGTGCCCGCGACATGCACGCCGCCCACCTGGGAAAGCTGGGTGCGGCTCTGGCGGTAGAGGGACAACGTCGCCTCCACCCCATCCACGGCATATTTCAGGCCCGCCTCGTCCAGGGTGGAATCCGAAAGCCAGCCGCCGGTGACCAGAAGCTGGGTCGGCACCTCGCCTGCCTGGCCGGTTTCCGGCGCCGAGGCGCGGGCATGGGTGAGATAGGCCATCAGGCCGGAGTCATCGCGCCAGGACAGGCTGGCCGACCAGGTGAAACGTCCGCCATTCGCCGCGCCCGAAGGCGGCTCATAGGCCAGCACCCCGTCATCGCGGCTGCGGACATTATACTGGTCCAGCCGTCCGCCCAGCAGCAGATGCAGCCGGTCCCAGCCCAGGTCGGAGAGAACGAAAGCGCCCCAATCGGAGACGTTGCTGGCGACATTGTTCTCCCAGCCCAGCCCGACCGCGCCCGGCGGGTCGGTGTTGAAGGGGGAATCAATAATGTCGTTGGGCGCGGCGCCCTGGCTGATGTCGCGGCGGTCCAGGGCGATGACGCCGCTGTTGAAGCTTTGCTTGCCGATGGCATGGACGAAGCGGAAGCCCGCCCCGGCCGTGGTGTGGGCGGTGATATCACCGAAACTGCGGTCGAAATCATAGCGCAGCCGCGCTTCCGCCACCTCGGCGCGCAGGGAGGTGGGATAGCCATAGGAGACGAAGCGGTCATTGCTGAGCGTATCGGCGAATAACTGCAGCCGCAGTGAATCCGTGTCGATGTCGCGCTTGATCTCGACAAAACCGGTATGGGTAAAGCTGCGGGAGAAATCCACCCCGGGCGCAAGATAGACGGTGCGCCGGTCGATTTGAGTGGTGCCGAAGCCGCTGTCGAGCTGGTGGGCGGCGTCGGTGCCGCCGGTGATCGCCAGCGGCTGGAAGCCGGGATCGAAGGCATAAGGATTGCCGCCGAACTCGTTCAGGGTCAAGCGGCCATTGCCGTCGGCATCCTTCAGCGAAGTATTGCGGCCGGTGATGTAGGTGCCGTTGTCGATCAGCGCCTGGGTCAGGCGGTTCCAGCCCGGCGTCTGCACCTGGCCGTCGGCATGGAAGAAGGCGTAGTTGGCCGACAGCGTCCAGTCGTCCGCCGCCAGATCGGCGCCCAGAGTCAAAGCCTGATGCGTGGGATGGATGCCGCGATAATAGCTGAAGGAGTCGTCGATCTCGCCACGGGCGCTGACGCGGCCTTCCAGCCCCGCAACCTCGACCGGCAGGCTGCCCTGCGCCATCAAGTTGCGCTTCTCATAGGCGCCATAGGTGAGGGTGACGCTGTCGTTCGGCGCGGCGGCGGGCGAAACATCCACCAGCCCGCCGACCTTGCCCGCGCCATAGACCGGTGAAGGCGGCCCGCGCAGGATTGTGATGTCGCCGGTCAAAGGCGTCTCATAGGCGCCGCGGTTTTCCGCCCGGCGGAAACCACGGAAGTAATTATCGGCCATGGTGCCGCGCAGATTCACCGCCCCGTCCACGCCATAGAAGCTGCCGGTGTAGGAAGACGGCGTGATGGCGGTGAGATCGTCCAGCCCTTCGACGCCATAGCGGCTGAGGGTGGTTTCGCTCACCTGGGTGGCGGCGCGCGGCGTCTGGCTGAGCGGCAGGGTCAGGCCGGTGGCGGCCTCGCCCGGCGCCCCTTCCATCAGATGCACCGGATCGGCCGTCACCATGACAGTTTCGGTCTGGGCCAGGGCGGGGCCGGCAAACAGCAGCAAAGAGAGGGGAAGAGCGGCCTTCATGTGAAATGTTACATAACATCGGACCGCCACAGCGCAAGGGAAAACGCGCTATAACGGCGTAAACATTTGATATGGATCGTTATTTCCAGACCGCCAACAGGGCGGCGCTGTCCGCCAGGATCGCCCCGTTCAGCTCCAGCGCCTCAAGCGCGGCCCGATGCAGCGCCGGTTGGTAGGCAGCGACGGCGTCGGCGGCGATCACGACGTGGAAATCACGCTCGAACGCGTCCCAGGCCGAGGACTGGATGCAGCATTCGGTGGTGAGGCCGCACAGCACCAGCGTGTCGATGTTGCGCGCTTTCAGTTTTTCGGCCAGGCCGGTGCCGGCAAAGACGCTGTAGCGATGCTTGGTCACCACCGCTTCTCCGGCATGCGGGCGGGGCTCGACGAAATCGGCGCCCGGCGTGCCTTCGCGGCAGATGCCGGGACCGTCATCGCCACGCCGGTTTTTTGCTTCGCGCTCCACATCCGTTTCCAGATGCGGCGCAGTAACGGCGCGGGTGAAGACAAGCGGCAGGCCCCCAGCACGGGCGGCTTCCACCAGCGCCCTGGCGCATTCCACCGCCGGAAAGATCGTCGTCATGTCGGCGCCGCTGCACGCCATGGCGCCGTCCGGCGCGGCGAAGTCGGCCTGAATGTCGATCACCAGCAGCGCGGTGCGCGTGGGCGAAACCCAATCCGGCTTCAGTGTCACACTCATGCGAAGGCGCTCCGCAGCCTTGGCAAAATCTCCGCGCCTGCCATCGCCAGGCCTTTGGGATAATCGTCAAAGATGAACATCAACCCGTCCAGCTCGCAGTTTCGGACAAAGCCCGCGATCTTTTCGGCACAGGTGGCGGGCGCACCGATGGCGGCCTGGGTCATGAAGGCGCCTTGCGCCCGCGCCGTCATGGCGTTGGCCCCACTTCCATCTTTTGGCAGGCCATAGCTTTCCAGCATGCCGGCGACGGCGCCCGCATCCAGGCCTTCGCGATACTTCGCCGCCCTGGCTTCGGCGGCGGCGTCGCTGTCGTCCCAGATCACCGTCATCATGGCGTAGGTCTTGATCGGCTTGCCCAGCTTGGCCGCCAGGTCCTTGGCGCGCAGGCTGGCGGCGCGGGTTTCTTCCTCGTCACGGCCGCCAATGAAACAGCCATCAGTGCGGCGCACGGAAAAGTCGAAGCCGCGCGGCGACATCCCGGCGCAGATCAGGCGCGGCCGCCTGAGCGGCTTGGGATCGCAGACACAATCGGCAATATTGAAATATTTGCCGTGGAAATCCACCCGTGCTTCCGACCACAGGCGGGTGACGATCTCGGTCCATTCCTCGGCCAGGTCATAGCGGCCGTCATGGGAAAGGCTATCGTCCCAGGCGCCCATCTGTGCGAACTCGCCGCGATAGGCCCCCGCCACGATGTTGAGCCCGGCGCGGCCGCCGGAAAGATGGTCAAGCGTCGCGATCATCTTAGCCGCCACCACCGGATTGAACAGGATGGCATGCAGCGTCGCCCAGACCTGGATGCGGGAGGTGACGGCGGCGATCCCCGCCATCATGGTGACGGCCTCAAGACTGGTGCCCCAATGGCCGGTGGCGCCGCCAAAGCCACGCCATTTGCCCATCGCCATAGCGAAGTCGAAGCCCGCTGCTTCGGCGGCGATGGCGGCGTCGCGGTTCTGCGGCCAGCCGCCATCCAGTACCGGCGTGGCGCTGCTGACGATCCAGCCGCCGTTCGCCACGGGCAGGAAAACACCATATTCTTTGAGTATAGCGCTCATGTGGCGAACGTTATTTTTTGGCGAACACGCTCTCGCGTGGCGACGGGAAGAAACACGCCATATTCCTTGGCGGCCGTCATGACGGCGCCGCCTGCGGAGGCTTCATCCGCACCGCGGCCACCAGGATGACGGCCACCAGCGTCGCCAGGATCAGGAAGGCGGGCACGAAACTGCCGCCGTGGTCAAAGACCAGGCCGGCAAAGGCCGGGCCCACGGATCCCACGGTGGAGATCAGATTGACCGTGGCGAAAAGCTCCAGATTGGGTTTACGGCCGAAATAGTCGAGCAGCAGGATGGTGGAGGCGAAGAAAGTGAGGCCCGAACCGATGCCGATGCCGCCGGCATAAAGCAGCAGCATCAGCGGCCCGCCGCCGACGCACAGCGCCAGCAAGCCGCCCGCCAGCAGCAATAGCGCCAGGACCAGCAGCGGCTTGGCGTCCATGACGCGCGACAGCAGACCGCCGCCCAACCGCCCGCCGGCATTGATCAGCGCCCCCAGGCTGAGCAGGCTGACGGCGGCGGTTTCGCCCACGCCATGGGCCATCAGATGCTGGATGGAAAAAGCGTTCACCGTGATATCGGCAAACAGGAAGACACTGTAGGCAGCGGCCAGCACGGCGAATTGCGGTGTCCGCAGCGCCGCCGCAACCGGCCAGCTTTCCCGCGTGATCTCCGGATCCTGCTCGGCGGCGGCGGCGACATCGGCCCGCGCGTCCACGGCGATGGCGGCCAGCAGCGCCGTCAGCAGGGTGGCCACGGCCGAGACGATCCAGACCGCGCGCCATCCGCTCATCCCGGCGATCCACAGATAGAGCAGCGGTCCCGCCACGGCGCCGCCCTGCCCCAGGGTGAAATAGAGTCCGAAGATGAAGGCGGGCCGTTCAAAGCCCCGCGCCAGCAGATAGGTGCCGGGCACCGTCGCCAGCAACGTGAAGCCCAGTCCGGCCAGCGAGCAGCCCGCGAAATAGAGCGGCAATCCATGCGCCGTCGCCAGGCAGGCAAAGGCCGCCGCCATCACCACCCCGCCCAGCGCCAAAGTGAGGCGCACGCCGATGCGCCGAATCAGCAAGGCGGGCACGGTGGCGGTGATGCCGCAGAACACACCCAACAGCGAAAAGCCCAGGCCGGCTTCGCCGCCGCTCCAGTGCAGTTCGCCCACCATGTCGTGCAGCGCCGGACCCAGCGCGTTGAAGGTGGTCGCCGTGACCAGGAAAAACAGCGCGCTGACCAGCAGCAGCGTCGTCCAGGCGCGAAGGCTTGTCACGTCAGGCTTCGAGCGCACGTTTCACGTCATCGGGCAGGTCGCCCAGCACTTGCGACATCTTCGCCCGCGCCGCCTCGGGATCGCGCCTGGCGATGACCTCGGCCAGGGCACGGTGTTCGCTGAGGGCCTTGAGACTTTCGGTGCGCGACGGCGCCTTCACCGAAATCAGCCAATAGCGCGCCGTCTGGTGATGCAGCGTCACCACCATCTTGGCCAGAGTGCGGTTGCCGCTGGCGGCGGCGACGGCGACATGGAAGGCCTCGTCCATTTCCGCAAGGGCGCGTGCATCGTCGGCGGCGATCGCCGCCTCGCCGCCCGCCATAGTGGCGCGGATGGCGGTGATGTCGGCGTCGCCGGCATGTTCCGCCGCCAGCCCGGCGCAGTGAATCTCCACCAGGCGGCGGGCCTCGAACGTGTCATGCGCCTCGGCGAGGTTGAGCGGCGCCACCGTCGTGCCGACGCGGGCCTTGCGCACCACCAGCCCTTCCAGCGCCAGCCGCGCCAGGGCGTCGCGAATGCCCGCCAACCCGCCGTCATAGCGGCGGGCCAGCGCATTTTCGTCCAGATGCTCGCCGGGCTTGAGCACGCCGATGATGATGTCCACCAGCAGGCGGCCATAGAGCCGGGCCTTGAGCAGGGATGGCGCCCATTCGTCCAGGCGCGCGGGGCGGGAAAGCGAGGTCATGCGCCAAGCATGGGCCGGAGGCTTGGGGGTGGCAAGCCCCCGCAAAACGGGGATCAAACCCTAATCGTGCCAGCGGTATTTCGGATCCGTCTTCGCAAAGCTGGAGTCGGGGCCCCAGCTTCCGGCGTCATAGGGCTGCGGCGACATGGCCGCCTTTTTCCACCCGGCGCGGATGGTGTCGATGAAGGCCCATTGCGCCTCGACTTCGTCGCGGCGGACGAACAGGGTGGGGTCGCCTTCGAGGAAATCCAGCAGCAGCCGCTCATAGGCGATGCGGCGCGGCCGGGCGCCGAAGGCGGTGGCCAGCGAAAGATCGAGCGCCACGCTTTCCAGCTGCATGCCCTCGCGGTCCAGGCCCGGCACCTTGCCCATCACCGAAAGGCGGACGTCTTCCTCCGGCTGCAGCCGCAGCGACAGACGGTTGGGCTCCAGCCTGCCGCCGCGGCCCTCGAACATGGAATGCGGCACCGGCTTGAACTGGATCGCCAGCTCGGTGCGCCGCCCCGGCAGCCGCTTGCCGGTGCGTAGATAGAAAGGCACACCCTGCCAGCGCCAATTGTCGACATAGGCCTTCAGCGCCACGAAAGTTTCGGTCTGGGACGGCTTGCGCAAATCATCGGCGTATCCGGCGACCCGGGCATTGCCGATGGCGCCCGGCGCATACTGGCCCAGCACGCTGTGGCTCTTCACCGTTTCCGCCGTGAAGCCGCGCAACGCACGCAGCACCTTGACCTTCTCATCGCGTATGGCGCCGGCGCCGTAGTGGCTGGGCGGCTCCATCGCCACCAAAGCGAGAAGCTGCAGCATGTGGTTCTGCACCATGTCGCGCAGCGTGCCGGTGGAATCGAAATAGCCGGCGCGGCCTTCCAGCCCTACCGTCTCAGCGACGGTGATCTGGACATGGTCGATATACTGGCTACGCCACATCGGCTCGAACAGCATGTTGCCGAAGCGCAGCACCAGCAAATTCTGCACCGTCTCCTTGCCGAGATAATGGTCGA
>Ga0265314_10003471_pt1 | contig 15228 bp, 16 predicted proteins | sample 4126metaG_FD_203106 | JGI IMG/M metagenome (GOLD analysis project Ga0265314, IMG submission 203106) | Rhizosphere microbial communities from Carex aquatilis grown in University of Washington, Seatle, WA, United States - 4-1-26 metaG | ecosystem: Host-associated > Plants > Roots > Rhizosphere >... | reverse complement strand
GCCCTGGGCAATTTCGCGGCAGGCATCCCCTACGCCAGCTACGACACCTGGAACGTCGGCATCGGCTTCACCTACAAGGTGTTCACGCTCGATCTGCGCTATTCCGACACCGACCTGTCGAAGGGCAACTGCAACGCCTTTACCAGCGCCTTTAATGCTTCCGGAACGACCAACGTGACTTCGATCAATCCGGGCGGCGCCGGTTCGAACTGGTGCGGCGCGGCCGGCATTGTCAAGCTCTCGGCTGACCTGACCGCGATGACCAATCTGAAGTAATTGTTCTCTCGAGACTGTAGAAAGAGCGGCAGCGGCCATCTGTCGCTCTTTGTTTTTGGTAGGACAGGTGATGAGGAAAGCACGCCACATTGGCCTGCGCGCTATCGCGCAGGTCTTGGAGTAGCACTCGCAATTGGCGGGATGGAGTGAGTGGTCCTCGCTGGCGTTCCACACGCCGTTCGTCCTCAGTTAGCCTGCGCGCTCGCCCAGAAGGCATGTCGGGACGGTTACACGGTGGTCTACGCTCGCGTGCCGCGGCAGCTCAAGTGGAGCCCCGGGGCTCGGTCAAAGCCGTCTCGAATAAATCCGATTCTTGCATCCAGCGTGCGTCAATGATGAACAAAGCGCGGAAGATAGATTGCAATCTTCAGCGCCATGATGGCGGCGATGGAAATCCCTGCCGTCAGCATCATCAGTACGCACATGGAAAACCGTTTGATCATTGCCAGATAGCCTGCCGCTGCTCCGGCTCGGGCTGGGTCTTGGTTTCCCGTTGGGTAGGGAGCCCGTTCGAGCGGGCCACCGGTGTGCGTCGACATAGTCATATCAAAAATCCTTTACTCCGGGTTGTTCGCAAGGCGCCGAGCGATGCCCCCCTTGTCACCCTTCGGCGACCTTCAATTCAAAAGACGCGAAAATCTCTCAACCGGCGTTTCATCGCTTCTGTCATATTGCCGATGAAGGCGACCATTCGCTGCCGACCGCGCATCGCAAGGCGCTTTAACCAACCAAGCTGCGCGACAAGCGGATTGCCGTTGTTGTCCAGGTCGAGTTCGATCCTCTCGGACGGAAATATGGTTGCACACCCCGCCGGCCGGCTATTCCTTCTGGCAAACGACACGGCGGAGTTCTCAAGCAGGAAAATTCCGCCGATCTGCCCCTTGACGTCACGGGCAACCCAGAAGCCTTCCATGTTGCGGCCAATGAAAAATGCCGGGATCGCGTCGTTGACGATGCTGGAATCGAGAGGCAGAAATTGCGCGGTGACGGCTGCGGCCTCCTCGGTCGGCAAGATGCCGGCGCTTTCCCGCTCGATCGCAGCGGTCGAACGTCTCGGCGCCTGCCGCCGTGAAAGGTCTGGGCTCGTTAGTTGCACGGCGATCGTTGGGCGTTTTTCGATTGCGATTGTGTTCCCCGGGGGTGCCGTGGACGAACGTACTCGGCCTCTGCTGCAGCCCGTCGCATCCGGTTACTGACAAGGACATCGAGCATTTCTCGGGAAGCGGCGAGAACGGTTTTGAGCTGTTCTCGAATGTGCACCTTCTGATGTGCGGCATTGAAAGTAATCGCGGCCATGGCGGCCTCCTCACGAATCTAACGTGCATCATGTGCCGACGATGCCATAGGAATGCGAGATGGATCGGCGTTGAGTCTCATAGGAGAGATATAAGAATCCGAGGGGAGATGATGCCGCTCTCATCTGCTTCAGGTCTTTATACCGCGCCTATGAGAGAGGGGAGGAGGTCGCCTCGATTTCCTATGCTGTCAGGCGCATCTTCGGACCAATAGCTCACAATATGAGCTGACTGTGGAGACGGAAGATGGCTCACTTTCTTACCAGCAACGATAAATATCGCGATCTGGTCCACGACGATGATTATCGATCGTATCTTATCAACCGAACAGACTCACCGGTCGGTTACCGGTTCGGCAGGACGCATGGAAAGCGCGCTCGCGTCCACGCACGCACCGCTTTAAGCCGCGTCAACCGCTATTTGAAAAATATGATCGAGGCCATCGCCAATTCCAAGCTGCGTCGCATGGAGCGCGAGCTTGAGCTTCGCGGTATTCGCTTCGACCGGCCCAACAATAATTAGGTAGCGCGAAATCCCGGTCGAACCAGTGTTCGCGAGGATTGATACGGTCCATACCCGACCCGCAGTCCGGGTTCAGTTCTTCCCGTGAAGCATCACATGCGACAGCTTTCGTTCAACGGATCTGTTCTTGTTTTCCATCTCCGCAGCGTCGTGAACTCTCTGGTGACGTTTCTGGGTCCACCCTGGGACGGGCCGGTCAGGAAATATCGGTCGGAAGATCACTATATGCGCGGTCCTGGGCCGAAATGGCGCAAAAAGCACTTTCTTGATCGCGTATCCGCCAGCGAGGCTTGAGTTGGTACGGCGTTAGGCCCCGAGCATCCTGCGTGACTACGCGTTAGAGCAGGTGCTTATCTCGGGAAGAAAGTCCTCTCCATAAGCCGGTGTCGCGCTTTGGAGGTTTGCTGACCGAAGACGCCTTTGGTTGGTCGTCCTCGATTGCTGCGGCGAAGACACGCTTGAGGCGGTCATCATCAATCCGTGCGAGATGTTGGCGCAAGACCGCGGAACTCAATTCATTCGGGTCCAAAATTGCGGCGCAAAGCTCCGCACTGGTCCTCCGGAAAAATCCGAAAGCCGGCCTGCCCCTATGTGATGGGCCGAGCCTATCAATCTCCGCTGCGATCGCCAGGACGGCCAGCCTGTCGGCATTTTCCAGTGTGACGGCAAATCGCAGCACAGCGAGGTGCCACGCTCGCAACGTCCTTGCTTCCCATTCTTTTTGCGCGTCTTCGCTCATGGAGAAGTCCTTAGGCCGCGCCCGAACGAGCCAACTGAGCGTGTCAAACTCGACAGTTAGATCGCGGCCTTGTGCCGTGCCGGCGCTCTGCGGAGCTGATCCAGTTCGGGCAGCGTCGAAATTGCCCTGGCGACTAAGATCTTTGATGGCCCGTCCAGCTCGACAAGCGGAAGCCGCAACCGCGGTTCCATAAATCCAAGCATGCTCAATCCATATTTCAGGGATGCCGGTGCCGAATCCTGGTGCAGGGCAGTGGTCAGTTGCGCCAGGCGAAGTGCCACGGTTGTGGCATTTTCTGCATCTCCTTGCTTGCACTGTTCGCTCATGCAGCGGAAATGATCGGGAACGATGTTCGATACAACCGAGATGCACCCATCCCCACCGCTTAGCAGATAGGCTGATGCAGTCGAGTCCTCTCCAGTCAGCAGGCGAAAATCTGGAGGAAGGAGCGCTTTCAAGCGAAGCAGGCGCGCGACGCTTCCCGAGGCGTCCTTGGCGCCGGCAAACTGCGCTGATCCTGCCAGCCGCTGTATCGTTTCGTCGGATAACTCTCTCGCCGTGCGAGCTGGCGCGTCGTGCAAAATGATCGGCAGCGTGGTTGAGGCCGCGATAGCCTGAAAGTGCGCAACGATGCCCCCCTGCATCGGCTTGTTGTAATAGGGCACGACGGACATGATGGCGTCGGCGCCGTTGGCTTCCGCTCGCATGGTCAGGTCGATCGCCTGACTGGTCGAATTCGAACCGGCACCAGCGATAACTGCTATGCGGCTCCGCGAGATATTGACCGCCGCGCGGATAATGGCGTCATGTTCTGCAGGGCTCAGCGTTGAAGCCTCCCCCATCGTCTCCCCAACGACGATGGCGGTTGCGTCCGACTTGATCTGGTGCTCGCAAAGCATTTCGAACGACGCCCAGTCGATTTCGTCGTTGCGGTCGAACGGCGTCGGGAGATCGGCGATGAAGCCGGTCAACCATGGGGTCGAATATCGCGTTCCACTGGTCATCACACGTTAGGCTGCCTTGGCGATTGATGCGAAATTGCACCGATAGGCCGAAAGCAGGAGGCCTTGTTGGCATCTCACCCCGGCCTCGACCCGGAATCCAAGTTGTTCCAGTTTCGTGCGCACTCTCAGGCTCAAACCTCGCTCTGGGGATTCGATCGAGACGACGATGGTCGCTGTGGCATTCAAGAGTTGAGAGGTGCGAACAAGCGATGTTTCGAGGTCCTGAAACGAGCGGTCCCCCACGATGAGACCTGCTGAATGTTGTCCGCGGGAAGTGCGGCAGGTCGCGGTGGTCGAGGCATGGACGAATCCGCGGCAGTGCAGGGCCAGATGAATCCCGGGACTATCTCTGCCCGCGATGATGATTCGGTGCGACCGCGACAGACGCGCGAGGTCGATCATGGTGTCGATAAGTTGCTCCTGTGCGGTAGTGCTATCGGTCTCGTTCATCATGACGCTCTCAATGGGCGACAGGCGGGTTTACGCAGCTCGGCGCTGATGTGTGTCGTCGGGACTCATCGCTGCGCGCTCGGAAGTAAGGGGACTGCTGTTCAGGCTGAGTTCAAGAACGTTCGGCGTGTCAACAACGGCCTCTGGACGGTGGCCGTTTTCAAAGAGCGCGAATTTAACGGCTGCGGCTCGGTTGACGAACAGGCCGCCGAACAGGCCGCTTTGTTCCTGGGCGACCCAGTTGCCACGGCTGTTCTTGCCGATCAAGACGATGTTGGAGCTGCACGATGGAGGTTCGGTCTGTTTCATTTTCATTCCCGGTAAGGAGTCGATCGCGACTGTCGTTGAAACGATTGAGTTTGCGATCAACCCGTTGCTTCCCCAATTCGGGGGTGCGCTCAATATCTTCCTCACCGCATAAGGATTCGAGAGCGAAGCAGCGCCTATTTCATAGGGAAGATGTGGGGTATCGGACAGGAAGAGGTGGGTGACGTCGGCGACGGCTGAAGTGTGAATTCAGGTGGCCGAAACCTGACTAAACGTCATGACCAATCCGTAGAGAAGTCCGTACACGGCGGCCTCATCCCAATTGGTCAGCGCGGCGTCGAACGGCGTCTCTCGTCGGAAAGCTCCGGCAACAACGGAGAAGATCGCAGAAAGCAACAATAGCGCGGCAAGGCTTCTGCCAAAGTCGGCGCCTCCAATTGCCGCAAACACGCAGAGCACGACCATCCGCAGACAAAAGCGACCGATGACCTGAACCGATCTGAGGTCGTTGAACGTAACCGGCGCATTAGCCATGGATCGAAGCCTCAGCAGCGGACCGCAAGCTAAGCAAAGTTTTCACAGCACAGCGGCTCGCATTGATCGGCCCGCACCTGCGGCACCGACGGCCGGCTAGGCTCCCGCGCCGCCTCGATCTGCCGAAGCGTTTCGATGTAAACGCCCGCAACCGCGAGCGTCAGGCTTGCATGGCTGGCCTCGATCGCTTGGTCAAGCCACTCCGGGAGTTCGCGCTGCCGGGATAACGCGCAATGCCACTCGCCTTCATCGTAGGTGATGCGGCGCAGCTTCCACTGCGGTAGTTCCAGTTCGATCAGCGCAAGTGCCCCTTGGGTCAAAGCGCCGGCCTCGATCAATTGATGCAGCCGCTCAGCGTTGGTAGCCTTATTCGGTGCCGATGGCCGCTGACAGGTCTGGCCAACGATTTCGGAGAACATTTCGGGCGTCGCCTCGTCGGCAACGCGCACTTGCGCGGCCAGCCTCGCCAGTTGCTCCGAACGATGGGAATGATCATGGAACATGGCGTGCTCCTGTCGGACAAGGACCGCCGGAACACGGTCGCATCTCCAAGGTGAGGAAAAAGGCATTTGAATTCGAGTGGGAAAGCCGCCTCGAAATATAAGTGCGCCATAAGTGCCGCGCCGGTCCGGGATTCCAGTCGATCTCGATCCAGGCGCGCGCCGAGCCGCGTTGTGGGTCGCGCGTCGCAACGCAGAAAATACGAGCCGGAAAAGTGATGCTTCGCAATGGGTTGCCGGGGATCCCTCGATAATCTTTATTAGATTCCTATAACGTTGCCATCACGTCCATCTCGAAAACATATACCCCAACGTGGCACCTAACCGTCACACGCGATCAGGCGTTTATTGTTTTGATCCGCCGCAATTTGCCGGACGGGAACAGTGCAACGGTCGCAGCCGGAAACAAGCGCCGCAAGGAGCATCTCATGTTGGACGTCGTCATGCTGGCCCTCGGTCTGGGCTTCTTCGCGGCGGCGGTAGGCTACGCCTACGCCTGCGAACGGCTCTAGGGAGAACGACCATGATCTTCGATTATTCACTCGCCGCCATCGTCTCCGCGGGCCTGCTGTTTTACCTGACTTACGCCCTGCTGCGGCCCGAGCGGTTCTGACCGCCGAAAAGCCTGCCCCGGATTTGGTCCGGGACGGAGCCTGTTCTCGCAAAAAATCACGTGCAAACCCTAGGGCATACGACCATGACCGTCATTGGCTGGCTTCAAATTATTCTGTTCTGCGCGATCCTTGTCGCGCTGGTCAAACCGCTCGGCGGGTACATGACGCGCGTCTTCAATGGCGAGCGCACGTTCCTGTCGCCGATCCTGCGGCCGGTCGAGGCCGGGGTTTACTGGATCGGCGGCGTCGACGAGAAGCGCGAGCAGCATTGGCTGACCTATACGGTCGCCATGCTGTTTTTCCACGTCGGCGGCTTCCTTATCCTTTACGCGCTGATGCGTTTCCAGGCCGTTCTGCCGTTCAACCCGGCGGAACAATCCGCCGTGGCCGAGGATCTCTCCTTCAACACCGCGATCAGCTTCATCACCAACACCAATTGGCAATCCTATGGCGGTGAGACGACCGTGTCGTATCTGGTGCAGATGCTCGGTCTCACCCATCAAAATTTCCTTTCGGCGGCGACCGGCATCGCGCTCGCGGTGGCCCTGATCCGGGGCTTCTCCCGCTCTTCAATGCGCACCATCGGCAATTTCTGGGTCGATGTAACCCGCTGCACGCTTTATGTACTGCTGCCGATCTGCATCGTCGGCACGTTCGTGCTGGTCTGGCAAGGCGTGCCCCAGAATCTCAGCGCGTATACTGAAGCAACGACACTTGAGGGTGCCAAACAGGTTATCGCGCAGGGGCCGGTCGCCTCGCAGATGATGATCAAGCATTTGGGTACCAACGGCGGCGGCTTCTTCAATGCCAACGCTTCACATCCGTTCGAGAATCCGACCGCGCTGACAAACTTGATTCACATGCTGGCGATTTTTGCGCTCGGCGCGGGTCTGACCAACGTGTTTGGCCGCATGGTCGGCAACCAGCGCCAGGGGTGGGCCATATTCGGTGTGATGGGCGTGCTGTTCATCGCCGGCGTTGTAGTCTGTTACTGGGCTGAAGCCAACGGTACGGCCGCACTCGATGCGCTCGGGCTGACCGGCGGCAACATGGAAGGCAAGGAAGTCCGCTTCGGTATAGTTGGTTCGGCATTGTTTGCGGTCGTTACCACCGCCGCCTCCTGCGGCGCCGTCAACGCCATGCATGACTCATTCACTGCGCTCGGCGGCATGATTCCGCTGATCAACATGCAGCTTGGCGAGATCATCATCGGCGGCGTCGGCGCCGGCCTCTACGGGATGCTGATCTTTGTCGTGATCTCGATCTTCGTCGCTGGCCTGATGGTCGGCCGCACGCCGGAATATGTAGGCAAGAAGATCGAGGCGCGGGAAGTCAAGATGGCGATGCTTGCGATTTTGGTGCTGCCGCTGATGTATCTCGGCTGGACCGCGGTTGGTGTTGTTTATCCGCCGGCGGTTGCCTCGATGGCCAATGCCGGTCCGCATGGCTTTACCGAGGTGCTCTACGCTTTTGTCTCTGGCACGGGCAACAACGGCTCGGCCTTTGCAGGCCTGAGCGCCAACACGATGTTCTTTAACCTGACCTTGGCATGCGCAATGTTCGTGGGACGGTTCTTCATGATCGTGCCGGCGATGGCCATGGCAGGCTCGCTCGCAGCCAAGAAATCGATCCCGCCATCGGCAGGAACTCTTCCGACCACAGGCGGCCTGTTCGTCGGCTTGGTGATCGGCGTGATCCTGATCATCGGCGGCCTCACTTTCTTCCCGGCGCTGGCTTTGGGCCCGATCGCCGAGCACCTCGCGATGACCACCAATACCCTGTTCTGATCGAACTCATTTCGGAGTTACGTCCATGGAAGTCGTCAAAATGAATAAGCGGATGCCGGTTTCGGCGATGCTCGACCCGAAGATCGTGATACCCGCGATCGGTTCGGCCTTCGTCAAGCTCGATCCCAGGGTCATGATCAAGAGCCCCGTGATGTTCGTGGTCGAGGTTGTGGCCGCGCTGACCACGGTGATATTCCTGCGCGATCTGGTGACTGGCGGCGAGAGCCTCGGCTTCACCTTCCAGATCTTCCTGTGGCTGTGGTTCACGGTGCTGTTCGCCAATTTTGCGGAAGCCGTAGCGGAAGGCCGCGGCAAGGCGCAGGCCGAATCGCTGCGGAAAACCCGCACCGAGAGCCAGGCCAAGCTGTTGAAGGGCTCTGACAAGAACTATCGTCTTGTATCCGGCACGAGCCTCAAGGTCGGCGATATCGTGCTGGTCGAGGCCGGCGACAACATTCCGTCCGACGGCGAAGTGATCGAGGGCGTCGCCTCCGTCAACGAGGCCGCGATCACCGGCGAGTCCGCGCCCGTGATCCGCGAATCCGGCGGCGACCGCTCGGCGGTCACCGGCGGCACCCAGGTGCTGTCCGACTGGATCCGCGTCCGTATCACCGCAGCCCAGGGCTCAACCTTCATCGACCGCATGATCAAGCTGGTCGAGGGCGCCGAGCGGCAGAAGACGCCGAACGAGATCGCGCTCAATATCCTGCTCGCGGGCCTCACCATCATCTTCGTGTTCGCGACTGTGACCATCCCGAGCTATGCGGCCTATGCCGGCGGCCAAATCTCGGTGGTGATCCTGGTGGCATTGTTCGTGACGCTGATTCCGACCACCATCGGCGCGCTGTTGTCGGCGATCGGCATCGCCGGCATGGACCGGCTGGTTCGCTTCAACGTGCTGGCGATGTCGGGCAGGGCGGTCGAGGCCGCCGGCGATGTCGATACCCTGCTGCTGGACAAAACCGGCACCATCACGCTCGGCAACCGGCAGGCGACTGCACTCAGGCCGGTGCGTGGCGTGACCGAACAGGAACTGGCGGATGCGGCGCAGCTGGCGTCGCTGGCGGACGAGACCCCCGAGGGCCGTTCGATCGTGGTGCTGGCCAAGGAAAAATACGGCATCCGCGGCCGCGACATGGCCGAACTCAACGCAACTTTCATTCCGTTCAGCGCGCAAACCCGCATGAGCGGCGTCGATGCCGGCGCGTCCTCGGTCCGCAAGGGCGCGGTCGATGCGATCCTCAACTACGTCGGTGGTGGAACCCATACTGTGGCTTCGGGCAATACCGTCCGGGCAATTCAGTCGACGGCAACTTCCGAAGTGGCGCGCGAGATCCAGGCGATTTCGGACGAAATTGCGAAATCGGGCGGTACGCCGCTTGCGGTCGCCAAGGATGGCCGTCTGCTCGGCGTCGTGCACCTCAAGGACATCGTCAAGGGCGGCATCCGCGAGCGTTTTGCGGAGTTGCGCCGGATGGGGATCCGCACCGTGATGATTACGGGCGATAATCCGATGACGGCGGCGGCGATTGCCGCCGAAGCCGGCGTCGATGATTTTCTGGCGCAGGCAACGCCGGAAGACAAGTTGAAGCTCATTCGCGACGAACAGGCCAAGGGCAAACTGGTCGCGATGTGCGGCGACGGCACCAACGACGCCCCGGCACTCGCCCAGGCCGACGTCGGCGTCGCCATGAACACCGGCACACAGGCGGCACGCGAGGCCGGCAACATGGTCGATCTCGACTCCAACCCGACCAAGCTGATCGAGGTGGTGGAGATCGGTAAGCAGCTATTGATGACCCGAGGTGCGCTGACGACATTTTCCATCGCCAACGACGTGGCGAAGTATTTCGCCATCATCCCCGCCATGTTCCTGGCGTTCTATCCGCAGCTCGCCGTGCTCAACATCATGCACCTGGCGAGCCCGCAGAGCGCCATCCTGTCGGCGATCATCTTCAACGCCCTGATCATCATCGCGCTGATTCCGCTGGCCTTGAAAGGCGTGGCGTATCGCGCCATCGGGGCCGGCGCGCTGCTGCGCCGTAACCTGATGATCTACGGCGTAGGCGGCATCATCATTCCCTTTATCGGCATCAAGGCCGTCGACCTTATCGTCAACGCCTTGCACCTCGTCTGAGGAGACACACCATGTTGAAAGAAATTCGCCCCGCCATCATCGTCCTTGTCGCACTCACGCTGATCACGGGCCTCGCCTATCCACTTGCCATGACCGCGATTGCGGGCGTGATCTTTCCGAAGCAGGCGCAGGGCAGCCTGATCGAGAGGGATGGCAAGGTGGTTGGCTCCGCGCTGATCGGGCAGGAGTTCAAGGACGACAAATACTTCCATGGGCGGCCTTCGGCAACCACGGCGGCAGACCCGGCCGATGCCACCAAGACCGTTTCCGCGCCGTACAATGCGGCCAATTCGGGTGGCTCGAACCTCGGCCCGACCAGCAAAGCCCTGAATGACCGGGTCAAGGAAGACGTCGACAAGCTGAAGGCAGAGAATTCTTCCGTGCCCGTTCCGATTGATCTCGTCACCACGTCCGGCAGCGGCCTCGATCCCGATATCTCGCCGGAGGGCGCGCTATTCCAGGTGCCGCGTGTCGCGAAAGCGCGCAACATGCCGGAAGATCGCGTCCGCCAGCTGGTTACGGAGAACACGAAAGGCCGCTTCGCCGGATTGCTCGGCGAACCGCGCGTGAACGTCCTAGCGCTCAATCTGGCGCTGGACGCCGCTGCATCCAAATGACGCCAGCTAGGCTCGGCGCGGCCCGAGGATTATAATGCGGTATGGCCCAGCAGCGCCGCGACCCTGAAAAAAGACCCTCGCCGGATGCGCTCCTGGAGACCGCGCGGCGAGAGAACGATCAGGCCGGCCGGCTCAAGATTTTCGTCGGCGCCGCCCCCGGCGTCGGCAAGACTTACGAGATGCTGCAAAGTGCGCACGCCAAGCTCAAGGCCGGCGCCGATGTCGTGGTGGGCATCGTCGAGACCCACGGTCGGGCTGAGACCGAGGCGCTACTGCAAGGCCTTGAGGTTCTCCCGCGCAAGCGGATCGAGTACAAGGATCAGGCGATCGAGGAAATGGATCTCGACGCGCTGATCGCGCGCCATCCGCAGATCGCGCTGGTCGATGAACTCGCCCACACCAACGCGCCCGGCAGCCGCCATCCGAAGCGCTATCTCGACGTCGAGGAATTATTGTCCCGCGGCATCGACGTTTACACCGCGGTCAATATCCAGCATATCGAGAGCCTCAACGACGTGGTCGCCCAGATCACGCATGTGCGGGTGCGCGAGACCGTGCCGGATTCGGTGTTCGACCGCGCCGACGCCATCGAGCTGATCGATCTCACGCCGGACGACCTGATCCAGCGCCTGAAAGAGGGCAAGGTCTACGTCCCCAAGCAGGCCGAGCGGGCACTCGATCACTATTTCTCGCCGGGGAACCTCACGGCGCTGCGCGAGCTGGCGTTGCGGCGGACCGCCGAGCGCGTCGACGAACAGTTACTTACCCACATGCAGGCCAACGCCATCGCTGGCCCCTGGGCGGCGGGCGAGCGCATTCTCGTTTGCCTTAGCGAGGATCCGCGGGCGGCGGGGCTGGTGCGCTACACCAAGCGGCTGGCGGACCGGCTGCACGCGCCATGGACCGCCATCAGCATCGAGACGCGGCGCAACCTGCAACTCACCGATGAGCAGCGCGATCGGCTGGCCGACACGCTGCGGCTGGCGGAGGCCCTGGGAGGCGAGGCGCTCACCATTCCCGGCGTCGGACGCCGCATCGCGGACGATGTCATCAGCTTCGCGCAGGGCAATAACGTGACCCAGATCATCATCGGGAAGTCGATGCGCTCCTGGTGGTTTGAGCTCAGGCGAGGCTCTGTGGTGCAGGACCTGGTAAGGCGCGCCGGCAATATCAGCGTCAATGTCATCGCCGGCGAGGAACTCGCGGCGGAGCCCGTTCCAAAGAAGACTGTGCGCACGGCTGAACGACAGGAACCTTTCGATCCGGTTCCCTACGCGATAGCACTGCTGTTCGTTGCTGCCGGTCTTGGCGTTGGTGAGCTGATCCATCCATGGTTCGGCATCGAGAACGTCGACCTGGTATTTTTGACGGCTGTGGTCGGGGTCGCGGTCCGTTACGGCCTGTGGCCTTCGTTGTTCGCCAGCGTCGCGGCGGCGCTGTGTTACAACTTCTTCTTCGTGCCGCCGATCTACGCCTTCACGATCACCGGCCCGACCAATGTCGCGGCGTTCTTTTTCTTCATGCTGATCGCCATCCTGGTTTCCAATGTCGCGGCACGCGTGCGCACCCAGGCGGTCTCTGCCACGGCCAGGGTGCGCACCACCGAATCGCTGTACGCCTTCAGCCGCAAGCTCGCCGGCACTGCGACGCTTGACGACGTGCTGTGGGCGACCGCCTACCAGACGGCGCTGATGCTGAACGTGCGGGTGGTGCTGTTGCTGCCCGAGGACGGCGTCCTGACCGTGAAGGCGGGCTATCCACCCGAGGATGAACTCGACAAGGCGGATCTCGCCGCCGCGAACTGGGCGTGGGGCAATGATCGCTCAGCCGGGCGCGGATCGGACACGCTGCCGGGGGCCAAGCGTCTGTTCTTTCCGATGCGAACCGGACGCGGACCGATCGGCGTTATCGGCATCGACGACGACAAGACCGGGCCGCTCCTGACGCCGGACCAGCGTCGATTGCTGGATGCCTTGGTGGATCAGGGCGCGCTTGCAATCGAACGGGTGCTGCTGGTCGAGGATATGGATCGCGTCAAGCGCACCGTGGAGTCAGACCGGCTGCGCTCGGCGCTGTTGACCTCGATCTCGCACGATCTCAAGACACCCTTGGCGTCGGTTCTCGGCGCCGCCTCGACGATGCGGGATCTCGCCAGCGGCCTGAGCGAATCGGAAAAGCGGGATCTGCTCGCAACCGTGATCGACGAGTCCGAGCGGCTCAACCGGTTCATCGCCAATCTCTTGGACATGACCAAGCTGGAATCCGGCGCCATCGTTCCCAACAGCGCGCCTCACGATCTCAGTGAAATTGTGGGCAGCGCGCTGGGTCGTGCCGGCAAGATATTGGCGAAGCACAGAGTTGAGCTAGAGCTTGCGACGGATTTGCCAATGCTGGATCTCGACGCCGTGCTGTTCGAACAGGCGCTGTTTAATCTCCTCGATAATGCCGCCAAGTACTCTCCAGACGGAACGACGATATCCGTCCTTGGTTGGCGGGACCAGAAGTCGGTATGCCTGCAGATTCTGGACGAGGGAGACGGCATCCGGCCGGCAGAGCTGGAGAGTGTATTTGACAAATTCTATCGCGCGCAAAAGGGCGACCATGTCCGCCCCGGCACCGGCCTCGGGCTTGCGATTTCCCGCGGTTTCGTCGAGGCTATGCATGGAACAATTGCGGCGGCGAATCGCACCGATCGCAGCGGCGCCATGCTGACGATCAGATTGCCGATTCCGGTCGCGACCGAAGCCTTGGATACCGCCGCATGAGTGCTGCCCCCCTCAAGATCATGATCGTCGATGACGAGCCGCCGATCCGCAAGCTGCTGCGGATGGGTCTGAGTACGCAAGGCTACGACGTCCTCGAAGCCTCCAATGGCAAGATCGCGCTCGAATTGCTGGCCCAAGAACCCGCTCTGATCATTCTCGATCTCGGCCTGCCGGATATCCAGGGCCATGACCTGTTACGGATGATCCGCGGGCGCAACGACAGCGTCCCGATCGTGGTTCTGTCCAGCCGGGGCGACGAGGCTGGAAAAGTGCAGGCGCTCGACCTCGGCGCCGACGACTATCTCACAAAACCGTTTGGAATGGATGAGTTGCTGGCCCGCATGCGGGCGGCGCTGCGCCATCAATTGCAGGTCCATGGCGAACGGCCCGTCTTCCATTCGGGCGAGCTGTCGGTGGATCTGGTAAGGCGCATCGTCAAGGTTGGCGACAAGGAAGTGAAGCTTTCTCCGAAAGAATACGATTTGTTGCGGATCCTGGTGCAGCACGCCGGCAAGGTATTGACCCACAAGTTTCTGCTTGGCGAGCTCTGGGACCAATTGACCGACGCGCAGTACCTTCGGGTCTATGTCCGACAGCTCAGGCAAAAGATCGAAGCCGATCCGGAGCGCCCGCAGTTCGTTCTCACGGAGACCGGCGTCGGTTACCGGCTGCGCGCTCCGGATGAGATCGCCAAACCCGCCCTCGAGACCTAATCAATGCTTTCAACGATGCGCCTCCCTGGAGCGGCCATGAAAATCTCCGACCTGCTTTCGCCAGCGGACGTCTTGATCGACGTTCGGGCCTCGAACAAGCGCCTGCTGTTGCAGGAACTGGCGGCCAAGGCGGCAGTCAATCTAAGCCTACGTGTCGATCAGGTCGCGCCTTACCTTCTCAAGCGGGAGGAACTCGGATCGACGGGAATAGGCGGCGGCGTCGCCATCCCGCATGCCCGGCTGCCGGATTTGCAACGACCGTTCGGACTAATGGCAAAATTAAAAGTGCCGACCGAATTCGATGCGATCGACGGGCAAGCCGTGGATATTGTGTTTGTGCTCCTGCTGCCTGCGAACGCGGAGAACGGACAGCTTGGAGCGCTCGCCTTGGTGGCCCGGACGCTCAGATCGTTAGAGATTCGCGATCGATTGCGTCGTGCAAAAGATGCATCCGGACTCCATTCAGTGATCGTCTAGTAGCCTGTTTGTTGCATGACATCGGTTATATGCGTGGTGTACTGAGCGGTGATACGGAAACTGAATTCGTCGTGGATGGGAACGGAAAAAAAGTTACGCTTCCTCGCGGCGCCTCCGATGCGGCCCTTACGCCTTACTATGTTGACCGTTCGAAGCTGTTCGCTTTTGAACGACTCGGAAATTCACCAACAATCGACGCAGCGCGAATCGCAGGGGCGATTGAGTTCACCCGGTTTCCAGCGCGGGTGGATCGAAATTCTGCAGGTCAAAGTATGGAGCCGAGATTGGTGCAAGCTGCGGATCTCATAGGACAGCTTGGCGATCCGGTGTATTCGCGGAAAGCGAACGCCCTTTATTGTGAATTCGAAGAGATCGGCATGAACCGGAAACTCGGATATTCGTCGCCCGCCGATATTATCGATAAATATCCGGCCTTCTTTTGGAATCATGCTTATCCGGTTTAGACACACGTGCGAGAGCCTGATAAGCGTGGTTGCTATTGCTTCTCTCTAGTCTTCTGTAAAGCCTTTA
>Ga0265314_10003469_pt1 | contig 15229 bp, 13 predicted proteins | sample 4126metaG_FD_203106 | JGI IMG/M metagenome (GOLD analysis project Ga0265314, IMG submission 203106) | Rhizosphere microbial communities from Carex aquatilis grown in University of Washington, Seatle, WA, United States - 4-1-26 metaG | ecosystem: Host-associated > Plants > Roots > Rhizosphere >... | reverse complement strand
CAAGGGCGGACCGCTCGCCGAAACGGTCGACTGGAACCGCAAACTGTGGCGCACGCTTGCCGCGGATTGCCTCGACGACCGCAACCAGCTTCCCGAAGGCGTGCGCGCGAACATCGTATCGCTGTCGTTGTGGGTTTCGAAGTACTCCAAAGAAGTGACCCGCACCGGCGCTCCGCTCGATCCGCTGATCACGGTCAATCGCACGATCATGGAAGGGCTGCAGGGCGCCGCCTGATTTATCCGTTCCTTTCGAACAGGCGAGGCCGGCTGCAAAAGCCGGCCTTTCTGTTTTTGCCGCCCGGCAAAAACTACCCCCATCCGGATTGCCCACTGCCAATTATATACCAATTAAAACAATGTGTTACGTGGCATGGTCATGGCACGGGCATTGCGAAGTGGCAACGAGGCATCGTGCCTTGAGATGCGCAAAATGCCGTCGGATGACCAGAATGGAAGTGGAGAAACACCATGCTTAGCGTCAACACAAACTCCAGCGCCATGGTGGCGCTGCAATATCTGAATCAGACCCAGTCACAGTTGGCGCAAGTCCAAGGCGCCATCAACACGGGCCTGAAAGTCGCAACCGCAAAGGACGACGGCGCCACCTACGCCATCGCGCAGAATATGCGTGGCAACGTCGCTGGCTATTCCGCCGTGACCGACAGCATCAATCGCGGCATGTCCGCGGTCGATGTCGCCATGTCGGCCGGTCAGTCGATTTCGGATCTGCTTGTCGAGATGAAGCAAAAGGCGCTCTCCGCGTCCGACGTTTCGCTCGATACGGCAAGCCGTCAGGCGATGAATGCGGACTTCACCGCCCTACGCGATCAGATCACGACGATCGTGAAGAACGCCGTCTTCAACGGCTTCAACCTGGTCGATGGCTCGACAGCCCAGATCACGGCGCTGGCTTCGGCCGACGGCACGCGCCACATCACCGTCAGCGCCCAGAAAATGTCGCTGTCGGGTTCCATCGTGACAATCAAGTCGACCGGCGTGATTTCGACGGTTGCGAAAGCCTCGACGATGGTGGCGACCATCCAGACTTCGCTCAACAACGTCAACTCGGCGTTGGCGAAACTCTCGGCCGGCTCGAAGAAATTCTCTATCCAGCTCGATTTCGCCCAGAAGCTGTCCGACACGTTGACAACGGGTATCGGCCATCTGGTGGATGCCGATATGGCGAAGGAGAGCGCACTGCTCACGTCCTTGCAGACCAAGCAACAGTTGGGCGTCCAGGCTCTGGCGATCGCCAATCAGTCGCCGTCTACAATCCTGTCGTTGTTCCGATAAGAAAATATTGGGCAGAGGGGAACAGAGCGGCGCGGGGGAAACCCCGCGCCGTTTTCGTTTGTAGGCAGAATTTACCGCGCGCTCGGCAGATATTGCCTATTTCCCGGCAATTTGTGCCGGGAAAACCCGGTCACCCGGCATTTTCGCCAGGTCGAAATTTCCCGCCGCCACACACAATCGAGAGTGAAGCGATCCTTAATTTCCGGCGGCACGCGCGTTGCCTTGTAGGTCTGCGGGGCAAAACGCCCTTGAGCAAAACGCTCACGTTAATTGGCCAGAACGGAGGCATACAATGCTTAGCGTCAATACAAACAGCGGCGCCATGGTAGCGCTGCAGTACCTCAATCAGACTCAGTCCCAGTTGACCCAGGTCCAAAGCGCGATCAACACCGGCTTCAAGGTTGCGAACGCGAAGGACAATGGTGCCGTCTACGCCATCGCGCAGAACATGCGCGGCAACGTCGCCGGTTATGCGGCAGTCACCGACAGCATCAATCGCGGCATGTCCGCGGTGGATGTCGCCATGTCGGCCGGCCAGTCGATCTCCGACCTGCTGGTCGAAATGAAGCAGAAGGCGCTCAACGCCTCCGACGCTTCGCTCGACACGGCAAGCCGCCAAGCGATGAACGCAGACTTCGTGGCGTTGCGCGATCAGATCACCACGATCGTGAAGAACGCCATTTTCAACGGCTTCAACCTGGTCGACGGTTCGACGACTCAGATCACGGCCTTGGCTTCGGCCGATGGTTCGCGCCGCATCACCGTCAGTTCGCAGAAGATGGCGCTGTCCGGCTCTATCGTCACGATCAAGAGCACGGGCACGATTTCGACGTCTGCAAAGGCCTCGACGATGGTTGCGACGGTCACTGCCTCGTTGCAGAACGTCAACGCCGCCCTCGCCAAGCTGTCTTCGGGCTCGAAGAAGTTCTCGATCCAGCTCGACTTCGCCCAGAAACTGTCCGACACGCTGACGGCGGGCATCGGCAGCCTGGTCGACGCCAACATGGCGCAGGAAAGCGCACTGCTCACCTCGCTGCAGACCAAACAGCAGCTCGGTATCCAGGCTCTTTCCATCGCCAACCAGGCGCCCTCTACGGTGCTCTCTCTGTTCCGGTAAGCACTTCGAGGCGGCGGACGCGATACGCGTCTGCCGCCGCTTTCCGGGCAGACGGGTGCCGGTTAATTCGGCCCTCGTCCCCGGGGCGTGGGTTTGTTATGAGTGGGTTTCTCCGATAAGAAGCGATGGGCGGAGGCGAAAGCCTCCGCCCATCGCCGCTTTAGAGACCCAAGATTTTGGTGAGCGTGCGCACGACGCGGTCCACATCGTCCACCGTCATGGCCGCAAAGAACGGCAGGCTCAGCGCCCGCGCATAATAGCGATCGGAACCTGGAAGGTTCGCGGTGCCATAGCGCTCGGCATAGTAGCGCTGGCGATGCACCGGGAAATAATGGACCTGGCTGCCGATGCCGTCGTCTGCCAATTCGCGCATAACGCCGGCGCGCGTCAACCCGCACGATGCAAAGTCGATCAGCACGGCATAAAGATGCCAGGTCGGCAGGCAGTTTCTGTGTCGCGTCACGGGTCTGAGTCGCGGCGCATAAGGCGCCAGCAGTTCGTCGTATGCCGCGGCCAAGGCCCGCCGGCGCGCGGCAAAGCGGTCGAGCTTGGCAAGCTGCGACAAACCCAGGGCGCATTGGATGTCGGTAGCGCGCCAGTTGAACCCCGGCTCCACGAGTTCGTAGTACCACGGGTTGGCGCGGCCAGAATCGAAAGCCTCTTCGGCGTCGACGAAATCGCCCGGCTCGCGCGTCATGCCGTGATTGCGCGTCCGCCTCAGCGCCGCTGCAAATGCGGGGTCATTCGTCGTCACGGCGCCGCCTTCGCCCATGGTCACGGTTTTGACCGGATGGAACGAGAACACGCTCGCGTCGCAAAACGCATTTTCTCCGATGGCGCTTCGGCTTCCGTCCTTGGCCACGTAAGTGGTACCCAGCGCATGACAGCAATCGTCGAGGATGGCGAGCCCCTTCGCGCGCGCCACCTGCGCGATCTCTTCAAGGGCTCCGCACTGGCCGTTCAAATGGACGTTGAACACGGCGTTGGCGCCGCCCGACCGGTCGATCGCTTCGGCAAGGTCTTCAGGCCGCATCAGACCGTTCTCGGGATCGACGTCGGCGAAAACGATCTCGGCGCCATTTAGATGAGGTGCGCTTGCCGTAGCCAGGAATGTGATCGACGGCACAATGACTTTCGTCCCGGCGCCAAGGCCCAGCGCATGCGCCGCCATGTAGAGTGCCGCGGTGCCGTTGGCACAGACAACCGCATCTCCGGCATGGACGGTTTTCGCCAGGGCGGCTTCAAAACGGGGGATTGTAGGACCAGTCGTCAAATAGTCGCCGCGCAACGCCTCGCAGACTGCGTCGATGTCGTCTTGCTCGATGACTTGGCGGCCATAAGGCAGGAACGCACCCGGCGCACGCTTGAGCGCGGGGCAACTCACGCGAAAGCCTCTTTCAAAAGCAATTGCAGGCCTTGGGCATTGAGCTTTTCAGGGTTGGTGTCGCTGGAATAGGCGAAGCCTTCGCTCACGGCCTTGGCGCCGCGGTTGAGATAGGCTTCGCGTGCCGCCGCGGCAAAGCTCGCCAGGATCACGAAGCGGTCGTCGAGCTCGACGGTCCAATGCGCATCGTCGGCGGGAATCATGGTTTCATGCAGCTTCTCGCCGGGGCGGATGCCGACGACCTTCTGGCCGAGCGCCGGCCCGATCAGGCTGGCGAGGCCGGTAATCGTGGTGGACGGAATCTTCGGTACGAAGATCTCGCCACCGCGCGACATCTCCATGCTGGAGAGCACGAAATTCACGCCCTGCGTCAGGGTGATCCAGAACCGCGTCATCCTGGGATCGGTGATCGGAAGCTCGCCTGCGCCGCCTTGCGCCAGCTTCTGAAAGAATGGCACCACCGAACCGCGCGAACCAAAGACGTTGCCGTAACGCACGACGGAGAAGCGCGTTCCGTCCGCGCCGGCCAGATTGTTGGCGGCGACAAAAATCTTGTCCGCAGCAAGTTTGGAGGCGCCGTAGAGATTGACCGGATTGGCGGCCTTGTCGGTCGACAGCGCGATGACTTTGCGGACGTTGCGCCTAAGTGCCGCGCTAACGACGTTCTCCGCGCCGAACACATTGGTGCGGATGCATTCGAAGGGATTGTACTCGGCGGTGGGAACCTGCTTCAGCGCGGCGGCATGGATGACGTAATCGACGTCGCGCATCGCCATTTCCAGACGGTCGCGGTCGCGCACGTCGCCGATGAAGTAGCGCATGAACGGATGCTGATCCATCGGGAAGATCTGCTGCATCTCGTATTGTTTGAGCTCGTCGCGCGAGAAGATGATGAGCCGGCGCGGCTTGTACTGGTCGATCACAGTGCGCACGAAATGCTTGCCGAACGATCCGGTTCCCCCCGTGACCAACACGACTTTCTCGTTGAGATCGAGCCAGGGCTGCGTGAAGGAGCGCAAGGCAGCCGGTTCGGCAGCCTCATCGCACTCGCTAGCCAGGTAGATTTTTTTTGCCCTCTGCGCCATGACGGAGGCACCCCTTTTGTCGACGACAATCCTTGCAGAACACAGTTAACAATCGGCTGACGGAAACCTTCCATTCACGCTAAAACGAAAGCGTCTTGGCCCCTGCCTGAACGGCGCAGGTCTGCGCGTGTCGTCCAGTTCCAGGGCCGAAAGGGCAAACTGGCAGAACAGGCTGTCCCTGACGCGCCGGTGTGTCAGAAGGCCGAGAAGCGGCGCCGTGGCGCGGTCAACCTCGATCCGCAGGCGGTTTTTGTCGTCGCCGATCTCCGCCCAGCCTTCCGTCATGGCTACCCCATGCGAAGCCGAAACCAGGAACGAGACGGGCGCGCCGTGCTCGACCGTTTCGCCGCGCAGCGAAAATCTTTCACAGTCCTTGCCGCCATTGTGCGTCGTTAACGAAAGCTTGTTCCAGTCGAACGCATCCGGCAGCAATGTGAGGTGGCCGAGGCGCAGGCTGCCCTTGTCCCATTCCGTCCAATGGAAGGTCAGGTCGAAGTCGATCCGTGGTTTGCGCGCATGGAAGCGCAACATCTTCTCGATCGGGCCTTTGGGCGTATCGACGCGGGCGTAGGCGAGCAGATCGTCGCCATCGCGCCACAGGCGGGCTTTGCACCATTCCAGATCGGTGATTTTGTGTTCGCCGGGCGCCTCGAACACGCTGTTGCCGGTGTACCAGTCGGCCTGCAACGCGATGTCATCGAAATGGCCGTGCGGAAGGGTGCCGGCCAGCGCCGGACCTTCGAACTGGATCCTGTCTAGCGCCAGGCCGCGCCTTCGGTCGAGGCGCGTGCTGAGCGATGGCGTGACGATGTCGAGATAACGGCTGGTGATTTCAGGACCGCACGGCTCGGGCGGCGGCGGCGCGGGTTGACTCCAACGTGCTTCGGCGGCGCGAAGCCTTGTGCAAAGCTCCTCCCAACGCCCCTCAGTGATATGCGTGCGAAAATCGCTCGCCCACAAGAAGCAGAGTTCTTTCCACTCCTCCGGCGCGGCGTCTTTGGCGGCGAGACCGCGGTAAATGCCTTCGCAAGCGGCATTGATGGCGAGGTCGTCGCGGCCAGTGACCGCCCAGCGCGACAGGTTGTATTTGCGCTGCTTCTTGACGGGAATGGGGCAGGGCGCGGATTCCAAACGCAAGGGCTGCTGCTTCTTCGGCGCGGCTGCTAGCAGTCGCGACGGCAGGACGAACTCACAGAAGGACTCTTCGGCGAGCTCGGCGAATGCCTCTTCGAGTTTCTTCCACTCCCCGGCGTTGAGCTTTTCCTCAGTGCCATAGCGGCCCGGCCGGAAATCGAAAATCTCTGCGTCGCTGGCATAGACGCACAGCGCGCGCGAAGCTTCGCCGCGCTGCGCGCGGACATAAGTGAGATAATCGTCGAGGCTTATGTCGCCATGCGCAAAACGCTGGAGCTTCTGGAAGGCGACGGTGTTGGTCCATAGCAACGCGATGGTGCGTCCGTCGGCGCCGACGGCGCGCGCCGGTTGATAGCGCGCTTCCGCCGGCCAGCGGTGGTAGGACGACGGATTGTCCCAATCCATCAGCAGAGCGCGATAGCCCGCATCGAGATAAAGGCCGACCAGCCCGCCCGAATAGGCCTGTTCGTTGATCAGTGCGATGGTGGGCCTGACGCCCAGAAGGCGCCGATAGATGTCGTTTCCGATCGCAAGATTGGACTCGGTGACCCGCGCAGGCACTAAGGGGCCGATCATCTGGCTGTAGCCCGCGCCGATGAACTCGACGCGTCCGCGGGCGATGAGCTGTTTCAGCGCTTCGATCCAAGCCGGATCTCTCACCGCGATCTCTTCGAGCGTGAAGGCGGGCGCTTCCAGGCCAATCGGGCCGTGCAATTGCGCCAGCCTAAGAAGCGGCCAATAGCAGCGTGCGATGACGTCCGCACGTTGGGTCTCTTCGATGGACGAAAAAGCGAGATTGAGATGGAAGAATGCGAACAGCCGCAGCGTTCCCATCTTGATCTCAAACTCTCTGGCGGGGAGGGGCGCGTTCATGCGGTCACGATCTTGAGGCACGACAGCGCGTCACCCGCCGCCGCCAAAGCCGCGTCGCGCGTATTCCCGGTCGCCAGCACCATGGCCGCAGACGGTCGTTTGTCGCCGGCGAGGGGAATGATGTCGCCGGGCCTGGCAGTGACGACGACCTCGGCAATGCCCGCGACCTGGCGCGCATCCTCGGCACCCGTCACCGACACCACGCAGCCGGGTGACGGGAAGGCGTAACGCTGAACGACCGGTGTGAGGAATTTCGGCTCGAGATCCGTCGGCTCCACGGCTTCGCCCAGCGCCACTTTGATCGCCTGAGCGATGAAGTCGACGCCGGTGTTGAGCGGAATCTCGCGGGTGCAGAAAAAGCCGCCCGACAGTCGTGCGGCGAGCTCGATCACATAGGCTTCGCCGTCATGAACGACGATGTCGCCTTTGACGGTGCCGTTGGTCACGCCCAGGGCGGCGGCGGCACGCGCCACGACGTCTTTCACTTTGGCCTGAAGCTCAGGCGCCAAATGGCTTGGAAGGTCACCGCCGTTCTCGATGAAGTAAGGCGCGTAACGCTCCAGGAATTCGTAATTGCGATCCGAAAAGCCGGGCGTATAGCAGCGTCCATCGACGATCACGGATTCGGTGGAGATTTGCGGACCGTCCAGATACTGCTCGACCATGACGCGCTCGCTCGGCGAGTGGGAGCGGGCGAACAGAAAGGCCTTGGTGAGGTCTTCCACCTGCGCCACGCGCTGCACGCCGCGCGAGCCTCGGCTGTCGGCCGGCTTGATGACGAGATCGCGGCCGCGTTCGATGGCGACGCGCTGCAAAGCCTGCGGCGTTTCGATTTCGGAGAACCAGGGGATGGGAACGCCCGCTTCAGCGAAACGCCGCTTCATCGCCAGCTTGTCGCAGGCCAGTTCCGCGCTGGCTCGCGAGAGCCCCGGCAAGCCGAGCCGCTCCGCCACGGCTGCCGTGGTCCGCGGCGCATCGGCGGCGACGCAGATGACGCCGTCGATCCTGCGGATCTTGCGGTGATAGCGTTCGGCCGCCGCCGCGGTTTCGGTCGGACCGTAAACGTCGGCAATAAGACAGGAATCGGCGTGCGCAAAACCGGGAGCTTGAGGATCGCGGTCCGAGACCACGACGTAAAGGCCCATCTCTTTGGCGCGCAGCGCGGCGTCCGCCGCTTCGACACCGCCGGAAATGATCAACAGCGTCTTGCCCATCAGAAATACAGCCCGCCGTTGACGTTGATGGTCTGGGCCGTGATGTAGGACGACGCGTCGCTGGCGAGGAACACCACCGCATCGGCGACTTCGCTTGTCTGCCCCAGACGTTTCAGAATGATCGTATCGGCCGCCTTTTGGACGCTTGCCGCTGCCATACCGGCCGCCGCCATGTCCGAGGCGATCAGACCGGCCGCTACAATGTTCGAACGCACGCCGCTCGGCGCGCCAAACCGCGCGATCACTTGCGCCAGAGAAATCAGACCGGCTTTCGAGGCAGCATAATGGGCCGTGCGCGGTCCACCATATTGGCCACTCACCGATCCGATATGGACGATGCTGCCGCCGCCCGCTTCGGCGATCAGCGGCAAAAACGTCTGGGCGCAGACGAACGGGCCTTTCAGATTGGTGGCGAGGATGGTGTCCCAATCATCGTCGCTGACCTGGTCGAAGTCCGTGGGCTTGTTGATCCCGGCATTGTTGACCAGGATCGAGACCGGCCCGAAGCCGCGGGCGTCCTTCGCTGCCGCCCCAACGCTGGTTCGTTCGGTCACATCCATCTGCAGGGCGTGCGCGCGCCGGCCCATGCTCTGAATCTGCCGGACGACCTTGTCCGCATCATCGCGTTGTTCGCGGTAGGTCAACACGACATCCGCACCCGCCTCGGCGAGCCCCAGCGCGATGGCGCGGCCGATGCCGCGGCTGCCGCCGGTGACGACCGCGCTTTTCCCCGACAGCGAGAAACGGTTCATTGCAGTGCTCTTTTGCGCGCAATGGCGCGTTTGGCGGCCTTGGCGATGAAGGACGCGGTGATGCCGAAATGCTCGGCCAGCTCATCCGGTTCGCCCGACGTGCCGAAACTGTCCTTGAGGCCGACGAATTCGATGGCGCAGGGATGGCTCTGCGTCACCGACTCGGCAACGGCGCTGCCCAGGCCGCCATAGATGTTGTGGTCTTCGGCCGTGACGATGGCGCCGGTTTCCGCGGCGCAGCGCTTCAACAGCACGGCATCGATGGGCTTGATCGTCGGCATGTTGACGACGCGGGCTTCGATACCTTCGTCCTGCAACAGTTCCGCCGCTTCGAGGGCGCGTGCGACTTCGACGCCGCAGGCGACGAGCGTCACGTCGCGGCCGAGGCGAAGAATCTGGCCTTTGCCGATTTCGAAGACATGGTCATCGCCGAACAGCCGTTTGGCGGCGCTGCGGCCGGTACGCATATAGACCGGCCCTTCGAATTCCAGCATCGCCCGCGTGGCGAGCGCCATTTCCGTGGGGTCCGCGGGAGAGATCACCGTCATCCCGGGGATCGCGCGGAATGCCGCGATGTCTTCGAGGGCCTGTGCCGATCCGCCGTCGGGGCCGACATCGAGACCAGGATGGCTCGCGACAATCTTGGCGTTGCGTCTGCAGTAAGCGATCGAAAGGCGCGCCTGTTCGAAGGCACGCGACAGGAACACGGCAAAACCGGTGACGACCGGCAGCATCCCGACTGCGGCGAGGCCGCCGGCCGCCGCCATCATGTTCTGCTCGGCGATGCCGAACTGAATGAATTTCTCGGGATGCGCCTTGCGGAAATGGTGGACGCCGGTGCCGCCGGCGATGTCCGCATCGAGAACCACAAGGTTGGGAAATTCGTCGGCCATACCGGTCAAAGCCTTGCCGAAGGCTTCGCGCAGCGAATCGCCGGTCAACCCAATGAGGGCGGGAGCCGCTTTGTTGTCAGACATCGAGGTACTCCGTGATTTCTTCTGGTGTTGCACTCAGTGCGACGAGCGCTTCCACGGCCTGTTCGCGGGTAAGTTTGACGCTGCCATGCCAGGCGGGGCTCTTTTCCATGTAAGGCACGCCTTTGCCCTTCACCGTGTGGGCAATGAGAACGGACGGGCGATCATGGGTGGACGCCGCCAGATGCAGCGTCGAGAGGATCTCCGGAATGTTATGGCCGTCGATCTCGAACACCGTCCAGCCGAAGGCGCGCCATTTGTCCGCCAGCGGTTCGAGCCGCATGATGGTTTCGTTGGGCGCATCGCTTTGCAGCTTGTTGTAGTCGATGATGGCGCAAAGATTGTCGAGCTTGTGATGGGCGGCGCACATGGCGGCCTCCCACACTTCACCCTCCTGCAATTCGCCGTCGCCAAGCAACGCATAAGCGCGCGCGCTCAACTTCTGCATTTTCAGGCCCATCGCCATGCCGACCGCAACGGAGAAACCCTGGCCCAGCGAACCCGTGCTGGTTTCGACCCACGGCAGATCGCGCACATGCGGATGACCTTGGAACGGGCTTCCGAGCTTTCTCAGCGCGAGCGCCTCGGTCTTGTCGCAGAATCCGTGATAGGCGCCGATCGCGTAAAGAGCAGGACAGGCATGGCCCTTCGACAGCACGAAGCGGTCCCGGCTCTGATCCTGCACGGTCGATGGCCAGACATTGAGTTCCGCACCATACAGACATGCCAGAATGTCGGCGCACGACAGGGCACCGCCGGGATGACCCGATGTGGCGCGATAGATGGACGCGATCGTATGACGCCGCACGAAACGGGCGGCCTCCGCGATCTGCACTTCGATATCTGCGCCATCCTGGATCGACGGGATGGCGTCGTTATGCACGGCAAGGCTGGCAGCAGTCATCATGACAAGTCCCTCAAGCGGCCAGGCGCAGGCGCGCCCGACAAAGAAGATCGGCGTAGAAGACGATTTCGGCGGCAGGCGCCAGCTTTTTGGCTTCGGCCTCGATCTCGCTCGCAAAATCGCGCGACATCACCACGATCACGCCGGGCTTTGCCTCGACCAGCGCTTCGGGACCGGACAGCACACAGCCGTGGCGTTCGCCGACATGAGCCTTCAGGTGGGTGTCGATCAACAGCCGGAGCGCTTTGGTGTCGAAGCGGCCGTGCACGACGAGACTGTCAAAGATTCGTCCTGCACCCCACATCGCCACACCTCTCGGCGCCAGCGCCGCAAGTTCGGCAGCGACGTGACCGAGAGCGGCAAGATTGTGTGCGCGCGTTGCGATGTAGTCGGAGATCTGCGCATAGGAGTTTTCGACCTCATCCGGATCGGCGCCCGTGGCGGCCGTCGCTGCTGCCTTGCGCGCGACCAGGAACAGATTCGACAGATCGGCACGATCCGGCACCTCTACCGGCGAAAAACCGGCGGCTTCGACCATGCGCGTCAGCGTGCGTTCGGAGAAGTGGTACAGATGCTTGTCGATGAACCATTCCTCGACAATGTCGTCGGCGCCGAGCAAAGCCATGTTTGGGGCATCGAGGACCAGCACGCCATCGTCCTTCAAGGTGCGCCAGTGATCGGCGAGCACGTGGGCAGGATGCGCCAGATGTTCGATTGTGTGGCAAGAGTGGACGACATCGAAGCGGCCAGTCTCGAGCGCCGCATCCTCGATGCGCGCGCCAAGCAAGGTCGTGCGCTCAAGCCCGGCGCACGACAGCGCCACGCGTTCGTCGGGTTCGACCGCCACAAGGTCGGCGCCCGGCGCCGCATCCAGCATCGCGCGTGCAAAACTGCCGCGGTTGGAACCGACATCGAGCAGCGAGAAGGAGGCCGACGGATCTTTATGCCGCAGCACGGCTTGCACGGCGATCTTGGTGCGGAAGCCTTTGCCGTAGCGCACGTTGCCCCAGTCAGCGCCGCCCGACACGGCCGCCCCGCGGCGCGGCGCACGGTCGGTACGCGGCAGACTTTGCACGAGTCCGCAGTTGCCGCAGATATGGACGCTGATGCCTCTTAGAGAACGTTCCGGTGTGTAAACGGCTTCGAGCGCATCGCTTCGGCAAAGTTCGCAGATATCAGGCATTTGAAGATGTCCAGGAAGGACCCGGTAACCATCCTCGGCCGATCACCCTTAATAATTCACTACGTATTCGGTGGATGAGGTGTAGCCCAAACGCTCGCGCATAAAGCCGGCGACGCGTTCGAAATTCTCGCGCTGGGAATCGCTCAGGAGTCTGTCCTCGGGCCGGTTCACATTGTGAGGTCTGGCGAACATCGCAAAATGTTCGTCGCGGTAAGCAAGGTTAAGAAAATCATAAAGCGCACGCACCGCGCTCGGCGTGTTCCTCAGATCTTCAAGCCTCACGAACAGGCTGCGCGAGGCGGGAAGCGCCCCCAGCGCCGCAAGGATTACGCGATTGATTTCACCCCAGTGCCAGGCAATCCGCGTGAACTGGTCGAAGGAATCGAAGGCTGCCGACAGCGGATCGTCCTGGCGCGGCAAAGGCCACCAGTATTTTTTTTCCGGTGGCGGCGGCGGCACATGGAGAGGATCGCGCGCATGCGCACGCAAGATGGACGTCGAGCGATCATCGTAGCATTCGTCGCCGAGCTTGTTGAAAAAGGAGCTGGCGACCTTGCGGCCGTCGCGCACCAGATGGACAAATTTTGCCTGCGGCAGAAGCTCGGCAAGCTCGGGAATCAGCCAAGACAGCTTGTTCGACGAATCGCCCCAATGAAGTTTCTCGCTGTAGCGGATGGCGGCGACATGGGTTTCGGCGAGCACGCGCTTTGCCTTGTCTGCGTCGATCAGGCCCAGGTAGCGGCGCACCGCCAAGGGCTGGACGATATGCACCATGTATTCGTGGTGCATTTCGACGTCATCCGTCGCCGTGAAGGCCTTGTGCAGCATGGCCGTGCCGGAACGCCCGCTCGAAACCACAAAGAACGCTTCGCTGTTTTTCATGGCTTGACCGCGATGAGCACGACTTCCCGGCCGAAGCCGGCCTCCGCCAGCGCGCGGTAAAAAGCGCGCCGCGCCTCCCTGAAACCCGCCGATTCCAGCGCCATATCGAATCGCTTGCGCTTGACGTGGCAGGTGCGGCCCAACTCGCGGTTCCTGGTGTAGTCCTCGCCCATCAAGAGGAAGACTTCCATCGGAAAACTTGTCGTGCGTTCGGCCACTTCAAGCCCCAGCCGCACCAGCAGATCTCCGGCAGAATTGAAGTCGAAATAGTTGAGGTGATAGGGCGGCGCGATCCACCATTCGCTGGCGTTCAGTTCGGCGCGTCCGGCGATCTGGAACGGCGAGAAATCGTTCGGCACGTTGATGCACAGAACGCCGCCCGGGTCGAGCAGGTCGCGGGCGAGGATCGCAATGTTGGTGGGATCGGGCACGCATTCCAGCACATTGTTCAGATGCACAACGTCGAACCGTCCGAGTCCGGTTGCGGATTCGCCGTTGAAGAAGCCTTCTGCCACTTCGATACCGAGCTTTCTGGCCTGGGCGCTCGCCGCGCGAGACGACTCAATCCCAAGGACATTCCAACCGCGGGCCTTTGCCGTTTTCAGGAAGGATCCGGTGCCGGACCCGATGTCCAACAGGCGGCGGCGCTGTGGCCCCAGAATTCGTTCGAAGCTTTCCAGGCGGTCGTTGTAGGCCAGTTCCGACCAGACATGGTCGTCGCTGTTTTTCGGCGGAAAGCTGAGCGTTTCTTCCTTGAAATTCGCACGGCGTCGCGCCGCTTCAAATTCCGCCGGATCGGGCAATGGCAGGACATGGCGAAAGCCACAAATCTCGCACTGGATGATGTCGTAACCTTTGATCCGTGCCACGCGGCGCCCTTCATGGGCCTGCCAGGCGATGATCGGTTCGACAGCGGCGATGGCCATCGCGGTCCCCTCGTTAACGCTCTCTTAGCCATGTTTGATTTAGAAAGCGTTAAGACTGAAAACGGGACCGTTCATGAACGCCGGGCCGACCTTTATTGCCGAGGCCTCCAGCAACCACGGGCGCGAGCTGTCGCGCGCGCTGGCCTTCGTCGATGCCGCCGCCGAGGCCGGCTGCGACGCTGTGAAATTCCAGCTTTTCAAGATCGACCGCATGTTCGCGCCCGAAATCCTCAGCCGCAGTGCCAAACACCGGGCGCGCAGGGAATGGGAACTACCGGTCGCGCACTTGGCACCACTTGCCGAACACTGTTCGAAGCGCCGAATAGCGTTCTCCTGCACACCCTTTTATGTGGAGGCCGTCGAACAGCTTCGCCCCTACGTCGCCTTCTACAAAATCGCCTCTTACGAATTGCTGGTGGGCGATCTGCTTAAGGCCTGCGCCGCCTCCGGAAAACCTGTCGTGCTATCCACCGGCATGGCCACCATGGAGGAAATCCGTCAGGCGGTGGCGACGCTGGCTCGCGCCGGGGCCGCCGATGTCACGCTGCTGCATTGTGTTTCCGCCTACCCTGCCCTGGTGCGCGAATCAAACCTTTCAGCCATCGCCGTCATACGCGAAGCGACCGGCTGCAAGGTCGGCTGGTCGGATCACACCCGCCGTCCAGCGGTGATCGAACGGGCGGTGCATCGCTGGGGTGCCAGCACGGTGGAGTTCCACCTCGATCTTGATGGCAAGGGTGCGGAATATGCGTCGGGCCATTGTTGGCTGCCCGAGGAAATCACACCCGTCATTGCCCGCATCCGCGAGGCCTTCACGGCCGACGGAACGGGGTTCAAAGAGCCGCAGCCCAGTGAACTTGCCGACCGCGATTGGCGTGCTGACCCCGGCGACGGCATGCGGCCGCTGCGCGCCATCCGCGCGATCTGGGAGCCGGCAGCATGAGCAGGCGCATCGTCGCGATCATCCAGGCGCGCATGGGTTCCACGCGGCTGCCAGGAAAAGTCTTGAAGCCGATCGCCGGCAAGCCGCTCCTCTGGCACATCGTTCACCGCCTCGCCAAGTCGCAGAGGATCGACGAGATCGCCATCGCGACCAGCGTCAATCCGCGTGACGACGCCATCGTAGAATTCGGCCGGCAGAACGATATCCGCGTCGTGCGCGGCCCCGAAGACAATGTGCTCACGCGCTTCGCGCGCGCCGCCGATCTGCTGGACGCCGACATCATCGTGCGGGTTTCGTCGGACGCGCCCTTCATCGATGCGGATTTTGTCGATCATCTACTCGACGCCATGATCGAACAGGGCGGCGATTACGTCCTGCTTGAGGAAGGAGCCGAAACCGCACACGAAGGCGTCGACCCTCTTACACGGCGCGGGCTCGACAAGCTGATGATGGACGCCGCCGACGATCCCGTGGCCCGCGAGCACGTCACCGGCTATTTCAAGCTGCATCCTGACTTTGTGCCCATTGCGCGTGCCAAACCCTATCCGAAGCTGGCGCGGACGCC
>Ga0265314_10003467_pt1 | contig 15234 bp, 16 predicted proteins | sample 4126metaG_FD_203106 | JGI IMG/M metagenome (GOLD analysis project Ga0265314, IMG submission 203106) | Rhizosphere microbial communities from Carex aquatilis grown in University of Washington, Seatle, WA, United States - 4-1-26 metaG | ecosystem: Host-associated > Plants > Roots > Rhizosphere >... | reverse complement strand
CCCTCGCCGATCACACAGGCGATCGTCGGGACGGTCAGCCGCGCCATCTCAGCCTGTGAGCGGGCGATCGCACCGCCCTGTCCGTGCTGCTCGGCCGCAACGCCCGGGTAGGCGCCGGGCGTGTCGACGAGCGAGATGACCGGGAAGCCGAACCGCTCGGCGATCTCCATCACCCGCATCGCCTTGCCATAGCCCTCGGGGTAGGCCATGCCGAACTGGCGGTCGAGCCGCTCCTTCACGTCCCGGCCCTTCTGGTGGCCGATCAGGACGATCGTCCGGCCCTCGAGCGAACCGAGGCCGGTGACGAGGGCGCCGTCGTCGGCACGGCCGCGGTCGCCGTGCAGCTCGACCCAGTCGTCGATGAAGCGCGCGACGTAATCCATCGTGTAGGGGCGGTCGGGATGCCGCGCGAGCTCGACCGAGCGCCAGATCGCCTCGTCGCTCGTGTCGGCCTTCAGCCGCTCCAGCTGCTTCTCGAGCCGCTCGGCCTCGCCCTCGACTCGGGTGCCGCGCAGGAGCGGCAGCCGCGAGAGGCCCGAGAGCCGGCGGCGGAGGTTCAGCTCCTGGTCCTTCTCGGTCACGCGAAGAGCCTCAGCAGCTTGACGAGCTGCTGGCGCTGCTCGGACCGCGGGACGATCGCGTCCAGGTGGCCGAAGCGCAGGTTCTGCTCGGCAAGACCGAAATCCTCGGGCAGCTTCTCGCGCGTCGTCTGCTGGACGACCCGTGGCCCGGTGAACGCGATCAGGGCGCCCGGCTCGGCGATCGTCACGTCGCCGAGAGACGCGAACGACGCAAGCACGCCGGCCGTGGTCGGGTGCGCCATCACCGTGAACATCGGGATGTGCGCGTCGTGCAGGTCCTCGACGGCACAAACCGTCTTCGGAAGCTGCATCAGCGAGAGGATCCCCTCCTGCATCCGGGCGCCGCCGGAGCTCGTCACCGAGACGAGCGGCACCCCTCGCTCGATCGCCGAGTCGCAGGCGCGCGAGAACTTCTCGCCGACCGCGCTCCCCATCGAGCCGCCCATGAAGGTGAAATCCATCACGGAGAGCTCGATCGGGTGCCCGTCCATCGTCGCGTGACCGATCACCGCCGCCTCGCCGAGCCCGGTGTTCAGCTCCGCCTCCGCGAGGCGCTCGGCGTACGGGCGCAGGTCGAAGAAATCGAGTGGATCCTCCGAGCGCACCTCCGCGGCCTCCTCGACGAACGAGCCGGGGTCGACGTACCAGTCGATCCGCGCCCGTGCCCGCATCGGGAAGTGATGGTCGCAGTGCCCGCACACCCAGAGCGCCGCCGCCAGCTCGTCGTCGCGATAGTGCGACCCGCATTTCGGGCAGGTATTCGGGTGCCTCTTCTGGTCGGCCGGTGGAGCGTGCTTGTGCTCGACCTGGACGTCGATCCGGGCCTCGGACATGTCGAGAGCTTAGACCCAAGGCCCTCACCAACCGGTTACAAACCGAGGGCGTGGGCCAGCCGGGTGACCGCGGCCACGTCGCCGAAGCCGATGAATCCTCCGCCTCGGGGCGATGGAATCGACGCCAGGAGAGCCTCCAGCGCGGCGAAGTCGGGCGGCTCTCCGTCGACGACGACGTAGGCGCCTGCGGGGAACGAGCCTGCGTGCTCACCGCGCTCGACCCAGACGATCGGCATGCCGCCCAGGCCGGCGGCGACACCCTCGTGCTCGGCGCGCGTGCCGCCGGAGACGAGCGGCCTGGGCGGCACGTCGCCCCCCGCGTCCGGCCACGGCAAGTCGAGACCGCCGTCGAGGCGGACCAGGCCCGCGGCGAACTCGCGGCCGCAGGAGTGGCACTGGTAGTCGGGCCCGATCGCGACGGCCGTCAGCGTCCGGCAGTCCGGGCACTTCGCGCGCAGGACGCTCACACGCTACGCAGGGACGAGCTCGTCGAGTGTCTCCGGCAACGCGAGCAGGTCGGTCAGCTCGCGGGTGGGTTGCACGGTTGCCGTCGCCGTCTCGCCGGTGCGGTTGATCCAGACACTGCGCAGGCCGAGCTCGTTCGCGGGCTCGATGTCGTGGAAGAGCGACGCTCCGACGTGCACGTGACCTGCTTGCGGAGCGTGCGTTCGCGAAAAGAACTCCTCCCAGTGACGGTGCGCAGGCTTGTACGAGCCGATCTCCTGGGCGACGACGACCTCGTCGAACGGCACCCCGATCTGCACCTGCGAGGCGGCGATGAAGTCGTCGTCGGTGTTCGAGAGAATCGCGAGCTTCCACCCGCGGCGGCGCAGCTCCTCGAGCGCGCCGTGCACCTCGGGGAACGCACGCCAGCCGGGCAGCGACTCGGCCAGGCCGTGCTCGGCACCCGCGGGAGCGCCGAGCCGGCGCATCGCCTCGGTCAGCACCTCGCGGTAGCTCAGCGTGCCGTCGCGTTGCAGCTCGGGCTCGACCTCGTGGTAGCGCGCGAGCAGCGCGTCGGCCTGTGCGTCGTCGAACACGCGCGCGAGCTCGGCGCGAACGCCGCCGTCCCAGTCGATCAGCGTGCCGTAGCAGTCGAAACTCGCCCAGCGCTCCACACAATCATCTTAGGCAGCGGCTTCGAGCGGCGGGCGGTACGCGAGCAGCTCCCAGCCGTGCGTGTCGAGCCAGTCCTTCGACTCGCGATACGCGGGGCGGCGGTGCGCGACGAGCTTCCAGAACGCGGGTCCGTGGTGATGCTCCGCAAGGTGACAGACCTCGTGCACGACGACGTAGTCGAGCACGTCGTGCGGTGCGAGCACGAGCCGCCAGTTGAAGCTGAGCGCCCCCTTGCTCGAGCACGAGCCCCAGCGGCTGCGCTGGTCGCGCAACGTGAGGCGCGTGTAGGCGACACCGAGCGCTGCAGCTTCGCTCTGCGCGATCAGCGAGATGCGCGCGTGCGCTTCGCGCCGCCCTTGCTCCTCGGTGAGGTGCAGGCGATCGAGCCCGAGACACGGCTCGGCGACGGTCGCGAGCTGCCGCTCGAGCCACGCCAGGTGCATGGCGATCGCGTCGTCGATGTAGGTCTCGGACGCGCGCGGACGCACGACGAGCTCGGGCGGAAGCCCCTGGCGCACGTAGAGGCGGTGCCCGTTCACGCGCTTCGATCGGCGTATGTGCAACTCGACCAGACGACCCCCGACGTCGACGAGGCGCATGGGCAGACGGTACGAGTCGCCTCGGACGACAACGCTTGTGCGGTCCATGCGCGTCTCATTCGCGCATGGACACAGGAATTCCTGTCGCTACTCCTCGAACGCGCGGACGACGATCGACGCATTGTGGCCGCCGAAACCGAACGAATTCGACACGGCGACGCGCAGGTCGGGAAGATCGCGCGCTACGTTCGGCACGTAGTCGAGATCGCAATCCGGGTCAGGCTCGTCGTAGTTGATCGTCGGCGGCGCCTTGTGGTCGACGACCGCCATCGTCGTGAACACAGCCTCGATCGCGCCGGCGGCGCCGAAGCAATGGCCCGTCGCTCCCTTCGTCGACGAGACCGCGAGACCGTTCTTCGCGTACTCGGCACCGAACGCGTTCTTGATCACCTTCGTCTCCGCGGCGTCACCGAGCGGCGTCGACGTCGCGTGCGCGTTGACGTAACCGACCTCGGTCGGCTCGACACCTGCGTCGCTCAGCGCCATCGTCATCGCGCGGGCCGGGCTCTCACCGGTCGGGTCGGGCTCCGTCATGTGCGCAGCGTCGGACGAGATGCCGTACCCGATCAGCTCCGCGTAGATCTTTGCGCCGCGCGCCTTTGCGTGCTCGAGCTCCTCGAGCACGAGCACCGCAGCCGCTTCGCCCATCACGAGGCCGTCGCGCTCGTTGTCGAACGGTCGCGACGCACCCGCGGGATCGTCGTTGCGACGAGAGAGCGCGCGCATCGCGTCGAAGCCGGCAATCCCGACCTGCGTGATCGGCGCCTCGGTGCCGCCGGCAAACATCACGTCGGCGCGGCCGATGCGGATCTCGTCCATCGCGTCGCCGATCGCCATGTTCGACGCCGCGCACGCGGTGCACTCGCTCATCAGCGGCCCCTTCGTGCCGAGCTCGATCGACACCCAGCCTGCGCCCATGTTCGGGATGATCGACGGGATCGAGAACGGGCTCACGCGGTCCGGGCCGCGCGTGAGGAGCACGTGGTAGCACTCCTGATAGCTCTGCAGCCCGCCAATCCCGGTCGCGATCGACGCGCCGAACCGGTCGGGCGCGGTGGAGACGTCGACGCCGGAGTCGGCCTCCGCCTGGCGCGCCGCAGCGAGGATCATCTGGGCGAAGCGGTCCATCCGGCGCGACGCCTTGCGATCGACCCAGACCGTCGGGTCGAAGTCCTTCAGCTCACAGGCGAAGTGGACGTTGTAGTCCGTGTGGTCGAACGCCGTGATCTCGGCTGCGCCGGACTCGCCCGCGAGCAGACGCGACCACGACGTCTGCACGTCGTTGCCGAGCGGGCTCACCATGCCCAGACCTGTGATCACGACTCGCCTGCTCATCTTCCGCTACATCCCCAGTCCGCCGTCGACGAGGAGCACTTCACCGGTGATGAACGAGGCCTCGTCGGAGGCGAGGAAGCGTACCGCGCCGACGATCTCCTCCGGCTGGGCAACACGTCCGAGCGGTGTGTTGTGGATCATGGCCGCCGTCGCCTCCTCCGGCAGCACGTCCGTCAGCTGCGTCTTCACGTACCCGGGAGCGACGACATTCGCGCGGATGTTCCGGGAGCCGAGCTCGCGCGCGAGCGACTTCGTGAAGCCGATGATCCCCGCCTTGGACGCCGCGTAGTTCGTCTGGCCCCAGTTGCCGTGGACGCCGACGACCGAGCTGATGTTGACGATCGACCCGCCGCGCTTCTTCATCATCGGCCGCGTGACCGCGCGGCACGTATAGAAGACCGAGCTGAGGTTCGTGTCGATCACCGTGCGCCAGTCGTCGTCCGACATGCGCGCGAGCAGTCCGTCGCGCGTCAGCCCGGCGTTGTTGACGAGGACGTCGAGGTCGCCCGCCTCTTCGACGAGCCGCTTCGCGTCCTCCGCCGACGCGACGTCTGCCTGGACCGCGCGCCCGCCGATCTCCGCTGCGAGCTGCTCGGCCTCGTCCTTGCCGGAGCGATACCCGACGACGACCTCCGCACCGGCGGCCGCGAGCCCGATCGCGATCGCGCGGCCGATGCCGCGTGAAGCGCCGGTGACGAGCGCGAGCTTTCCCTCGAGGGTGGCGAACGGTGCGTTAGCGGACAAGTGCCTTTGATGCCTCGTCCAGCGACTTCAGGTCATTCACCGAGAAGGTGCGCACCGATCTGTCGATCCTCTTCAGTAAACCGCTGAGCACGTTGCCGGGCCCGACCTCCACGAACGTCGTGACGCCGCCGGCGATCAGCTCGCGCGCTGCCTGCGTGAACCTCACGGGCGCCGTCAGCTGATCGATCAGCAGCTCGCGATAGCGCTGTGCATCCTCAACCCTCGCAGTGACGGTCGACATGAACTCGGCGACGCCTTCGCTGATGTGCACGCGATCGACCGCCGGCCGCAACCGATCGGCCGCCTTCGCAACGAGCGGCGAATGGAATGCGCCGGAGACGCGCAACTTGATCGCGCGCCGCGCGCCTTCGCGCGTCGCTTCTTCGCACGCTTCTTCGACCGACGGCGTCTCGCCGGAGATGACGAGCTGGCCGGGGCAGTTGTAGTTCGCCGGCCAAACGTTCGTGATCTTGTGGCACAGCGCCTCGACCGCCTCGTCGGCGAGGCCGAGGATCGCGGCCATCGAGCCCGGGTGCGCCTTGGCGGCCTCCGCCATCGCGATGCCGCGCTCGCGCACGATCGCGATCGCGTCGCGGACCGTCATCGACTGCGCGGAGCCGAGCGCCGAGAACTCGCCGACCGAGTGACCGACGACGACGTCGGGGCTGACACCGCGCGCGCGCAGCGCCGCGTCGAAGGACAGGCACGTCGCGACGAGCGCGGGCTGCTGGACCTCGGTGTCGACGAGATCCTCGACGGGCCGCTGGAAGCAGAGCTCCTTGAGGTCCATCCCGGATGCCTCGCTCGCGGCGTCGTACACGGCCATCGCTTCGGGCACCGCGAGGGCAACATCCTTGCCCATCCCGGCTTCCATCGAGCCCTGCCCGGGGAACATGAAGGCGATCTTCGTCATGCTGCTGCTCCAGTCGTTTCGTGTGTCCATTCGATCAGAGCCGACCCCCAGGTCAACCCCGCCCCCATGCCGGTCAAGAGCACCAGCTTGCCCGGTTCGAGCCGTCCGTCGTCCGCAGCATCCGCGAGCGCGAGCGGGATCGAGCCCGACGATGTGTTGCCGTACTTGTTCACGTTGACGATCGTCTTTTCCTGCGGGAAGCCCAGCTTCCGGGCAGCGTGATCGATGATCCGGACATTCGCCTGGTGCGGCACGTAGACGTCGACATCGTCGACCGTCTTGTCGCATTCGTTGAGGATCGCCTCCGCCGAGCTGACCATCACGCGCGTGGCGAACTTGAAGACCTCACGGCCGTTCATCTTCACGAACTTGTCCGGGTCCTCGAACTTCCGTGAGCCGGAGCCCGGCAGCCAGAGGTTCGCACCGCCGCCGCCGTCCGCGCCGAGCTCGAAGCCGAGGAAGCCGCCGTTCTCGACCCGCTCCATGACGACCGCGCCCGCGCCGTCTCCGAAGAGGACGAGCGTCGAGCGGTCGGTCCAGTCGAGGATCTTCGAGAGCACGTCCCCGCCGACGACGAGCGCGCGGTTCGCGAGACCGGCAGCGAGCATCGCGTGCGCCTGCGCGATCGCGTAGACGAACCCTGTGCAGCCGGCCGAGAGGTCGTACGCCGCCGCGTCGGGCATCCCGAGCGTGTCGGCGATCAGCGCGCTGGACGACGGGAACGCCATATCGGGTGTCACCGTCGCGACGATCAGCAGGTCGATGGTGCTCGCCTCGACCCCCGCCATCTCGAGCGCGCGGCGCGCGGCCGGCAGGCAGATGTCGGTGAGCGCCTCGTCCTCGGCGGCGATCCGCCGCTCGCTGATCCCGGTGCGCTCGAGGATCCACTCGTTGTTCGTGTCGACGAGCTTCGAGAGGTCGTCGTTCGTGAGGATGCGCTCCGGTACGTGAACGCCAAGGCCGGTGATCGAGATCCGCTGCCCGTTCGTGCGGCCGATCACGACTGCGGCTCCGCTCCGACCGCGAACATCAGCGTGCCGCGCACGGCGAGCTGGCCGTCCACCGTGGCCTTCGCCTTGCCGCGCCCGACCGGGCCGCGCACCGTCTCGACGACGCACTCCAGCGTCAGGACGTCGCCGGGCCGCACGACGCGCTTGAAGCGCACGTCGTCGATGCCGGCGAAGAGCGCGAGCTTGCCGCGGTTCTCCTCCTGTGAGAGCACCGCCACCGCCCCGCACTGTGCGAGCGCCTCGATCATCTTCACGCCCGGCATGATCGGATTGCCGGGGAAGTGGCCCGCGCAGTCCTCCTCGGTAACCGTCTTGCGGGCGACGACGCGTTCGCCCGGGACGAGCTCGATCACCTCGTCGATCAGCAACATCGGGTCACGGTGCGGCAGGATCTGCTCGATCGCCGCCTTGTCGAGGACGACGGAGCTCAAGCGGAGAGCCGTTCCCGCAGTCCGTTGCGCCCGCGGTGCGCGTAGCACTTGGCCGTTCCGACCGGCAGCCCGGTCGTGGCCGAGATCTCGTCGAAGGGAACGTCGTAGCCGTCCTGCAGGACGACGACCTGCGCCTGCGCCGCGGGCAGCTCGGCGAGGCAGCGGCCGAGCTCGAGCCGCGTCTCCGAGGCGACCAGCGCGCGCGCCGGGTCGCCGTCCGCGGCGACGCGTGAATCGTCGAGCAGCGGCTCGGTCCGCCGCTCGCCGGCCCAGCGGGCCTGCGCGACGTCCTTGCACGTGTTGACGACGAGCCGGTGCAGCCAGGTCGTGAACTGCGACTGCCCCTGGAACTGCCCCACCCGCTGGACGAGCTTGACGAGGGATTCCTGAGCCGCGTCGCGGGCGTCCTCGGGGTCGCGCAGGACGTGCAGGGCGATCCGCTCCACCCGCGGGGCATGACGCTCGCAGAGCGTCGCCAGGGCCTGTTTGTCGCCGTCTTTTGCGCGTCGCACCAGAATCGGGTCCGAAAGCCTCTCGTAGACGAGCGGCCCGTCGGGCCGCAGATCACGAATGATTCGACGCGAGCGGCTGATGGAAGGTTGCACGGCCCTACTCTAGTGCCGATGGACCTGAGCCCCGAAGCCGTTCTGCCCGCGCTGCGCGGCTCCTACGGCCGCGAATACCACTACGCCCGCGAGACCGAGACGACCCAGCGGCTGCTGCCGGCCGGTGCGGCACACGGCGCTGTGGCCCTTGCGGAGCGCCAAACAGCGGGCCGGGGCCGCCTCGGGCGCACCTGGGCCGATTCGGGCCTCATGTTCTCGGTCGCCCTCTATCCCGAGCAGCCCGTCGCCCGTTGGCCGGAGTTGACCCTCTTGGCGGCCCACGCCGTGGCGGCCGCGCTCGGACCGGAAACGACGATCAAGCACCCGAACGACGTCCTGCTCGACGGGCGCAAGGTGGCCGGCATCCTCGCCGACGCGAGCGGACGCGTCGTGCTCGGGATCGGGATCAACGTCGGCGCAGCCGGGTTCTCCGGCGCCGGCTTCGTCGAGCGTGACCGGCTCGAGCTGCTGGTTGACGTGCTCGAGCGCCTCGAGCGCGCCTACGACGACTGGGCCGCTAGCCCGTCACCGTCTGGCTGAGGTTCCCCGCCGCATCCTGCGCCTGCGCGGACAGAGCCGTGACGCTGCCCTGGAACGGGACCGTGAACGTCCCCTTCGGCTCCGCTACCTCGAACCGCGTCGTCCCGTTGACCACCACGGTCACGGTCGCCGGCTCGTCGAGCGTGAACTCCAGCAGATGCAGGTCGACGAGCGTCAGCGTCGGCGGTTGCGTGTCGATCGTGACGGGGAGCGGGATCTGCACGTCGCCGAGCCCGTCCGTGACCGTGAAGACCGCGACGTAGCTTCCGTCGGGGAGCGGCGAGCCGGCCGCCGTGCCGTCCCAGGCCAGGGAGTGCGGGCCGGCGGCGAGCTCGCCCTGAAACGGTGACGTGACGACCAGCCCGGCCTGCTCGATGTCGAGCCGGACCGGGACGTCCTCGGCGAGGTTGAACGAGAACGTCACCGTGTCGGCGACACCGTCGCCGTTCGGGGAGACCACCGCCAGCGGCGGCGCCAGGCCGGTCAGCGTCCGGTCGACCGTCACGGCCGCGATCTTGGTGACGCTCCTCGCCCCGGACTTGGCGGTCACCGCGAGCTGGTAGAGCCCGTCCGGAAGCGTCGCCGCCGACCAGGTGAAGGTGTTCGCGCCCGCCGTGCGCTGCTGGTCGAGGACGGAGAGCACCTGCACACCGTCTTCGTCGCGCACCCCGGCCGAGACGGTCGCGGGGCCGCCGAGCGTGAACGTGGCGGTCGACTGGCCGCCGGTCCCGTCCGAGGCGGGCGCGATGACACCCGGCGCGGTCGCGAGGTTCGTCAGCGAGAGCGCAGGCGGCGGGACGGGGCGGCCGACCCCGATCGTGCCCGTCGCCGCCAGCGCGCCCGGCGTGCTGATCGTCCAGGTGAACGCGCCCTTGCCCGCGACCAGTGAGTTCCACGTCCAGTCCACGGTCGCGCCGTGGCCGGTCGCCGACGCGACGGTCTTCCCGAGCTGGTCGGTGATCTTGACTGTCCACGGCAGAGCCGACGACAGTCGCGCCTGGAACCGGATCGTCCCGCCGAGCGTGCCCGCCACGGTCGGCGAGTAGAGCTTGGGCAGTCCCGTGACTGCGACGCGCTTCGCGATCGCCGGCAGCAGGGCGTAGGCGTCGTTCCCGGGGCACTCGCTCGGGCCGGTGTCGCGGTGGCCGGAGATCGCGCGCAGCGTGACGAGCTTGCCGGCCTTGAACTTGGCGTTCCCGCCCGAGGTGTAGACGACCGTCGAGAGCGGATCGACGTGCGCCACGTCGAGCCGCCACGCGAGCAAGTTGACGAGCGCGTCCTGCATCGCCTTCGGCGGCGTCTGCGTCATGAAGTTGCCGATCAGGGCGATGCCGACGGTGCCGGAGTTGAAGCCCTCGGCGTGCGCGCCGATCACGTTCTTGTCGATGCCGCCGCCGCGACCTTCGTACACGGTGCCGAACCGGTCGACGAGAAAGTTGTAGCCGATGTCGTTCCAGCCGTTGCCCTGCACGTGGTAGACCTCGATGCCGCGCACGATCGCCGCCGCCTGCGCCCGCGTGTAGGTGTTCGTCCCCGCCGTGTGGTGCACGACCGCGAGCCGGACGGCCGGCGCGAACGTCGGCTTCGCACGCACGATCTCCTCGTTGGCGTGCCAGCCGGCGCGTGAGACGATCGCCGGCAGCCCGGCCTGTGCGACCTGCCGTGTCGCGCTCCCTTGCACGAGCGACCAGAGCTCGTAGGCGCGCAGCCGCCGGATGTCGCCGGTCGTACGGAATTGAATCAAGTCGGACGCGCCCGTCCACTCGAGGTTCCCGTCGTGCCAGACGCCAGTGCCCCCGTCGGGAGCCACGTCAGCGTCGGCGGCGGCCCAGCTCGTCCACCGGCCGTGGAGGCGATGTGTGCGGTAGAGGACGGTGCCGTTGCCGGTCCAGTGCGCCGCCAGCATGTTGAAGTGCATCGGGGCCGGTGCCGCAGCGAGCGAGCGGGCGCCGAGCGGGATCTCCTGAACCCGCATGGCGACGTCACCTGCGCGGGCAAGCGACGGCGAGGCGAGCGCCGCGGCGGCGGCGAGGATGGGCACGAGCTTGGGCATAATTGTCCGAACGTTGAAGCGCCTGCTCCTGGCCGTGTTCTTGATCGCCCTCGCTGTCCCTGCGGGCGCGGGCGCGGCAGGTGCGCCCTCAGCGCCCCGCGTACTTGCGATCCACTACACCGCGGACGTCGACCCGGTCACGCAGGACTGGCTGAACCACGAGCTCGGCGTGGCCCAGTCGCACGGCTACACGGCCGCCGTGATCGTCCTCGACACGCCCGGCGGCCTCGAGGACTCGATGCGCAAGATCGTCGCGCGCGAGCTGTCGCTGAAGATCCCCGTGATCGTCTACGTGGCGCCCGGCGGCGCGCGCGCGGCTTCGGCCGGCGTCTGGATCTCGCAGGCCGCCGACGTGCTCGCGATGGCGCCGCAGACGAACATCGGCTCGTCCACTCCGATCAACGGCACCGGCTCGAACATCGGCAGCGACCTGCGGCGGAAGGTGATCAACGACGCCGCCGCGTCGCTGCGCGGCCTCGCCGCCTCACACGGCCGCAACGCGAAGTGGGCAGACGCCGCCGTGCGGGTGGCGTCGAACCTTACGGCGGAGGAGGCACTGAAGATGAACGTGATCGACGTGATCGCGCCGACGCTGCCCGCGCTGCTGAACAAGATCGACGGCCGCGTGACGACGCCGCGTCACTTCAAGCTGCACACCGCAAACGCGACGATCGTCGACGTGCACGAGGGATTCCTGACGCGGTTCCTCTCGACCCTGATCGATCCGAACATCGTCTCGCTGCTCTTCCTCGCCGGGCTCGCGGGCCTCGGCTTCGAGCTCTTCCATCCGGGGATCGTGATCCCGGGGGCGTTCGGCGCGATCTGCATGGTCGTCGCGCTCTTCGGCTTCTCGGTCCTGCCGCTCTCGTGGGCCGGCCTCGCGCTGATCCTGATCGGCGTCACGCTGCTCGTGATCGACCTGCACGTCCCGACGCACGGCGCGCTCACCCTCTCGGGCCTCGTGGCGATGGCGATCGGGATGATCACGCTCTTCCACAATCTGCCGTCGCCGTACCACACCTCCCAGCCGCTCGTGATCTCGATCACGGTCGTGCTCGGCGCGTCTTGGGCGTTCGCGATCTCGAAGGCGCTGGCGCTCCGGCGCACGCCCGCCCGCGTCGGGCCGCAGCAGATCGTCGGCCTGGAGGGCGTCGTCCGCCCTGGTGGAATGGTCTTCGTGCGAGGCGAGCTCTGGCGCGCTCAGTCGGATCGACCGCTCGAGGAGGGCCGGCGCGTCCAGGTCGACGCGCTCGAAGGCCTCGCGCTGCGGGTGCACGAGGTCTAGGGTGTAGCCGTGAGCGTTGCACTCGTCGTACTCGCAGTCGTCCTCTTCTTCGTCCTGCTCTTCGCGATCAGCGCGATCAAGGTGGCGCGTGAGTACGAGCGCGGCATCGTCTTCCGTCTCGGCCGCCTCCTGCCGCAGCCGAAGGGCCCGGGCCTCTTCATCCTGATCCCGGTCGTCGACCGGATGGTTCGCGTCGACCTGCGCACGATCACGCTGAACATCCCGCCGCAGGAAGTGATCACGAAGGACAACGTGCCGGCGCGCGTGAACGCCGTCGCGTACTTCCGGATCGTGAAGCCGGAAGACGCGATCGTGCAGGTCGAGAACTTCATGGTCGCGACACTCCAGATCGCACAGACGACGTTGCGCTCGGTGCTCGGCCAGCATCAGCTCGACGAGCTGCTCTCGGAGCGCGAGAAGATCAACGCGATCCTCCAGGGGATCATCGACGAGCAGACCGCGCCGTGGGGCATCAAGGTCTCGATCGTCGAGGTCAAGGACGTCGAGATCCCGCAGGGCATGCAGCGCGCGATGGCGCGCCAGGCCGAAGCCGAGCGCGAACGCCGCGCGAAGGTGATCAACGCCGAGGGCGAGTTCCAGGCGTCCGAGCGGCTCAAGGATGCCGCCGCGGTGATCGAGGAGCATCCGATCGCGCTGCAGCTGCGCTATCTGCAGACGCTGCTCGAGCTCGGCTCGTCGCAGTCGACCACCATCGCCTTCCCCGTGCCGATCGAGATGCTGAAGGCGTTCGCGGCGTTCGGCGACAAGTCCGGCTGAGCCTCACCTTCTGACAGGCTCCAGGCATGGCCGACCTGCGCCACGACGCGATGACCGGTCGCTGGGTGGCGATCGCGCCCGCGCGCGCGACCCGGCCCGGCGCGGGAGAGCCGGCAGCCGACGATCCGGCGTCGTGCCCGTTCTGTGCGAGCCACGAGGACCAGACGCCACCCGAGACGCTGCGGCTCGGCGACGGGCCGACCGGCTGGCAGGTCCGGGTCGTCCCGAATCTCTATCCGGCGCTCGAGCGGCAGGAGGTCGTGATCCACGGCCCGGCGCACGTGCACTCGATCGGCGAGCTCGACGACAGCACGATCGACCTGATCGCGGACGCGTGGCAGCGGCGCGCGCGCGACGAGGGTGGCTTCTGCTTCCCGATCCTCAACGAGGGCCACGAGGCCGGCTCCTCGCTCCCGCACTCGCACTCACAGCTCGCGTGGCTGCCGGCGCCGGCGCCGCTCGTGGTCTCGGAGCGCGGGCTGCCGGAGGTGATCAAGGTGCTCGAGCGCGACGGCGTGACGGCAGGCTGCCCGGTCGCGAGCCGCGTGCCCTACGAGGTGCTGATCGCCCCGTCGCGGACCGAGGCCGACGGCCTGCGCAGCGACCTGCTCGCGCCGGCGCTGCGCCTGCTCGCGGAGCTCGTGCGCCGGCTCCAGCGCATCCGCGGCGAGGAGCTGGTGCCGCTGAACGCCTGGCTGCACGACGGCCCGCACTGGCATCTCGAACTGTTCCCGCGCACGACGAGGCTTGCCGGGCTCGAGCTCGGTGCCGGCGTGTACATCGACTCCGTGCCGCCCGAGGAGGCCGCGACGGAGCTGCGGGGCTAGAGCGCGGCCGCCTTCAGCTCACGGAAGCGCCGCGCCGCGTCGATCGCCGCGCCGAGGTTCAGGCCCTTGTCCTTCGCCTGCTTGATCAGCATCACGGTCTCGACGGCGTCCATGTCGTAGATCCGCTGCTTCTTCCCCTTCGTGGGGATCTGGGCCTTGTTCGTCCAGTAGTCGAGCTGCATCTTCGAGATGCCCGCGATCGCACACACCTGGCCGAGGTAGAGCTCAATCTTGTCCAGGTGCTCCACCATGTCGATCGGCTCGAGCAGGTCGACTTGCTTGCTGTACGCCATCTGGGAGGGTTTCCTTTGTCCGCTTGGTCCCGACCCCTCCTTGAGACTTCTACCACTACCTCTTGAAAAAGGGAAGCGGAAGTCGGTCAAAATCACGCGGAAGGGTGACGGACCCGCTGTGCGCGGATCAGTCGTCGATCGGCGCGACAACGGGCGCGTCGGCATCGCCGGCGTCATCGTCGTCACCCGACTCGACCACCGGTGCGAGCGACGAGACGAGCTCGCCCTCACGCAGCCGCATCACGATCACGCCCTGCGTCGAGCGGCCCAGCCGCTTGACGTCCTCGACCGGCATCTTGATCACGGTGCCGCCCGTGGAGATCAGCATCACCTGGTAGCCGTCGCGCACGACCCGCGCACCGGCGAGCTGACCGCGGGCTGCCGTCAGCTGCACGGTCTTCACGCCCATGCCGCCACGGCCCTTCTTCGGATACTCGGAGACGCGGGTGCGCTTGCCGTAGCCGTTCTCGGTCACGACGAGCAGGTCGGAGTCGTCGGCCGCGATCGCGACCGAGATCACCTCGTCCTCGCCGCGCAGGCGCATCCCCTGCACGCCCGACGCGTCGCGGCCCATCGCGCGCACGTCCTGCTCGGAGAAGCGGATCGCCTGGCCCAGGCGCGACACCATCAGGACGTCGTCGTCACCGGAGCTGTGCCGCACGCCGACGAGCTCGTCGCCTTCGCGCATCTTGATCGCGATGATCCCGTCGGCCTTCAGGTTCGTGTTGTAGGCACCGAGCACCGTCTTCTTGACGACCCCGTTCTTCGTGGCGAAGAGCAGGTACTTGGCCTCTTCGAAGTTGCGCGTCTGGATCACCGCGCGCACGTTCTCACCCTGACGGAACGGCAGGAGGTTGACGATCGCGCGTCCCTTCGACTGGCGCGAGCCGAGCGGCAGCTCGTGCACCTTGAGGCGATAGACCTTGCCGACGCTCGTGAAGAACAGGATGTAGTCGTGCGTCGAGGCGACGAACAGGTGCTCGATGTAGTCCTCGTCCTTGAGGTCCATCCCCATCACGCCGATGCCGCCGCGGCGCTGCTCGCGATAGGCCGTCACCGGGAGCCGCTTGATGTAGCCGGACTGCGTGATCGCGATCACCATGTCCTCTTCCGCGATCATGTCCTCGAGCTCGAGCTCCTCCTCGGCCGCAACGATCTCGGTGCGGCGGTCGTCGTGCCGCGCGTAGATCGTTTGCAGCTCGAGCAGCTCGTCCTTGATCAGACCGTCGATCTTCGTCTCGTCGGAGAGCAGCAGGCGCAGCTCGGCGATGCGCACCTTCTTGTCCATG
>Ga0265314_10003466_pt1 | contig 15235 bp, 13 predicted proteins | sample 4126metaG_FD_203106 | JGI IMG/M metagenome (GOLD analysis project Ga0265314, IMG submission 203106) | Rhizosphere microbial communities from Carex aquatilis grown in University of Washington, Seatle, WA, United States - 4-1-26 metaG | ecosystem: Host-associated > Plants > Roots > Rhizosphere >... | reverse complement strand
GCCGCCCAGGCCAAGACATTACAAGAAGCAGAAGAAGGACTCGTGATCCCCGAAGCGCCTGAACTTGCGCCCGCGAAAGAATCAAGCGACGTCTATTTCATGGCCGACACGCAGGAAGAAGTCGCAACGCTCGCGGCGCAGATCGGCTATTTCGGCTACAACGTCATCGTCAACGCGAAGCCCGAAGTCGCGCGCGCCGCGCTGGAGGACGGCTCCGCCAAGGCGGCGGTGTTCTTCAGCGCCATGAAAGAAAAAGACGTCTCCTTCATCCGCTCCGTCGCCGCCGGGACGATCCGCCCGGGCGGGGCGGCCGTGCCCGTCATCATCGTCTGCCCGCAGGGCGATTTCGACACGCGCCTTTCCGCCGCGCGCCTGGGCGCCCAGGGCTTCTTCGAGAAGGAAACCGACGCGCTGCAGCTGACCGAGCGCATCGAGGAGCTGTCGCACAAGTTCATGGACCCGCCGCGCTACAACATCATGATCGTCGACGACGACGTCATGCTGACGGAATTCTACAATCATTCGCTGACGCGCACCGGCATGTCGGTGATGACGCTGACCGACCCGAAAAAGGCCATCGAGGCGCTCAGCCGCCAGCAGATCGACCTGATCCTCATCGACTTCTCCATGCCCGGCTGCAACGGGCAGGAACTGGCGGCCGTCATCCGCCAGCACCCGCGCCACGTGAGCCTGCCCATCGTCTTCATTTCGTCGTATGACGATCTGGAAAGGACGCTGGTCGACACCGGCCTCGGCATCGACGATTTCCTCGTCAAGCCCTTCACGGCGGACAGGCTCTATTCCGTGGTACGCAACCGCGCGCAGCGGGCGGCGGAGCTGAAATCCTTCATGACGCGGGACAGCTTCACGGGCCTGTTCAACCATTCCTATTTCAACGAGACGCTGGGCAACGAGCTCGCCCGCGTGCGGCGCGGCAAGCGCGAGACGTCCTACGCCATGCTCGACCTCGACCACTTCAAGTCCATCAACGACACCTACGGCCACGCGGCGGGCGACCAGGTGATCAAGAGCTTTTCCCGCATGCTGCAGCAGCACCTGCGCCGCTCCGATATCATCGGCCGCTGCGGCGGCGAGGAATTCGGCGTCATCCTGCCCGAATGCCCGATGCCCAAGGCGATGGAAATTCTGGAGAAAATCCGCAAATCCTTCGCCGAGGCGACTTTCACCTTCAACAACATCACGGTGCATGTGACCTTCAGCGGCGGGCTGGTTCGCGTCGATCCCGAAAACGATATCGACCACCTGATGAAATGCGCCGACGCCGCTCTGTACAAGGCGAAGCATCAGGGCCGCAACCGCATCCTCACGTTCGAGGATTAAGCGCGCCGCGCGATTTTCTTCAAGATAAAATGCATGGGAATAATGACGCAGGTCACCAGCGCCAGGGGCATCAGGATGAAATAGGCCTGCTGCGACAGCAGATGTTGCAGCTCTGGCGGCGGATAGATCATGTTAACGTTGTCGGATTCTTTTGTGAGCGCATGCGTCAGAAAGATGACCACGAAACTAAGGGCGATCTGGGGCAATAGGGCGCGCGCGTCATATCCAAACCGCCAGATCATATAAATAATGACGGCGGGCATGGGAAAGTGAAACAGCGACAGGCCGCGCAGCCATAGCGGCAGGTGCGGGTCGAACATGTAATTCGCCATGCCCAGAAACGCGCCGCCGGTGCAAAGGCTGATGAGCCACAAGGCCTCCAGCGGCAAAACGCCGATGGCCATCATGCTGGCCGCGAAGCGGTTGCGGAACCACAGCGCGGGCACCATCACCAAAAACGCGATGTCCGAAAACCACAGGAAATTGGCGGGCCCGTATTTGTGCCAATAGACGGGTACGATAACGATCGCCAGCAGCGTATAGGGAATAGTGATCCAGAGGGGGATGCCGCCGCGCCTGCGCGTCACGCGCCCGCCGTCTGGAACAGCATGGTCTCCGCCGTGAGGCCGGGCCCGAAGGACAAGGCGCAGCCCTGTCCCGCCCTGGGCTTTTTCTCCAGCATGTCTTTCAGGACGAACATAATGCTCGCGGACGACATGTTGCCGAAATTCTTCAATACCCGGCGCGACGACTCCAGCGATTCTTCCGGCAGGTCCGCGCCCGCCCGCACCGCGTCCAGAATGCTGCGCCCGCCCGGGTGCACGGCCCAGTGGTCGATGTCTTGCGTCGCGCGACCTTTCAATATGTCAGGCAGGCGCGCGGCGAGTCCGTCCGTGATGGTGGCGGGTACCTGGCGCGACAAAACCATGTCGAAGCCGAGCCCGCCGATATGCCAGGTGATCTGCTCCTGGCTGTCGGGCATCACGGCGGAATAAAAACTTTGCAGCTCGATGCCCGATGCTTCCGCCGACACGAGACTCGCGGAGCAGCCGTCGGCGAAGATGAGGAAAGACAATACCTGTTCCAGTTCGGCCGTTTCCTGCATGTGCAGGGTGCAGAGTTCCAAATTTAAAACGACGACCTTGGCCCCGGGATCGGACCGCACGATATGGCGCGAGAGCTTCAGCGCGTTGACGGCCGCCTGGCAGCCCATGAAGCCGATGACCGTGCGCTCGACGGAAGGCCTCAGCCCGTAATGGTCGACGATCTGCCAGTCGATGCCGGGCGCGTAAAATCCGGTGCAGGTGGTGACGATCAGATGCGTGACATCATCCTTGAAATCGCGGAACCCGAGGCGGTCGAGCGCCGCGCAGGCCAGCGAAAAGGCGTGTTTCTTATAAAGCCGCATCCGCGACGCCGTGTCGGGGAAATGGCCGGGGCGATAGAAATCGTCGGCGTCGAGGCGGTCGGATTCCGGATTGGGCGTCAGGAAGGAAAAGCGGTGCTCGATCTGCGAGCGGCGCACCATGTGCCGGAAGATCGTCCGGTCGCGGTCGTTCTTCAGCAGGCCCGGCACGTAATCCACGAAGGCGTTGTGCACGTCGTGCCGCGGCACGGCGGTGGCGATTTTGTTGAGATAGGCTTCAGTCATGACGGATTTCTTTTCGCACCATCAGGATCTCGGTGATGCCGAAGAAGTTGAGCCGCGTCTGTAAAACTTCGAACCCTTTTTCCCGCAGCATGCCGTGCAGTTTCGCGCGGTCCGGAAAAGCGTCGAGGCTTTCGGCGATGTAGCTGTAAACTTCATGGTTGCCATGCAGCAATATGCCCCAGAGTCCCGTCCAGCCCTTGAGCAGCCAATATTCCAGGCGCTGCAATAAAGGATCGGACGGCTTCGAGAAATCCAGAAACGCCGCGACGCCGCCGGGCTTCAGCACGCGGTGAATCTCGCCGATTGTCGTCGCGAGATCCGGCGCGTTGCGCAGGGCGTATCCGCCCGTCACGATGTCCGCCGTGCCCGACGTGAGCGGCAGGCCCGCCATGTCACCGTGGATGAAGCGGACGTTGTCATGCGCGTTGCGCCGGCGGGCGAGGGCCAGCATCGGCTCGGTGATATCGAGGCCGGAGACGCGGCCGCGCGGGTATTTGCCGGCCAGCAGAAACGCGATGTCGCCCGTGCCGCAGGCCAGATCCGCGCAGACGGGCGCGTCGAGCGGCGGCAGCCACGAAATCAGCACGCGCTTCCATGCCGCGTCATGCCAGAAGGACAGGGCGCGGGTGATGAAGTCGTAGCGCGGCGCGATTTCGCTGAAAACGCGCTCGTTGTAAAAGCGTTTTTTCCCGGAGGTGCGCAGGCTGTCGCCGATTTTCAATGTGAATCTCTGGTTCATGCTCAAACCCTCACATAATTTTGTCGAGATGGGCCTGAAGTTCACGGAGCGGGAGCTTGATCAGGTCTTTATTGAGCTCGGCGTGGACGCGGTCCTGAATGTTCTTGGGCAGGAAACCGCGAATATCACCCAGCGTATGGGGAGCCGCCGCCAGCACGATCCGGTCGAAAGCCTTTTCTTTTTCAGCGACGTCCAGCCATTCCACCAGCCTGCGGATGAAGGCCAGCTCCGCGGGCGAGGATTTTTCGTGATGCGTGTCCGGCTTGTGGGGCGGCGCCAGGCTCTGCGGCTCGAAGACATGGTCGTCGACGGATTTGATCTGCGCGCCCTTGGCCGTCGCATGGGCGATTTCTTCCAGGCCTTTTTCCGTTCGGCGATAGATATGCGCCTGTTCCTTGTCGGCGACGACGACCCAGGTATGCAGGATTTTTGTGCCCGCATGGCTTTTCGGCTCGCCGTCGAAGGCGTGAAATCCTTTTTCAGCCAGTGTTCCGGTGACCATCATCTCAGAAGCGCTCCCTTGGGTTATAAGGCGAATCCGCCCGCAACCTGGAGTCAACGCGCGGGAGAGGGCGGGGGTTCCTTTTTGATTTCCTTCGCGCTTTCCCGCCACCCGCCGCCGAGCGCCTTGTAGAGCGTGATGGCGGCGTTCAGGCGGTCGAGATTCGCGGAGACGAGGTTGTCTTTCGCCGCCAGCAGGCTGCGCTGCGTGTCCAGCAACGTCGGATAGTCGATGGCGCCCGCCTTGAATTTCTGGTCGGCAAGCGTATAAGCCCTGGTCGCGGCCGCGACGGCGGCCGTGTAGGCGCTGCGGCGCTTTTCCGCGCTTTTCGCCGCCGCCAGCGCGTCCTCGGTTTCCTGGAAGGCGATCAATACGGTTTTACGATATGCCTCGGCCAGTTCCCGTTCGCGCGCCGTGGCTTTTTCCACGCCGCCCTCAAGGCTCCCGCCCCTGAACAGGGGCGCGGTGAGGCCGGCGGCGAGGCTCAGCGCCGAAGCGGCGGGCCCGCCCGCGAGAGGCACGGCGTTGATGCCCGCGCCCAGGCCCAGCGTGAGAGAGGGGAAGAACGCGGCGCGCGCGACGCCGATGTCGGCGTTGGCGGCGACAAGGTTCGCTTCCGCCTCGCGGATGTCGGGGCGGCGTTCCAGCAATTCCGACGGCTGGCCCGGCGCGATATCCGGCAAGGCGAGATCGCCGAGGCTGGCGGCGGATATTTTAAAGTCCTGCGGCGCCTCGCCTTCCAGCACCGCGAGCGCGTCGAGCGCCACGGCAAGATTGTCTTCCAGCGCGGCGATGGAGGCGTCGGCGTTCGCGACCTCCGTTTTCTGCTGTGCGACTTCGAGGGCCGAGACGGCGCCCGCCTTGAACTGGTCTTGAAGAATATCGAGCGTCTTTTGCAGCGTCCTGCGCGTTTCAGACGCCACATAGATGCGGCCTTTCAGGGCCAGCGCGCCCGCATAAGTCTCCGCGACGTCGGACGATACGGCCAGCGCCACGGCCTCATGATCGAAGACGCTGGCGGCCGTGTCGGCGCGCGCGGCGGCCAGCGCCGCGCGGTTAGCGCCGAACAGGTCGAGGTCGTAGCTGACGTTCACGCCCGCGTTGCCCGTCGCGCTGTGCGTGGTGGGGCCGCCGCCGGTCTTGCCGTGCGCGGACGATATGCCCGCCGTGGCGGTCGCGTCGGGCAGTAGCGCCGCGCCGATGATTTTTTCCGCCGCCCGCGCCTGCGTGATGCGGTCCACGGCCGCGCGCACGTCGAGATTCTGGGCCAGCGCCTTGTCCTCCAGGCTTTCCAATTCAGGACTTTTAAATTTCTTCCACCAGTCGGTGAGATCGGTCTCGGCGGCTTTTTCGTCTTCCTTCCACTGGGCGGGGATTTTCATGTCCGGGCGGTGGAATGCAGGCGTGAGCGTGCAGGCAGCGGAGAAAAGCAGGGCGAAGAGGGGTAATATTTTTTTCATGCTCACTCCGTTCCTTTTTTCATGCTCGCTCCGCTCACTCCGATGCCAGCGCGACGACGGGATCGAGCAGCGCCGCCTTCCGCGCCGGAAGATAGCCGAAAACCACGCCCGTGGCAAAGGCGCTGGCGAAAGCGAGCAATGCGGGGCCCGCTGAAAAGGCGATCGCCATGCCGAAGGCTTTGGCCGCCGCGCCCGCGGCGAACCCGCCTGCCACGCCGATGAAGCCGCCCACGGCGCAGACGACCACCGCCTCGATGTTGAATTGCAACAGGATGTCGCGCATGCGCGCGCCGGCGGCGACGCGGATGCCGATTTCGCGCGTGCGCTCGGTCACGCTCACCAGCATGATGTTCATGACCCCGATGCCCCCCACCAGCAGCGAGATGGCGGCGATGGTGCCCAGCAGCAGCGTCATGGTGTTCTGCGTGTCCGTCGCGGCGTCGATGATGGAAGCCATGTTGCGGATGTGGAAGTCTTCCGCGTGGTGGCGGGATTTCAGCAGGGCCGTCACCGCGTCCTGCGTTTCATCAATGCGCTTCAGGTCGTCCACTTCCACCATCAGGCTGCCGAGGTAGCTCTGGCCGAACAGCCGGCCGAGGCCGGTGGTGACGGGGATGAAGACCACGTCGTCCTGGTCGCCGCCGAAGCCCGCGGCGCCCTTCGCCGCCATGACCCCGATGATCTCGAACGGGATGTTCTTGATCAGCACGAACTGTCCCACCGGGTTCGGGTCGTTGGGGAACAGATTATTTTTCACCGTCTGGCCCAGCACGGCGACGGGCGCGCGGCTCTGCATGTCGCGGTCGGTGAAGAAATTGCCCTGCGCCACGGGCCAGGCGCGCACTTCGGGCAGGGCGGGGCCGACGCCCTGCGCGGTGCTGGCGTAGTCGGTATTGCCGAACCGCATGGTTTCCCGCGCGCTGCGAATGGGCACGGCGGCGGAGACGTTGTCGATGCTTTCCACCGCCGTCATGTCGTCGAGGGTGAGGGTGGTGGGGTCGGCCGCGCCCCGCACGTTGGGCGCGCCCGGCTGGATGGACAGAAGATTCGTGCCCATGGCGCTGATCTGGTCCAGCACCTTCTGCTTGCTGCCGTTGCCGATGGCCAGCATGGCCACCACCGACGCGACGCCGATGATGATGCCCAGCAGCGTCAGCGCCGTGCGGAAGATATTGACGCGCAGCGCGCGAAACGCCATGGCGACGGCCTCCATCGCACTGGAGAGAAGGCCGATGGAGCCCGTGGCCACCGGGCGCGGCGGCGTGACGGCCGCGGGGGGACGGTCGGGCTTTTCCTCATGCGTGATCTTGCCGTCGGCGATGAAGACGATGCGCTCGGCGTTCTGGGCCACGGTCTTGTCGTGGGTGATGAGCAGGATGGTGCGGCCCTCGGCGTTGAGTTCCTTTAAAAGGGTCATCACCTCCGCGCCGCTCTTGCTGTCCAGCGCGCCGGTGGGCTCGTCGGCGAGAATCACGGGCGGGTCGTTCATCATCGCGCGGGCGATGGCGACGCGCTGCTGCTGGCCCCCTGAGAGCTGCGGCGGCGTGTGGTGCATGCGCTCCCCGATGCCGAGGCGCTCCAGCAGTTTTTTCGCCCGCGCCGTGCGCGCGCTCTTGCCCATGCCCGCGTAGATCGCGGGGATTTCCACGTTCTCCAGCGCGGGCACGGTGGGCAAAAGATTGTAGCGCTGGAAGATGAATCCGAAGGTTTCGCGCCGCAGTTCGGCCAGCTCGTCGGCATTGAAGTTCGATACGTCGCGTCCCCGCACGGTGTAGGTCCCGGACGTAGGCCGGTCGAGGCAGCCGATGATGTTCATGAGCGTGGATTTACCCGACCCGGACTGCCCCATCACCGCGAGGAACTCGCCCGGACGCACATCCAGCGAGATATGGTCCAGCGCGCGAATTTCCTGGTCGCCGCTGGGATAGACGCGGCTCAGGTCCTTCAGGGAAAGGATGGGCTCCGTCACAGACGCGGCCCTCCGCCTCCTCTGGCCCCCCCGCCGCCTTGCGGTTTTGCGCCGCCACTGGGCGCGGGCGCGGTGAGCGACGGCAGGATGACCTGTTCGCCCACGGCAAGGCCGTCCTTCACCTCGGCCTGGGTCCTGTCCATCAGGCCCACGTGGATGACGCGCTCTTCGGGCGGATCTTTTCCTGCGACCTTCACGACATAGGCCATGCCCTTGTCATTGTCGGCCTTCGGCTTGCGCCGGCCCAAAGCCTCCGCCGGGATCAGCGGCACGTTGGTCGCGGCGCCGATGGTGAAGAACACCTGCGTGCTCATGCCGTTCATCAGGAGATGGCCCTTGTTCTCCGCGTCGATCAATACGTCATAGAGGACGACGTCGTTGATGACTTCCGGCGTGGGGAGGATCTGGCGCACCGTCGCGGGCCAGCGGTGGTCCATCTGGCCCATGGTGGTGAAATAGACCTTCATGCCTTCCTTCAGGCGCATGACGTCGGCTTCGGCCACCTGCGCGCGCACCGTCATGACGTCGAGATTCGCGATGCGCAGGATGGTGGGCGCGGACTGGCTGGCGTTGACCGTCTGGCCCTCGCGCAGCGCAATGTCGATCACCGTGCCCGTCATGGGCGCGCTGATCTTCGTGTAGGCGAGATTGGTGGTGTCGCCGTCGAGCGTCGATTGTTCTTCCACGATTTCCGCCTGCTGGGCCGCGACTTTCGCTTGTCCGGCCTTGAACAGCGCCTCGCTCTGCTCCAGCACGTCGTGGCTGATGGCGTCGGTCTTGATGAGCTTTTCATTGCGCTGGTACTGGCGCTGGGCGAGCACCAGGTCCGCCTGCTGCTCCGCGAGCTGGGCGGCGAGGGTGTTGAGCTGCGCCTTGTCCGCGTCGATGCGGGTCTGGTAGATGCGCGGGTCGATCTCCACCAGCAGGTCGTGGATTTTAACGTCATCGCCGATATTGACGTGGATCTTCAGGAGCTGGCCCGACACTTGCGTGCCGACGTCGACGTAGTCCTTGGGCTCCAGCTTGCCCTGCGCCGTCACCTGTTCGCTGATGTCGCCCGCCGCGATGGTGGCAAGGCGCGTGTCCTCCTTTTTCCCGCCCGCGCCGGGGCCGAAAAACTTCCAGCCGGCGAAAGAGACGAGGGCCAGCAGGAGGAGGATCAAAACGGTCTTGCGCATGAAGTCAGAAGTCCTTTTTTTCAGAAAAGGCCGTTTAAAATGTTGCCGTTCCCGGTTATAACACGAATGGAATGTGAAAACCCTTTGATTTCGGCGTGACGGACTCTAACCGCCCGTGTCGCGCCCAGGTTCCCGCCAAATCAGGCGGTTATCCACAAGTCCCTTGATTTTAACGGGTTTTTTCAAAAACTTTTCTGGACAGCTTTCCAAGGCCGTCATACGATATAATTTGGGGTTTATAATCGGGAGTGTCAGGTTTGGGTATGGGGTTTTCTATGTCCGGGATGCAAGGGAAGAAGATTCTGCGCGGGTCCCTGTGCGCGGCGCTGGTATTCGCCGTGGCGCTGACGGCCGCGTCCGTCCCGGCGGCCGCCGCAAAGAAACGGACGCGCAGGGCGCACCACACGCATTTCACGCATAAAGGCCCTGTCGTCGACCGGTCATCCTATATCGTCGTCGATGCCGCGACCGGCACGGTTTTGAGCGAAAAAGACCCGGACAAGAAACTCTACCCCGCTTCGCTCAGCAAGATGATGACCCTCTACCTCACTTTCGAGGCGCTGGAAAACGGCACCCTGAGGAAAAACGACCGCATCCCCGTGTCGTCGCACGCGGCGGCGCAGGAGCCGTCTTCGCTGGCGCTGGAGCCCGGCACGACCATTCGCGTCGAGGACGCCATTCTGGGCCTCGCCACCAAATCCGCCAACGACGCGGCGGTGGTGCTGGGCGAGCGTCTCGGCGGGTCCGAGTCGCATTTCGGCGCGCTGATGACGGCGAAGGCGCATCAGCTCGGCATGAACAATTCGCATTTCGTGAACGCATCCGGCCTGTTCAACCCGAACCAGCAGTCCAGCGCGCGCGACATGGCGACCTTGGGCCTGGCCTTGATTCGCGACTATCCGCAGCACTACAGGTACTTCAGCACGCCCAGCTTCACCTGGGCGGGCCAGCAGATCATCAATCATAACCGCCTCATGCAGACCTATAGCGGCATGGACGGCATCAAGACGGGTTACGTGCACCAGTCGGGCTTCAACCTCGTGGCCTCCGCCGTGCGCGGCGGGCGGCGGCTGGTGGGCGTGATTTTCGGCGGGCGCACCACGGCGTCGCGCAACGCGCAGATGGCGTCGCTGCTCAACGCCGGTTTCGCGCAGGCCTCCGCCGCGCGCATCGCGGCGAACGGCAACCCGCGTTTCGACACGCTGGGTCTCGTGATGAAGCATGATGTGCCGGAGCAGGGCGACACCTCGGCGGGGCAGGACACCCAGGACAATACGCATTTCGTCGAACAGCTGCGGCCCAAGTCTTTGAATACGGCGGCCATCGGCGCTAAAACGGCTTCGGTTTCTCCTGCCGGGGGAAGCTGGGCGATACAGCTCGGCGCGTTCGGCTCCACGGTATCGGGGATGCAGGCTTTGCAGGACGCGAAAAAACGCCTCGCGCTCCAGTCCTCCGCCAATGCACGCGCCGTCGTCGTGCCGCTGGTCACCAACCGCGGGACGATCTACCGCGCCCGCCTGATGGGCCTCGATAAGCAAGGCGCGGAAAGCGCCTGCCGCATCCTGAAAGGCAATTGCCTGATACTGGCCGTGGAATAATCCTTTTCGAAAAGGGGTCCAAGTCATGCCGCAGAAAACCGTCAACGATACCGTCCGCGTCTTCGTTCATGGATTTGTACAAGGCGTGAACTACCGCCGCTGGCTGCAGGGCGAGGCCCTGTCGCGCGGCGTGTCCGGCTGGGTGCGCAACCGCGCCGACGGCACCGTCGAGGCGCTGCTGCACGGCGAGATGCACGCTGTCGGCGACCTGGTCCGCGCCTGCCGCCACGGCCCCGCCCTTGCCCGCGTCGACCGCGTGCAGTCCGAACCCGCGACCTACGACGGGCTGGAGGATTTCCGCATCGAGGGTTCGGCGTGAGTTGTTCCCCCGCGAAAGCGGGGGTCCAGTTGGCGTTCTTCGATATATCTAAGTTATATGCGCCGCAGACGCGGCGCGCTGGACCCCCACCTTCGCGGGGGAACAAAATTGACTTAACCTTTTGCGATCTCCGCCAGCGTCTTCTGCGTGGTGATCTGCTGCGGGTCCATTTTTATTTCGATGAGGACCAGTTTTTTCAACGACAGGGCGCGGCGGAAGACGGGCAGGAAGTCTTCCGTCTTTTCAACCCGCATCGCTTCCGCGCCGTAGGATTTCGCGAGCGCGACGAAATCCGGGTTCAGCAAATCCGTCGCGCTGACGCGGCCGGGATAATAACGCTCCTGATGCATGCGGATGGAGCCGTACATGTTGTTGTTGAACACCAAAAGTATAGGATGCGCGCCCGTGAGCATCGCCGTCGCCATTTCCTGACCCGTCATCAAAAATCCGCCGTCGCCCACGAAACCGATGACGGTCCGGTCCGGACAGGCAAGACTCGCCGCCACCGCCGACGGCACGCCGGGGCCCATCGCCCCGCTGACGGGCGCCAGCATGCGCATGGGACGGTCGCACCGGGCATAGCGCTGCAGCCAACCGGTGAAGTTCCCCGCGTCGCTCGCGAGGATGGCGTCCGGCGGCAACTCGTTGATCAAGTCCTCGAACACGCCGTCGAGATCGACGGTGAATTTGTCGCGCGAGCGCGGCGTCGTCCAGTCCGCGTATTCGCCGTTCATCCGCGCCGTCCTGTCCGCCCAGGCGTTTCCGTCGATGTTCACATCGTCTACGGCCTTGGCGAACTCCACGACGCTGGAATGAATAGCGAGCGTGGCTTGGTACACGCGATTCAATTCCGCCGCGTCCGGATAAATATGGATGAGTTTTTGTTTCGGCACACCAGGCGTTATGGCGGTGTAGCCCTGCGTCGTCACCTCGTCAAGTCTTGCGCCGACGGCGAGGATGACGTCGGCCTCCGCCATGTTTTTCACCAGCCGCGGATCGGTCGGAAGCCCCAGGACGCCCGCGTAGCATTCATGGCTGTTGCGGAAGATGTCCTGCCGCCGGAAGGCCGCCGCGACGGGCAGGCGCGCGCGTTCGCAGAAATTCTCGAACATCGCGATGCCGGCGTCCGTCCAGCTTCCGCCGCCGGTGATGACCAGAGGATTTTTCGCCGCCGACAGAATTTCCTTCAGCCGCTCGATATCCGTATGCGTGGGCGCGAAGTGCGCGGGCTGTGCGGGAGAAAGTTCCGGCGCGTCCGTCTCGCCGCTTAAAACATCTTCCGGCAGCGCCACCACCACGGGGCCGGGCCGCCCGGACGTCGCGATGTCGAAGGCCTGCTGCATCGCGTGCGGGATGTCGGATGTTTTTTCCACCTGCGTGACCCATTTGGCCGTGGGGTGCTGGAACATCTTGAGATAGTCGATCTCCTGCCACGCCTCCCGTCCGAACTCCTTCGTGCCGACCTGCCCGATCAGCAGGATCAGCGGCGTCGAATCCTGCATGGCGGCATGCACGCCGATCGACGCGTTGCACGCGCCGGGCCCGCGCGTGACGAAGCAGATGCCGGGATGGCCGGTGAGTTTCGCGTAGGCTTCGGCCATGAAGGAAGCGCCGCTTTCGTGGCGGCAGGTGATGGTGTGGATGCCGGACGCGTCGACCAGCGCGTCGAGCGCGTCGAGAAAGCTTTCGCCCGGCACGCAGAAGACTTTCTTCACGCCGTGGGCGCTTAAGGATTCGACAAGGGCGTGGCCGCCGCTGCGTTTGTGCATGGACTTTTACCGGCCTGACGTTATAAAATAACCGCGCGGTTCCATTCAACCCCAACCGGGCCGGATTGGCAAAAGATTTTTATGAAGCTCTCCGAAAAAATCCGCGGAACGTTCGGCTGGAAAGGCCTGAAAAGCCTCGAGTTCAGGCTCACGCGCCTGTTCCTGCGGGCGCTGCTGATGATCGGCTTCCTGGTCTATATGGGCACCAACGCCGCCGGTGCCTGGACGTGGCTGCAGGTCAAGTGGGTGCAGTCCCAGAACCTCTCGCAGCTGGAGCGCGTGGCGCAGCGCGGCATCGACGAGGACGACACGGAATGGGCCGAGAAGTGGATCAGCTTCCGTCCCCTGTCCGAATCCGCCGACGTGATGCGGCGGGCGGAGCCGTTCAGCGGGCATTTCTCCCCCTTCCTGTTCTTCAACTTCGCGCGGCGCGCGGCGGCGCTGGGCGACGACGAGCAGAAGAGGTTCTGGATCATGTACGCCCGTTACCGCCTGCGCTACGACGTGGTGCGCTGCGGCGCGCGCGACGATATCGACAGCGTGACGCTGCTGCTGGAAATCGCCCAGGACCTGGACCAGAAATTCTTCGCCGACCCGCCGCGCGACGAGGCGATCCGCCTCGCCCGCCGCGTGCTGGACTTCGACGCGCGCAACCCCGCCGTCAACGATCCGCAGAAGCTCTGCCGGCTCTTGAAGAGGATGAGCAACGACCAGCTGACCTATGTGCCCATCCCGAAGGAAAAATGGCCCCAGGCGCGCTTCGACCTGCGGTTCGGGACGGACCTGTCGCTGAAGCGGGCGGAAGAGGACGAGAACAGGAAAAAAATCAGTACTCCACCCGCACAAAGCACAGCCCCGACGAAGGCGCGGTAAGGCCGCCTTTGGTGCGGTCGCGGGCCTCCAGCGCGCGTTTTACGTCGTCCGGCGCCCACTTCCCCTCGCCGACCATCTTCAGCGTGCCCGCGATGTTGCGGATCTGGTGGTGCAGGAAGGATTTCGCCTCGGCGCGGATCTCGATGTGGCGGCCGAGACGCGGGTCGCCTTCTTTTTCGGCGATGTCCAGTTTTTCCATCGTGCGCACCGGCGATTTCGCCTGACAGGCGACGGCGCGGAAGGTGGTGAAATCGTGCGTGCCCAGCAGGTGCGCCGCGCCTTCGCGCATCGCCGCGACGTCCAGTTCCGTCCAGACATGCCATACGTACCGCCCGCCGAGAACGGGCGCCGCCGGGCGCACCAGGATGCCGTAGCGGTAAAAGCGCTTCTTCGCCCCGAAGCGCGCGTGGAAATCATCCGCGACGGGTTCGGCCTTGACGACGGCGGCCAGGTGCGGGCGCATGTGGAAGTTGATGGCGTCGCGCACGGTTTTCGCGTCGAGGATTTTTTCAAGATCGATATGCGCCACCTGTCCCGCCGCGTGCACGCCCGCGTCGGTGCGCCCCGCGACGTGGGAATTGACGGTCTCGCCGGAGAATTTATAAACGGCCTCCTCCAGGCATTGCTGGACGGATATCCCCTCCGCCTGCCGCTGCCAGCCGACGAAATCCGTGCCGTCGTATTCGAGGGTGAGTTTCCACCGCTGCATCAGTCGAGCCTGTCGCCGGTGTTCAGGTGCGCGCCGTTCATGAAGGACAGCCCGTCCATGGGCTTTCGGTCCTGCGGCTGGACTTTTTTCAAAAGCAGCGCGCCCGCGCCGCAGGCGACAGTGAGATCGCGCGCGAGAATGTCGCCCGGTTTCCCGTGGCCGGTTGTGACTTCCGCTTCCAGCACCTTCAGCCGCTGCCCGCCCTGCAGGCACCAGACGCCCGGCCAGGGGGTGAGCGCGCGGAGCTGGCGTTCGGTTTCGGACGCGGGCCGCGTCCAGTCGATGCGGCCGTCGTCCTTGGTCAGCATCCGCGCGGTGATCGCGCCCTCGTCGGGCTGTTTTTGCGGCAGGGGCGCCTTGCCCGCCGCGATGTCGGCCAGCGTTTTCACGATGAGATCCGCGCCGATCCGCGCCAGGTCGTCGTGCAGCGTCGATGCGGTGGTCTTTCCCGTGATGGGTGTTTCGGCGCGCGAAAGAACGGGGCCGGTGTCGAGGCCCGCCTCCATCTGCATGATGCAGACGCCGCTTTTGTCGTCGCCCGCCAGAATGGCGCGCTGAATCGGCGCCGCCCCCCGCCAGCGGGGCAGAAGCGATGCATGGATGTTGAGGCAGCCGTGCTTCGGCGCATCCAGAACGTCCTGCGGCAGGATGAGCCCGTAGGCGGCGACCACCGCGACATCCGCGCCGAGCGCGGCGAAGGCCATGCGGGCCTCCACATCTTTTTTCAGGGACGATGGGGTGCGCACGGGAAGCCCCAGGCTTTCCGCCCGGGCCTGCACGGATGACGGCTGCACTTTATGCCCGCGCCCCGCAGGCCGCGGCGGTTGCGTATAGACGCAGATAACCTCATGCCCTGCCGCCACGACGGCGTCCAGCGCCGCCACCGCGAAATCCGGCGTGCCCATGAAGATGATTTTGAGAGGGTCAGGCATGAAGCGTTTCCCCCACGAATGGACACGAATAAACACGAATGCGCGAAGCGCAATGGAGAATTGAACCGCAGAGACGCGGAGACGCGCAGGAGAGCGGTCTGCTCCGCGTCTCCGCGTCTCTGCGGTCAAACCTTGTTATTGCCTGCGGCGCTTTCATTCGTGTTTATTCGTGTCCATTCGTGGGGCAGCTTAATA
>Ga0265314_10003465_pt1 | contig 15240 bp, 13 predicted proteins | sample 4126metaG_FD_203106 | JGI IMG/M metagenome (GOLD analysis project Ga0265314, IMG submission 203106) | Rhizosphere microbial communities from Carex aquatilis grown in University of Washington, Seatle, WA, United States - 4-1-26 metaG | ecosystem: Host-associated > Plants > Roots > Rhizosphere >... | reverse complement strand
CGCGCTGGGTACGAAGTAATCGCGCAGCGGGCCCGGAACCGCGTCGAGATGCAACGCCGTCACCACCGGGGACAGCGCCGCCATCACCGCGCCCGCGATCACCGCCCAACGCACCCGGTCGATGCCGCTGAAGAGCGCCAGAAACGCGAGCAGCGCCGCGGTCGCACCCATCACATTAAGGATGTCTACCTTTAAGAGGTCCGTCCAGGGACTGGTCCCCCAAGCGAAGATCCATCCTTGCAGCCGAAACAAAATCGCCAGGATGAACAAAAAGCGCGCCCGCTTGAGCGCCTGCACCACGCGCGCTCCCGGAGGCATGTGCTGCCGCCGGTTCATGCCCATCCCGTAGGTGGCTCCGGTCAGGAACAGGAAAATAGCCGCCGCTTCGCCGCCGAAGAATTGGGAAAAGGTAAACCAGGCGCCGCTGCGGTCCGCCGGCCGCAGGAAGGCATCAAAGGTGTGCCCCTGCAGCATGATAACTGCCGCAACCCCGCGCATCCAATCGATGAATGTGACCCGGGTTTTCGGTGCGGACAACATTTTAGGGGGTGTAGCCTCAGTCTAGCAAACCAAACGCCATCCAAAAGGCGCTGGCTCCACCCCCGCGGGTTACATAAGGTCTAGCGGGGAGTCGCCGGCCGCGTAATATCAATGCCGCCTTTGAAATAGGCGCCGTCTTCGATCACAATGCCGGCCGTCTTCACGTCGCCCACCAGGTTCGCCCCGGCACGCAGCGTAATCCGTTCCGCAGCATCCACGTTGCCTTTAACGGACCCCGCGATAATCACTTCCTTGGCCTTCACGCCCGCTTCCACCTTGCCCTTGGGGCCAATGGTCAGCCGGTGATTCAGCTCCAATTGGCCGCTGAGTTCGCCGTTCACTACAATCTCTTCGCCGCTGGTGAGCGTTCCTTGAATGCGCAGTGTCTCGCCCACTACCGTGACCGATCCCGAGCCCATTGTCGAACCTCCGCCGCCCGTTGACATCGACGGCGCCGGCTGGGAAGTTGGTTGAGAAGAAGGAGATGTTGGCTGATCTTTATTCCACATTTGGGTCTACCTTAGCACGCTTAGGGCCGACTTGCATCGATTGGTTGAAATCCACCGCGCCCGGTGGTTTTAGCGCAAGCTCCGAGCGCGCGCGGATCGATTTTTGTTGCACTTACATGGGGATCGCTTTGGCACTTCAGATGCCCTAATAACGCCGGAAGAGGTTTCCATGATGAGAACAAATCGTGCGGTAAAAACTGGATTACTGGTAACTTTTATTGCGGCCTCCGGACTCGCGCTCGCGCAAGATCCACAGGATGAGGCCGCGCCGCCGCCACAAGTTTCAGCACAGGATCAGGCTGGCCCGCAAGGCGCGGGTCCCGGACCGGCTCCGGCCGACCCGCAATTTCAAGGACAGCAACCGCCGCCGCCCGCGCAAAATAATGGTGGATGGCGCCGCTTAGGCCCCGCACCCGCAGGTCCTGGTCTGCAACAGGGTGGTCCCCCACAGGGTGGATTCGACCCGCGTTATGCGCAGGCTCCGCCTCCGCCGCCTCCCGTGCCGGCGCAGCTTACCATCCCTCCTGGAACTTTTTTCACGGTGCGCGTGAACCAAGTGCTTTCTTCAGATCGTAATCATGAGGGCGATGCCTTCTCCGCCACGCTGGTGAAACCAATTATCGTGAACGGCGTGATCGTAGCCGATCGCGGGCAGATGATCCAGGGCCGAGTCTCCGAAGCGAAGAAAGCCGGACGCGTGGCCGGCGTGTCGCACCTGGGCTTGGAACTTACCGATATGACGCTGGTTGACGGCAGCCAGGTCCCTGTCAAAACCGAATTGGTCAACCGCAACGGAACCACTTCGCAAGGCCGTGACGTCGCCGGTGTCGCCGCAACCACTGGCATCGGAGCCATCATCGGCGCTGGCGCCGCCGGCAGACATGAAGTAGGTGAAGGCGCCGCGATCGGCGCTGGCGCGGGAGCCGCCGCCGGAATCATCGGCGTGCTGCTGACCCGCGGCAATCCCACCATCGTTCGTCCGGAACAAGTGCTCACGTTCCGCATGGACAACCCGATCGTGGTTGCTACCGACCGTGCGCCGCAAGCCTTCCGCTACGCGGGCCCCTACGACTATCAACAACCCCAAGACCAACCGCGTTCCGCGCCGCCTCCGGGACGTTACTACGGCTACTACGGACCGGCTTACTATCCTTATTATGGATACGGCTACCCGTATTACTACGGCCCCAGCATCGGTTTCTACGGCCGCTTCGGCGGACGCTGGCGCTAACTGAACTTATCCGGACCGCCGTTTCGCACGCGGCGGTCCGGCTTAATCGATGAGCGCCATGTTGTAGTTCCCGCGTTTTTCTTCCACCCCCACCGGTGTTTCAAACAACTCCTCCATCTTCTCCGGCGTCAGTAGTTCTTCCTTTTTTCCATCGAAAAAAATCTGCCCATCTTTGAGCGCGACAATCCGTCCGATCTCAGGAATGATATCGGGCAGATGATGCGTCACCACGATCACCGTCACGCCCCTGTGCGCCAGCTTGCGCATGGCATCGCGCACTTCGCGCTGCGCCCGCACATCCAGGCTATTGGTAGGCTCATCCAGCACCAGCGCCTTGGGATCGTGCGCCAGCGCCCGTGCGAAAACGACACGCCGAGCCTCGCCGCTCGACAGCTCCGTCATCAGCCTGTCCGCCAGGTGCGCAACTTCGAAGAACTCCAGAACCTCTTGTGCCTTGCGCTCCATTGCCGGAGTCACATGATGATTGGGCCAGATTCCGATCGAACCAAAGAACGCGCTGAGCACCGTCTCCATCGCGGAATACGGCTTCGTGCACAGCGCTACTAAATCGTTGGTGACGATTCCCAAAGTCGCGCGCAGTTCAAATAGCGTCCAGATTTCTTCGCCCCATATCCGCATGCGGCTATCGAAAGGAAAGCGTGGATAACATTCGCGCGTGACTGTCTTCAACAGCGTGGATTTCCCGCTGCCGTTGGGACCCAGAATGGCGACATGCTCGCCGGCCTCAATCGAGAAAGTGACGTTGCGCAGCGCCATGGTCCCCTCGCGCTCGACGGTAACGTTTTCAAATTCCAAAAGCTTAGGCATCAGCCCATGCTAGCCAACTTTGCCGATCCGCTGCGGCGTTCGCCGATTCCTGGCGGGCATTCGCCGAGTCCTGCTTTCATCGATTCTCCATGCTGGTTACGATCTCTTTCAAGAAAGGAAACAACGTATGTACGCAAAACCTTACAAAGGGCTAGGAATGGAAGGCGCCGTCGCCAAGTGGTACGCTGGCCTCACCAAAAAATCGCTAAAAGACTTCGAAGCACTCGCGCAACGCATCGCCCAACAACTTCCGCCCGGCAGCCGTGTGCTCGAAGTCGCTCCCGGGCCGGGATACTTCGCCATCGAACTAGCCAAGCTCGGCGACTATCGCATCGCCGGTCTCGACATCAGCGAAACTTTCGTCGACATCGCCCGCGCCAATGCCGTTGCCGCCAACGTGCGCGTCGATTTTCGCCAAGGCAACGTATCCGCCATGCGCTTCCCCGGTTCGCGCTTCGATTTCATCCTATGCCGCGCCGCTTTCAAAAACTTCAGCCAACCGGCCGAGGCGCTCGCCGAAATGCACCGCGTCCTCAAACCCGACGGCCGCGCCCTGATCATTGACCTGCGGCGCGATGCCTCAAAACAATCGGTTGGGCAAGCCGTGGATGCCATGAACCTGGGCTCCGTGAATCGGGTTATCACCAAACTGACCTTTCGCTTCATGCTGCTGCGGCGCGCGTACACTAAGGCCGAGTTCGCGGAACTGGCGTCTCACAGCAAATTCGCCGGCGTTGAGGTTACGGAAAGTCCGCTGGGACTCGAGGTCTTACTGACCAAAGGGGGTAGTGCCCTTATCCCCCCATTTGGCAGTCTTGCGGCGGCACGGGCCGTCGGGTAAACTAGTGAGTGAGCACTTACTTATGATTGTACCCGCCCCCGTCCGCAAGAGCCGGATGCCTGCCGATGACCGCCATCGCCAGTTGCTGCGCAGCGCCATCGATTGTTTCGCACGCAACGGCTTCGGCGGCACCAAGACCAAAGACATCGCCGCCGCGGCCGGTGTCAGCGAAGCGATTTTGTTCCGCCATTTCGCTACTAAAGAGGATCTGTATCACGCTATCCTCGACATGAAGGAAGACCAGGAAGCCGCCAATAGTTTGAAGGTCCTCATCGAAGAATGCGCCGCCCGCCGCGACGATGCCGGCGTTTTCAGCGCTGTCGCGCGTGAGATTTTCGCTTCGTTTGAAGAAGACCCCGCCTTTCATCGTCTGATCTTTTACGCTTTGCTCGAAGGTCATCTGATGGTGAATTTGTTTCACAAGCGCCTGGGCTCTCGCCGCCGCGATTTTTTACGGCGCTATGTGATCGAGCGCCAGGCCGAAGGTGCCTTTCGCGCCGCCGATCCCGATCTTGCGCTCATGTTTTCAGTAGGAACGATAGTCCATTACGCCATGGTGAAACACGTTTTTGGCATGAAGAAGCCAGCGATAGCGGAAGCAGCGGTTATTAAGGAAATGGTCGAATTTATTTTGGCGGGTCTCACTGAACCTGCCGCGCCGCGTCTACGTACTAATAAAAAGGAGAAGGGAATCCATGCGACGTCGTAACAGCATTCGGGGGAGCGCTCTGCGTCGCGCGCTCGTCAGCGCAGTTCTCGCAGTCCCAGTTTTATTTTCTATCGGTTGCGGGGGTCCGCACACCACGGAAGCGAAAAATTCAACGCCTGAGGCGTCCGCAAACGGCGCCGGGTTAACGGTGGCCGTAGTGCCTGCCGAAAGCCGGTCCGTCGAGGCTTCCGTGCAAGTCACCGGCAGTTTCGTAGCCAAAGAAACCTCGGATGTCGCCCCTGAAACCGGCGGGCGTGTCATCCAAACGCCGGTGGAAGTCGGCGATTTCGTGAAGCAGGGGCAAGTGATCGCGCGTCTCGAAGACCGCGACGCCAAACTGCGTCTGGATCAAGCCGCCGCCGCCGAGCAGCAGTCGGAAGCCTCGCTGCGGCAAGCGCAATCGCGCATCGGCCTGGGCCAGAATCAGCAGTTCAATCCCGACGCCGTTCCCGAAGTGCTCTCCGCCAAAGCCAATGCCGATTCCGCCGTCGCCCAAGCCCGCCTGGCCGAAGCCGACGCGCAGCGTTATGCGAACTTGCTAAAAACCGGCGACGTATCGCAAAGCGCCTACGAAAAATACCGCACGCAAGCGGACACCGCGCAGGCGCAAGCCGCCGCCGCGCGCCAGACTTACGAAGCTACACTCAACAACGCTCGCCAGAATTACCAGGGCACGCTTTCCGCGCAGGCAACGCTCAGCGGTTCCAAAGCCGCCAGCGAAATGTCGCGCAAGGCGATTGACGACACCATCATTCGCGCGCCCTTCGCCGGCTACATCAGTGCTCGTCCCATTGCCGTCGGCCAATACGTGGCCGTCACCTCGAAGATCGCGACGCTGCTCTTAATTACTCCGATCCGGCTTGAATTACAGGTCCCCGAAGCCAACGCGCCGCAGATGAAAATTTCGGTGGCCGTCGAAGCCATGGTCCCCGGCTACCCTGGGCGCATTTTCCAAGGCCGCGTCACCGCCATCAATCCCGCGGTCGACTCCGGTTCGCGCACCTTCACTGTGATCGCCGAATTTCCGAACACCGACATCGCGCTCAAGCCCGGCATGTTCGGCACCGCGCGCATCTTGCTCCCCGGCAGCAATATGGGAATGTTCGTGCCCAAGTCCGCCATCATCACGGACCCCACCACCAATTCTTCGCAGCTCTACTTCATTAAAGATGGCCGCGCGCGCGTTGCCGTGGTCCAACTCGGCGCCACTCGCGACGACAAAGTGCAGGTCCTCTCCGGGATTTCGCCCAATGCCGTAATCGCGACCGATCACCTGCCCGACTTGTTCGATGGCATGGTCGTCAAGACCACGCAGAAAGGCCAATAGCCATGCATAAATTAGCCGCCCTCTGCGTCAAACGCCCCGTCTTCGCGACCATGTTGATCGTCGCGCTGATGGTCGTCGGCATCTTCTCCTTCTTCACCCTCGGCGTCGACCTGTTTCCGAAAATCGACTTGCCCACCATCGTCGTCACTGTCGCGAATCCGGGTGCCTCCGCCGAGGAAATCGAATCCGAAATCACCAAACGCATCGAGGACTCCGTCAATACCACCAGCGGCATTGACACCATGCAGTCCACCTCCATCGAGGGGAACTCCACTGTCGTCATTCAGTTTTCGCTGGACAAAAGCGGCGACGTGGCCGCCCAGGAAGTGCGCGACAAGGTCAATCAGGTGGTGCCGGACCTGCCGGAGACCGCCAAAGCGCCCGTCGTGCAGAAGATCGATCCGGACGCGCAGCCCGTCCTGCAAATGGTGGTTTCCTCGCCGCGTCCTTTGCGCGAAGTCACCGAAATCGCCGACAAGCAGATCAAGCCGCGACTCGAAAACATTTCCGGCGTCGGCCAGATCCGCCTCGTCGGTGGACTCAAGCGCGAAATCCGCGTGTGGGTGGACCCCGAAAAGATGCGCGCCTATGACGTCGCGGTCGCCGACGTTGCCAAGGCCCTGAAAGAACAGAACGTCGAACTGCCGGCGGGCAGCGTCAATGCCGGCGCCACCGAACTTTCCGTGCGCACGCTCGGCCGCCTGGTCGATCCCGCGCAGTTCGATGAAATCGCTGTGATCCGCCGCGGGTCTTACGTCGTCAAGATCCGCGATATCGGGCATGCCGAGGATTCCGAAGAAGAGCCCACCACCGCCGCGCGCCTCAACGGCAATCCCGCCGTGACGCTGGTGGTCTCCAAGCAGTCCGGCGAAAACACCGTGGCCACCGCCGACGGCGTCAAGGACCGCCTCAAAGAAATCCAGGCCACGCTTCCCAAGGACATTAAGATCGAGATCATCAATGACCAGTCCTTGTTCATCAAGAGCGCCGTTCACTCGCTCGAAGCGCACCTGGTCGAAGGCAGCATCCTGGCCGCCGTTATCATCTTTATCTTTTTGGCCAATATTCGCACCACACTGATTTCGGCCATCGCCATCCCCACTTCCATCATCTCGACCTTCGGGTTCATGGCCGCGATGAAGCTCGACTTGAACCAGATCACCATGCTGGCACTGACGCTGATGGTCGGCATCGTCATTGACGACGCCATCATTGTGCTCGAGAATATTTACCGCTACATGGAAGAGAAGGGCATGCCGCCCATGCTCGCCGCCATCGAAGGCACCAAGGAAATCGGACTCGCCGTCATGGCCACCACGCTCTCCTTGCTGGCCGTGTTCCTCCCCATCGGCTTCATGGGAGGCATCACCGGCCGCTTCATGTCGTCTTTCGGATTCACCGCTTCCTTCGCCATCGCCGTATCGCTGCTGGTTTCGTTCACGCTCACGCCCATGCTGAGCTCGCGCTTCATCAAGATGCCGAAGCGAGTCGAGGGCGGCTCGCACCACGCGTCCAAGGATTCGAAATTCTTCAGCTACCTCGACCGCCACTACACGCAAATGCTGGAGTGGGCTATGGCGCACCGCAAATCCATGGTGGCGCTCTGCGTGGTGGTGTCGCTGTCGACCATTCCCCTGTTCATGGTCGTCGGTAAGAGCTTCGTTCCCAACGATGACCGCAGTGAGTTCCAAGTGACCGTGAAGGCGCCCGAAGGAACCTCACTCGCCGCGACGCTCACCATCGCCGAGCGTATGGCGCGCGACCTCCGCGAGCAAAAGGGCGTGGTGGCGACACTGACGTCCATCGGTTCGGCTTCGGGCGGCTTCGTCACCGTGGCCTCGGGCTCGAATCGCGCGACGATGTATGTCAAGATGGTTCCCGTCAACGAGCGCAATTTTACGCAGGACGACATGATGGCGCGTGCGCGCGAGTTGTTTAAGAAGTACCCCTCTGACATCCGCACCAGCGTCATGAGCGCCGGGGGAGCGGGCGGCGGTCAAGCCGATGTGCAGTATGTCCTCAAGGGACCGGACCTCGATAAGCTCAACGAGTATTCGCAGAAGATCATCGCCAAGCTGCAGGGAACTCCCGGCGTGGGCGATCCCGATGTCTCGATGGTATTCGGCAAACCCGAATTACGCGTCGAAATCGACCGCCAGCGCGCTTCCGACCTCGGCGTCAAAGTCACCGACATCGCCACCGCCCTGAACACTCTCGTCGCCGGCCAGGTGGTTTCGTCTTTCCCTTCCGGCGGTGAACAATACGACGTCCGCCTGCGCGCCGACAATAAATACCGCACCAGCGTCGAGGGCCTCTCGCAGCTCATCGTTTTTTCCACTAACAAGCAGGGCTGGGTGCCGCTCGATCAAGTGGTTCGCATCAAGGGCGGTACCGCTCCTTCGAGCATCAGCCGCCTGGACCGCCAGCGCCAAGTCACCATCAGCGCCAACGTGCTGAAGGGCAGCAGCCAGCAACAAGTGATCACCGCCGTCCAAAAAGCGGCCGACGGCCTGCAAATGGACCCCGGCTACGGCACCGCGCCCATCGGCATGAGCAAGATGTTGAGCGAAGCCGTCTTCTACTTCGGCATCGCCGTCGCGCTCACGCTGATCTTTATGTATATCGTGCTGGCGGCGCAGTTCGAATCCTTCCTGCATCCGTTTACGATTTTGCTGACATTGCCGCTCGCCATTCCCTTCGGCATTCTCTCGCTGGCGCTCGCCGGCCAGACCATCAATATATTTTCCGCGCTGGGCATGCTGCTGCTCTTCGGCATCGTGAAAAAGAACGCGATTCTGCAAATCGATCACATGAACGGTCTGCGCGAAAAAGGGCTGGACCGCTACGAAGCCATCATCCAGGCCAATCGCGATCGCCTGCGGCCCATCCTGATGACTACGGCTGCGCTGGTTGTCGGTATGCTCCCCCTGATCATCTCGACCGGCGATGGCGCCGCCACCAACCGCTCCATCGGCGTGCTGGTAGCCGGCGGCCAGACCTTCTGTCTACTGCTGACGCTGCTCGCGGTGCCGGTGTTTTACTCGCTCTTTGACGACATGAAGCATCTCCCCATCGTCAACAAAATCTTCGGACGGAAACCCTCCGCCGGCGCGCGTTCGATCGCACCCATCCCGCAGCCGGTGCATTTCCAAAGCGGAGACCACGCCTGATGCACTCTAAATTTTTACGCCAGACCGCAGCCTTGGCGCTCGCGGCCGTTCTGATCCCCTGCGCGCCGGCGCAAAATGCGGCCACGCCGGCCCAGGACGCCACCACGTTACTCCCGCCCGTGCGTCCGTTCCGTCTGCCCGCGCGCATTGGGGTCTTCGGTGACGCGCAGCTCACGTTGCAACAAGCGCTCGCCATGGCCCTCGCCAACAATAAGGACATCACCGCCTCGCGCATAGATCGCGAAATCGCCGGCTACAATCTCACCGGCGCCCGCGGACTCTACGACCCCACAGTCGGCGCCGTCTCGCAATTTCTAAAGCAAGAGAATCCCGTCGCCAGCTCCCTCGGCGGTTCCGCCACCGGAGCCGTTCTCAACCGCACCTGGCAGACCGATCCCACGGTCTCCGGCAACACGCCCTGGCTGGGCGGCAGCTATCACGTCGACTTCAGCTCACAGCGCGCCTACACCAACAACAGCTTTGCAACTTTGAACCCGCAGTATCCGACGGCGTTGGTTTTCCAATACACCCAGCCGCTGTTGCGCAATCTGCTCTACGATCAGAATCGCCACACCATCGACGTCGCCAAAAAGAACCAGTCGCTTTCCAATGAACAATTCCGCCAGCGCGTCATGCAAGTGGTCCAGCAAACCGAGCAAGCGTATTGGGAGCTCTTTTACGCCTACAACAATCTGCAAGTGCAGCTAGACTCCGTCGACATCGCGCGCATGCAGGACGAAAGCAACCGCCGCCAGCAGGAGCAAGGCTTGCTCGCGCCCATCGACGTTGTGGCCGCCCAAACCCAGCTCGCGAATTTCGAATTGAACGCCTACAGCGCGCAAACCTCGCTCACCCAGGCCGAGAACAATCTTAAGACGCTGATGCTCGAAGGCCGCACCTCCGCTCTGTGGGCCAGCTCCCTGATCCCCGTGACGCCGCCCGATTCCACGGCTCCGGTTACGCCGCTGACCGACGCCGTCAATCAAGCTTTAGCCGATCGCCCCGAAGTTGCCGAAGTGCAGATCAACGGCGAAATCAACCAGCGCGACAAACGCTATTACCGGGAACAGATCAAGCCGCAAGTCGACCTGGTCGCTAGCTACACCCGCAACGGCCTCGCCGGACCGCAGATCGTGCAGTCAGGGCCGAATCCTCTCACCGCGAGCTTCGGTCCACTAATCGATCGTATCAACGCGTTATCCGCATCTGCCGGACTGAATCCTGTCGTCCTAAGCGGTGGCAGCGCCACCCCCGCACTCCTCATCGGCGACTATGGGCAGTCCCTCAGCAACCTATGGGCCGGCAATTTCCCCACTACGCAGATCCAGCTCAAAGTATCGCTGCCCATCCGCAACCGCACCGCCGAAGCCAACCTGAGCACGTCTATCGCGCAAGGCCGCCGCATCCAGAATCAGCGCGAGCAAACCGAGCAGGCCATCGAAGCCGACGTGCGCAACAGCATGCAGTTGATGCAATCCGCCGAGCTCCGCCTGGGAGCCGCTCGGGTGCAGCGCGAATCCGCCGAAGAACAGTACAACAGTGAGCAGCGCCAATTCCGCGCAGGCACCTCGACCCTGTTCCTCGTCCAGCAGCGCCAGACAACCATGATTAGCGCCCGCAGCCAGGAGCGCCGCGCCCAATCCGATCTCGGCGAAGCCATCTCCGCCTTCGAACTCGCGACCGCCAGCATCCTGCGCCAGCACAACATCAACCTGCAATAATCGGGGAATGTTCACAACCCGCCGCGCCGCGTATCGAAAACTTCACGAGAATGGCTGCTTCGTGATCCCCAATCCTTGGGATGCCGGCTCCGCCATCTACCTGCGCCATCTCGGATTCAAGGCGCTCGCCACCACCAGCGGCGGCTACGCCTTCTCCATCGGACTCCCCGACGCCGCCGTCCCGCGCGATGCCATGCTAGCGAACATCGCCGCCATCGTCGCCGCAGTCGACCTGCCCGTGAATGCCGATTTCGAATCCGGCTATGCGACCGACCCAGAGGGCGTAGCCGCCAACGTCCGCTTATGCGTCGATACCGGGGTAGCAGGACTCTCGATAGAAGACGCCACCGGCGACAAAGCGCATCCCCTCTTCGAACTCCCGCAAGCCCTCGACCGCGTCCGCGCCGCACGCGCGGCCATTGACGAAACCAACAGCGGCGTAGTTTTCACCGCCCGCGCCGAATGTTTTTTAGTAGGCCACCCCGACCCGTTAAAAGAATCCCTGCGCCGCCTCATAGCCTACGCCGAAGCCGGAGCCGACGTCCTCTATGCCCCCGGCGTCGCCACTCGCGAAGACATCAAAACACTAATCTCCGCCGTCAGCCCCAAGCCCGTGAACATTCTGATGTCGCGCAACACCGGACTCACCGTTCAAGACCTGGCCGAGCTAGGTGTCCGCCGCATCAGCGTTGGCTCCTCGCTCTCCCGCGCCGCCTGGACAGCCTTCATACACGCCGCCGAAGCCATCGCCAAAGACGGCAGCTTCCGCGGCTTCGACGACCTGGTCCCCTACGCCGACCTGAACGCGCTTTTCCGCGACGCTACTTCCCCTGCACCTCGGTCATGATGCCCGACGCCATGATATCCGTGTGATAGCTCTCCGCCATCTGCCAAGTCCCGAACTGATAGTGAAACACCCGGCTCGCCCAATAAGCTTTGCCGCCGTATGTCGGCTGGCACGCGACCATCACAACCGTCTCCGGCCCAAACGTCCACAGCCGCGCGAATAACACCGGAGCTGCTCCCACCACCGGCGCGCCCTCCCGTGCTTTCGGCAGAGGACGATCGCGCTTCGGCACCGTCTGCCCGCCATAAGTGCTCACCGTCTGGTTGTCGTCGGCGACGTGCTTCATCCAGAACTCGCGCCCGCTCTCCTGCTCCTGCCATCCCGCCATCGCCGCCTCTTGCACTTTATCCAGCATGCGAATCGGCAATTGCTTGCACGGATTCACGCACGGAATGTCATAAGTCGGCCGCACCTGCACTTCTTCACTGCGATTCAATGTCGAGATTTCGCTGGTGTGCAGCAGCCGCCATCCCTCCGCGCGCTTCACCCAAAACCGCGCCGCGAAGTTTTTGTCCTGATGCGCCTGCAGCCACACCACCTGGTCGCCATAAGGATGCTTTACGATCTCGACCCCGGCGCCCTCGCCCACCAGCGGCTTCATGCCCAACGCCAGCGCGTCCGAGCGGAACACCATCACGCCTTCGTGATCGATCCACGTGAAGTCCGCATCCAGCCATTTATTGAGCGCCGCCTTGTCGCCCTTTTCGAAAGCTGTCATCAACGCCTTGTCGGCCGCGGCCACCGGATCGTCCGCCGCGCCCATCCTCGACCCCGCCAGCGTGCCCACCAGCACCAGCAACGCTCCAACCTTAGCGAATGGCTTCATGAGTTTCTCCTTGTGCTCCGTTCGACACTGTATCAAAGTCTCATGCTCTTCGATATGGCCCAGCCCGCAGCGCGCACCAATTCGATCAACCGTGCGGATTCCTTCCACACCGTGTTCGCCGGATTACCCGTGACCGAAACCGCCGCGCACACCGCGCCTGCCGCGTCGTAAATCGCCGCGCCCACGCCGTGCACGCCCAAGTACTGTTCCTCATCGCTCTCCGCGAAACCCTGTTTGCGTACCCGGTCCAACTCCGCAAGCAGCTTGGTTTTCGAAACGATGGTCTTGGGAGTGATCTGCGGCAGACCTTCCGCCGCGAGGATCTCCAGGACTCGCCGTCGCGATAAATGCGCCAGCAGCACTTTGCCTAAAGCATTCGAGTGCACCGGAAGCTCGCGCCCGATATCACGCTGCCAGCGCTGGCGCAGCTGGTGTCCGAACACAGGCCGGCCCGCGCGGTTGGCGCAATCAACCGCGTCTTGGGCGAACTCCGGACTCTCCACCCGGTCCACCAGCAGCACCCGGTTTCGCTCCAGGACCCCGATGCTCGCGGCCAGTCCCGTCTCACTCACCAGGCGGTAGAGCGTAGGCTCCGTAGCCGAACGAAATCCCATCTCGCGCAGCGTGCCGTAAGCCAGCACCAGCGGTGTCAAACCGATTTTATAGTGATGCGTTTCCTCATCCCGCATGACATAGCCCTTATCGATAAGCCGAGTGATCAAATATCCGTAGCTGCTTTTCGGGATGTGCAGCCGCCGTCGAATTTCCCCGCTGCTCATGCCGCCTGGAGATTGCTCGATCATCTCCAGCAGCGCCAGCGCGCGGTCCAGCGAATTCGTTGTCCCCTTATCTTCCATCTGTAAGATCATACACAGATCGGAGCAGAAGGGTTGACGGCTGGACGGCCTATTTGCCCTCTAGCGCTTCACAGGCTTGCCGTAAACCTCAAACCTGCCGACGTTCACCCAACCGCCGGAGCCGTGTCCGGTGCCCGGCATCAGATCGACAAAGCCGACCTCGTCGACTTTACTAAGATCCGGATTTTCTATCCACGACGACGCCTCGCCCACCGGTCCGTAAACCCCGGTCGTCACCACGCGCTCCGGGTCGAGCTTAATCCAGCGCAGCCCCGTGAAAGCAAATTCGCTCTCGAGGAAAGTAGTCGTCGACGAATCCGCGTGATCTCCCACCAGCATGGTTCCGTCCGCCAGCTTCACAACGGGCCGCACCACGTGGAAGCCCGAAGCCCGTGTAACCCAGCGCACCTTTGCCAGCCCCGTCAGATCCACATAATTATTCTTATCGCGCAGCGTAGCCGCCACCGGCGCCGTGCACAGCCCGGTCCACAAATTCAGCGGACCCGTCGGATTCCCAGCCTCCCCCGAAATCGTCAGATCCTTAGCGTCAGCTCCGTAAACTTTCAGCTCCAGATTCTGATTCGACACATTCTGCGGCGTCACCGGAACCTGCCCCTTCGCATCCGCCGGCCGCGTCCAATCTTCCGCCAGAAAGAGCGAAGGCATTTTCGCAGCCACACGCGCCGGTCTTGCCGGCGCACTTCCCACCTGTTGACCCAACGCGCCAAGCGCCATCACCACCACAAGCGATACCTTTAAGAACATGCAGACCTCCCTCGAATTCAGTCTAGCCATTCTGGCCTGCATGATTCTAGCCGCGTGCGAATCGACAGCCCCCCCGCCGCCGCGCGATGCCACCAAAGAAGCCTGGTATGGAGCAGCGGTCGAGGAGTTGACCGCCCTAAATAGAGACGCCGAGACCGCCTTCGCCTCCGGCAAGCCCGATCAAGCCGCCGCGCTCATAGAAAAAGGACAGCCCGTGATGGCCCGCATCTTGACCGCAGCGCAGCCGACTCTCGCAGCCGCCATCGCCGCGTCCGACCTCGACCAGCTCTACGGCCGCATGCTGCTCCAGAATCGACACTACGGCTGGGCGCGTCTGCTGTTCCAGAAGAACCTGGCGCGCTGGAAACACTGGCAGCCGCCCACCGCCGACAGCGCCCGCCGCCTTCAGCAGGCCGAAGACGCCATCGCCGAATGCGATCGCCACATCGTCGAGTGACCCATCAGTTCCCCAACCAACGCTTCCCGCCGCGCTCGATAAAGCACCCGTGCCTGCTGAACCTCGCGCGCCGCCGTCGTCAATACTTCAGGATCGGGATTCACCCGCGCAGTCAACGCCTGCAACCGCCGTACGCTCTCTGAAAACTCAGCAAACGAATGCCGGTATTCCGTCCACAAACTGGCTTTCGAATCCATGCTGCCATCATGCTCCCACCACCGCAGCAATTCGTGAAGGACGCGTTGAGAAATCGTGAAAAAGTTACTCTCGGCAGGAAAAATTCTTCGCATCGTTCGGATCGCCCTGACCCGAATACTGCGCATGCTTCGGATACGCGCAGAGCGGCCGGCTGCGCCCCGGAAAGTCTTTGCCGGTAGCAATCACCTCATCCGGAGCCGTCCCCTTTTCCACCCAATCCGTAACCGCGCTCAGCATGTCGAAACTATCGAGCGTAGCGCTCCCGCCTTGGCAGTGCCCCATCCCCGGCACCAAATACAGCCGGCTCCACGATTGCACCTTCTCCGCGCCGCCATTCTCACTGCTCATCTTCTCGTAATACCCCAACGTATCCAGCGGCGAAAACCAGGGATCGCTCAGCCCGTGATAGAACAG
>Ga0265314_10003463_pt1 | contig 15244 bp, 11 predicted proteins | sample 4126metaG_FD_203106 | JGI IMG/M metagenome (GOLD analysis project Ga0265314, IMG submission 203106) | Rhizosphere microbial communities from Carex aquatilis grown in University of Washington, Seatle, WA, United States - 4-1-26 metaG | ecosystem: Host-associated > Plants > Roots > Rhizosphere >... | reverse complement strand
GATCACGCGCGATCCGGGGTGGTGGCGCCCCTCGGGGCGCCTTCACCGCGACTACATGACGATGAGCGACACCACCCCACTCCTCCAACTCCGCGGCATCACCAAGACTTTCGGCTCGGTCGAAGCGTTGACGGACGTCGACTTCGAGGTCCGGGCCGGCGAAGTGATGGCGCTGGTCGGCGACAACGGCGCCGGCAAGTCGACGCTGATCAAGTGCGTCGCCGGCACCCACGCCTACGACAGTGGGCAGATTCTCTTCGAGGGCCGGGAAGTAAGCATCCACGGGCCGAAGGACGCGGCCCGCCTCGGCATCGAGGTCGTGTACCAGGACCTCGCCCTCTGCGACAACCTCGACGTCGTCCAGAACATGTACCTCGGGCGTGAGGTCAACAGGTTCCAGATCCTCAACGAGGCGGCGATGGAGCACACCACCGCCTCGACGCTCAAGGGCCTCGCGGTGACGACGATCTCGTCGATCCGCCAGCCGGTGGCGACGCTGTCCGGAGGCCAGCGCCAGTCCGTCGCGGTGGCGAAGGCCGTCCAGTGGAACTCCAAGCTCGTCATCCTCGACGAGCCGACCGCGGCTCTCGGTGTGGCGCAGACCGAGCAGGTGCTCGCGCTCGTTCGCCGTCTGGGCGAGCAGGGTCTGGCGGTCGTGATCATCTCGCACAACCTCCACGACATCTTCGAGACCGCGGATCGCATCACCGTGCTGCGCCTGGGACGGACCGTCGGCATCTTCGAGCGCCAGACGACGTCGCAGCAGGCCGTCGTCGAGGCGATCACCTTCGGTGCTCCCACGAAAGTTTCAGGCATTCCGAGCACATACGCGCCCGCGCCGGAAGTCGGAGGCGACGGATGACCTCCGCGGACGTCGTCGGCCCCGACGGCGCCAAGCCGCTCGAGGGAGAAGACCTTCCGGGCGGCGTCGCCGGCCTGTACCAGAGAGCCTGGTTCAACCTGAGGACGGGCAACCTTGGCGCAGTCCCGATCATCGTCGGGCTGGTCGTCGTCGTCCTCCTCTTCAAGTTCACGGCGACGAACTTCTTCACGTCCGTCAACTTCGTGAACCTGATCAACGAGAGCACCGGCACGGCGATGCTCGCCTTCGGCGTCGTCTTCGTCCTGCTGCTCGGCGAGATCGATCTCTCGATCGGCTACAACGCCGGCATCGGCGCGGTGATCGTGGCGGAGCTGCAGCTGCCGGGGAGCGGGCACCAGCTGAACGGCCTTCTCGCGATCGTGATCGCAGTCGCCGCGTGCGCGGCGATCGGCGCCGTACAGGGATCGATCGTCGCGTTCGTTGGCGTGCCGTCGTTCGTCGTCACGCTCGGTGGCTTCCTGATCTTGCAGGGTGTGATCCTGAACCAACTCGAGCAGCGCGGCACCATCATCATCCAGGACCGCTGGATCAACTACACGGACAGCTACGGCTTCTCGCCGCTGGGCGGCTGGCTGATTGCGGCGGCCATCTCGTTGATCTATCCGCTGTCCGTGATGTACAAGCGATGGGCGGCGCGCGGCACGCAGATCGCGCGCGTGAACCTGTATGGCTTCGCCGTACGGACACTCGGCGCCGCTGTGGTTGCGTTTGGGACGGTCGCGATCGCCAACCACGCAAAGGTGATCAAGACGACGCTGGGCCTGCCGCTCTCGGGCGTGATCATCATCTTCTTCTTCATCCTGCTGACGTTCCTGGCGAAGTGGACGACGTTCGGACGTCACGTCTACGCCGTCGGCGGGAACGCCGAGGCCGCCCGCCGCGCCGGCATCAACGTGCCGCGCATCCGCGTGCTCGTCTTCACGATCTCCGGCGCGACGGCCGGGCTGGGCGGGATCATGTTCGCGTCGCAGGTGAACTCGGTGGCATTGACGTTCCCCCCGGGCAACCTGCTCCTGAACGCGATCGCAGCGGCCGTGATCGGCGGCGTGTCGCTCTTCGGGGGCCGCGGCGAGGTGCGCGGTGCGCTGCTCGGCGCCATCCTGATCGGCACGCTCCAGAACGGCCTGAACACGCTCAGCGTGTCGAACGGCTGGATCTACATCATCACGGGCCTCGTGCTCCTCGGCGCGGTGACGCTCGACACGGTCGCGGTTCGCCTCCAGGCCCGCTCCGGCCGCTGAGCGTCAGCCCGTCCCGAAATACCGCTGCGCCTGAGCCCGCGCGAGCCTGCCCGCTCTGACGCCGAGCGCGCGGCCGGCTGCGTCGTCGGCGGGCGTGTCGATCCCGCCCGCGAGCCCGGCGCCGGTCAACCGGGCCACCCGCAAGCCGAACGAGCGCCCGGTGAGCGCCGTCAGCGCCTCGCCGGCGGCGGCGGCGAACGCGCTTCCCTCCGAGACCCACCCTGGAGACGCCGGCGTCTGAACAGGCGGCAGCCAGCGTGCCCCCAGGATCCAGCGTCCCTGCGACAGCACCGCCACCTGGCCGACGTTCGCCGCGAGCGACGCATGCTCTTGACCGGGCGCGCTCGAGGCCTTGGTGACGAGCTCGACGAGGCCCGGGACGAGCGGCAGCCCGTCTGCGCTGAACGACGGGTCTTTCGGGTCGCTCGACTGACCCTGGAACGCGAGGTAGCGGATCATCGAGATCGGGCGGGGCGCCTCGTAGGTGCGCTTCGCGCCCCACGCCGCGATCGCCGCGTCCTCCAGCGCACCGTTGAGCGCGAAGTCGATGCGTACGTCGCGGCGGAGCCGCGCCGCGGCCGTTGACGACGGGGCCGCCGGAAGCGCGCCGGCAGCGGCATTCCAGCCGAGCGGTGACGTGTCGGGCTGTGGTGCGTCCCGCTGCGAGGTGGCCCGGATCACTGCGACGGCCGCCTGCTTGTACCGCGCTTCCGACGGGTCGCCGAGCGGCGGCGGCCCGGGATCGAGCCGAGCGGCCTTGGCCTGCGCCGGCAGCCCGAGCCCGTTGACGCGGCCCCAACGTGCGCCGACGAAGCTCTGGACCTTCGCGGGAACGCCTGCCAGGCCGTTCGGCGCGATCTGCGCGAGTGCGAGCGGCTGCCAGAACGTCGCGTCGTGGACTGTCGAGACCGGCTGGCTGACGATGAGCGGCGCGTTCGTCGGCGTGAAGCTCGGATCGGCGTAGCGGATCGTCTCACCGGAGCCGTCGCGCCGGCCGGCCGCGATCGCGGCGGCGGCGATCCTATTGCCGAGCGCGGCCGGCGAGTCGCCGGAGACGGTCGTGAAGCCGGGTGAGTAGCAGAGCCCGCGCAGCTGTGCCGTCAGCAGTGCAAACGTGTCGCTCAGGTTCGACTCGAACGAGGCGCGCCAGACGAGGAGCCTGTAGGCCGCGTAACTGACCGCAACGTTCCTCGCCGCTTCCACGTCGGTCGCTCGGGCTTTTTCGGTGACGAAGTATCCGCGCGCCTGGCGGTCGTAGGCCGCCCACGCGTCCCACATCGCGGCCGACGCGTCGAAGAGGTCGCGCGCCTGCATCGGTTCTGCGGCGTCTCCCGCCCTGAGCTCGGCGACGGCCGCGTCGTCCCACACCCGTGCGACCGACCGGCCGTGCAGGTTCGCAGGTGTGCAGCCCGCGAGGAGGTACGAGCTCGAGGCGAGCTCGCGGACGGGCGGCTGTGCGGGCACGGCGACGGTGAGGATCCGGTCGGCGCGGACGCCGGCAAGGCTGCTGTCGCCGCCCCACGGGTAGCGCACGGTCAAGCGCGTGACCTTCGTCGCGACCCCGAGCCCGAAGTGGACACGCGGATCCTCGGAGGAGAGATAGCTGCCGCCTGCACGCACCGTCTCCGAGAGCTGCCGGCCGCCCGGAAGGACGACGGTGACGACGGCGCCGGGGGTGAACCGCGAGAGCTCGACGTCGAGCCAGTGCCCGGTTGGGCCCGTCGAGCGGAGGAGCACGAGCTTGCCGCCGATCGTGTTGACGGCGACGGCCATGCGGCCGTTGTTGTCCACGTCCGCGGCCGCGAGACCGCGCCCGTTCAGTCGCAGGCCCGCGGCCCCGAGGATCCCGCTCGCGTCGCCGAAGCGGCCGTCGGACTTCGCGCCCGCAATCGGTCCCAGCACGCGAACGGGCTCGGCGCCCGCCGTGAGGCTCGTGACCGGGATCGCGCCCGCCGCGAGCACGAGGTCGGGCGCTCCCGAGTTCGCGAGGTCGACGAAGGACGCGCCCCAACCGGCGAAGCCGTTGCCGAGCGCCGGATCGAAGTTCGGCCGCGCGCTCGTAAAGGCGGGTGAGCTCGCCGCCGTTCGCTTGCTGAAGGCGGCCGACGGCTCGCCGCGCGAGTTCGTCACGAACAGGTCGAGGCTCCCGGCCGCGCCGCCGGCGACGGCGATGCCCATCCCTGCGAACGGGTCGGCGACCCCTTCGGCGGACCCGCGCTCCTCGAAGCGGAACCCGAGCCCCGCCGGATCGGCCTTCGCGCCGCCCGGCCAGGGAATGTTCTCGTAGAGCTGGTTCGGGTCCTCGTCGTCGGCGACGTACAGATCCGGGCGGCCGTCGCCGTTGTAATCGACGAATGTCGCACCGAGGCCGTGCCGGAACTGGGCAGACTCGAGCCCCGCCTGCACGCCGACCTCCCGGAAGCGCGCGGTGCCGCGCGCATCGTCGCCCTCGTTGAGATAGAGCAGGTCACGGACGCCGGCGAGGTTCGTGGGGAAGCCCGCGACCGAGTTCGGAACGGGCTCGTTCGGGTCGGAGTAGCCGGCGACGAAGATGTCGGGCCGGCCGTCCCCGTTCACGTCCGCGACAGCGGCGCCCGTGTACCAGCCGGTCGCATTCAGGCCGGCTGCGCGGCCGCCGCTCGTGAAGGTGCCGTCGCCGTTGTTCCAGAGCACGTCGACGCCGTCTGTCTTCGTGACGACGAGGTCGGGACGGCCGTCGCCGTTGAGGTCGGCGGCGACGCAGCCGTCGCCCTGCACTGCGAGGTTCGCGTGCGCCTTAGCGCTGACGTTGCGAAACCTCCCGTGCACGTTCTCGAACAGAGCGGTGCGCGGCAGGCCGCCGTGCGATTGCCAGTCGGATGTGTCGGCGCTCGCATAGGAGTTGACGACGAAGAGATCGACCCAGCCGTCGTGGTTGTAGTCGAGCCAGCAGAGGCCGCCGCCCATCATCGCCTTGGTCTCGTTCGACATCCCGAAGCGGAACGCGCCCTGCCGGAAGTCGAGACCGACCGACGACGCGACGTCGGTCAACCGGTTCCGGGCGAGCGCAGCGCTCTTCGGCGCCGCGACCTGCTGCGGCCGGGACGTGGCGGCGAGAGACCAGACGCCGTCGGTGTTCACGTGCAGGCGATACGTGCTGCTCCCGAGCTGCGCCACCGCGGTCGGCGGCGCCTGGTCGGTGCCCGCCTCGAGATGGATCCGGAGCGAGTCGCCCGCCGGAACGGGCCTCGCCTCGGTCAGGCCGTAGGCGATCAGCTCGGCCGTGCGCCGGTCGAGCTGGGTCTGGACGCCGGGTGACGGCAGGATCGTGATCGGCGGCAGCGTTCCCCGGGGCAGGTTCTGCGCGGCGAGCGACGGCGCCGGGCTCGTCGCGAAGATCGCCACGCCCGCATAGACGGCGACTCCCGCGACGGCCGCGAGCGCGAGCCGCGTCCGGTCGACGCGCACAGGGAACGTCTGGAGCAGCGCCTTGCCGACGCAGACGATCGCAAGCGCGGAGAGGAGTGCGACCTTCGCCGCGAACTCGGTCCGGGTCGGCGCGATCAGGACGGAGGCGAGGACGCCCAGCGTGATCCCGTAGCCGACGCGCTCGCGCAGGCCGCGCGGCGCCGTCTTCGGGTCGGTGATCATGAAGAACAGGAAGACGAGCACCTCGGGCGAGGTGACGAGGACCCACCAGAAGTAGAAGCCGGTGATCGGCCCGAGGTGCCAGCGGGCCGTCATCACATGGCCCGCGAGCGCAAGACCTCCGATCCCGACTGCGAACGCGGCCCAGAACGACAAGGCGACCCGCAGCAGCGCGAGCCGCGCGAGGATCGTGAAGCCGCCGGTCACGATGATCACGAGCGCGAGCGCCATCCACCACGACATGGGCCCCCACCAGAAGTCGAGGGGCTCGACGCGCGTGCGGCCGAGCGCCAGGAAGACGACGACGAGCCCGATGTTCGACGGGTTGAAGATGTGCTCGCGGCGCCACTTGATCAGGTGCTTCGACAGGAGCGCGCCGCCGGCAGTCGCGACGAAGATCCACCACCCGCGGGTGCTCCACCAGTCACCGTGCTGCGTGCCCGGCACGCGCAGGACGAACGCGACGCCGTTCCCGGTCAGGAGCGCGCTCGCCGGCCACATGATCACGCGCTGCTTCCACAGCGTGATCGCGACCTCGATCACCGCGCAGGTTGCGAGCGAGACGAGGATCTGGACGATCGAAAGGCGGAAGTGGAATGCGACCTGCCCGAGCACCTGAAGCGACGTGATCGTCGCGGCGAGGTGCAGCCGCGGATCGCTCAGCTTCGGCAGTAGGACCGGATAGGTCGCGCCTCGGATCGAGATGCTCCGACCGCCGGCGGCCGGTGCGGCATGCGCGCTCATCGCGTCGATGCTAGTCGCGCTACACGCGAGTCACGAGTATTGGAGAATGTCCCCATGAGGCTCCAGCGCGCCCTTGCGATCGTCGATCTCGTCGTCTCCGAGGCTCCCGGCCCGGTGTCCGTGTTCGTCGCGGACGGGCACGGCGAGCTCGTGGCCGCTGCAACGATGGACGGTGCGGCGCCGGACACGCGGCTGAACGCCCAGCGCAAGGCCTATACCGCCGCCCGGAGCGACGCGCGCACGACCAGAGAGCTGGCGGAGAAGGTGCGGGAGGACCCGGTCGAGCGCGCGAGCTTCGACCCGTTCTTCACCTTCTTCCTCGGCGGCGTCGCGGTCTTCGAGGGCGACAGGCGCGTCGGTGCCGTCGGGGTCAGCGGGCTCCCGGGCGAGGTCGACGAGGAGCTGGCGATGCGCGCGATCGACGAGAGCGCCGCGTAGGCAAGCGGTTGCGTCGCGACCATTCCGTTAGCCACCTCGTCAGATCACAACGCGACGGGAGTGCCGTTCGTCGCCGACTCGTGCAGCGCCTCGAGCGCGCGCGCCTGACCCACCGCGTCAGCACGGCCGAGCAACAGCTCGCCCTCGCCGCGGATCGCGTCGCTCAGGTTCTCGAGCTCGAGCCGGTACGAGTCGACGGGCTCGAGCTCGATCCGCTCGGTTTTTCCTTCGCGGCGCAGCTCGATCACCGGTGCGTTGCAGTGCCAGGGGTCGTCGAAGAACAACGACCCTTCGCTGCCGATCGCCTCCAGCTCGTCGCGGTTCGGCAGCGCGGTGCCGCAGTCGAAGAGCGCGATCACGTCGCCGGGGAATCGGAGGGTGCCGCCGAAGACCCAGTCGGTGCCGGACGGCCCGAACCACGCCTCGCCGTAGGCCTTCTCCGGCTCGCCGCCGAAGAGACGCGAGCCGCTGACGGTGTAGCAGCCGACGTCCATCAACGAGCCGCCCTCGACTTCGGTGCGCAGGCGGATGTTGTCGGCGTCGTAGAGCGAGTAGCTGAAGGTGGAGCGGATGAGCCGCAGCTCGCCGATCGCGCCGCCGTCGACGAGGTCCTTCGCGCGCCTCGTCTGCGGGTTGTGGCGATACATGAACGCCTCGCTCAGCAGAAAGCCCGTGCGGTCGGCAGTGTCGAACGCGGCCTCGACCTCGTCGACGTGGCGCGAAAGCGGCTTCTCGCACAGGACGTGCTTGCCCGCTTCGAGCGCCTTGATCGACCAGTCGCAGTGCAGCGTGTTCGGGAGCGAGATGTAGACCGCCTCGATCTCGGGGTCCGCGAGCAACGCATCGTAGGAACCGTACGAACGCTCGATCTCCCACGTCTTCGCATACTCGGCGGCGCGCGCCTGGTCACGGCTCGCGACCGCGATGAGCTCGACCTTCGGCGACGCGTGCGCTCCCGGAATCACCTTCCGGTTGATGTCGGCGGTCGAGATGATCCCCCACTTGACTGCGTGCGCCACCTGGTCTCCCTCTGGTTGAGCTGACACGCGTAGTATCGCGTCCTATGACTGAGATCGGCGTCGGCATGCTGGGGTACGCGTTCATGGGGAAGGCGCACGCCAACGCGTTCAAGAAGATCGCGTACATCACGTGGCCGCCACCGCTCGAGCCTCGGCTCGTCGGCATCGCGGGCCGCAACACGGAGGCGGTCGAGGAGGCCGCCCGACGTTACGGCTGGGAGTACGCCACCGGCGACTGGCGAGACCTCGTCGCCGACGAGCGAATCGGCCTCTTCGACAACGGCGGCCCGAACTCGCTCCACGCCGAGCCGACGATCGCGGCAGCGGAGGCCGGCAAGCACGTCGTCTGCGAGAAGCCGCTCGGCCGCGACGCCGGCGAGAGCTACGACATCTGGAGCCGCGTCGCCTCGACCGGCGTCAAGCACATGTGCGCGTTCAACTATCGCTTCGTGCCGGCGGTCCGGCTCGCGCGCGAGCTGATCGAGGCCGGCGAGCTCGGCGAGGTACGCCACTTTCGCGGCCGCTATCTGCAGGACTGGGGCGACGACGTCTCGCTCGACACGTGGCGCTTCCATCCCGAGGAAGCCGGCTCGGGCGCTCTCGGCGACCTGATGACGCATGTCGTCGACCTCGCGCGCTTCCTCAACGGCGAGATCGAGACGGTGTCGGGGTTCGCGAAGACGTTTCTGCCTGACCGCAAGGTCGACGACGCGGTCGAGGCCGCCGTCGAGTTCGCGAACGGCTCCGTCGGCACGCTCGAGGCCACGCGTTTCGCCCACGGCCGGCGCAACGCCCTCCAGTGGGAGATCAACGGGACGAAGGGCTCGCTCGCATTCGACATGGAGCGGCTGAACGAGCTGCAGGTCTTCCGCGCCGACGGCGACCGCGCGCGCGGCTTCAAGACGGTGCTCGTCTCGGAGGCGAGCCATCCGTTCTGGGAGTACTGGTGGCCGCCCGGACACATCATCGGCTGGGGCGACACGTTCGTGCACGAGCTCCATCACCTGCTGCAGGCGATCGCCGACGACGGTGACGTCGGCCCGTACGGAGCGACGTTCGAGGACGGCTACCGCGCCTCCGAGGTGTGCGACGCGATCGTGCGCTCGGGACAGACCGGCTCGCGCGAGACGGTCGTCTACCGCTCGCTCTAGTAGCGAGCTACGTCCGCAGCACGACTTCGAGCGCGGTGCCGCGCCCGGGGGTCGAGTGCAGCGAGAAACCGCCCTCGATCGACTCGGCGCGGGCTCGCATGTTCTTGAGGCCCTGGCCGGCGGCGGTCTCGTCTCCGTCGAAGCCCTCGCCGTTGTCGGTGATCGTCACGTAGCGCTCTCCGAACGCGCGCTCGCCGATCGTCACCTCGGCCTGTGTCGCGTTTGCGTGCTTGCGCACGTTGGCGAGACCCTCCTGCACGATCCGGAAGACCTCGATCTGCTCGTCGGGCGCGAGGCGGATCGAGGTGTCGACCTCGAGCTCGACCTCGAGCATGCCGTCGGCGGTGAGGAACTCGACGTAACGCCGCAGCGCGGCGTCGAACGGTGCGGTTCCGCTGGCGGAGGAGAGGGCGAGGATTGCGAAGCGCGCTTCCTGCTGCGCGAGCAGCGCCGCCTCTTTCAGACGCGGCGCGACCTCCTCGACCGGCGCGCCGGCTTCGAGCATGGAGGCGTGCGTCGAGACTGCGAAGAGATACTGGGCGAGACCGTCGTGGATCTCCCTCGCCACGCGCGCACGCTCCTCGGCCACCGCGCGCCCGAACTCGGCGAAGCGAATGGCGCGCCAGGCGCCGACGAGAATCAGGAAGTAGGCGAGCATCCGCAGGAAGTCGCCCTGCGAGACGGAGGTGCTCGCGAGCAGCGGCTGGAGGACGAGGTGGAGCGCTGCGAAGAGCATGAGCGTGAAGCCGAGCGCGAGCCAGCGCGCGAGGTCGTCCTCCCGCTTGCGGAAGCGCTCGCCCCAACCGACCACGGCGACGAGAGCGATCAGCGCCTGTAGCGCGAGCGTGCCGGTGAGGTAGAAGGGTTGGCTGTCGCCTTGCGACAGATCGAGCGCCGGCAGCGCCGTTCCCGCAGCGCGCAGGAGCGACCAGGCGACGAGGAGTGCGATGCCCGCGGCTGCGACCGCGTTGGCGATCGCCCAGTCGCGGTACTTCGTCCGGCCGCGGACAAACGGCGCCGCCGCGATCAGGGCCATCCCGAGCATGCCGCCGAGCAGAGCCGACCAGCCTTCGGCCGGCTGAAGCGCGCGGCCGCCGAGCTGCGGACCGATCGCGAACGCGAACGCGGAGAGCGCCGTGACGAAGAACCCGCTGGCGAGCAGGAGGTCGAGGCGGCGCCCCTCGACCGAGAAGCGCACGGCGGCCAGCACCGCGACGAGCAGGCCGGCGAGGGACATCGTCGTCTGGAGGACGAGTCGCAGCTGCGGGAGATCCCAGCTCGTCTGCAGGACCGGGTACGCGAGAAAGAGCGCCAGGCTGGCGCCCAGGAGGCCGGCGAGGAGGATTTCGCCCCAGAGCCAGGCCTGATACTCATTTCGCCGTTGCTTCACTTCCCTCTTGTCGGCAGAACCGCTGCTGCCGATAAGGGCTGGGAGATGGAAACTCGCATCCTCATCGTCGATGACCACCCGCTGACCCGCGAGGCCCTCTCGTCGTTGCTGCGTGCCCATGGCTTCAACGTGGTCGGCGAGGCCTCGGATGGGGCCACTGCGGTCGTCGAGGCGGCCCGCCTGCTGCCCGACCTCGTGCTGCTCGACCTCTCGATGCCCGGCATGGACGGCCTGACGGCGCTTCCCCAGATCCGCGCTGCGGCGCCCGACTGTGAGGTCGTCGTGCTGACCGCGTCCGGCACCGAGGCGAATCTGCTCGCCGCGATCCGCGGCGGGGCGGCCGGCTACCTGCTGAAGACGGAGCCTCCGGAGCGGATCGCCCGCTTCCTCGAGGGAGTCGCGAACGGCGAGGCCGCACTCTCCGGCTCCATCGCCCGCCGCCTGCTCGAGGAGGTGCGCACCGGCAACGAGCGGGGCACCGGCGTGCCCGACGCCATCGCCGCCGTTCTTTCGGCGCGAGAGCTCGAGGTGCTTCTCCTCCTCGACGATCACCTTGGCACCGACGAGATCGCGGGCCGGCTCTTCATCTCGGAGCACACCGTTCGCTCGCACGTGAAGAGCCTGCTGCGCAAGCTCAACGTCTCGTCGCGCCGCGAGGCGCTCGAGCGGCTCGCCTTCGCCCGCGCAGCGTAAGCACCGCGCCCGCGCAGCGTAAGCACGGCGCCCGCGCAGCGTAAGCACCGCGCCCGCGCGGCTCGAGCACCGCCTGAACAGGTGTTCTCACCCACCGTGGGGGATACACGTTCCCCAAGCCGGGGTCACGAGCGGCGCGCCCGCATGGCCGATACTCAAGTCAGAGCGAGCACCCCCGGCAACCCGGGAGATGGCGGAAGACATTGTGGCAGCGGACGGCCCCCGGAAGGGGGCCGTTGGCTATCTATAGGGCAAAGCCGTCGAGTGCCGCCTGGACGAGCCCCGGCAGCGTCTCGATCTCGTAGCCGCCCTCGAGCACGGCCGCGACGCGAGGCGCCATGGCTGCGCAACGCCGTGAGAGCTCCCGGAAGCCGTTCTCGCTGACGCGCATCTCCGCGAGTGGGTCGTCGTAGTGAGCGTCGAAGCCGGCCGAGACGATCACGAGCTCCGGCTCGAACCGAGCGACCGCCGGCTCGACCGTCTCCTCGAATGCGCGCAGGTACTCCTCGTCGCCGGAGCCTGCGGCGAGCGGGATGTTCAGCGTTGTCTCGTGCTGGTCGTCCGGGCCGCCGGTGCCGGGGTAGAAGGGCCATTGGTGCAGCGAGATGAAGAGAACGCTGTCGTCGTTCTCGAACACCGCCTCCGTGCCGTTGCCGTGGTGGACGTCGTAGTCGACGATCGCGACCCGCTTCAGTCCGAGGTGCTGCTGCGCCGCGCGGGCGGCGATCGCGATGTTGTTGAAGATGCAGAAGCCCATCGCGCGGTCCGGCAGTGCGTGGTGGCCAGGCGGTCTCACGAGCGCAAAGCCGCCACGAAGCGCCGCCTCGATCGCGGTTCCCGCCGCGAGCGCGGCCGCCTCGTACGTCGTCGCCGACGCCATCGTGTCGTAGTCGAGCCACGTCGGGTCCGCGGTCGCGCGCACACGCGCGACGTGCTCGCGTGTATGGCAGAGCAACAGCTCGTCTTCTGTCGCTGCTCGGCCTTGCTCCCAGCCGTGGAAGTGCTCGAGCAACACCGCTAGTCGCTCCGGTTGCTCGGGATGCTGGCCGGTCGGATGCAGGCGGGCGAGATCCGGATGCGTCAGGACGTCGATCGGACCGCCTCGTCAAGTTCCGCGAGGCTCTTCGCGCCATGTGCAAGGCCGACGAGGTAGCAGAGGAGCGGCGCGTTCGTCCGTGTGCCGCTCGAGTGGGCGGCGAAGCCTGCGAGGTCGAGCAGCCGCTCGACGTCCGCAGGCGAGAGGTCGAGCAGGTCGCGGGCCACACCGGCCTCTGCAGCCAGCGTGTCCGCGCGCAGCGAGAGCCACTCGTTCACGCGAGGGAGGCTAGCCGCTTGGCAACCGATTCGAGCCCGAGCTGCCGGAGGAAGGAGGACGCCTCCGCCCACGTGGGGGTCTGGGGAGAGAGGGGAGGAAGAGGAGCGGAGGCGTCCATCCTCGCGATTCGCCGGTAGAGGCGTAAATCCTCCGACTCCGACGCGAAGCGGCCGTCTGCCAGGACTGCGTCGAGCGTGCCGTACTGCCGCAGCAACTCGGCCGCCTTCTTCGGCCCGATCCCGCGCGCGCCCGGCAGCTTGTCCGACGGGTCGCCGCGGAGGGCGATCAGGTCGACGACCTGCCCGGGATCGACGCCGTAGCGCTCGCGCACGCCCGCGGGGTCGATCCGCGTGAGATCGGTCACGCCCTTCGTCGGCTGGAGGATCGTGACGCGGTCGCTCACGAGCTGGTACGCGTCGCGGTCGGACGTGACGATCCTCACCTCGCCCGGCCACGTTTGTGCGGCGGCGGCGAGGAAGTCGTCGGCCTCGTAGCCGTCGCCCTTCGCGGCGACGAAGCCCGCGGCGCGTACGACGTCCGGCAGCAGGTCGAGTTGCTCGAGGAGCGCCTGGTCGAACTCGCGTCCCGACTGGTACGACTGGAATGCCTCGTGCCGGTAGGTCGGAACGGTGAGCGTGTCCCAGCCGACGACGATCGCATCCGGCTGCTCCGCTTGCCACAGCTGCGCAAGCCAGTTCGCAAAGCCCGAGATCGCGTTGTTGCGGATGTTCTTCGGGCCGCCGTGATACGCGCGGTGTGCGAGCGAGTCGCCGTCGAGGGCAAGCAGCACGGTCAGAGTGACGCCTCCAGCTCTTCGATCCGCGCCATCAGCCGGACGGTCGCCTCCTGTGCTGCCTCCGCAATCTCTTGTCCGCGCAGGTCCTCGATGTCGACCGGCGCGCCGTAGACGACCCGGAGCCTGGCGAGCCGCAGCAGCCGGTCGGTTCCCCGCACCGCCGCGGGCACGAGCGGCACGCCTGCCTCGAGGGCGATACGCGCAGCGCCGGAGCGCGGTCGGGCAACGCGCGTCTTCATGAGCCCCTTGATCCGCCGCGTCCCCTCGGGAAACATCGCGATGACGTGCCCTTCGCGCGCGAGCCGCACCGCCGTCTCGATCGCGACCGTATCTTGCTGTCCGCGCCGCACCGGAAAGGCGCCGGCTCCGTCGATCAGCTTGCTCAGCGGGAACCAGTACAGCTCCGACTTCGCCATGAAGCGCAGGCCCGTCTTCGGCCAGAGGGGCATCCCGAGCGGCCAGGGGTCGAAGCTCGAGAGGTGGTTGCACGCGAGGACGCATCCACCCTCCGGAATGAGGTCCTTCCCGGTCGAGCGGAGCCGGAACAGGCCGTAGAGCAGAGGCCAGGTCGCCCCCGCGACCACGTTGTAGGCGAGGGTCGGCCGCACGGCCAGAGTATTGCTTGGCGGAGGTGCGACCGTCGGGGCAGCCCGTGGCGGAGCCGAGCTTGCTCGGCGCAGCAGTGACTCCGTCTGCCGCGAGCACAGCAAAGAAGGGGGCCCGCGGGGGAAACATCCCCCGCGAAGGCGACCGGAGCGAAGCCGACCGAAGCGAAGCCGACCGCTATCGTGACCGCCCGTGGCTGCTACCACAAAGCACAAGCGCCTCGTCATCGTCGAGTCTCCGGCGAAGGCCAAGACGATCGCCGGCTACCTCGGCGACGACTTCGTCGTGGAGTCGAGCGTCGGCCACATCCGCGATCTGCCTGAGCGCGCCGCGGACATCCCCGAGGAGTACAAGAAGCAGGCGTGGGCCCGCCTCGGCGTCGACGTCGAGCACGACTTCGAGCCGCTCTACATCGTCGATCCCGACAAGCGGAAGAAGGTCAGCGAGCTGAAGAAGCTCCTCGCCTCCTCGGACGAGCTCCTGCTCGCGACGGACGAAGACCGCGAGGGCGAGGCGATCGCCTGGCACTTGCTCCAGGTGCTGAACCCGAAAGTGCCCGTCCGCCGGATGGTGTTCCACGAGATCACCCGCGACGCGATCGACCGCGCGCTCGGCGAGACCCGCGAGGTCGACCAGCGGCTCGTCGACGCCCAGGAGACGCGCCGCATCCTCGACCGGCTCTACGGCTACGAGATCTCGCCTGTGCTCTGGAAGAAGATCATGCCCCGGCTGTCCGCCGGTCGCGTGCAGTCGGTCGCCACGCGCCTCGTCGTCCAGCGGGAGAAGGAACGGCGCGCGTTCGTCGCGGCGCAGTGGTGGGACATCGAAGCGACGTTCGATCCCGAGTCGTTCACGGCACGTCTCGTCACGATCGAGGGCAAGCGCGTCGCGCAGGGCCGCGACTTCGGGCCGGACGGCAAGTCGCGCAGCGACGACATCGTGCAGCTCGACGAGTCGGAGGCGCGTGGTCTCGCCGGGCGGCTGAAGGACTCGTCGTACACCGTCGGCCGGGTCGAGCGCAAGCCGTACGTCCGCCGTCCGAGCCCGCCGTTCATGACCTCGACGCTGCAGCAGGAGGCAAGCCGCAAGCTGCGGTACACCGCGCAGACGACGATGCGCGTCGCGCAGCGTCTCTACGAGAACGGCTACATCACCTACATGCGCACCGACTCGACCACGTTGTCGGAGTCGGCGCTCAAGGCTGCACGTGCGCAGGCGGCCGAGCTCTTCGGTGCAGAGTTCGTGCCCGCGAAGCCGCGGCAGTACGAGCGCAAGGTGAAGAATGCGCAAGAGGCACACGAGGCGATCAGGCCGTCCGGCGATTCCTTCCGCACGCCGCAG
>Ga0265314_10003461_pt1 | contig 15251 bp, 13 predicted proteins | sample 4126metaG_FD_203106 | JGI IMG/M metagenome (GOLD analysis project Ga0265314, IMG submission 203106) | Rhizosphere microbial communities from Carex aquatilis grown in University of Washington, Seatle, WA, United States - 4-1-26 metaG | ecosystem: Host-associated > Plants > Roots > Rhizosphere >... | reverse complement strand
CATCCGATACGTATCTCGACCACGACCGCACTGGAACCGTGCGTCATAACGGCGATTTCCAAATCTGCCATGCAGGCCGCGCTTCACGATCATCCCAAGTTTTCCGAGCTGTTCGTGGCGTATCTTCTGACCCGCAATAGCCGGATTGAAGAAGACCTGATCGACCAGCTCTTCAATTCGAGCGAGCGTCGGCTTGCGCGGATGCTGTTGTTGCTGTCGCAATTCGGCAAGGAGGGTACGCCTCAGCCTATCAATCCGAACATCACCCAGGAAACATTGGCCGATATGATAGGCACGACCAGGTCGCGCGTCAGTCACTTCATGAATAAATTCCGCAAACTTGGCCTCATCACCTACAACGGACATATCGAGGTGAACAACTCGCTGCTCGACGCGGTGTTGCGTGACAAACCCGAGCTAAAAGAGCACGAATAGACGATATGTCCGCCAACGGCGGCCGGGTCATGGCAATATTGGTCGCGCGTCCGGTGCGTCGCCGAATTTCCGGATACCTCGGCATCGCTGGAATCGGCGGTGCCGTTGCACACAACCAGCCGGGCGCCCGACGTTACCGCCCAAGCGCCTTCACCCCAACAACACTCAGCGACAACGCTCACCTTGTAAAACACACTGCCGGTTTCATCGGATACGCTTACCTGCCATCCGAAGTTGTTTGTCAGATGGGCGACGATATCCCTGGCCAGATCGGCGCACATGGTCTGTTTTTTTAGCCGACGCTGCGTCGAGCAGGATGATCGTGAGATCGGGCGGCGGCGATCCGCCGTCCCGAACGCTGAATGAATATCTCTGCATTTCGCCCCTCCTCGTCGTCGACTGCGGGTAAGTTTATCCAGGCAGAGGCGCCCCGACGAGCAAAATTGCTCATGTCTCCTCCAACCGTCCGCGCAACCGGGCCGCTCCGCGTCAACGACTATGCACGGTGGGGTGATCAGCGGATTTGCGTATTGCCGGTTTTTGACTTCTGCCCGACGACGTGCGCTACGATTCAAGCGCAACCCCCGAAAGGCGCGCATGACCAGTTCTCCACAATCTCAGAATTTGCTTCTGGCGGCACTGCCGGCCGACGACTTCGAATTGCTGCGACCCGATCTTCAACTGATTGATTTGGCACGGGGAATGGTACTCATCAGGTCCGGAGATGTACCCACGCGAGCTTACTTCCCGATCAGTGGCGTTATTGCTTCTTGTGTCACATTGAGCGATGGACGGCTCGTTGAGGCCCGCATCGCCGGGCGTGAAGGAACGCTCGGAGCAGCCAAAGGGGCGGGAGAGCGAACATCGTTCACGTCGGCGGTGGTCCGTCTCGAAGGCAAGGCTTCGGCCATCGACTACGGGAGTCTTGAGACCTTCATGGATCGCAGCCCGGCATTTCGCGCGTTGCTGGCTCGGCACGATGCTGTGCAATTGGCGATGGCGGATCAGTCGGTTGCCTGTAATGCGGCGCACAGCGCGGAACAGCGGTTAGCACGCCGGCTGTTGCAGCTTCGGAGGCTGTCCGACGATGACAAGCTCACCGTGACCCAGGATGTTCTGGCGGAGATGTTGGGCGTCCAGCGCAACTCGGTGTCGCAGGTAGCTCATGCGATGCAAGCGAGGAACTTGATTCGCTATTCGCGAGGAGCGCTGGAAATTGTCGATTTCGGTGCGTTACGCCTGCAGTCCTGCGAGTGCTACGACACCGTGGCAGCCTATCGGACTGTCCTGGAACGGGATTAGGCGGGACCCCGAAGGCCAAGCTTTGGCCCCGACGACGACATCCACCTGTCGATGACGAGCGCCGCCGCTTCAATTTTTGTCGCCCTGTGCGTCAGGGCGTCGCGTTCGTCACCTTTCGGGAGTGTTTCAGCCAACGCATTTAGTTGCGCGGCTCTTAGCGCGAGGTGACCCTGTAGTGTATGGGGGGCGTGCATTTGCGTCCCTCTCGATCTCCGGATGATCGAGTCTGGCACGCCTGTTGTCCGAAGAATGATCAGAATTGCTCAGTGCCGTAGTACTACGGTGACGGCGGGATCGCTGACCGGATCTGAGGCGTTCGGTCGGCGGCCTCGTTTATTTCGTATCTGCTTCGGGTTGCATCACCCTCCAGGACGAGGGCGGTGAGGAGTTTTCGGCCTCACCGGCGTAGCCGCAACTCCAGCTCCTCGACCAGTTGCAGGATTTCGTCGGGAGAGCACGATTCCAGGATATCGGCGACCAGCGCAGCGGTGAGGGTTTGAATGAAGCTGGGGATATCCGATGGATTCGGCATGATTTCTCGTTTCGAAAAGATCGGGAGTTTGCGCGTTCTCGCGGCAGCCTGGAACCAGGCGCCGACATGCACGCGCACTATTCACGATCTGCATGAGCATGGTTTTTGACTGCGTTTCCGATTGTTAAGTAGGAGAGTCGCTGCAGGGCATCTACCTTGCGCCGTGCTTAGTGAGCAATATTGCTCACCTGTCGACACTTCTTTTGCCGGATTTGCGCGCGGTCCCCGGCGAACGCCGCAGAATCACCGCGCGTGGCCGAAGGTTGCGCGTGACGGTTGCGCTCCCGCCGGATGCTGATTTGGTGATCTTGCCGACGCGCGTGCGATGCGATCCTTGACCGTCCGCGCTATCGCCGCCGGCGCCTCGTCGGGAATCGCGAAGCAGGAACTCGCGTTGATTTCGCAGAGCACGTAGGTATCGGCGCCGTTGGCGTCGGGCGGGCCGTAGAGGAAGTCCGCGTCCCAGATCACCGGCAGCGACGTCTCGTCGATAGCAAGCGTTTCCATCAACCTCGGTGTCCACTCGGCTTCCATCGATCTTCGCAGCGATTGGAACGGCGGTGCGTCGGGCCCATGCATGATCCGTGGGCCCGGTTGCGCCTCCGGCGAGTCCGGGCCTTCCGGCGGGGGCGGGATCAGGGCCTTGATCAATTGGTGCCCGAAGCCCGCGACCTTCGACCCGCTCATGTAGCAGCGGATCATTCCCTCCGGCAGGCGCGGCTGGAACGCCTGGTCGATGATGCAACCGCCCCATCCGAAATACGGCTCGCAGCGGGCGATGAAACTGTCGAGCGGCATTTCCTCGAACCGGCTGCCGCGCAGCGCATGCAGCACCCGGACCATCGCGAGCGCATCCGGCAAGGCTTCCACCTTCCAGACGCCCTGGCCGCCATTGCCGCGGTTTTGCTTGATGACCCGAGGGCCTGAGGCTCGCAGGCGCGACGGGAATTCGGCGCGAAAGGTTTTGGCGTCATCGTAGCGGTGCGTATCGGCGCCCCAGCCAAAATGGCGCGTCCGGTAGAGCACGTCCTTGACGCCCATCTTCAGGATGATGTCGGGATGCGCGCTCACCCATGGGCCGTGAACCGCGACGTCGCGCAGCAACGGATCGAGCGCCGCACGCGTCTTGCCCTGATGAATGGGATCGACCCAGACCAGAATGCCGTCCTTGGTCAACAATTCGTCGCGTACCGCGTCGGCGAAGGCTTCGTCGTAGACGACGGGGCAGGCGTCGATTCCGACAGCGGCGAGCGCTTCGAAGACGCGGACGAAACGGCTATTTTGCGGGGTTGCGTCCCGACGCGCGTCAGCGTCTCCGCGGTAAAGGATGGCAATAGTCTGATTGAAAAGGGGGCGTTCGGTGTCCATGCGCAAGCTCCACGACGGATCGCGTGTTGCGCAGAGCTTGGACGGAAAGTCTGACGGGGAGTCTGCTTGTCCCCGCGGCTATTCTAGGCGAGATCGTGCGCGGGTTTCAAGCGGCACCTGTCGCCAAAGCGTGAAACGACAAATTTCAGCGCGAGCTACACGTCCTGGCCGGCCTTGATCAGTTGACAGCCGGTGATTTTCAAACTGCCGTCGGGCTGCCGCTCGAGGGTATAGAGCGCTTCCCACGGTTCGCCATTGGCGTCGACGATGTGGACACGTTGCGCGATCCAGCCCCCTTCGATGCGGGACTCGCCGAATTCGAAACTCTTGTGCCGGTACACCGGCGGGTAGCCTCGCTGCACCATCGACATGAAGATATCGGCCTGCGGAAACAGGCCGTGGATTTCCGGCGCGGCGTAGGAATAGGCGGCGGCCGCGTCGTCGCGGGCCAGAGCCTGTTCCTGCGAGCGGATGACATTTTGCGCGGCGGCGACGTCGTCGCCGGCACAGGCCGGCTGGGGCAGGCCGATCAACAGGGCCGTGAGCAGGACAAAAGCGCGCATCATGCCGCTCCTGACGCGAGAGGTATTTTTGCCGCGACAACGCCAAGGCTACACCGATCCGGGACCGTCCGCAAACTCGGGGCGTGCGCGCGCTGATAGCGGGCGCCCCGTTAGCGCAGTTCTTCGTTCCACAACGTGAGCTGCCTCACAGCGTCGGCCACAGCGTGAGCCGTCTCACAGCGCATCTTTGCGTAAAGCGTCATGGTGGGGTGTCGCATCGGGCGGCACACAGCAAAGGAAGGAAACACCATGGCTACCGTCGACCACAAGCAGGGAACCTATTCAATCGCCGCGAACTCGAGTCAGCAGTTCACGTTCTGGTGGGGGAAGGATTCGAAAGCGCCCAACGAGTTTTTCGACGTCTCGATCGCGCCGCATTTCATCAAGAACACGGTGATGCAGCCGCTGCATGAAACGGCCAAGTCCGTGGTGTGGGATAACCGCGGCGGTGTCGGGGTCGTGATCCTGCTGACCCTGCAAAACCCGAACGGGTTTGCGGTATCGTTCGAGGCCAATCACGTCCGCATCTATTGATGCGGCGTAGGCAGATAGCCGACCGCGCCGGTTGCGCGGCCGGCCGTCGCTACATCGGTGCAATGCCCAGTTTTCCGATCACCTCGGACCATTTTGCGATTTCGGACGTGATGAATTGTTTGAGTTCCTCGGGCCCGAGGTTGGCTGGCTCCGCGCCTTGCTCGGCGAACAGCGCACGCAGCTTCGGATCATTAGTGGCCTGCTGTGCCGCGGCGTACAATCGGTCGACGATCGCCTTGTCGGTGTTGGCAGGCGCCAGCAGCGCGAGCCAGGCGGCGCTTTCGTAACCGGGCAGGCCGGCCTCGGCGGCGGTCGGCACATCGGGCAACGCCGTCATGCGCTGCTTGGCGGCGACCGCAAGCGGGCGCGCGTCGCCGCTCCTGATCAGGCCCAGAACGTTCGGCAGCAATTGAAAGCCGACCGGCACCTGGCCGGAGATGAAGTCGGGCGCGTAGCTGCCGATATTCTTGTAGGGGATGTGGACCAGCTGCGTTGCCGTCAATTGTTCGAAATAGGCGCCGGCGAGATGTTGCGAGGAGCCGATGCCGACCGAGCCGTAATTGAGTTGTTTGGGGTGCGCCCTGGCATAATCGATCAGCTCGGAGAGCGTCCTGGGCGGAAGCTTGGCGTTGATGACGACGATGTTGGGAAGCGTCGCGAACAGGCAGATCGGCGCAAAATCCTTTTGCGGATCGTAACCCAGCTCCCTGAACAGCGCCTTGTTGGCGGCCAGCGGTCCGGACGTGCTCATCACGAGCGTATAGCCGTCGGGTGCTGCGTGCGCGGCGGCCGATGTGCCGGTGTTGCCTCCCGCGCCCGGGCGATTTTCGACCACGAAGTTTTGCCCGAGCGACGTCGCCATCCGGGCAAGCAGGATGCGCGTGATGACATCGCTGGCGCTGCCGGCGGCAAACGGCACATAGATCTGAATCGGCCGGTCCGGGTAGCCGGAATCCGCGCCGGCAATAGCCGGCATCGCGATCGCGAGCAGCGCCGCCGCACAGCCTGTGAAAAATGAACTGCGGTACATGTCGAATTTACCCGGCCCGCAACACCGCTTCGGCGTCATAGCCATAGAGCCGCTCCTGCTCCGGAGGAAACGTTGCCGATTCCGGGATGCGGTTTTCGCGCATCCGCGCGTTGCGCGCCGCGATCTCGGCGGCATCGTTGGTCTGGTAGGATTGCTCTTCGCGGCGGGCCAGCCCCTGCATCCAGGCGGTGCGCGGCTGGCGAAGCTTTACATAACGCTCGAGCGCTGCGGCAGGCTGATCCATCGAGGCGGCGAGACAGCCGGCCAGAACATAGGCGTCCTCGATGCTCTGCGCCGCGCCTTGCGCGTAGAACGGCATCATCGGATGGGCCGCATCGCCGAGCAGGACGACGCGCCCGATCCGCCAATCGGGCAGCGGCTCGCGATCATACAGCGCCTGGCGCAGCACCCGCGGGGTCGCCGCGATGATCGAGCGGATGGTGTCGTTCCAGCCGGCATATTCGGCCAGCGCGTCCTCGATGCGCCCCTCCGCCAGCCAGGATTCCCGCGCCGGCTGTTCCGACCGGCTGATGCCGATCCAGTTAAAGGTTTTGCCGGCGGCGATGTAGTACTGCACGATGCTGCGGTTCGGCCCCATCCAGACGCCGGCGACGTCGGCCACGTCGAGATGCGCGACGCGCTCGGCCGGCACCAGCCCGCGCCAGGCGACGTTGCCGGTGTAGCGCGGCAGTTCAGTGCCGAACATTTGCCCGCGCACCGTGGAGTGAATGCCGTCGGCGCCGATCAGAACGTCGCCGGTCGCGGTCGTGCCATCCGCGAGGAAGAGCGTGACGCCGTTATCGTCCTGTTCGAAGCGCTCGATCCGGCAACCGAGACGGAAACCTTCGGCGCCAAGGCCGCCGAGCAGGACATCGAGCAGGTCGGCCCGGTGCGCGGTGTAATACGGCGCGCCAAAACGCGTCTCTGCGCGCTCGCCGAGCGGCGTGTAGTAGAGGCGGTCGCCCGAATCCCAGGCGCGATAGTCGCGGCCTTGCGGGTAATATGCGACGCGCGCCAGCGCTTCGCCAAGGCCGAGCGCGCGCAGGATTTTCGTGGCGTTGCCGCTGACCTGAAGCCCGGCGCCGACCTGGCCGAAGGCGGCGGCCTGCTCGAACAATTCGGCGTCAATGCCGCGCTGGCGCAGCGCCAGCAACGCGGTGATGCCGCCGATGCCGCCGCCCGCGATCAGAATCTTGTTCTTGTTGTTGGCCACGATTCGTTTCCTCAAACATAGGTTCCAGACCCAACGGTCGCGAACCTTCGCGGTTTTCGGGCTTTGCCGCAAGCTCCACACCCATGTCAGCAACGCAATGGGTCAATGTCCTTGGGCCAAAAGCCCGCGCGATGTCGAAGCAGCGCCCACACAGCACGAGATGGCTGGCGCTTGTTACGCTCCGCGGGCGCTCTTTCCCCACGCAATTTCGGGCCGGCGGAAACCCATCGCCATCCAGGCGGCGAGCAGCTTCAACATGAACTTTCCGGAACGGCCGCTGTAATTCGGCACATCATCGGCAAGCTCGACGCCGGCGCGGCGCTCTTTGGTCATCAGTCGCATTTCGAGTGGCGGCGCGCCGGCCGGAAACCGGTTCCGGTACATCGTCAGCCAGTGCCCCACGGTGACGTCGAGGAACATGGGTGAATTGCAGCAGGTGGCAAGCACCCGCCGGGTCGGCGAATCCGGCTTGAGCCGATGCTCCCCGAGATATTGCTGGCCCGTGGCGCATTGCACCCGATCCTTTCGATACAGGACATAGCTTGATCCACTGTCGGGATCGAGCACAAGCGGGGCAGAAGGCAACGCCTCGAACCGGCGTCCGGCTTCCTGGCAGCTCGTGCAATAGCAGGCGCCGGTCAGAATCGGCGGGCCAATGGCCTCGAACTTCACCTTGCCGCATTGGCATGTCGCGGCAAGGTGTTGGTGCTGCTTCTGGCTCACGGCGCGTTTTCATCCCTGGATCACATCTTGAAACACTGTTTTGGCAGCGATGCGAAATATCCGCAACGGGTCGGAAAAGGACGTCGTGAAGCGCATGGTATGGCCACTGAACTTATCAGCTGGCGTGTTTCGCCAGGAAGCCAAGGACGAGCCTTGCGGTTTCGTCGTTCTGCTCATCCAGCGCAAAATGGCCGGCATCGAGCAGATGGATCTCGGCATCCGGCAAATCGCGCCTGAACGCCTCCGCGCCCGGCGCGATGAACGAGGGATCGTTGCGACCCCAGGCGACCAATGTCGGCGGCCTGCCTTGGCGCAGCCATTCCTGCCACGCCGGATAGGCGGCGACGTTGGTGCGGTAGTCGTAGAGCAAAGCGGCCTGGATTTCGGCTTGGCCGGGTTTTGACAAATGAGAAAACTCGTCGGTCCAGGTGTCGGGGTTGTAGCGTTCGGGGTGCGAGGTGCCGAGCGTATGACGCGATTCGGTCGCCGCGCGCGAGACAAAGGCCTCGAACACCTCGGGATGCGCTTTCGGGTCGGCCCAGTATTGCGCGATGCCGGCCCACTTCGCGCCCAGCCCTTCCTTGTAGACGTTGGCGTTCTGGATGATGAGCGCCTGCACCCGTTCCGGATGCGCCAGCATGATGCGAAAGCCGACCGGGCCACCGTAGTCATGCAGGAAGAAACTGCATTTTGTGATTTTCAGTTGATCGAGCAGATCGCCAACCGTCTTCGCCAGATGGTCGAAAGTGTAGGCATAGGACGATGGCGGCGGGGCGTCGCTCTGGCCAAAACCCGGAAAATCCGGCGCGATCAGATGATAGCGCGTCGCGAGCAGGGGAATCAGCGTATCGAACTCGCGAGAGGAGGAGGGGAAACCGTGCAGCAACACCAGCGTCGGCGCGTCGTTCGGGCCGGCTTCCCGATAGAAGATGCCGATGCCGTCGACCGTCACGCTGTGATAGGTCGTTGTCGCCGACGTCGACGCCAACGGCGCAGCCTGCGTCGCTGTACCGGCGATCAGTGCGGCCGCAGCCGCGAGTACCGTTGGCGTTTTCATCGCCGATTCCGCATTTCCATGGCGCCATTTTTAGCGCGAACCGAAGGCGAGGTTTAGACCCCAAAGGGATAACGCACTCAAACGAGCGTATAGGTTCGAAATCGGCTCCGCGGTGCTACGTTTTTGCTTGCGCTGTTCCCCCCGAGCGCAACCGTCCCAACGGCCCCGGCTTTCCCCTAGGGCCGGGGCCAAATTTTCTCCAATCACTGCCGCGTCACAATCGTCGTTTCTGACCCACCCGCCATGGTCGCCGGCGTCGCCTCGGACGTGATCGAAGCGCCGTACAGGCATGACACGGCGATGTCGTGGATCCGCGCGCCGTAGATCCCGATCCGCGCGGCAGAGCCTGCGAATTCCCTGCTGACATTGCCGGAATTCGATATAAGTTACGGCGGGCTTGGGAGGCTGACCTGACAAGCGAGCGGCTGGACAGAAGGTTGTCGGCCATCCTGGCTGCCGATGTCGCCGGTTACAGCCGGCTGATGGGGCTGGACGAGGAGGGCACGCTCGCGCAGCTCAAACATCATCGGGTCAGCCTGATCGATCCGAAAGTCACCGAGCATCGCGGCCGGATCGTCAAGACCACCGGCGACGGCATGCTGGCGGAATTTGCCAGCGCGGTCGATGCCACGCGTTGCGCGGTCGATATCCAGCTTGCGATGACCAGCGCCAATCTCACTGTCGCGGCGACCAAGCGGGTCGAACTGCGGATCGGCATTCACGTCGGCGATATCATCCTGGACGACGGCGACATTTTTGGCGATGGCGTCAACATCGCCGCCCGGCTGGAGGGCCTCGCCGATCCCGGCGGCGTCTGCGTTTCGGCGCGGGTGCAGGAGGACGTCGAGGGCCGCCTCGATGTCGCCTTCAAGGACGGCGGCGAGCAGCATCTGAAAAACATCGCCCGCCCGGTCCGCATCTACAAAATCCAGATCGGCAGGCCAGCGGAAGCAAAACCCGCGGCGCCGATGCTGGCGCTGCCCGGCAAGCCCTCGATCGTGGTGTTGCCGTTCCAGAACATGAGCGGCGACACGGAACAGGATTATTTCGCCGACGGCATGGCCGAGGATATCACGACCGCGCTGTCGCGATTTCGCTTCCTGTTCGTGATCTCGCGCAATTCTAGCTTCACCTACAAGGGCCGCGCGGTCGACGTGAAGCAGATCGGCCGCGAGCTCGGCGTGCAATATGTGCTGGAAGGCAGCGTGCGCAAATCAGGCTCCCGCATCCGCGTCACCGGGCAGCTGATCGACGCGTCGACCGGGACGCATCTGTGGGCCAATAATTTCGACGGCACCACGGAAGATATTTTCGACCTGCAGGACAAGGTGACCTCGAGCGTGGTCGGCGCGCTGATCCCGACCATGCGCCACGCCGAGATCGAGCGCGCCAAGCACCGGCCCACCGAAAACCCCGATGCGCATATGACGCATATGCGCGGGGTCGCCTCGCTTTACCTGTGGACCAAGGCCGGCGTCGACGAGGCGTTGCGGCTGGCCTATGAGGCGATGAAGATAGACCCCGATTACAGCATGGCCTACGGGTTGGCCGCGACCTGTTACGTGGCGCGGCAATCCGCGGGCTGGACCACCGACCGCGTGGCGGAACGCGCCGAAGTCGAAATGCTGGTCAAGCGCGGCGCCGAGGCCGGCCGCGACGACGCCTGGGCGCTGGGATCGTGCGGCTTTGCCGCCGCCAGCGTGCTCGGCGATCTCGGCACCGCTGTCCATATGATCGACCGTGCGTTGGCGATCAATGCCAACCTCGCGCTGATGTGGGCGCAAAGCGCCTATATCCGGGCCTGGCTAGGCGAGTCCGATCTGGCGCTCGCCCACGTCGCGCGTGCCAAGCGATTGAGCCCGGTCGATCCCCACATGTTCACCATGGAAGGCGCGGCGGCGCTGGCGCATTTCGTCGCCGGCCGCTACGACGAAGCGTTCGCCTCCGCCGAAACCGCGTTGCGTCAGAATCCGTTCTTTTCTCAGGGCACGAGGATCGCGGTGGCCAGCGCCGCGCTGCTCGGCAAGACGGACGAAGCGAAGAAATATCTGGCCCGGCTGCAGATGCTCGATCCGCAGTTGCGCATTTCCAATCTCGGCGAAAGAACCCTGGCTTTCAGGGTCGAGGACCGCGTCCGGCTGGCCGAGGGCCTGTACGAAGCGGGCATTCCGGAGTAAATTTACGGCCAGATTTGCGGCGTCCATTCCGCATTCACCTGCGCAGTCACCGACCCCACCCCTTCAGATTCTGCTTCGCCTGAGGGTTACCGAGCGCCGCCGCCTTCTCGTACCATCGCCGTGCGACTTTCCGATCGCGGGGAACGCCGTTGCCGTCGTAGTAGAGCACGCCGAGCCCATTCATGCAGGCATCGTTGCCGAGCGCCGCGCCCTGTTCGAACAGCCGCTGCGCCTCGGCATAGTCGCGCGGCCCGCCTTCGCCCTTCATGTCCATCAGCCCGAGATTGTTCATCGCGGCGGTGACGCCGGCCTTGATCGCGGTCTCGTAAAGCCGGCGCGCCACGGCATAATCTTTTTTCACGCCCTGTCCCTGTTCATAGAACCAGCCCAGATTCACCATGGCGACCGGTTCACCGGCGTCGACCGCCTTCTGGTACCAGCGCGCCGCTTCGACGTAATTGGCCAATTCTCCTTCGCCGCCTTCATAGATGATGCCAATATTGTTCAGGGCCATGGCGTAACCGGCAGAAACGGCCTGATCGTAAAGACGTCGCGCCGCGGCGTAGTCCTTGCGGCCGGTCGCCGCGCGCCCCGCCTCGAACACGAACCGTGGCACGTCGGGGTAAAGCCGCATTGCCTCGTTGCAGGCGGTTGTCGCCGCCGCGACATTCATCTTCTCGACTTCGACGCCCGGGATGTTGGGCGGGTGCCCGGTGTCGTCGGGCATCGCCGCCAGCCGGTCGCAATCGGTGATCTCGTCGTGCAGCAGCGGGTCGTTCCGCGGCGAGAAGCGGGCGACTTGCACGGGTTGGGTGGGTTGGTTGGGTGCGGCGGTTGAGCCGGCGGCAGCGGGCTCCGCCTTGCCGGCGAAGTAGAAATTCCCTGATATCGGCGACGACGACACCCACGGCAATTGCTGGCCGCCGGTTGCCTTGCTGACGGCGAGGCCGACGGCGTTGAAGGTCTTGAACAGGCCCGCACCCGGCCGCTGCATCGCCTCGACCAGCGCGCCTGTGTAGGGGCTGTGGCCATTGTCGCCATCGAGCGAGACGCTGCGCGGCTGCGTCGCGAACGAAATCAGCGTCCCCATCGGCGCCGGCATCTGCGCCAGTCCGCCGGTGGTCGAGCGCACGCCGCGCCCCCCAAACGGATTGTCGCGACAGGCGTCGAGCAGGACCAGCTTGATCCGTGTGCCGGACTTCTCCAACCGGTCGAGGATGTCTGATGTGGAGACCATCTGCTCGAACACATCGGCCTCGTCCTGCGGATGGGCGTCGACCGGCACCAGATAATTGAGGCCGTGCGTCTCCACGCCATGGCCGGCATAATAAAACAGCGCGACGTCGGCGCCGACCAGTTCCTTGCTGAATTCGGCCAGCGCGGCGTCGAAGCCTGCTTTGTCGAGGTCGAGCCGCGCCCCGCCGCCGACCACGAAGAAGCCAAGCCCCAACAGTGTGTCCGTCATCAATCTGGCGTCGTTGTCGGGATTGGGCAGTTTGGGCACGGTCTGATAGGCCGAATTGCCGATCACCAGAGCCACGCGCTTCTCGGCATGCGCCGCAGGGGCAAGGACGGCACACAACAAAAATGCCGCGAAAATCGATCGCGACACGATGCCGGCCGTAGCAGTCATGACACCTCTCCCTGCGGGCGCAGCAAAATTCCGCCAGACATTGTATTGGTCTCGTTTGGCCCTCGGTAGGTTCGATCCCCACTCCTATCATGGCCGGCGATAACCGTCTGAGGACGGCGTTGCTTCCGCTCGCCTATGGCCGGCCATCCACGTCTTGCTTGCGGGGGCGGTCGAGAGGAAGACGTGGATGCCCGGGACAAGTCCGGGCATGACGAGCTCAGGGGTTCGTGACTCGGCCGCCATAGCTGGCTATCCTCGCGGCAGAAACACAGAAAAAAAGGGAAACGCCGAAGTGTACGACTACATCATCGTGGGGGGCGGCTCGGCCGGCTCGGTCATGGCCCACCGTCTGTCAGCCAAAAGCTCCAATAAAATTCTGCTGTGCGAGGCGGGGCAGGACACACCGCCCGGCAGCGAGCCGGCCGAGATCCGCGACAGCTATCCCGGCACGGCCTATTTCGATCCGCGCTTCCACTGGACCGAGCTCAAGGTCACGACCCAGGTGGTCAGCCACAACAATCCGCAAGCCGAACGTCCGCCGTTGCGCAAATACGAGCAGGCGCGCGTGCTCGGCGGCGGCTCCTCGATCAACGGCCAGATGGCCAACCGCGGCGCGCCGACCGATTACAATGAATGGGAGGCGAGGGGCGCCGCGGGCTGGAACTGGAATGGCGTGCTGCCGTTTTTCCGCAAGCTCGAGCGCGATCTCGATTTTGATGGGCCGTATCACGGCAAGGACGGCCGGATCCCGGTGCGCCGGATTCCGCGCGCGCACTGGACCAGACATTCCGAAGCGTTCGCGCAGGCCTTCCAGAACGCCGGGCATCAATTCCTGCCCGACCAGAACGGCGAGTTCGTCGACGGCTATTTTCCGGTGACGCATTCCAACGAGAACGAGACGCGCGCTTCGGCTGCGATGGGCTATCTCGATCGCGAGACCCGCAAGCGGCCCAATTTGACGATCTCGACCGACACGCAGGTCAGGGAACTGGTGTTCGAAGGCACGCGCTGTGTCGGCGTCAAGGCAATGGTCGGCGGCAAGGAGCAGGAATTTCGCGGCAACGAAATTATCCTGTCCTGCGGCGCGATTCATTCGCCGGCGCATCTGATGCGCGCCGGCATCGGCCCGGTCGGCCATCTTCGCGACCTGGGCATTCCCGTGCTGATGGGGCTTCAAGGCGTCGGCCAGCGCCTGATGGATCATCCCTCGATCTCGCTGTCGTCGTTTGTCCGCCGCGGCGCACGCATGAACGAGCACACCAGGCGTCACATGCAGGTCGGCTTGCGCTACTCGTCGGGGCTGCCGGGCGTGCCGAAGGGCGACATGTTCGTCGTGGTGCTGAGCAAGTCGGCCTGGCATGCGGTCGGAGCCCAGATCGGCTCGGCGCTCACCTTCGTCAACAAGACCTATTCGGAGACCGGGCAAATCAAACTTGCCTCGCGCGACCCAAAACAGGAACCGATCGTCGAGTTCAATTTGCTGTCCGACCGGCGCGACCTCGAACGGCTGATGAGCGGCTTTCGCAAGATGGCGGCCGTGCAGATGAGCGAGCAGGTCAAGGCGGTGACCGACAAGCCGTTCCCGGCCGCCTACACCGACCGGGTGCGCAAGATCGGCGTGGTCAACAGCAAGAACAGGATATTGACGTCGATCGCGGCAACACTGATGGACGGGCCGGCGGCGCTGCGCCACTACATGATCGACAATTTCGTGGTCGAGGGTTTTACGTTCGACGATGTGATCAACGACGACGAGGCGCTGGAAACCTTCGTGCGCAAGTCCACGATCGGCGTGTGGCACGCCTCCTGTTCCCTTCGCATGGGCCGCGCCGACGATCCGATGTCGGTGGTCGACAGCGAGGGCCGCGTCAAGGGCATGCAGGGCCTGCGCGTGGTCGACGCCTCGATCTTCCCGGTGGTGCCTTGCGCCAACACCAATCTGCCGGTGCTGATGTCCGCGGAGAAGATCGCGGATACGATGATGCAGTGAATTTCCCGTCGTCCCGGCGAACGCCGGGACCCATCACCCCTGGCGCACGTGGTGTAGGAAGGCAAACTGCCTCACTGCTCTCGTTAAGGCAATTATTCCGCGGAAAGGGTGTGACTGATGCGCGTAATGACGCCGTCCCACTGGCGCTTCTCGGCGGCGGGATAATTGACCAATACGCAATTGATGAACCGGCCGACGAAATTGCAGCGGTCATACCAGATCAAATCGTTGCGAAAACTGGACACGACGAAATAGTCCGGTGTCACGCGCTTGTAGACAATGTTGGATGGCGGGTGCTTCTTGGCCAAAAACGCGGCCGGCGTATCATGGTCGACATTTTCAGTCGTTTGCACGGCGAGGGTTGCGCGGCTATCGGCCGTGGTGAAACGGCGGCCCTTGCCCTGGTCGGTAGGCCCGACGTCTTTGCTGAAAAGCGTGGTCGGCAGATCGACCGTCGCCGCGGTGTCGGGGACAGTGTATTTTTGCCAGCTGAGGGGCTGGGCCGATGCCGACGCGCAGCCGGCCACGAGCCAAACGATCACAAGTATCTTGCGCATTTTCGGGCTCCCGCGGCGATGACGTTCTCATCGCTATTCGTCAATCAACCACGGCTGACAGGGAACGTTCCGAGGTTTCTCACCAATCAACGGGAGTGAGTTCTCGTCGTCCCGGCGGACGCCCGGACGACCCCGTG